>Ga0208375_1000175_pt1 | contig 103770 bp, 115 predicted proteins | sample RifOxyD1_FD_184038 | JGI IMG/M metagenome (GOLD analysis project Ga0208375, IMG submission 184038) | Soil microbial communities from Rifle, Colorado - Rifle Oxygen_injection D1 (SPAdes) | ecosystem: Environmental > Terrestrial > Deep subsurface > Rock core/Sediment | place: Rifle, Colorado... | reverse complement strand
CAAATTGACCGACAGAGACATCTATAACATCCAAGAGAAGCTGAACAACCGGCCGAGGAAGTGTCTGGGCTATCTAAGTTCTAACGAAGTTATTAACAAAGTGGTTCCAGCTTAACTTGATTATTTATAAAAAAACTCGCTAGGCGAGGTTTGAAATAGGGTGATAGGTACCGGTGGATTAACCCGTGTTGGTGAAAATCCACCGGATTTGTTCTAATCTACACATTCCGCATAATGGCGGCTGTGTTTACCAGGAGCTTCCTTTCTGAATCGACCAAGCGTGCCAGCAGGTCGCCGTTTTGCCACTCAGTTTGGGTGGGAACTACGAACATAAACCAGGTACCGTCAGACTTCTGCAGGAACTTGATCCTGCCGTCGTTGGTGGTAGCTTCGGGGAATACAATCCGGTATCCCTCGAATTCAGGTGGAATGTGCTTCAGATGGCTATGGAAAAGGTTCGCAGCACCCATTTCCATGCTAGCGTCGATTCCTTTGACCCGTCCTCGTTTAATCAAGGTGCTAGTATCAATCAGGTTATCTTTAGCCGCAACTGCCTCAAGCAGCTGGCAAAATTTGTTACCAATCTTGAAATACTCTCCCATAACTTCGCACCGAAATTCGGGAGCAACCTTCGAAGAAGGAGGTGTGGGGGGCGGGGACTTTTTTGCTCGATTGTTGGACATCTTTTTACCGCATCCCTTCTCATTGGGTGAAAAGAGTAGATCTTTATCTAGTGTGCACACAAAGTTAGGTATTGTCAAGATTAAGTATTTGATTGCCCTTTATTAGTTAAAATGGTAAAATGTAAATACTTTTACCCTTATTATTAGTTTATGTGGGCAGTTGTCGCTTTGCTCGGTAATGCAGTTATGGCTGCGGTAGGTATTACTGATAAGTTTATCCTTACCAAAACAGTTTCCAAACCGGTTATTTTTGTTTTTTATTCCTCCGTCTTTATTTTGGGTTTTTTCTTGTTATTGCCGTTTGGTTTTATTCAGCTGCCTGCAGCCGGAATAGATTATTTAATTTTTATTATATCGGGCGTTAGTTTCTTTTTTGGTTTATGGGCCATGTATAGCGCTATCGCCGAAAGCGAAGTAAGTAGAGTTGGTCCTCTTATTGGTGCAACAGCTCCATTTTTTATTTTATTTCTTAGTCGGATTTTTTTAGACGAAACGCTAACCCCGCAATCTTTGGCTGGAGCTGCTTTTTTAATTATCGGCTCATTACTTATTTCGTTCGAAAAAAAAGATGGTCTTGGTATTTGGCGTAATGGTTTGGGATTTGCAGTAACTTCTGGATTTTTCTTTGCTATCTCGCATGTGGCTTCCAAACATGCTTTTGATACATATGGTTTTTTGGACGGTTTTGTCCTAACAAAATTACCCATCGGTATTTTGGGGGCTGCCTTGTTGTTTAATCGTGATGTGCGAGCAATTTTTTTCAAAAATCCAAATTCTGTTCCGGATAAAGTTTCAAAAAAGAAACAATTGTTTTGGGTTATGGCCGGGATTGGTTTAGGTATACTTGGGACTGTTCTGCTTCAATACGCCATGGCGCTAGGCAGTGTAACGCTGGTAAATTCTATGGCCGGAGTGCAGTACGTAATGCTTATGATTTTTGTGGCTTTAATTTCAAAGTTTTTTCCTAGCATTCTAAAAGAAACATTTACTAAAAAACAAATTATTTATAAGGCTATATCTGTATCTATTGTCGGTTTAGGCCTTATCTTACTACTATATTAACCATCTATGAGGCGGTACAAAGTTTTTGTTTTAATTCTCATATTAGTTGCCTCAATTTTTGGGTTTGTTATTTTTAAATTAAAAAATTTTAAAAGAAATAGCAGTATGATATATGGAGCAAGCTTTAGCACGGAGTATGCAAGCTATCTTGGCTTTAACCCAAAAGATATTTTCATTAAAATTTTAGATGAGTGGGATTTCAAGTATGTTCGTTTGGCAGCTCAGTGGAATTTAATAGAAAAGATAAGAGGCCAGTATGATTTTGAGGAATTAGATTGGATGATGGATCAAAGCGCAAAAAGAAATGTCAAAGTAATGTTAGCTGTTGGGCACAAAACTCCTCGTTGGCCAGAATGTCACGCGCCAAAGTGGGTAGATTTTACCCAAGAAAAAAAACACCAGCCAGATTTGGATAATTTTATAAAGGTAGTAGTAGAAAGATACAAAAACCATCCGGCTCTAGAAATTTGGCAGGTAGAAAATGAACCGTTCTTGCTCTTCGGAGATTGTGTGCCAGTGCGAGAAGAAGATCTGAAAGAAGAAATTGATTTGGTAAAGATACTAGATTCCAAGCATCTGGTTATTGTTACTGATAGTGGTGAGTTAAGTTTGTGGAGGCGTACATCCAAGGCCGCTGATTTATTTGGGACAACTATGTATAGAGTAGTTTGGAACAAGTCTTTTGGTTATTTAAACTACGATTGGTTTATGCCGGCGTTTGTCTACAAGGCCAAGTTGTGGTTCAATGGTCGTGATATAAACACTGCCTATATTACCGAATTGCAAGCAGAGCCTTGGATTCCGAATATGTCTCTTACCTCCACCCCAATGTCTGAGCAATTTAAATCCATGAGTTTAAGCAGGTTAAAGAAAAATATATTATTTGCCGACAAGACAGGCATGCCGCGGGCTTATTTATGGGGAGCAGAATGGTGGTATTGGCTAGAAAGTAAAGGCGAGAAAGAAATTCCAGAATTTATAAAGATATTTAAAAAGAATTAACATTAATTTTGCCCGACCCAGCCGGGTGATTCCGCCTTGTGGCGGGGAAGAAAGATAAAGAAAGTATGACATTAGACAAAAAATATTTTAATGAAGTGCGTGAAGAACTGCTTGGTTATGCAGCCAAACGTAGAGGGGTAATAAAAGAAACAGGTGACGCTCAGCATATGGCCAAAAAAGCTATTTTTGCTATGCAAAGAGATGGTACAAAAGAAGCCGGAGATTTATTGTTGCAAGCAGAAAAAATATTATTGGATTTGAATGTAAAAAATAAAAAAGATCCGGGAATATTTGAAGAAGGATCGTACAAAGCTGCCTTGGAAGAATATATAGAAGCGTATCTCTTTAATCAGTATTTACAAAAGAAGACGATAGGTAAGTTGTCCAAAATAAAAGTTGATCCGGATATTTTTATTAGTGGCCTATGTGATGTGCCGGGTGAACTTTTGCGTTATGCTATAAAATCCGCCACAGAGAAAAAATATGAAGAAGTAAAAAGATGCCGTGTTGCGGCCGACGAAATTATTGGTGAGTTGGTAGATATGAATTTAACCGGCTATAATCGTCAGAAGTTTGATCAAGCTAAACAGGCTCTAAATAAATTAGAGCAGGTTTTGTATGAAGTAAGTTTGAGGAGTTAAGTTTTTGCGCTATGTTCAAAAAATTTATCCATCTTTTTCTAGCCCGGGCTGCCTACATATGGTATGGCCGTCCGGCGCGCGATTTAATTGTTGTAGGTGTTACCGGTACAAAAGGCAAAACCACTACTTGCAGGCTTATTGCGTCTGTTTTGGAGCAGAGCGGTCACAAAGTAGGGGTCCTTAGTACGGTAGAGTTTCAGGTTGGAGAAAAGCGCTGGCTCAACGACAAAAAGATGACCATGCTTGGGCGAGGTCAGATCCAAAGCATGTTAAAAGATATGGTAAAAGCAGGCTGTAGGTATGCCGTGGTAGAAACTTCTTCCGAAGGAATTTTGCAATATCGCCATTACGGTTTACTTTATGACATAGTGGTGTTTACTAATCTTGGCACTGAACATAGCGAGCGTCATGGCGGATTTGAAAACTTAAAAAGAGATAAAGGCAAAATCTTTGCTGATTTAATGAAAACAAAAAATAAAATTTTTGGGGAACAGCCAGTATCAAAAGTGATCGTTGCCAATATAGACGACCCAAACGCAGATTATTATTTGCAATTTCCAGCAGATAAAAAATATAGTTTTAGTTTTAAATCTCCAAATACAAAAGAGGGTATTCAAAATATTGCCGGCAAGATTTTATCAACCGATGATAGCGGTCTAGATTTTGAAGCCGACAATTTTAGGTTTAGATTAAATATTTTGGGAGAGTTCAATGTGAACAATGCTTTGGCGGCTATTGCCGTAGGGCAATCTCAAAATATTTCCAAAGAAAAAATTGCTGCCGGACTCTCAAGTGTAAAATTAGTAGAAGGCAGAATGGAATTGGTAAATGCCGGTCAAGATTTTAAGGTGATTGTAGATTATGCGCATGAGCCAATGAGTTTGACTGAGCTTTTTCAAAGTCTACGTCATTTAATTGATGATGGTAGAAAAATAATTTCGGTTATTGGGTCCGATGGGGGTGGGCGAGATAAAGGCAAAAGAGCTAAAATGGGAGAGATAGCTGGGCGACTTACAGATTTTGTGGTGATTACCGATGTAAATTGCTACGATGAAGAGCCTGTAGAAATTGCAGAAATGCTTGCCAAGGGTGCGCGTGAGGCTGGTAAAAAGAGCGGTATAGATTTGTTTGTTGAGGTAGATCGTCGTGAAGGTATTGCCAAAGCTATTTCTTTGGCTACGGCAGGAGATGTGGTTGTAATTACGGCCAAGGGTACAGAGCCGTTTATCGCTGTCTATGGCGGAGCCAAAATTCCCTGGGATGATAGGCGTGTGGCCAAGGAAATTTTAAAAGAGTTGCTATCCAAAAATTCTGCTAGCTCCGAAAGTGGCGATACTGTAGCCTGGCAAGGCTAATCATTTATTTGTCTGGTAATTTTATTTCTAGTAATGACATAAAATATATGTCTGTTTCTAAAAAAATAAACCTCAAAGACAATGAAAAAGTGGTGGATATAATACGTCCGCATATTGTGGCTCATGTTGGGCAGTATTTTTTGGGAGCAATTTTTTTGTTGGCCACTTCTTTTTTTATGTTCCGACTATTTTCGTATGGTTGGTGGGGAAATGTTATATACGGCGCTGGTATGGTTGTAGGTTTTTATATTATTTTTCGAACTTGGTTTATGAGTCGCAAAAATATTTTGGTGCTTACCAGTACCAGAATAGTAGATATACATCGTGTAGGCTGGTTAGATGAAATAATTTCGTCGGTTAGTTATCTGGATATAAAAGACGTGGCTATAAGAAAAAGAGGTATTTGGCAGAGCCTGTTTAATTTTGGCGGTTTGTCTATTGCATCTAAAAGTGAAAGTTTTGTGGTAGAGGTTTTAAATATCAACAATCCTGCCGAAGTTCAAACCCTTTTGTCGGACCTGGGCCAGCAGTATAAGCAGGATATTAAAGTTGTAAATTCCAAAGTAATTTATAATAATTTTGTGAAAATAATTCCTAGTTTGCCAGATGGTGATTTGCAAGAAGTTAGGCGTTTGATAGATGAGCAGTTGGGGTAGGGTATGATATAATAAAAGTGTTATTTGAAGTTGTAATTTTGCGTGTTTATGTCTTCCATAAAGGAGAATGGTTGGAAAAACTTTTTTAGTTCTCATATTTTTGTTTTGGTAGTGGTTTTGGTAGCAATTTTTGTGGCTCTTGCCTATGGCCGAGCATACTATCAAGATTATTTGGTACGCCAAGAGATAGAATATCTAGAGGAGCAGACCAAAAAATTGGAAGTTAAAAAAATGGAATTACTGGGAGTGCTTAAATATGTAAAATCCGATAGTTTTACCGAAGAAAAGGCGCGCACAGAATTAAATATGGTAAAACCAGGCGAGAAGGTATTGGTGGTACCGCAAACAGAGGCTGTTAACAATGGACAAGATAGTAGTGCTGTGGTAAAATGGGATAACATTTCTAATTATAAAAAATGGTTTAGGTATTTTGTTAATTAATTTAAACAATTATTCTTATATGGGCTAAAGCCGCATATATACTCATTCGTTCGGAAATAATCAAACACATTTGATTATTTCTCTCACTCATTTACGAGCAAAGCGAGCGAAAAGGACATTTATGTACTTTTCCGAGCGTGCAAGTAAATATAGTTAACTAATATTTCGTATATGGAAGAATTAAAAAAAGTAGAAGGGGAAAATAAAACAATTTTAGAAAAGCTTAGTAAATTTGCCTCACCAAGAACTTTTATTATTGTAGGCGCTGTGGCGGTGTTGGTAATTGGCGTGTCTGCGCTTGGTGTTTATAGGGCTTACGGCAAATCTGCCTCCGATAAATTTACTCTTACAGTGGCCAAAGCTTTGCGCCTTCCAGCTGTAAAAGTTGGAAATGATAAAGTAAGTTATTCTACTTATGTAGAGGATTTAAAAGCGATCCATGTAATGCGCGATTACGACAAAGCACAAAGAGAAAGTGGTGTTGGTCCAGAACGAACCCCTGGGGCCGAACTTACCGAAGAACAAATGACAGATCAGGTATTGTGGCGCTTGGTAAATAATTTGCTAGTAGAAAATACTGCCAAAAAATACGAAGTATCAGTAGATGAAGAGGATGTAAAAAATCTAAAGAGCCAAATGTTGGCACAGTTTAAAGATGCTACCGATCTTGATCAGGAACTAAAGAAAAGATATGGATGGAGCCTAGACGAATATGAGCATAAAGTAGTACGACCATTTATTTTACAAAGTAAATTATCTCAAAAAATAAAAGAAGATACTGCTAAAAAAGAACCGTTGCGCGTAGAAGCCCAGAAAGTTTTGGAAGAAGTAAAAAACGGAGCAGATTTTGCTGTTTTGGCAAAAAAATATAACGCAGACAGTACTGCAGAAGTAGGTGGCGATGTGGGTTGGTTTGTGAAAGGCCAGATGGTGCCAGAGTTTGAAGAAGCCGCTCTATCTCTTAAAAAAGGTGAGGTATACCCAACTATCGTAGAAACAATGTATGGCTATCATATTATTAGATTGGATGACCGCAAAACAGAAAGAGTAAAAAACGAAGAAGGTAAAATGGAGAGCGTAGAAAAAGCTCGTGCTAGCCAAATATTTTTCCGTTTTGCAGACTTAATGACTTATCTAGAAGAAATGATTTCTACTATGAAGCCTAAATTGTATGTAAATGTGCATAATCCTTTTGCCGATCTAAATGTAGAAAGCACAGAAACTGAAAAATAGAATTAAATATAAGTGTTGAATTAAAATAAAAGCGAGGGGCTCTGCCAATTCATTGGGGAGCCTCTTGCGTATGCGGGCGTAGTACAGTGGTAGTATATAACCTTCCCAAGGTTGAGATGTGGGTTCGATTCCCATCGCCCGCTCAAATTATACGCATCTACTTTTGTTGACGGTTTTTAATTATAGTGCTATAAATAGTTACCTTTTATTTATTTTAGAGTATAAAATATGCAGCAAGTGTTACAGAATAGGAGAGGACGGGCAATTAAATTTATTGGATTGACCATTTTTTTATTAGCGATTTTGGTTTTTGCGCTACCTACATATGCGGCTACAACCACATCTCTTCCTACTGGAGATGGTAATTATGACGATGATTGGAGTGAGGTTGGAGCGCCATCTGCATGGGAAGCGGTAGTAAATAACGATGGAAATACTTCTTATATTACCGAGGATGATGACGATGATGTTCGTACTTTTGCGGTAGCAAATGCAGGTCTTCCAACAGGTGCTGTAATTAATTCCGTTACATTTCATGTAGTTGCTTCGGGAACACATGCAGGTATTCAATTAAGATTGGAAAAAGGAACTGGCGGTAGCGATAGAAACGATAGCGCAACTGTAAGTCTTTCAAATTCGTATTCTTCATATAGTCGTATTGATACTGTAAATCCATTTACCCACGTAGCTTGGACGTTAGCAGAGGTAAATGCATGGACAACAAGATTTGGTGTTCAGTATGTTGATGAAGCCCCAGGAAGTGATGATAGTGACGTTGCTAGTGTTTCCCAAGTGTATGTGGTTGTGGATTTTACTTTGCCAGACACCACCGCTCCAGTAATTGGCACTCCTACCCACACTCAGGTAGAGGCCACCGGTCCAGACGGCGCCATTGCGACGTATATTGTGCCAGATGCAACCGATGATGTAGATGGTACTTTCCCTGCAAATTGTTCGCCAGCTTCTGGTATTATGTATCCAATAACTACCACTGTAGTTATATGTAATGCGATGGATGTTGCTGGTAATGCCGCCACTCCAGTAGGTATCAATGTAATTGTTAGAGATACTACCCCTCCGGCAATCACTCTAATTGGGGACGATATTGTTTTGATAAATACCGGGGATACATATACCGAACTTGGTGCAACTGCAGCAGACATTGTTGATGGTGATGTTACAGCCGGTATTGTTATAGATAGTTCTGCTATAAATAATATGTTGCCTGGAGGTTATGTGGTAACTTATACTTCTGCAGATTCTCACGCCAATTCTACTATAAAAACTAGGGCTGTTTTTGTGTCCGATTACAGTGCGCCAGTTATAAATGCTATTACAGACATGACAGTAGAAGCTACAAGCGCCCTAAACACATTAGTTGATTATGGAACTATAACCGCCACCGATGATGTGGACGGAACTTTTGATATTAACCCAGCTTCTTGTTTGCCATTGTCTGGCTCAGCTTTTCCTATTGGTACAACAGTTGTAAATTGTAATGCGACAGACGCTGCTGGGAATATTGGATTTGGTGCAGCACTTTCTGTAACGGTGCAAGACACTACTGCTCCCACTGTTGTAATTACTCCTGATTCCCAAACTGTAGAAGCAACTAGCACTCTTGGCGCAGAAGCTTTCTTTACTGTAGATGCTACAGACATTGTTGATACAGGTGTAGGCTTTTCTATTGAATGTTTAGTAGCGTCTGGTTCTATGTTCCCAATTGGAACAACTGTTGTAACCTGTACAGCGCACGATGAGATGGGAAATTATACTACCAGCACCGCCACAGTAATTGTTGTAGATACTGCTGCTCCACTACCGTTTACTGTTGCAGATCAGACTTTTGAAGCTACTGGATTTTTAACTTCTCCAGTGCTTGCACTTCCAGCGGTATCAGATTTAATTGATCCGGCTGTAACTCTTACTTATACACCATCTTCTTCTTTCCCTCTTGGCACAACTGTAGTTACTTGGACCGCATCAGATTTTAGCGGTAACACAACTGTGGTCACATCAAATGTTATTATCATTGATACAACTGCCCCTGTAATTACTCTTCATGGTGATGCCGCCATTACCTTAACTGTTGGTGATTCATACACAGAACAAGGAGCTTCTGTAACCGATAATCATGACACCGAAATGTCAGCTCCTACTGTTGGCGGGGATGTAGTAAACACATCTGTAGCAGGCACATACCACGTTACTTATGACGCTCACGATGGTAGTGGTAATAATGCTGTCCAACAAATAAGAACAATAACTGTAAATAATCCGCCTTCTTCCGGAGGAAGTTCTGGTGGTGCAGGTACTACTTATGTTCCACCAACCCCCCCATCTTTCGGTGATCAACCAATTACAGTTGGTGGCGGTTTGGGAGATACATTCGTAGTACAATTAACATTTGATGTGCAAAATGCTAGTTGGGTGGCTATTTCTGAAACTCCAGATTTTACCAATGTTTCTTGGATTCCTTATGCTACCAGCACTACATCCACTCTTTCTGCTAGCAACACCGAACGTAAGCTTTATATCAAATTCCGCAGAGTTAATGGAGGTGAAACCAAAATTCAAGAAGTAAACGTATTACCTAACACTCCTTCCACACTTATTCAAGCAGTATTGGGTGTAAGAATTACTCGTTTAAGCGAATTGTTGGCTAAATTAAAACTTGGCAATAGGGGATCAGAAGTATCCGAGCTGCAAGAATTGCTCAAGGCTGCGGGATTCTTCCCAGTTAGCCAAGCTGCGACAGGTTATTATGGACCAATCACTTTGGCTGCGGCAAATAAAGCTTTGGCTGCCAGCAAAGCAGTTTTGGGAGTAAAGATTACTCGCGTAGATGAATTAGTTGCCAAATTAAAAGTTGGTGATAGGGGCGAAGAAGTAGTGGAGTTGCAAACATTATTAAAGAACGCCGGTTATTTCCCAACTGCTCAAACTGCAACTGGTTACTATGGTCCTATTACCGACGCTTCTGTTAAGAAGTATCTTGCTGCGATCAAATAAAAATTAAAGTACTTTAAAAGAACAATCTCGACTACTATGCCGGGGTTGTTTTTTTATATTTTTGTGATATAGTTTGTTTTACAATACGGTTTAATTTGGTCAGGAGAATAACTTTAGCCCCCTTAGTTCAGTGGCAGAACGGTGGTATCGTAAACCATAAACGTCAGTCCGATTCTGACAGGGGGCTCAAAAATAATTTACATTATGTTAGAAGAAAAAATTTTAGCTCCGGATTTTACTTTACCAGATCAAAATTATGTAAATCACAAGTTGTCCGATTATCGCGGACAGTGGGTGCTTTTGTATTTTTATCCTGCAGATGATACGCCAGGTTGTACTACTGAGGCCTGTAATTTTAAAGATAATCTACCAACCTTTGAAGATTTGAAAGTAAAGGTTTTTGGTATTAGTACAGATTCTGTAGAGAGTCATCAAGAATTTGTTAATAAGTATAGTTTAAATTTTACTTTATTATCTGATAGTGAAAAAGAAGTGGTTGAAAAGTACGAAGCAAATGGTATGGTTGGTACTAAGCGGGTTTCTTATCTTATAAATCCACAAGGAGAAATTTTTAAAGCCTACGACAAAGTAAAACCGGAGAATCATGTCGGAGAAGTTTTGGCGGATTTAAATAGTTATCCCCAATAATTTTGCTAATAAAAGAATATTTGATATAATGTAACCAAGTTACAATTTATATATCCAGAGTGCAGCGAGGGAACTAGCCCTATGACCTGCCGGCAACCTGCTATAAAAAGTAAGGTGCTAATTCTAGCCCCATAAGGGGAAAGATAAAGGCCTGCCCGAAATGCAAGAGTATAGTAAGGGCAGGCGGGTCGATTTTCTTTCCTACCAGGGAAAGTTTTTGTTTTAATTTCATTTTCTATTTTCTACTTACTAATTCCTAAATTTATTGTATGTTAAAAACAGCTGAATCAATTTCTCCTAAACATCCGGACAAAATTTGTGATCGCATTTCCGATGCTATTTTAGATGCTTGTTTAGAGCAAGATCAGTATAGTCGGGTGGCTATAGAAAGTATGGGTGGGCATGGGCTTATAACTATTACTGGTGAGCTTACTACCAACGCCAATATAGATGTAGTGCAAATAGCTAAGCGTGTAGCTGGAGAGCAATATCAAGTGAACACAAATATTGTTAAGCAAAGTTCCGAGATTGCGCAGGGTGTAGATGTGGGTGGGGCCGGAGATCAGGGGATAATGGTCGGTTATGCGTGTGATGCAAACGAAGAATTTGTGCCACAAGAATTATATTTGGCACGAAATTTAAACAAGTTAATTTACGAGAAGTTTCCCAATGACGGAAAAACGCAAGTTACTTTGCGTGACGGAAAAATTTGTAGCGTAGTTGCAAGTTTCCATAAGGCAAAAGCTTCGGAGTTGCGTGATATAATTTTTGATTGGTTCAAAGGCAAAGACGTAGATTCAGAATTGTCTATTTATGCGAATCCGGCCGGAGACTGGGATGTTGGTGGTTTTGATGCCGACACTGGCTTAACAGGTCGAAAGATTATCTGCGATGCCTATGGTCCGCAGGTTCCTGTGGGTGGTGGTGCTTATTCGGGCAAAGATGGTACCAAAGTAGATCGTAGCGCTGCGTATATGGCGCGTAAAATCGCGGTAGACGCTGTAAAGCAGGTTGGTGGAGAGGTTGTGGTTAAGTTGGCGTATGCTATAGGCAAAAAACAGCCAGTTATGGTTTCTGTGGCCAGGCCAAATTCCAACGAAGTTTTAGATTTCTCTGTTTCCAATTATGATTTGTCTCCGCAAGGGGTAATAGATTTTTTGGAGCTACGCAAACCTCAGTTTGAAAAAACAGCGGAATGGGGAAGCTACGGCAATGGGTTCAAGTGGGATATTTAGAATGATTAAACAAGTAGGCTTGTTATTTTGACAGGTCTATTTGTTTTTGCTTGCAACTAGCTTGGAAATAATATAAAATTGTACTGTATGCAAGAGCCGCAAAAACTATGGTTTAAAGCCAAAGATTACGGGTGGGGTTGGCAGCCGAGCTCTTGGCAGGGGTGGCTGGTGTTAGCTGTATATCTAGGGTTTAATTTTAAAATTTTTTGGGGTATAGATAGTCGGTTATATTCTGATAGAGAGGCTCTAATTAATTTTTTCTTGCCGCTGGCTGTTTCAACTGTTATTCTACTTATTGTTTGTTATAAAAAAGGTGAAAAACCAGAATGGCGATGGGGAAAGAAAAAATAATATATATTATTAATAATAATTTGAAATAGTATGCCGCAACAAGATGACGACGAAAATAAACCAGTAGATGATCTAGAAAAAGCAGTTCATGATTTGATGGATGAGTTTGATTTGGACGAACCACAAGCACAAAAATTAGAAAAACTAGAAGATGAAGGATACGACGAAGAAGATGCTTTGGGTAAAGTGCTAGACGCTTAAGGTTGATAATCAAATTTCCAACTAAAATAACTTATGCCAGATAAATTTACCGCTACCTGGGTTTCTCATACTTCCATTAGCGATTTTTTGCGTTGTCCGCGTGCCTATTATCTAAAAAATGTTTATCGCGATCCCGTATCTAAACATAAAATAAAGTTAATGGGTCCGGCCTTAGCGTTGGGTTCGGCTGTGCACGAAGTGTTGGAGGCGTTGTCTGTGTTGCCAAAGCACTCTCGTTTTTCGGAATCTCTAATGGATAAGTTCGAAAAATCTTGGACCAAATTTACTGGTAAAAAAGGTGGATTTACTAGTGACGAAACAGAATATAAATACAAAACTCGCGGTCAAGAGATGATTCGCAGAGTTATGAATAACCCGGGGCCTATTTCTGGGTTGGCGGTAAAAATTCAAATGGACTTGCCGCAATTTTGGTTGTCCGAAGAAGATAATATTATTTTATGTGGTAAAGTAGATTGGTTGGAGTATTTGCCAGAATCAGATAGTGTTCATATTATAGATTTTAAAACTGGTCGCAGTGAAGAAGATCCGGAATCTTTGCAGCTGCCAATCTACCGACTATTAGTAGAGCGTTGCCAAAAACGTCAGGCTAGCAGGGCTAGTTATTGGTATTTAGATAGTAGTGATGAGCTAACTCCAAAAGAATTGCCCGACTTGGAAACAGCTTACAAAAAAATCTTGGATGCGGCTAGGCAGGTAAAACTAGCTAGACAATTACAAAGATTTAAATGCCCAGAGGGAGATAAGGGTTGTCAGTCTTGTCGTGGTATGGAAGCAGTGGTAAATAAGCAAGCAGAATTTGTGGGCAATGATGAATATAATGCCGATGTTTATATTTTGAGCAAGCAAGAACAGGAAAATAGAGATGGTTTAATATTGTAAAAGTTATCTTCGTGCTATACTAAATATTTAGCCTAGTCTTCTTGTGGGGTAGTAACCATGGAGGCGGGTATGAAAAGAACTCACGCGACGTTGAAGAGAAAAATTAAAGGCTGGGTTAAAGAAGCTCAAAACAAGATGCTTCTACATACTTGGACATTAGAGGTCAGGTTCAATCTGACAAGTCAGAATAGTGGAGATGGTGAGGGTGGTCCGACCACTATGATGAATTTTAGCGGCCTTCCTGAGTACATGAATGGTACAATATGTGTAAATATAGAGGCCATCTCTAAATGTCCAGAAGAGGAAATTAGACTCTTTTGCTATCACGAGGTGGCGCATGCATTCACGTTGGAGTTTGCCACATTAGCAGGAGCGAGGTATCTATCCGAGCAACAATTGGCTGCTGCACAAGAAAAATTTGTCCAAACACTGGCAAAGATTTTGGCAAGTTGAAGGACTTTGCCTAGCTGGGGCTTTGTACCAGCTTTAGTAAAATGTAAATAATTTGTTGAAAGGGGGTGAAATTATGATGAAACAAAACAAAGGACTTCATATGGTAGCTTTCTTGCTTGTAATAGTTGGTGGTCTAAACTGGCTATTGGTAGGTTTGTTTGGTTGGGATGTAGGCATGTTATTTGGCGGTCAAGGAGCCACAGTATCTAGAGTTATTTATGTTTTAGTTGGCTTATCAGCAGTATCATTGTTGTGTTGCCACAAAAGTGAATGTAAAATGTGCGGCGAAACAAAACCGCCAACAGTGTAAATTTTTAAAAAATACAATAACCCTTCCTAACTTGGAAGGGTTATTTGTTTATGGTCAATTTGTCCCCATTTTATCCTTTGGTGTTTTGTAAACATGTGATAAACTAACTATGCTCGTTTCGGTAATTTATATGATATAATTATATCTGTACTGAATAGTTATTAAGATTTATCCTCCTATTGCATATGATAAAATTAACAGGTGTTTCCAAGATTTACGCCACTGGCACTCCGGCTGTACGTAATTTAAATTTACATATTGGTGCTGGTGATTTCGTGTCTATCGTTGGGCAGAGTGGTACAGGCAAAACCACTTTGGTTAAAATGCTTATCGCTGAAGAAAAACCAAATAAAGGCACGATAGAAATTGGTGGTTGGGATATTACCAAAATTAATTCTAGCGATATTCCATATTTACGTCGTCAAATCGGCGTGGTTTTTCAGGATTATAAACTTTTACCTCAAAGAACAGTTTACGAAAATATTGCCTTTGCCTTGGAAGTAGCTGGAGAAAAAAAACATCGCATTCACCAAGTGGTCCCACAGGTTTTAGAAATTGTAAATTTATCTCACAAGGCAGATAGTTATCCGTTCCAACTCTCTGGTGGAGAGCAGCAGCGCACAGCTATCGCCAGGTCGTTGGTGCATAGGCCAAAAATTATTGTGGCCGATGAGCCTACCGGTAATTTGGATTCTATAAATACCGAAGAAGTTATTTCTATTTTAAAAAAGATAAACGAATTTGGTACGACTATTATTTTAGTTACACACAATCGAGAAGTCGTGAATCATTTGCGAAGAAGAGTTGTAACTATGCATGCCGGAGAAATAATAAGCGACGAACATGACGGTAAATACAAGTTGTAAATTATAAATTAAAATATGCTATCATTTCTCAGAATTTTAAAATTTGCTTTTCAAGATTTGTGGCGTAATTTCAGCCTGTCTTTTATGACGGTGTTTATTTTGGTGTTAATGTTGCTGTCGGTAAATACGCTTTGGTCTCTAGACGTGCTTACCAAACAAGCGGTAGAAGCAGTAAAAAAACAAATAGATGTTAGTATATATTTTGTACCGCAAGCTACAGACAAAAATGTAAATGAAATTAAAGCTTATGTAGAAATGTTCCCAGAAGTAGTAGATATAAAGCTGCAATCAAAAGCAGATGTGCTGGCATCTTTTCGTGAGCAACACAAACTCCAAAAAGAAGCTCTAGACGCTTTGGATGAGCTTGGTGCCAATCCGTTTGGGCCAACTATGGTAATAAAAACCAGAGAACCAAAAGATTATAAAAAAATAATAGAGGCTTTGGACGTGCCAGAATACGAAAGTATAATCGAAGCCAAGAGTTTTGATAATCACGAAGACGCTATAGAAAGATTGCAAAATATTACAAACCGTATTGAAAGAATAGGTTTTGGCCTTACTGTTCTTTTTGCTCTCATTTCTTTCCTTATTATCTTCAACACTATTCGTGTAGCTATCACTACTCAGCGCGTAGAAATCAGCATCAAAAGGTTGGTTGGGGCAAATAACTGGTTTATTCGCGGACCATATTTAATAGAATCTGTATTTTTCACCATTGCCAGTGTAGTATGCACTATCGGCCTAGTTTATCTTGCCCTGCGCTGGATTGATCCGTATTTAGCTGTAGTTTTGCCAAATGGCTTTTCCTTGACAAATTACTTCTATTCTAATATGCTGATGCTGTTCGGGGTGCAAGCCCTGGCAGTACTTCTTCTTACAGTTACCTCTAGTGCCTTGGCTATGCGCAAGCAGCTAAAGGTCTAGTTTATAGGCATAGATTCCGAGATCGTCTAATGGTAGGACAGCAGCCTTTGAAGCTGTTTATCCTGGTTCGAATCCAGGTCTCGGAACAATAACAATCCCTTTATTTTATTGGAATTTAACCGAATAAATTCTTCCAGCCTTATCGTCAGAAATATACATAGTGCCGTTTGGTAGGGCGAGTATGTCTACAGGTCTTCCATAAGTTTTATTTCCAGATCCTAACCAGCCGGAAATAAAATCTTCCATTTTAGTTACCTTAGGACTATTACCGCTGTAGTCTATTTTTAATTTTACTATCTTATATCCAGTAGGCGAAGTTCTGTTCCATGATCCGTGAAATGCTACAAGTAAATCGCCGCTCATATTTTTTGGCCATCCAGAGTTTGGGATAAAAGCTAACCCAAGCGGTGCAGAATGTGCCGGTAAATCATAAAGACTTGGAGTTTCAAATGGTTCCATACACGGATTGCGAATGTAGGTGTTTTTATCAAAATTAGTGTCGTGGATATTTTGTCCGTAGCAGATGGGCCAACCATAGTTTTTTTCGTTTTCCACAATATTTATTTCATCTGGCGGCAGTTCGTCGCCAAGCAAATCACGACCCATTTCTGTGGCCCACATTTTGCCGTTTTGCCAAGTAAAAAATACCGAGTTGCGTAAACCTCTGGCGTACTGTTTAAAATCACTACCATCTTTATTCATTGAATAAATCGCAGCACGGCGAGCGTCTTCTTCTAGACAAACATTACAGGTTGATCCTATAGACACATACAGTCTTTTGTCAGGTCCAAAACCAATGGTGCGAGTAAAGTGTCCGCCGCCTTTTGGAAGGTCTATAATTTTTTGTTCTTCATCTTCTGAATATATGCGAATTTTAGAAATTTGATGCTCCTCAGCAAAATACAGAGTAAATGGATCTTCTGGGTCAAAAGCTAGGCCGTGTGGATTGCGCAGGCCTTTAAATACTGCAGTTTGATTTATAGCCTTGCCGTCTTTCATCTCGACCAAAGTTATCTGGCCTTGTTTGGTTTGGCTTACCCAAATATTGCCAAGACTGTCTATAGCCAAAACTCTTGCGCCCGGCACATTGGCTAAAATATTAATTTCCGATCCAGGTGGGAGAGTTAGTGGAATACCGGTATTATTTTTTGGTGTCAGATTTTTTGTGGTGCTAGCAGTTTGGGTACCATTTGTGCTAGTAGAAATGTTGTTTGTAGTTTCTATATTTGGTTCTTCAGTTGATTCGGCCTTTTGCCAGGCTACCCATGCTCCGCGTAAGTTTTGGTAATAAAAAATTACCACGTAAGTAGTCAGCAGTAGCAGTGCAAAGCTGGTGATAATTAAAATTAGTTTTTTTACACGCATATATTAATTATAAATACTTTATGTATCGTATCGTAAACATAAACATGGGTCAATGAACATACCGCGTTTCAATGGACGTTGCGCGGCATGGTTTCGTTAAAACAAAAAAACGCCATTAAGCGTTTAAAAAAAGTGCCCTACCGGAAGAAAGTTTCTGCGAACCCCGCAGGAGGTCACGTTTTTGGAGCGCCGGCACTTGCGACACGTGTTGGGGAGGGGGAGAAACAACCAACTTCGTGGCGACTAACGCTCATTCCTCGACCGCGACAGATCCAAGCACCTCGCCTTGGTTCTGCTGGCTAACTGCCAGCTTACTTGGATAAGGCTTCAAGCTCTCTTCCGGAGGGCACGGACATAGTAGCAGTATTTTGGTTTTTTGTAAAGATTATCGTGCAGCGGTTGTTTTTTAAGCCTGTTTACATTAAAATATATAGCGTATGCTCAAAAAAATAGATTTTCAATTTAACGGCCATGACTGGCAGGTAAGTCTGCGCGACGAAGTAGATGAGAGTGTTTTTAACGAGATTTTTAAGTTAAATGAGTACCGCGCAGCTGAAGAGGTAATAAAAAATGCCAAGCATCCAATAGTGGATGTCGGTGCTCACGCCGGATTTTTTAGTATGTTTTGTCGAGGTCTAAACAAAAAAGTAAAAATTTTCGCCATAGAGCCAGAGCCAGGTAATATAAAAGCCCTAGCAAGTCATTTAAAGGAAAATAAAATTTCGGATGTGCAAGTGGTGGAAGCCGCTATGGCTGGTATTAGTGGATTGGGTAAATTAGCTTTGTCAGAAGATAGCCACAATCATTTTATTGTTCCAAATGAGGTGGCGGGAGCAATGTTTTCTAATTTTGCAGACAAGAATGATGCTAAAACTATAAAAGTAAAAATTATATCTTTTTCTGATTTTTGTTTGCAAAATAAAATTAAACAAATTTCTTTACTCAAGTTTGATATAGAAGGAGGCGAGTACGAAGTTTTCGATAGCATGTCAGAAGCAGATTTGTCGATGGTAAATAACGTAATTTTGGAGTATCATATAGGTAGAGAAAAAAGTAAAGAAATAGAAGAAAAATTGAGAGTAAACGGTTTTGGCGTACAGGTCTTTCCATCAAAGTTTGATAAAACTATGGGTTTTATTTTTGCTAGGAATAAGCGAAGCTTGCATTTCCTGACCAAAGGGAAACAATGACATCGGGCTTCGAAAAATAAAATAAATTTATTTTTACTCAGCCCTAGTCATTATAAACGTCATTTATAATTTGTAATCTATGGAGCAGAAAGCGTGGGTTGTGGCAGTAGACATGGGTTATGGGCATCAGCGTGCCGCGTATCCGTTGCGTCATTTGTCACCAACCGGCAAAGTTATTATTGCAAACAATTATCAGGGTATTCCCAAAAGTGATTTTCGCATTTGGCACGAGTCAGAGGTTTTTTATGGGTTTGTTTCCAGGCTTATAAATATTCCATTAATAGGAGTAGCGCTTTTTAATTTATACGACAAGCTTCAGAGTATTAAAGAATTTTATCCTCGTCGAGATTTGTCTGCGCCAAATTTACAGCTCAAAGAAATATATTCTCTTATTAAAAAAAATTGGGGAAAAGATTTGGTAGATTTTCTAAATACCAAAGATATTCCGCTTATAACTACTTTTTTTGCAGTAGCTTTTTTTGCGGAAGAGCACAAATTTAAAAACGAAATTTACGTTGTATTGTGTGATGCCGATATTAGTCGGTCTTGGGTTGGTCTAAACCCTCAAAAAAGCCGCATCAAATATTTGGCGCCATGCAGACGAGTAGTAGACAGGCTTAAACTCTATGGAGTGCCGGAGGAAAACATTTTTCTTACGGGTTTTCCATTACCAGAAGAAAATCTTGGCGACTCTCATTTAAATACTTTAAAATCCGATTTATTATCCAGAATTCATAATCTTGATCCGCAAAAAAGGTATAGGCAAAAATATGCCGAAACAGTGGTTAGATTTTTAAAAGATTCGGCTGAAGAGGGGATTTCTCATGCACAACACCCGCTTACGCTTACCTTTGCTGTAGGTGGAGCCGGGGCACAAAAAATCATGGTCAAAGATATTTTGTTAAGTCTTAAAAAAAGATTATTAAAAAAAGAGCTGGTTTTAAATTTGATAGCAGGTACTCGTAATGATGTTTATCTATATTTTCAAGAACAGATTTGTGAGCATGGCCTCAAAAAATTATTAGGAAAAAATGTTAATATTTTATTTGCCCTGGAAAAAGAAGATTATTTTCAGCAGTTTAATCAGATGCTTAGAACTACCGATGTACTTTGGACTAAGCCAAGTGAATTAGTTTTCTATGCTGGCTTAGGCATACCTCTTATTATGGCACCATCTGTGGGTGCTCAAGAAAATTACAATCGTACATGGCTCAAAACTATCAATGCGGGCATCTCGCAAAATAATCCAAAGTATGTGCATGAGTGGCTTTTTGATTGGGTAGATAGCGGCTGGCTGGCCGAAGCTGCCATGGCTGGATTTTTGGACGGGCGTCAGTTTGGTGTTAATAATATGACAGATGTGGTTTTTAATGGCGTAAAAGAACCGGCCAAAAATTATCAGTTAATGTAACGTTATGCCAACAGAAGAAATCGAGCATTTATTAGAGAGTATTCTTGTTTTTGAACCTGGATTTAAAAAGGAAATTTTAAGCAAATCGCGCAGTTTAGGTGAAGATAAATTGCTTGAACTAAAAAATATTTTGTTGGAAGTTGGTAGGTGGCAAAAAATAACCTTAGATAAAATTACAAAGGACGAGCCTAGTTTTATGGTTAAAATAGAAAATGCCAAAAGAAAAACCGAGAAGGAAGTAATGGATTTATATAAACAAAAATTAGAAAAAGCAGATCGTGAAAAAATGGAAATTATTTTAGGCAAAATTAGCAAATATGAGTAAAAATCCAAAAATACCAATTGAGCCAGCAGTAGTAGAAGGCGATAGGGATATAACTGAAAAAGAAGTAAAAAATAAGCCGGAGGGTTTATCTGGTTTTGATAAATTAAAAAACTTAACAGAAACACCGCCGCATATCAAAAAAATATTAACAGAGTTAGAAGATGATGGGTTAAGCTTCAAAGAAGCTCTGCGAGAGATTGATTTAATTATTAAAGAATTAGAAAAAGACCCGGAACATGCTGCGAGTCTGGAGAGTTTTAAATCAAGTATAGAAAAATTGTACCAAGAAGAGACAAATGAAAAAGTGGATCCAGATGTAGCTGGTCGTGCTGCAAGAGACCTGGGGTTGGCAGAGCAAGTAGAAATGATGGAGGGTGGGGAAGAGTTTGACCGTTCGCAGGTGGCAGGTGTTTTGGAAAGACAGAATTGGGGTAAAATATTTACCGGTTTGCAGGAAGGAGATAGGGTGCTTAGCTTTTTTGTGCCAGGCGCAGATTTTTTATCAATCAAAAATTTAAATGATAAAGTGTTTGGTCCGCAGATTACTAATAAAATAATCGTGCAAAAACGTATAATTATTGAAAAAGAAATAAAAAAATTGGATAAACAGGCTTCTATACTTCAAAGTGATTACAAAATAGAAATGGTAAAAATTTCCAAAGATTCGCAAATTAGTCCGGACCAGCTAGAAGAAATGTCTGCCATAGTAGACGCCGCTATGACCAAGTTTATTTCTGAGGAAATAGTGGATAAGCTAGTAGAAGAAGAAAGAGAAAAGTTGAAGCCGTTTATAATCGAGAGGTCGGAAGGTTCTATAGATAAGAACGGCCAAGAAAAAATAAAGATGATGGAAGCCAATATTGATAAATGGGACGAATTTAAGGTTGCTTTACAAGGTAAAGCAAAAGCAAATTTTGGTAAAAGCGGATTTAGAATGAATTATGGTTTGGCGACTGTCCAAGGAGATGTGGCTGAAGATAAGCTACTGGCCATAAATCAATCTTTGCAGACAAGCAGAATGGCCAGAGAAAAAAATGATAGTTATGGCGCGGAGTATAGTGAAGAAATGATTGGGCCTGAGCTAGAAAAGATAGCGGACTTAAGAAAAGAAATAATAAGTGCAGGAAATAAAATAACAGACACAGAAGGTAATGAATTTGATATTTTTTTGCCAGTGCCAGTTGAGAGCGCATTTACCAGATATGCGCTTAATAGGGATTTATTAAGGGATGTTCGTAAGGGTAAATTCCAATCTGCAGACGAAGCAATGCTTAGAAAAATTGTTTTATATACAAAAAAACTAAATATTTTGGATGCGGTTAAACCGTTTATTTCTGAAGAAATAAACACAGTGTCAGCTGAAGCAGAAGAAAATAAGGCTTTGGCCAAAAAGATTTGGAATAAAGAAACCGAGCAAGGGGAAAAGCTGGAAAAAGATGAGATAAAAAAAGTTGCAGATATCTTGAGTTCGGAAGAAAAAGACAGGTCATATACTTCGAAGAACGAATTTAACAAAAGAGCTGTTGCGCTTAAAGAATGTGCGTATGTAAGTCTGGATGTTTTGGATTTAGGTGTAGATTTGCTTTTGGAGTACGAAAGCATCTTGCAAGATATAGATAAAAAGACTGGGCAGGAAAAAATAGATGAATTTAATAAGCGTTCATTATCCGCTGGAGATGAAACTACAAAAAAATTACGAGACTTTAGAAGAGATGTGGCAAGTATCTGTAAAGAGTTTGGTTTTGCCGACGGGTTAGTAACCGGTGAAGTTGGGGGTGACGAATTAACGTTGGCGGTAGATACGAGCAGTATTAGTGAAGAAAAATTAGAGGAGTTTTTATTTGCCCTAAAAGATAAAACCAATACTCGTGTAATTAAAACTGTGGTAGCCAAATCCGAGAAGGATGCCTCATCAGAGCAGGACCTTTGGAAGTTATCCGAACTTCATTTGCAAGCTTTAAAGAGAGCTGAGGATGGTGTGGCTATTGCCAAAGGTATAGAAGAAGCTGAAAGGAAACTTAATAGACTATTTAAACAACAGGGCGAGAATGCTGTTAAAGAAAAAATCGCGTCTTTACGAGGTCTGTTTATTTTGGAGGATGGACAGGTAAAATCAAATGCAATTATTACAGAAAAAGAGGGCGTATTTAAAGTTGGTCAGTTTAAAATTAATAGCGAAAATAAAGGTGAGGAGGCGTATGCGAGAGTCGGATATGAATTTGATTACGAAACTATTAGCAGTGAACTTAATAGTGTTTTAAACAAAAAATAAAATTAAATATAGGTAGCCATTGACAAAATGGTTATTTTGGGATATTCTTTTGCCTGAACATTGCAAATCAACACACGGCTATTTGTGGCCATGGAGGTAAGGTGTATGAGCTACTTGCTGGGGGTTACTCTTCTAATTTTGGTAGTTGCCGGCATCATGATTCCGGTTTGGGTGGGAGCGCTTAGCAAGACCGAAAAGGTCAGAAAAATCTGTATGATTATCTTGTGTGCTACGACCGTTGTCACTTACCTTGTTATGGGGACGGCAAAGTTGGTTGGTATAATCTAGCAAGAAGTGTTTTGCGGTGAGGGCGATTACCTGTTGCGGGGGAGTCGCTTTTTTAATTTATTTTGTTAGGTAATTTATTCAATTAAAATCAGGGTGAAGCGGTATTTGATCAGGTTGACAATGGCGTCTTCTTTATATATAATAGTGTTCAAATTAAATATTCCCAGGTAGCGCAGCGGTAGCGCAGTTGGCTGTTAACCAATTGGTCGTCGGTTCGAATCCGACCCTGGGAGCCACGTCGGACATTGGGGGTTTTCGGCGATTATTTTATAGCCCCCTTTCGCCAACCAATCAAATTTTTTGCCTTTCACCGTAAAGTTCGAGCCGGCATTTTTTAGAAATGTGCGGATTTCCATTAGATCGCCGTTCGCGGCGATTTTTTTGGCTTGGCAACTGGATAAAATAAATTCCCTCATCGGTTCGAGCCAATCAGCGCCCTTGTTCTTAATTTCGTTCATTTTCTCCTCCAAACGCACTTTTTCGTTAATCAGCTTTTCTTTTTTGGCCAAATAATCAATCTTGTCTATCACGGCTTCCAGATGGGAATCAAGCAGTCGGTCGAGCTTAGTCTTTATGTCCGTTATTTGGCCTTCTAAGGCCGTAACAAGGGCGCTAGATGACTGGACGCTGGTATGTTTCTCCTCGTCCATTTTGGTCAGCATTTTCTCGGTCCAGTCATCAGACAAAGAAACTTTTTGCAGTATCTCTTTCATCTGCTGGGTCAGAGCTTCCTCACGAATATATTTTTCTTCGCATATTCCTTTTTTCTTAGTACAGCGGTAGTAAATATATCCTTTCTGCTTTTCGGCGGTAATGCAGCAGTCGCAAGAACCGCATTTCATCAAATTGCAAAAAATATATTCGTGCGTCTTAGTTTTATGCGCTCGGCCTCTTTTCTGCATTACCGTTTGCACTTCGTCAAAAAGCTTCTTTGTTATGATTGGCTCGTGTTTGCCTTCGTGCAATTCGCCGTTGTATTTAAACACGCCGCAATAAAAAGGATTTTTGAGAATGAATTGTGTCATGCCCACCGATAATCTTTTATCAGTCTTAGAGCGCAGGCCAAGATCATTAAATTTTTCTGCTAAGGCTTTCAGCGGGTAGTCGCCGGTGGCATACAATTCAAAAATCTTTTTTACAAGTTTATGCTTTTCATTGTCAACGAGGATTGTATGATTTCTTAATTCGTTAGTATAGCCAAGCGGAGCCCAGCCTGGGTACTCACCGCGTCTTAGTTTTTGGCGCAATCCTCGTTTCACATTTTCGGAGAGATTATCTATGAAATACTTGCTCTGCCCAAAAGCAATGTTAAGCATAAACTTGCCTTGTGGCGTGTTCTCGAACCAAAAAGTTGGAAATTTGAGGGAATTTATTTTACCAGTATCCACGAGATAAATGATCTGCCCGCCGTCTATGGGATTTCTGGCCAAGCGGTCGGGGTGCCAAGCCAAAATGCCGTCGGCCTCGCCGGCATTGATAATCCGCAACATTTCTCCGAACACGGTTCGGCCAGGCTGTTTGGCAGTTTTTGCCTCGCAGAGCGAGGCGACGATTTCAAGTTTTTCTTTGGCGGCAAATTCTTTTAACTCCGCCAGTTGAGCTTCGATGCTCAACACCTGTCGTTCCTCCTCGTCGGTGGATTTACGAGCGTACAAAATATATTTGGCCATACAATTACGTTATATTAGAAAAGTTTGCTTTTGACGTCCCGCGAACGGGACAAAGACAAAAAATTTGAATGGTTGGCGAAAGGGGGCTATAAAATAATCGCCGAAAACCCCCAATGTCCGACGTGGCTCCGGAGATATGAACAAATACGAACGGAATTTACGGGGGCCCGATAACGGGACGGGCGGAAGGAGGGGTTGGGGGAGGAATTCCGCCCGCCCACCGGTGCGCTTTTTAAAAACTGCCAAACAGCCTGTAAAAAATGCCGGCTCGAACTTTACGGTGGCCAAAAGCAAACTTTTCTTTTCTCCGCGCTTGCCCCACCCGCCCGTGCGCGCTTGGAGGAGTATGGAACTCCCCTGTGATTGTGGATAACTATAGTATGTGCTAATTATAGTATGTAGAACTAAAGTTAGCAAGCAGTTAAAGTTTATATATGAAAAAAGATGTATTAATTAATTTTGGCAAAAAGGTCCGAGCAGAACGGACACGTTTAGATATTTCTCAAGAGCGGTTAGCCGCACGTGCGAAAGTTCACCGCACTTACATAGGTATGATTGAGAGAGCTGAAAAAAATATTACTTTAGAGAATATTGAGAAAGTTGCACGTGCCTTAGGTTTAAATATAAAGGATATGTTTAATTGATTTATGATTTCACCTTACTTAAATAAAGATCAAGTTAAATGGAGTAAGATAACTGAAAAACTAGTTGCCAAACATCCATTATCTGTTAATGAAATAAAAGAAATAGTTTTAGAATCTTGGGAAGAAATTTTTAGTTCTAAAATTGGCAAAAAATCTTTTCGTATTGGAAAGGATATTTTTCCAAAACCACAAATAATGGGGTTTCTTTTACATGAGTTGATACCTTTGGAATTTTCAGTAAGATATCCAAATATTTGGCGTAAAGAAAAAAGTTCGTCTGATAAGGACCTTATTTATGTGCCCGATGATTCTTTTTCAATTGAAATTAAAACATCGTCTAACCCGAATAGCATTTTTGGAAATAGAAGTTATGCTCAAGAAGTTCTTAATGGTAAGAAAAGTAAATCAGGTTATTATTTGGCGATTAATTTTGAGAAATGCGACGACAGCAGCTGTCCCAAACCAAGAATACTTAAGATTAGATTTGGTTGGTTAGACCACGAAGATTGGATGGGGCAAACTGCAGCAACCGGTCAGCAGGCTAGGCTAAGCCCAGCTGTTGAAAAAGCTAAATTATTAGAGATTTATTCTGTTAAATAAGTTTATTTTGTTTTTGTGATTCAAGTAACGCAAGAATTCTCTGTTTGGCAATTTTGCAGTAATTTTCTGAAATTTCAAAACCAATCATTTTTCTTTCATTTTTTAAAGCAGTAATAGCAGTAGTGCCAGAACCTAGAAATGGGTCTAAAACAACATCGTTTTTATTGCTGGCAGCTAGAATAATTCTATTTATTAGCGCCTCAGGAAATTGTGCAGGGTGTTCAGTTCTTTCTTTTGAGCTTCTATTCTCTCCAGATGTAACTTTTGGTATTTGCCAAACGTCAGATGGGTTCTTTCCTAATGGATTACATCTTAATTTACCATTCTTTTTTTGATTAGGGTATTTAACATTTTTATCCCGTATGTCATCTAAGTTAAATAAATAATTTTCTGGGTTTTTCGTATACCAAAGAAGTTTTTCATTTCGAGGGGATAAAAATTTCTTTGCTGCCACACCGGCACCATAATTCCAGATCACTTCTTGAACTAAATAAAAAGGACTTTTATCCCATAACAAGTAGGTAATGGGTAATGCCTTTGCTTTTTCTGGGAATTCTAGATAGCCTAAATTTAACCAAAAAGCTCCGCTTTCATTTGTAATTCTGTAAATTTCATTCATCCATTGTTTACACCAATTTACATATTCATTAACGGGTATAGTAGATTCGTATTCTTTGCCTATATTATAAGGAGGGCTTGTAACTGTTAAATCAATAACTGAATTTTTAATTTTTTGCATTGCATTTATACAGTCCATATTATAAATGAGACAGTTTGCTGTTTCAAAATAAGGTTTGCCTAATATGTTTTTAAGATCTTCAAATTTGTATATAGCCCTATCTGTACTTGTCACTTGTTTTTCTTCTTTAAATGTAATATTTGTATGAGAAGTAGGGTTTTTTATCACATCTATTACAATACCTTGAACCGCTACTCTTGAGCTGTTAAAAATAAAAGGAGTTAAATTTTTATTTGCGGGCTGTAATCTAACGCGATTTTTTTCTTTATATATTTTTTTTAATGTAGCCTCGTTATTATCAATTAAGGCCACAACTTTTTGGCCATTTTCTGCGTTAGACTGCTGCTTGATAATTACATAATCGCCATCATTTATATTTTCATCAATCATGCTGTCTCCAGCAACTTTTAAAGCAAAAAAGCTTCCCTGGCGAGGGAGTAGGTTTTTAGCTACTGCAATTACTTCTTTTACTTGCATAGCTTCGATTGGTTGTCCGGCAGCAATGGTGCCAAGTAAGGGTATTTTTACCATTTCAGACTGCTCAATCAGCTGTATACCTCTGGACGAGTTATTTATTTTGGACAGAAACCCTTTTGTTATTAGCGCTTCAACGTGCTCATGAACGGTAGAGAAAGTTTTTTTTGTATAGCGGCCAATTTCTTCAAAGGTAGGGGATAGGCCATTTTTTTTGATAAAAACTTTGACGAAGTCCAGGATTTGTTTTTGTTTTTTAGTAAGTGTGGGCATACTTTGACAAGCTTATGTTAGGTCGTCTATAATTATACCATAAACCCGATAATTTCCCGATAACCAAAAAATGGAGTTATCCACAGTTTTTAGGAAATTAAAATATATGAAAATTAGTAGAAATGATTCTTGCCCTTGTGGGAATAATAAAAAATATAAAAAGTGCTGTTTACAGAAAAATATAAAAACAGGATATGTTTATGTTGGACAAGACTATGCCGAAGATAAAGAAAATGTGGAAGTAGTTATAAAATATTGTGTGCCCAGCGCGGTTGTGTTTAGAAACTTTGATATTGATCTGCCTAACAATCTTCATATGAGGCAGTCGTCAGGGCAGTTAAATATTAGCATTGACAGAACAATTTCAAAAAAATTATACGACGATCTCACACTAATGATTAAAGACAAGCCTGAAAATGTAAAAGTTGAGGATGCTCAGAAAGTGGCGGAAGCAACAGAGTTTATTATTGGGTATATCAGGCAAACTTTACCAGTTATTAACCAAGAAATTATAGATAGAAAATATAGCGAGGGTCATATATTTGTCAGAACCTTTTCCATTGTGGATATTTTCGATGTTGGTATTTTAGATAAAAAACTTGGATGGGGTGGTTTTGCAATGCTCCCTTGGCCATCCCCCTTACCGGCTTTTACCATAAATAAGGGGTTAAGCGATTTTGGTGATGCTATTTTTGTTAGAGATATGATAGAAGCGATGACTGCCTTTTTTTACTTTAATTACGATGATTGTATAAGAAAAATAATTACCTCCTTGGAAAATTGTTTTATTATGCATTACAAACTTCCAAGCAAGAAGCAAAGGTCTTTTTTATATAAATTAAAATTTCTCCGACCCTTTCTAAGATCACCAAAAATTTTAAATCTAATTGATGAATATATTATTGAAGATAATTATGATTATAAGGAAAAAAATCTTAAAATATTAAGACAAAATATAAAGTATGTCTATGACATGAGGAACCAGATTGTGCATAATGAATTGCGGTGTGATCCCGGATTATTTGGAATATACAAAAAAGCAATTGGAACTCTGTATTATATATATCAGGGATTTTTTATTGAAGAAGGTAAGCGTGCATACATTTTTTCTTTCCAAAGGCAATTTTTGGTGATAGATGAAAATTACTCTGGACTTCTTGTAATTAAAGATATAAAAGACACAGGGAAAGAGAAAATTATTAGTACCAAGGAAGAGTTAGACAATGCTATCTTTAATAATTTAGAAATAACTAAAAATGAAGTAGTTGAGTTTAAAAATAAATCAAGGAAAATACCGAACCAAAACTATTCTAAGGTACCTCGAGAAATTTTAGAAAATTTAGGTCAACCAATAATGCTGCACCCAAAAGCAACAAAAAAAGATACGCCTCGACAAACTTAATAATGATTTGAGCAATATGCCAAAGTTTATTAATCAAAAGTGTGTTCATTGTTTGAGATATTGTGAATTTTTAACTCAGGACCATATATTTCCTAAGGCATGGTATCCAGAATCTACTCCAGTTAATATCGAGAAGTGGACTGCTCCATCATGTAAAAAATGCAATGCTTCATTGGGTGAAATTGAAGATGATTTTCTTACAAGATTGGGTACGAGCATAGAAACAAACGATAGTGTGGCAAAAGTAATTGGTATGAAAGCGATTAACGCCATGATACCCAATCCTTCAGATAATCCAAGAGATTTTGGTCGCAAACAAAAAACACTTTTTCGTATGCTTGAAGATATGAAGCCTTGTACTGGTCCATCCAAGGATATGTTGGTACATGCCAACCACTGGCATAAGCCAGGAGAAGGACTGCAAATAAGAATTCCACAAAAAAAGTTGGTAATTTTGGTAAAAAAAATAGTGCGCGGATTAGAGTTTAAGTTACATAGTAGATTGGTTGAGGTGGGGCGTAGAATTTGGGTTTACAGACCAACCCAAGATAATCCGCAACTAGACATTACTATTAATAGGTTTAAAGCACTTTTAGCAAAAGAACCCATTAGCGTAAATTGCGGACCTGGGTTTATTGTAAGTTACGGAATTAATCCGTATAATAAAGGCCATATTATATATAAGATTTTAATTTGGAATCATTTTGAGTTTTGGGCAGAAATTGTTCCAAACAAGATGATCAGAAAATAACTTTTGAATGGTTTTATTAGTCTTATAATTTAGCCAGATAAGCTCCAAATGCATCCCACAATGCCTGCCAATTCGGAAACTGGCAGAAATCAGGTATAATTTTCTAAATCTTTTACACTAACCATTCAAATTAGTATGCTTACTGAAAATCATATTATCAACATTCTTGCGGATTATCTAGAAAAAGATGGTTATAAAATTATTCAGAAATTAACTACGCAAGAAAAGGGTGTTGATATTCGTGCGGAAAAAAACGGAGTTACACTTTATGTTGAAGCAAAAGGTGAAACAAGCTCAAAAGAATCTTCAAACAGGCATGGTAAACCATTTACAAAAAATCAAGTCGGAACCCACGTGTCAGTAGCCCTATTAACTTCTTTAAAAGTATTATCAAAGGACGATAAAAATTCCAAAAAGGTTGCGATGGCATTTCCAGATAACAAAAACCACAGAGAGATTATTGAGTTGATAGCGCCGGCATTAAGGCGTACTGGTATAGTGACGTATTTAGTAAAAGAAAATTCCGTTATCGAAATATAAAAGAATTTGCCACCAAAGGTGAAATGTAGTAACATTTCACCACGAACCAATTCGTGAAAAACTTGAAATCGTCAAAAAGCGCGCCGGTGGGCGGGCGGAATTCCTCCCCCAACCCCTCCTTCCGCCCGTCCCGTTATCGGGCCCCCGTAAATTCCGTTCGTATTTGTTCATATCTCCGGAGCCACGTAAGATAGTTGGCGTCTAAAACAACTGTTTTAAGGTAGATATTTTTTGTTTTATTTTTCAAAAACTTTAAATAGTGGTATAATAATTTTATTATTTATCCCTGTTTCTCAAACTCAGGTTATGAAGAAAAAAAGTTTTTATTTTGCCATAATTATTTGGGGTATTTTTTTGTTATTCCCATTTGCCGCGCGAGCATTTTCAGGTGGTAGTGGCACATCTGGTAGCCCGTGGCAAATTACGACTGTGGCAGATTTGGCTGAAGTTGCAAACTATAACGGCACTTCGTCATCCGGTAAATATTTTATATTAACTAACGACATTGATTTAAATATAGCCCCTTATAATTCTAGCCCTGGTTGGATAGGGATTGGAAATTTATCATTAAGGTTTCAAGGTACTTTTGATGGGGATAGCCATGTTATTTCCAATTTATTTATTTCTACCAGTACGCAGTATACCGGCCTGTTTGGGTATGTGCAAAATGCTACCATTAAAAATCTGGGTGTTACGAATGCTAATGTAACCAGTTCTCACGCAACAGCATCAGCGGGTATTCTTATTGGTGGAGGTACGGTGACAAGTACAAATAATTATTCTACCGGAGTTGTTTCAAGCACTTATTCGGCGGGTGGTTTAATTGGGACTTTTGCTGGTGGAACGGTTAGCACATCTTATTCTTTGGCAACGGTGTATGGTAACGGATTGGGTGTGGGTGGTTTGTTTGGTAATGTAAGTGCCGGTAGAATTTATAATTCGTATGCTACGGGTACTGTAATAGGGTATCAGCGTATGGGAGGTTTTGCTGGCTCTATTTCTGGAAGCGCATTTGTAAGCTCTTCTTATGCCACCGGGAATCTTAATGGTAATAATGGTGTAGGCGGATTTGTTGGTCATATTTATCAGGCATACGTGTATAATTCATATGCTACAGGTAATGTAACTTCATCTGGAAGTTGGAATGGCGGTTTCTTTGGTTTTAGTCAAGGGGTCGCATTAAGTTCCGGCACGCATGTGTCAAGTTCATATGCCACGGGTAATGTGTATGGCTCTTCTGCTTGTGGCGGTTTTGGTGGCTATAATGAATACTTATCCATTCAAGATTCATACGCTACAGGCAGAGTAGCCTGTTCTAGTAGCTCGGGCGGTCTTTTAGGTTCAGTTTGGGGTACCAGTTTGAGGAATGTTTATTCTGTAGGTGTTGTAACAAATACAGGCGCCACAATCGGAGGTTTGCTTGGCACTAATCCAGGTGGCGGTCTAACAACCTCCAGTGTTTATTGGGATACCCAAACTTCTGGTAAGTCGTCAAGCGCTGGCGGAGCCACTGGCAAGACAACTGCGCAGATGCAGGATCAATCCACATTTACAGGTTGGGACTTTACAAATATTTGGAATATTGACGGTGTGAATAATAGCGGCTATCCTTATTTGCGCATCCAAAGCGTGAGCGATGTGACTAGCCCGTCTCTTAGTTCATTTTTTCCTTCTGATAACGCAACTACAACCTCCAGTACTGTTAATTTAGTTTTGAATTTTAATGAATCGGTTGTTGTTTCTAGCAGTGGTTCAATTATTATCTATAATAGCGGTGGTTCTATCTTTGAATCTATTGTTGCCAGCTCATCACAAGTTACAGGGTCTGGTTCCGCTATAATTATCATTAATCCGTCTAGTTCCTTAACAAGCGAAGCGAGCTATTATGTGCTTATTAGCTCTACCGCCTTTTCAGATGCCAGTGGTAACGCTTATGCTGGTATTACCTCTACAACATACTGGAACTTTACAATTGCAGACGAGGCAAATCCTGTTGTGTCTTCAACATTTCCGTCTGATGGCGATAACGATGTTACTACAACTGCAAATTTAGTTATTAATTTTAACGAGGCAGTTTCGGCGCAGACAGGAAATATAATTATTTATAAATCATCGGATGACTCTATTTTTGAAACAATAAGCGTTACCTCTAGTCAGGTAACTGGCACTGGCACAACACAAATTATTATTAATCCCTCGTCTGATTTTGTTTATGCGACGAGTTATTATATCTTTATAGATGCAACTGCTTTTGACGATATAAATGGGAATAGCTATGCTGGAATTCTCAATTCTAGCACTTGGAATTTTACCATTATGAACGACGATTCTGTTTCCTTAAGCCCTGATAGTTCTACTCCGGCAGCGATAGCTATCATTTTCTCTGCCCCAGCAGTTGGAAATGCGAATACAGAAAAATATATTCCTATGTATGAATCGGCTCAAATTGGCAGCGTCAGTTCAGAGGGTGTTAATCTGCTTGCTTATATTGGTTCCCAGGCCATGTTTAACGTTTTGGTAAGCAAAACAAACAATGCTCAAGAGCATGAATTAAAGATTGATAATTTAGATACTTTATATAAAAAAGTTTTATTTACCATATCTTCAGAACCCCAACAATTTGAACTAGATTTGGGTGGTAGTGCAGAAGTGGATTTGGATGGGGACAGCGTAAAAGATATTAGAGTAGTATTTGCAGATGTGTGGATTAACCGTGTTGAGGTTACAGTTTCTTCTTTGTTAGACAAAGGCAATGTTTCTGTAGATATAGATTCAGATGAATCATGTTCCAATTTATTTGTTAGAGATTTGAAAATAGGGATGTCTGGAGAAGATGTAAAAAATTTGCAAAAATATCTAAATAAAAATGGTTTTGTAGTTGCTCAGTCAGGATACGGTTCTGCAGGCAAAGAGTCGGATTACTTTGGTATAAAAACAAAACAGGCTTTAATGCAGCTCCAGCAATCCAAAGAAATTATAGTTGTTAAGTATGGCGATTTTGATGTTAATACTCGACAGCAATTAGGTTGTATGGCAGAGACCAAGAAGGAATCTTTTTTGTTCACCAAAGATTTAAAATATGGGATGTATGACGAAGATGTGAAATACTTACAAATATTCCTAAACAATAGTGGTTTTAATGTGTCAGAGACAGGGCCCGGGTCAAAAGGTGAAGAGACCATGTATTTTGGTTCAGGAACAAAAGAAGCTTTAATCAACTTTCAAAAATCTTACAAAATATTTCCAGCAAAGGGTTATTTTGGATCTATGACCAAAGAGATTGCTAATAAAATTGATTAGTATCCGGCGTCAATAGATGGGTTTTAGAAAGATAGGGGTAATCGCCCGCAAAAGATTTAGTGGTAAAACCGACCCTGGGAGCCGTGTCAGGCATCTGCCATGCTTAAAAGTCAAAACCTTTTTATAAGACCGGGTATGTTTTATTATGGGATGGACAGCGGAGCCTATACGTTGGTATTATACCAGTGTGTTTATTAATTTATTTTTTGGTTATTTTTAATTTAAAAATATATGGATACCTCTATTTATAAAAAAGTTATATTAGCGGTTAGTTTTTCTGGGTTTTTATTTTCCGGGTATTTAAGCGCGGTAAAATTTTTCACTTCGGCCTGCGCCTTGAGTGAGCCCTGTCCTTATTTTTTAGGCTACCCAGCCTGCTGGTATGGTTTTGTAATGTTTTCTGTTTTATTTATTTCTGCATTGCTTGGTATTTTAAAGATCTCCAAACTTAAAACTGTAGCGTTGATTCATCTTTTAGTTTCTTCCCTCGGCGTGCTCTTTGCTGGGTATTTCACTGTTCCAGAGATCGGTCGTTTATTATCCGGAGAGGGCCGCTACTTTCTTGGTCTTCCAACCTGTGCTTATGGATTAGTTTTTTATATTATTCTTCTTATTTTGGCTGTCATGTATTTAAAACGTAAGGAAACAGAAGTTTAATATTAAAAAATATGAAATGGTATAAAAAACAATTAGATCAGCTTAAAGCTTCAAAACCAGAGCTTTTTAATTCTGATAAAGAAGTCGGTGTAAAAAAATCCTCTGGGTATGCCATGGACGAAAGAAAAAAATGGGTTAATAAAAAGAAATTCCCTGACCCAGTAGCTGCTAGCAAGTTAACTCGCAAGAAGACAGATTTACCTTAAAATAGAGTAACCCGCTCTATTTTTTGATTTTAAAATCAACTGGAGTAAACATATTAATTGTGCTAGATTATATCTAGGCAGTGTATTATTTATGACAATTTTTAGCATATTTCTTATCGCTATTGCCCTGTCTTTGGATGCAGCGGCAGTGGCAGCTGCCAACGGGGCGCACCATCACCGTATGTCGTTTGCCAAAGCATTAAAAATATCCTTTTTCTTTGGTTTTTTTCAGTTTTTTATGCCCTTGGTTGGCTGGGTAATGGGGTCGGGGCTAGAAACAATAATTTCTAAATTTAGTCACTGGGTCGCTTTTTTCTTATTGGGAATTTTGGGTGTCAAAATGATTTTGGAATCGCTTAAGTCAGTTGATGAAAAAACAATTGATATACATAGTGTTAAAATTCTACTCTTGCTATCGGTAGCTACAAGCATAGACGCTCTACTAGTAGTTGGAACAACGCTTGCTTTGATGCCTGTAAATATTTGGCTGGCCTCCGTTATTATCGGTTTAGTAACCTTTGTTTTTTCTTTGGCTGCCATTTACATTGGTAAAAAATTTGGTGAAAAATGGGGTAAAAAAGCCGAGTTTGTGGGAGGGTTAATACTTATAACGATTGGCCTTAAGATTTTAGTAGAAAGTTATCTTTAATAAATAACTATGTTAAAAAAATTTTTATTATTCACTACCGTAATGGCGTTGTTTCCAGCCTTTGTTTTTGCTCAAACAGACAAAAATTTACAGCGACCAACTGACGACCGTGTTTTTAAAGCTAAAGTAATAAAAATAACAGAGGAAAAAGTTGTGTCTAGAGAAGATGGATCGGCAGCGGTGCAGCAAAATGTTCTTTTGCTTGGTCTGGAAAAAGAATGGAAAAATAAAGAAATTGCCCACTTGGGAATTTCTGAAATTGACGTGCTTAGTGCTAATACTTATAAAGTGGGTGACAAAGTTTTGGTTAGTGAAGTAAAAAGCATTGAAGGTGCAGTTGATTATTATATAGTTGACTTTGTGCGTAGTGGCTATTTATTTTGGCTAGCGTTTATTTTTGCCGTAGTTATTATAGTAATTGGAAAAAAGAAGGGTGTTAAAGCCCTGGTAAGTTTAATAGTAAGCTTTTTTATTATTATTAAATTTATTATTCCTAAAATTATAAGTGGCGGCAATCCATTGGTAGTAGGAGTGTTTGGGTCTTTAATAATCTTGGGCATTATTATATATCTAACAGAAGGATGGAAAAGAAAATCTCATATTGCTTTGGTAAGTGTGTTTTTCTCCCTGATTATAACTTTTGTATTATCTTGGATTTTTACTAGTTTAACCAGATTAACCGGTTTGGCACAGGAAGAAGCCGTATTTCTGCTAGGAGTAAATGGCGGTTCAATTGATTTTAGAGGCTTGTTATTAACCGGTATCCTGGTAGGAACAGTGGGTGTTTTAGATGATGTGGTAGTTGGCCAGATAGAATCTGTACGGCAAATTAGAAAAGCTAATCCAGAACTTACCAATAAGCAAATTTACAAATCAGCGTACGAGGTAGGGAATACTCATTTAGGAGCGATAATAAATACATTGTTTTTGACATATGTAGGTGCAAGTTTGCCGCTTTTATTGCTTTTTTATTTAAACCCAACTGGGCTTGTTACTTTTAGTCAAATTATTAATAACGAAGCCATTGCTACAGAAATAGTGCGTACTATTGTTGGTAGTATAGGAATAGCTTTATCCATTCCAATTTCAACATACTTAGCTACAGTTTGGCTAAAGGGCGGAGCTGTCGAGTGTGTTGAATAAAAGGCGTGGTAATTATGACAAAAGGTTGTATAATACATATTAGATAGTTTAATTCATTAATTTAATTTTATGCCATTGGAATTTTTAAAACATCTAAATTTTAAACCATTAAATATATTTAAAGCTGTGGTGTTGGGGATTTTCGGGGTGTCTGCTTTGGTATTTGTATTTAGCATGATTAATTCTTCTGTGCGCCCACTTCTAAAAGGTGGTATAGGAGAAGTGTCCTCGCCTATGTCTTATCCTGCTTACGATAGTGCGGCTGGATTTGCTAGTGAAGGAGCTATGTTTTCCAAAGGCGGTGTAGCTACCAGCCTCTCTTTGAGAAACATGTCGCCAATTGTTCCACCAATGCAGCAGGGCACAGTTGGTAATAATGCCGAAGATTTTGAAGTTACAGACTATAGCGCTTTTATAGAGACAAGAGACAAAAAAGAAACTTGTTCTCAAATCGCTGATTTAAAATCTCTTAAACATGTAATTTTTGAAGTTTCTAGCGAGTCAGACAGAAGTTGTAATTTTACCTTTAAAGTGGAACATGCTCGCGCGGCCGAAATTTTGGCCATAATTAAAAGTTTAAAACCAAAAGATCTTACCGAGAATACCCAAACAATAAAACGTCAATTAGATGACTTTACAAACCAAACAGATATTTTGAAAAAGAAGCTAGTTTCTATAGAAGAAACTTTGCAGAATGCTTTAAGTGCTTATGATCAGATTACGGCTTTGGCTGTTAAAACCCAAGACGCATCTAGTCTAGCAAAAATTATAGATAGTAAAGTTCAGTTAATAGAACGCCTTACTCAGGAGAGAATAAATATAAATCAGCAGCTAGATTATTTGGCAAGAGCCAAAGCCGATCAGATGGATAAGCTAGATTATACATTTTTTAATGTAAATGTTTATGAAAATAAATATGTAGATGTTAAAAATATAAAAGATTCTTGGAAGGCGGCAATTAAGGATTTCTTCTATAATGTTAATCAGGCTGTGCAGGATGCTTCCATAAATCTTTTGGCAGTTCTGTTTATTGCAATTCCATATATTATTTATTGCTTATTACTTCTAGTTGGCGCCAAATATGGCTGGAGATTGGTAAAATATATTTGGAAGAAATAAAAAATAAATTAGCGCCCATCCTAAACCTAGGGTGGGCGCTTTAGCTTTAGGTCTATTTTGTGTTTCTTTCCAGTGGAACAAAATATGCAGAAATAGTTTGTCCTTTATGTACCAGCGCTTCATCAATGGCCATATCTTTAATCAGTTCACCATCCACATAAAACAGCCAGTATAAGTTGGCGTCTTCCGACACATCATCAATAGATACGGCATAGATTTTTTCAGTGCCGTTTAGATTACGTTTTACTGTAACAACATTATGTTCTTGGATAAGAGTATCCAGAACCGTAGAGTTTCTATTTGCTACCGCTGTAGCAATATGTTCTGGCTCTCCAATAACACAATTTGGCAATATGCCGGCAACAACCATAGTAAATAGAACAGTTTTCATCCATTCTCTTCTGCGCATTTGGAGTTTCCTCGTTGATGGGTTGGTCTAAAAACACAAACACCCGCTTGCAGGCGAGTGTCGATCGATAAGCACTTTAGAAATGACTAAAATAATCATGTCTAAAGTGCTTAGAGATAACGATATGCTCCTGCTCGGGAGTATGTAACCTAAAATTTATATGATTCCATAATGAAGACCAGGCTTGTTCCCAAATTTGGGACTTTACTGTTGCGGCACAGCGAGGGGATTGAACCCTACTTCGACAGTACGGAATATTTTGAAAGGACTAAGTATAAGTTTACCGGGGAGTAAAAATAATAGCAAGAGGATTTTTTAACAAAAAACCACTCCAATTGTGTTGGGGTGGTTTTTACTTCATTGGGTACCATTATTTATGATATTCATTGAAATGGGCCAACTGCGTACGGGCAGTTGGCGGGCTTACGCGTCGCTCTTCTCCGTACAGAAGAGTTGGTGTGGGGCGCTAGAGCACGTGGCTCGTGCTCGCGTGCTTGGGGCTCGTGACCTCGGGCGGCGGGGTGGCGACCGTGGACTCGGCGGCCTCGGTCTGCTGCTCGGTCGGTCGGGTCGTTGGGCGCTGGGACTCGGTCGGGTTGTCGTAGCCGCGGCCGTCGACGTTACGGAGCAGGTCGTCGAGACCGTGGCCGCCGCCGAGATCGAACTCCATCGTGATGTCGCCGCCGAAGATCTGGCCGAGGAAGTTGCCGATGCCGGACTCGGATCCCCGGAGGATCTGCATGTCGATCGGCAGTCGGGTCGCCCGGATCTGCTTGAGCGCCCAGATCGCGTCCATCGGCTTGACCTTGCCGCTCATCACCAGATCACAGGCGATCTCGATGCCGAACGAGAAGGAGTCGATCGGGTTGAGGAGGCTCTCGAACGGGTCCAGGCCGCGGAACTTGAAGTGGCCGTGGTTCCCGTTCTTGCACATCACGAAGTTCTCCGTGCTGCGCTGGTAGTCGCGCGGGAGGCGGAACTTGTCCACCTGCCTGGCGACGTCGGCGATGCCGCTCACGAGGCGCGCGTACTCCGTCTGCTTCTGGATCTTGGCCGCGGTCTCGAACGAGATCTCGCCGGTTGCGGACAGGGTGCCCAGGCACAGGCGGGCGTCGTCCTGGGTCAGGACGGCGATCTGCTCCTCCATGCCAGCCACGATGATGAGGCCGGAGGGCAGGCGCAGCATGCTGGTGAGGCCGTTGTCGTCGCGGAGGAAGGTGCCGTTACGCATGATCTTCTTCATCAGATTGTCTCCCGAGTCAGCATCCGTTCTTGCGAACGTCCCCTAGTATGCTGCTCAAATTTGTTGTTATGTCGGGGAAGAAGCACTTTTTAAATAAAGTAGCTTTTTTCCATACACAACTTGTATATTTGTCTATAAAAAATAAAAACGTCTTTGCGACGTGTCATTATAGTATAAATTTTTTGTTTTGTCAAGAAGTGGGTGTTGGTTTTTATTTTATTTTAATTATTTTGTATACAGTTTCGTTGTTAGGGATTTGTATTGAATCGCCAATTTTATGCCCCAATAAAGCCGCCCCAAGAGGGGACATATGAGAAATAATACCTTTTTGTGGGTCTGTTTCAGAGGACCCAAGAATCAAATATGATTTTTCAGTTTTTCCATTGCCGATAGTTACAGTGTGTCCAATTCCAACAGTATCCATTTGTTTTTGTGGGTCAATAATTACAGCATGTTTAAGCTGGTTCTCTATGGTTAAGATACCTTGATTTATACCACGGAGCTTTCCTTTGGCCAGTTGGTATTCTACATTTTCGGAAAAGTCGCCTAGCTCTGCTAGTCTCTTTACTTCTTCGGCAGCTCTAGGTCGGCTATAATTTTTTAGCCTGTCCAGTTTCTGCTCCAATTCCTTTGCTTTCTCAGCTGTAAGCATTGGATCGGATTTCATCTGGCTATATTTTCCTGGTTTTCTATAAGGTACTTGCATACAAGTAGGATAGTATCATTTTTTTCGATTTTGGCAAAGTTTGGCTCGACCCCTTGTTTTTTATGGTAAAATATGGTAAGCTTATGCTTTGTAGGTTTAATAACTTAATATAAATATATGGGAAGCTTTAACCGAGACAATAGGTCTGGTGGAGACAGAGGCGGAAATAGATTTGGAAAAAGAGATTTTGGTGGCAAGAGTTTTGGTGGAGACCGCAAATTCGGTGGTGGTGGCAGCAGATTTGGCGGTAATAGCGGGCAATTTGGAAAACCAGAAATGCATGATGCTACTTGCAGCCAATGCGGCAAGCCATGCCAAGTGCCTTTTAGACCAAGTGGTGGCAGAGAAATTTTCTGCAGCAATTGTTTTAAAGACAAAAAGCACGACGGTCCAATGAGACCAGCCGGCGGTAACTTTGATAGACCAAGATTTGATAGCCGACCTAGTTTTGATAAAAAACCAGCGTTTGGTGGCGGAAGCAACAATAACGAACAGTTTAAACAACAGTTTGAAGCGTTGAATTCCAAATTAGATAAGATTTTAAAGGCTTTGTCTCCAGCAGTAGTTGCTAAAGTAGAGAGTGAAGAAATGCCAGTTCAGGAATCAAAAAAATCTAAAGATGTTTCTTCTAAAGTAAAAACATCTTCTAAAAAAGCAGCTGCAAAAAAGAAAAAGTAATCTCCTATAAAACAAAAATGACCCACAAAGGGTCTTTTTTGTTTGTTGTAGTATTGGTTCTTTGGTATTATATAAGTAGGAATAAGATAAATTAGTATGTTAGATAATCTATTTATTTTTGTAGTTTCTATCCTTTTGGTTATAAAAGGAGCTACGTTTGCAACCAAGTATGCCGCCCAATTGGCAGAGAGCTTTAGGTTGTCCAAATATACAATAGGTTTTATTGTGGTGGCTATTATTTCTATTTTACCGGAAACATTTGTAGCGATTAATTCTTCTTTGATTGGCATGCCTTCGTTTGGGTTGGGTACGCTATTTGGGTCAAATGTTGCCGACATGACCCTGGTCTTTACTATTATTATTTTATTTGCCGGTCGTGGTATAAAAATTAAAAGTGGTATTTTAGAAAAAAATAGAGCCTACCCGTTTTTACTTCTTCTCCCATTGGTTTTGGGTATGGACGGTTATTTTTCCAGAGTAGAGGGTTTGGCCTTGATTATTTTTGGAGCAGCTTTTTACTATACTGCTTTTAGAACTGGAGTAGAAGAATCCGCGGTTTCGCAAAATAAAAACAATCGCTACAAAAGTTTGTTTATGTTAATTCTGGGTATGGCTATACTGCTGGTTGGTTCTCATTTTACAGTAACATCGGCCGCTGCTTTTGCAAATATATTAAAAATTAATCCAATTTTGGTAGGTATGTTGGTGGTTGGTTTGGGCACTACGATGCCAGAATTATTTTTTGCCCTAAAATCTGTAAGAGGGCATGATGATGATTTGGCAGTGGGGGATATACTAGGTACGGTTCTAGCAGACTCTACAGTGGTGGTTGGAATTTTGGCTCTTATAAATCCTTTTTCTTTTCCGCAGAAAATTATATATATAACCGGATTTTTTATGGTGATGGCATCCGTTATATTATTTATTTTTATGCGTTCTGGGCGCACGCTTTCCAAGCGAGAGAGCTATGGACTTCTGATTTTTTGGTTAATCTTTGTGACTGTAGAGTTTTTGGCCAATAAATAAACACTGCTTAAGGCAAGAAGTATAGAGGCACACCCAAGTTTTTAATATCGTTTAGTCTAAAATCTAAAACTTTACGTCCGACAAAAACAGCTACGACACCATGATCAATTTGTGAAAGTTGTTGAACGTTGTCTTGTAACATTCCTTTACGGGCAATAAAGTTTAGAGTAAGTTCTGGCAGCTGCTCATCTTTTAGGTTGGTGTTTATATTTCTAATTGTATTTTCCGCATCTTCTTTTATTTGTTTCAATAATTCTGGGGAGTAGCGGTCTTCTAAGCATAGTAAAATTGTCATTTGTTCGATGTTGTGTTTGCTGGCCCAGTTCGCAGCCAAATCAAGTCGAGGTAAAAATGAGTGTCCGCGAGTGGCCAGAATAACACACGGTATGCTCCCCAGCTCTATTTTTTTATCATCAGAAATAGGTTCGGCAACTCGTAATTTTTTGGCTACCCAAGGAGTAAGAATAGGTTCTATGATAAGTGTAAGCAGGATAACCCACATACCAATTGGCACTAGGCCTCTTATATCTCCAATCCCTAAACTGGCAATAGTTACCATAAGTACTGCCGGAATGGCACCGGTTTCACGCACAAAAGAGATAAAAAATATTTCTTTCCAAGCAAATTTTTCTTTGCCAAAAAAAGAAAACGGTCCAAGCGCGAGTATTACAGTAAGAGGGCGGATTAAAAACATGAAAATAAAAGCAGCGGCAATACCAATGCCGGCATAATGGATCAATTCCTGAGTGTCTACCAGTGCGCCTAGCAAGATAAATATTGTTGGTTTAAAGAAACCATCAATTACATGGTTAAAGAAGCGTTCGGTTTCGTGCAAATGTTTAGTCAGGTTTAGGAGTAAGCCCGCAATAAAAGCCGATAAATATCCGCTTCCACCCAGCGAAATGGCAATAGTAAATATTATAACCGGGATAAATAAAAAGAAGGCAGAGTCAGCTTCAAATTCTTTTTCGTGTCCTTTTTTGAAGCGCTGTAGGATTTCTAGACAAACATATCCGATTATACCAAGTAGGACACCGAAAGAAATTTGTCTTAGTAAAATTAGTCCGCTTTGAGGAGTAAAGACCATTTTGTACCAATCACCAACGTTATTTGTGGCAACGCCGGTAGCGATAATTCCAAGGAAAGCGATAGTCAAAAGAGTGCCGGTGACATCTGTAACTGCGCTTTCGGAGATAATAATATCTTTGGTGGAACGGTTATTGAAACGTAATCTTTTTAGTACTGGTATAATGGCTGCCGGATCCGTGGATGCAAGTATGGCGCCGAGTAGCACAGCTACCATCGTAGGTATGGATAAGCCGAACAGTTTATTTAAAATACCTATGGTTGTAGAAAAAAGAAAAGCTGTGAGTAGTAATCCGGGAAAAGAAAGGGAAAATATTTTGAGAAATAATTTTTTGAAATTAGTAAATGGAGTTTCTAGTCCGCCGCTAAATAAAATAAGTGTGGCGCCAAAACCTACTAATGCGCCCAGCACCTCGTGATTTTCTGTGATAGGATACAAAAGTTCGTGACCAGCGATACCAAAAAATATAGCAATAACAAACGATGGCAAAGAAGTTACGTGAGATATATAAAAAACTATAAAACTAAGAGCGAATATAGAGCCAACCAGAAAGAATATCATGATTAATCTGTGTTCGGCGTTTGATTCAAAGAAGTGGTAGAGTTGCGGAGCTAGGTTGGAAATGGTTATTACCGTGGCCAAGCCAAGCAGAGTGCCAAATATTGGCCTAGTTTTTTTCAGAAACATAAGTTAATTGTTAAATTAAGCGTATGTAATTATACTGCTGTAGTTTATAAACTTCAAGTGTTTTTACAATTTAACAAAAAAGCCACCCGTCACCAAACCTTCATATTTGAAAATCTGGTGACGTTAGGGCGGCTTTTCGATCCTCCTTAACGTATAGTTGTGGCCTTGTTCAAGCCATTCCCCAAGAGTATTTTTTCCGGCGCCAGACCAGCCAGATGGTGGTAATAATTACTCCGGAAATAACCCAGGATAATTTAAGGCTCGCGTCCTCGCTAATTTTGATATATTGGTTGCCCTGAACAAACAGGGCGACGAAAGGCCACAGCATGTAGCCCATCACGTAGCCAATAAATAGCACAAACTCTAGGTAGACAATTTTCCAGATGGTTTGTTTCATTTTGTTTCTCCTGGCAGAGGTTACCTATATACAGGATATCTTTAATCCGGTTGTTGGTCAATCCAAACACTTGTTAATTTTGTTTTACTTGGGTATACTACATCGAGTCTAATTTTATATATTTTTTTAATCTATAGGTGGCTAAAGCCACATATATACTCATTCGTTCGCAATAAGTTAAATACATTTAATTTATTGGCTCATTCATTTCGCATATGGACGCTCAAACAGCCCTTTGGATTGTATTCGGAGTTGTAATTGCAGGGTTTTTAGCTTTGGATTTGGGCTATTTTAATCGCCAAGTTCATAAAGTTGAATTAAAATCCGCCGTTAATCAGTCTTTGTTTTGGGTTGCAATTTCTCTTGGGTTTGGTTTTTTGATATTTTTATTTTTGAGCAAAGAATTGGCCGCAGAATTCCTTAGCGCGTATGTAACAGAAAAGATGCTTTCGGTAGACAATCTGTTTGTTATCATGCTTATCTTTAGTTACTTTAAGCTAGAAGAAAAGTATCATCACCGTGTGTTGTTTTGGGGTATTATGGGGGCGATAGTTTTCCGTGCCATATTTATTGGCTTTGGTTCCATTATCATTAGTCAGTTTCATTGGGTGTTGTATATATTTGGTGCCCTGCTTCTTTATACAGGTATCAAGCTTTTGCGCGACAAAAAAGAAGAGCATGTTGATTTTGAAAAAAATCATATTATTAGATTGGCGCGAAGATTTTTGCCATTTTCTCCAAATCACCATGGTGGTAGGTTTTTTGTTAAGGAAGGCGGCAAAGTAGTTCTAACATCTCTGTTCTTAATCATGTTATTAGTAGAAGGTACAGATATTATCTTTGCTGTAGATTCTATCCCGGCCGTATTTGCTATTTCTCAAAATCCATTTATAGTTTTTACTTCTAATATATTTGCTATCATGGGTCTTCGTGCTTTGTTCTTCCTTATCGAAAGTGTGTTGCACAAGTTCCACCATTTACAAAAGGGTCTAGCCTTTATCCTTCTCTTTATTGGTCTCAAGATGATATCAGGTATATTTGATTTTCATCTTTCTTCCATTATATCTTTTGGTATAATCATGTTTGCCCTGGCTTCGTCTATTGTTTTATCTATTATTTTTCCTAAAAAAATTTAAACTGGGGATTATAATTAATGCATATGTTATTTAAAAAAGCATATCGTTTCGGTGACAAGCTAGAAGACAAGGTTCGTGGCAAGCTTAGCCATTTTCCTATCATTTATGCGTTCTTCGGTGGGGCTGGTGTAATTATTTTTTGGCGTGGAATTTGGCATACTGTGGATTATGTCATGGAATACTTTTTTGCCACCCAAGATATTGCTTCAGCTCAAAATATGCCGCATATGGTTTGGTGGGACGGTCCGTTATCCATTATGGTAGGGGCGGTTATCTTGTTACTAAGCGGGTTGTTTGTTACTAGCTTTATTGGTAATGAGATTATAATCTCTGGGTTAAAAGGCGAAAAGAAAATAGCAGAGAAAACAGAAGAGGATATAAAAGTTGATTTAGAGGAGAGCATAAAGATGAAGCAGGAAATGCATGCAATTGATAAAAGATTAGATAGAATAGAGTCTTTATTAGAAAAAGATAGGCCTAGCAAAGGTGTTTAACGGCTAACGTTAGGGCAAACGAGCTTTGCACTATTGACTTTTATTGAAAAATAGAGTATACTATTCATAGTTAGTTTAACAAATTAACCTAAATTATATGCCAGAGAATGCTGGATATAACCCAGACAATGACGCAAAAGCAAAAGCTGCTTTAGAGCAGGCAGAAAGTCTAGTCGCTCAAGAAGAAGCAGAAAGAGCTAAAGCTCAAGAAACCGGGGATCAAAAGTTAGATTTAGATGATAGTGATCTTGATGGACTCCTTGAAGGATTCGGTGATGATAAGGGAGAAGATGAGTAGAGCGTTTTAAAAAATAATCACAGGTGGAAAAGTAGTCGATTTCTAGCCGGCGATCAATTTATTCACGTATACCAAAAAATATGACAGGTACAATCAAAAGCCTTATCGTAGAAAAGAATTTTGGATTCATTACTCCTGAAGATGGTTCGAAAGATATTTTCTTTCACGCATCTGCTTTGAGTGATGGTCTACAATTTTCTGATTTACAAAAAGGAGACAAAGTTTCCTTTGATGTAGAAGAGTCAGAAAAAGGACCTCGCGCTGCTAATGTAGTTCGCGCTTAATACCCTTTGACTTACAAAGCAAAAATCCACCTTTCGGGGTGGTTTTTTGTTTTTCTCTTTCGAGCTAGAAAAACATGTCTGGACGAGTTGTAGCGAGCAAAGGCGATTCTTTTCCTATGTAGTTTTTATGACTTTTTATTTATGGCTAAACTAATTACAAATAGTATCAAGGCCGACATAACTATAGTTGCCCCGGTGGGTAGGTTTAAGTAGAAGGAAGCAAATAATCCGGTGGTGACCGATAGTATAGATATGCCAACACTATAAAAAAATGTTTTGAGAAAACTCTTTCCAAATTGAGTGGCTGCCAAAACTGGAATTACCATGAGTGCGCCCACAAGCAGTGCGCCCACTATTCGCATGCTAATAGATATTGTAACTGCTGCCAGTATCATTAGGGTTAAGTTTAAAAATTTTATAGGCAAGCCATTAGCTTGAGCTAGCTCTTCGTCGTAGGCGGTAATAAAAAATCTTTTAAACAATGTGTAGATAATTATAATTATAACAAAACCAAATCCGCCCATTAGGCGTAAATCGCCGGCAGATACGGTGGTGATGCTTCCAAACAGATAAGTAAATATATTTACATTCAAACCTCTACTTAAACCAAAGATAATTAAAGATAAGGCCAATCCGCCGGATAAAAATAATGTAAGAATAGATTCTCCAAATATTTTTTTGGCATGCCTTAGTTTTTCCATGCCGAGGGCGGCTACAACAGATACGCCGATGGCTGTGATAATAGGGTTTATACCTGCCAACAATCCCAGAGCCACGCCAACTAGCGATACATGAGATAGGGTGTCTGTAAGTAGAGAGTATCTTTTTACTACCAAAAAAATACCAATAGATGGCGCTAGTATAGATATAATAAAGCCGGCTACAAAAGCCCGGAGCATGAAATCGTATTGGAAAATTTCTAACATATTATTTGCCGTGATGGATATGAGTTACGTTTTTTCCATAAAGTTCCTCGATCGTATTGCCTTCATGCATAAGTTCTTTGGCACCATAACAAAACAAACCGCGGTTTAGGCACAGCACGGTTTTTATTTCTGTAGTAATAGTATCTATATCGTGTGATACAAATAGAATGGTAAGGTGGTTTTTGGTGTTTAGATCTTTGAGGAAAGAATAAAAATCTTTTTGGGACACGATATCTACGCCTGTAAACGGTTCGTCTAAGATTAGTATTTTTGGGTCGCTAGCCAGAGCTCGGGTTACATAAACCCGCTGTCTTTGTCCGCCAGACAGACTGCTCATTAGTCTGTTTTTTAGGTTGCTAATGTTAGCCATCTCTAGTGCTTTGTCTATGGCCTGTTTATCTTCTTCGGTTATATCTCCGCTCAGCCCCTTTTTGGCTATTAGGCCACTTTCTACAATCTCGTAGACCGTAGCTGGGAAGGAAATATTTTCTTGAGCTATGCGTTGAGGTACATAACCAATCTCTGAACGATGTTTTAGTTTTTGCAGGTCTGTGCCAAAAATTTTGATAGAGCCTGATTGGGGGTTTAGTAGCCCAACCAAGATTTTGAGCAAAGTAGTTTTACCTCCGCCATTGGGACCGATAATGCCTACGTAGTCTCCTTTTTGTACGGCAAAAGAAATATTTTCTAGAACAGAAATATTGTTGTAAGAAAAATTTAGATTGTTTACTTCAATAACAGGTTCTACGGACATACCAAGGCAGTTTTTAGGTTTTGTAAATTATTTCTCATTACACTTATATAGTTTTGACCATTTTGAATTTCTTCCTTTGTTAATCCTTCTATTGGGTTCAATACAAGAGTTTGCGCACCAATTTCGTTGGCAATGGTTTGTGATAGTTTTTGATCCACTACTGTTTCAAAAAATATATATTTTATATTTTTTTCTCTGGCCAGATTGGATATAGCTGCTATTTGTTTAGGAGAAGGTTCTTCTTCTGGCGATAGTCCTAAAATATGAAAGGTAGTTAGGCCATAATGATTAGCCAGATAAGCAAAAGCGTCGTGGGTAGTAATAATTTCGCGTGATTTACAGTTTGTTAAACCAAGTTTAATTTCTTGGTCTAGTTGTAAAAGTTTTATTTTGAATGTATCTCTATTTTGATTATACTCTTTTGTGTGAGCGCTATCAATTTTTATTAGGGCGTCGGCGACAATGTCTGCCTCTTTGGCGGCATTAGTTGGGTCAAGCCAGAAATGAGGATCGTATTGTTCGTCGGGTGAGCTCGGATTGTTAATTTTCAAGTTTCCAAGATGGTCGCTCATTTTTATGGTAGCTACGTTGTTGGCTGTTAATTCGGGTATAATTTTTTCTGCCCAAGCGTCTACACCTTGGCCGTTTAATATAAATAAATCCGCAGTATAAATTTGAGCCATATCTCTGGGAGTTGGTTCAAACTCGTGCGGTTCGGCGCCTGGGGGAGTGATGTTAATAACGTTTACATGTTCTCCACCAATATTTTGAGCAAAATCCGCCAATGGATAAAAACTAGCAACAATGTTTATTTTGTTTGTGGTGTTGTTTGCGGTAGGCGAAGGTTGTCGGCTAATAGCAACAAAAACAGCGATAGTCACAATTAGAGCGGGGATAGCTAGTAAGTATTTATTTTTCATAATCAAAATGAGTGAGTGAAATAATCAAAATATTTTGATTATTTATGAACGAATGAGATTATATGGACTTTAGCCCATATACATAGAATTATGTAAGATTAACTATTATTATACTAGCACAGGTTTTAAATACTTGCAAGTAAGTTGCATTTATGATATAGTCTGGTTGTATGCAATGTATTGAACACTCAACTCAATCAAAGGCTGTTTTGCAAGAAGGAAAGCTCAGGGCTACTTCCGCGCGTTTGGCATTGTTAGAGATTTTTAGACATACCCAAAAACCAATCAGTGTGGGTGATCTTTTTGTGATGCTAAAAAAATTAGGAGTAGACAAGGTTACCCTATATAGAAACGTAGAATCCCTAGAAAAATTGGGGATAATTAGACAAGTAAGATTAAAGGACAGGCAGGCGTATTATGAGCTTGCTAACCATGGACACCATCATCATGTGGTCTGTACTAGTTGTGGCAAGATAAAAGACATGTCTGGTTGTGGTATAAATATTGTGAATAAGCGTTTTTTAAAAGTCTCAGGATTTACCAAAATCACCGAACACTCATTGGAGTTTTTTGGTGTTTGTTCTTCCTGTGCAATTAGCGAGAGTAAAAAATAGGTTAGCTACGTATTGTTTGTGGGCTTTATCCGAAGACCAAGACTTTGTCGCTATCTTCTACCATTTTTAGTAAGCCTGTCATGGTAGAAACAGGGCATACATTGGATTCTTTTTTGCCACGAATTTCTAAGCAAGTGCCGCAAGCGTATAAATCTCCTTGTAGTTTTTTGTATTCCACAATTTTATTAGAAATATCAAAATGTTCAGTGTCCGTAATAGTATCAAGCTCAGATCCTTCGCTCATTAAAAAGATTGTGACAGAATGGTTGGCTTTGAGTGATGTGATGCCAAAGCGAAAGGTATTCCATATATGTTCGGGGTTATTTGATTGCAATATGATACCAATTTTCATAGATTATTAGCTTGTTAATTAGTAAGATTATTTATTTTAAGTTGTCTGTGGGTGTGTTAGTATTATTTTTTGTAAAAAATAATTTTATAAAATATATTACGCCGACAAAAATTAAGAATATGACAATAGAGTATAAAGCGATGTTCGGAGATGGGGCGGGTGGGCTAGAGATATCTCTCTCTATTTTAATGTCATACGATATAGAAAAGTTTTTAAAGCCATCCATACTTTTTGGCTCCCCGGTAAGTTTTACGGTATAAGTTCCTTTATGAGGGAAGGTGTAGGGGATTGCCGGGGCAAAAATACCTCGGTAGGATGTTTTGCCTGTAGCGAGCGGAGAAGAAAAAACGGTTTCGCCGTTGTCTATAACAGATGCTGTGCAATTACAATCTTCTGCTTTAAACCTTTTTTCTGTATCATTAATCAAAAAAAGTATTTCGGACGGTTGTCCGGCTACGGGTTTCTCATCCGGATTTATATGAATAAGAGCACTTATTGTGCCCTCTGCTTTTAGTTCATGCGCCAAAACTTTTGGAGTGGGAAAGTGTGCGCTAGATCCAAACAGTATAATAATGTTGGTAAGTAGAAATCTTGTGAGAAAGGTTGAAAATATTTTCATATACGAAATGAGAGAGCGAAATAATGAGCTTGCTCAATTATTTCCGAGCGAATGAGTATATATGCGGCTTTAGCCCCTATAGTATTGTAAAATATACTACATATTGTAGTAGGCTGCACTATAGTTGTCAAAGTTTTTTATCCCCAGTAAGCGTACTATTTGCAATATCGTGTTGAAAAGTTTGAAGCTTAATGATAAAATAAATTTGTATGAAAAAAATACTCTTTTCTTTGTTTACAATTTTTGTCTTTGCTTTTTATGTTGTCTATCAACGTTTTACTTGGGATTCTTCGGGAATAAAATTGCGACCGCCGATGATGAATCAAAGCTATGGCGGTAGTACACAAATTCCTGCTATGGGTATGGGAATGATGCGCGGTTATCGCGATGGAAAATACCTAGGTGTTAGTGCAGATGCCTACTATGGCCGTGTGCAAGTTGCCGCTATTATAGAAGGTGGTTATATTATCCACATTCAATTTTTGGATTTTCCACAAGAACAAGACACTTCTAAAGCTATAAACGGTATGGCGGTGCCTATTCTGGAGCAAGAAGCCATAGCCGCTCAAAGTGCTGAAGTAGATATAGTATCTGGGGCTACTCAGACTAGCAAAGCATTTAAGCAGTCGCTCGCTTCGGCCTTGATTCAAGCGAAACTATAATTTCATGTTGCAGACTAGATTATTAATGGGCATGCCAATAACTGTAGAGATAGTGGATGTTGGTGTGGAAGAAAGATTTTTTGATGAGGTATTTTCTTATTTTGATTATGTAGATAAAAAATTTAGTACATACAAAGACAATAGCGAGATAAGCAAGATAAATAGAAAAGAAATACAGGAAGTTGATTTTAGTCCGGACATGAAACAGGTTTTTCAATTGTCTGAAGAAACAAAAAAAATAACCAAAGGATACTTTGATATAAAATCCAAAGACGGGCAGTATGATCCATCTGGTTTGGTAAAGGGTTGGGCAATACACAACGCAGCGCAAATTTTAATTAGGCACGGTTTTGTAAATTTTTATGTAGAAGCGGGTGGTGATATACAGGCCCATGGCAAAAATAGCCACGGCGAAAACTGGAGAGTCGGCATACGCAATCCTTTAAATCAAGAAGAGATAATAAAAGTAATTGGATTAAGCGGAAATGGTATTGCTACTTCCGGCACATATGTGCGAGGGCAGCATATCTATAATCCGCATGATATAGAAAATAAAATTTTAGATATTTTAAGCCTTACGGTTATTGGCAAAAATGTATACGAAGCGGATCGGTTTGCTACAGCGGCGTTTGCGATGGGTAAAGATGGTATATATTTTATAGAAGAGTTTCCGGGGTTAGAGGGTTATATGGTAGATAAAAACGGAATTGCTACCATGACTACCGGTTTTAAAAATAACGTATTGGAATAATATTATGTTAAAAATTATAGATAATTGGCTTAATCAAATAACAATGTACAGGCTTATACTTTATTATGTATCGGGTCTTTGGTTTGTGGCGCTTGTATTAAGTATTTTTAAATTGCTTCCATACACCCCTGTAGAGTTTGTGGTATCCGCTGGTTTTATTATGGGTATTTGTTTGGTGGCCAATACCGTGTTTGCGCGCGTGTTTGGCGCGCCAGCTAACACAGAATCTGTTTATGCCACCGCCCTTATTTTGATTCTTATCGTTTCACCTACGAAATCCACCAGTCTCCTGCCGTTTTTGGGTTGGGTTGCTTTTTGGTCTATGGCTTCCAAATATATTTTGGCCATAAACAAAAAACACATTTTTAATCCGGCGGCTTTTGCTGTGGCGCTTATGGCGCTTACCATAAATAGGTCAGCCAATTGGTGGGTGAGCAGCATTTATTTATTGCCATTTGTTTTGGTGGGTGGTCTGCTTATGGTGCGAAAAATCAGAAGATTTGACATGGTTTTGAGTTTTTTTGGCGCAGCTCTATTATCTATAGTCGGTCTTAATGTTTTAAAGGGCAACAATCCATTATTTGTTTTGGAAAAAATATTATTCTATTCTCCAATTTTATTTTTTGGTTTTGCTATGCTTACCGAGCCTATGGCAACCCCTCCTACCAGAAAGCTTCGCATGCTTTATGGGGCGCTAATTGGATTTTTGTTTAATCCAGTGGCGCATATCGGTTCGTTTTATTTTACTCCGGAAATTGTTCTGCTTACGGGTAATATTTTTTCTTACATTGTTAGTCCAAAAGAAAAATGGGTTTTGCAACTTAAAGAAAAAGTGTTGTCTGCTGCCAGTGTGTACGATTTTTGGTTTAAAACAGATAAAAAATTAAACTTTAAACCGGGGCAGTATATGGAATGGACTTTGGGGCACGAGTCCCAAGACGTTAGAGGTATGAGACGATATCTAACTATTGCTTCTTCTCCTACCGAAGAGGGGCTAATGATTGGTGTTAAATTTTATCCAAATTCAAGCAGTTTTAAACAATCAATGCTGTTTTTAAATGAGGGTGACCAGATAATTGTTTCTCAGTTAGCCGGAGAGTTTGTAATGCCAAAAGATACTTCTAAAAAACTTGTTTTTATCGCCGGCGGCATTGGCATTACGCCGTTTAGAAGCATGATAAAATATATGCTAGATAAAAATGAAAAAAGAGATGTTATTTTACTGTATTCAAATAGAGCGCCTAGCGACATTGCTTACAAAGATATTTTTGATCAAGCCGAAAAGAAACTGGGGATGAAAACTATATATACAGTTACAGATCAGCCATGCCCGAAAGATTGGACGGGTGAGAACTGTTTTATTGATGAGATGATGATAAAAAAAGCAGCGCCGGATTACAAAGAAAGAATTTTTTATATTTCCGGAACTCATGCAATGGTAGTTGCGTTTGTGGAAGTTTTGCAAAAAATGGGTGTACCAAAAAGAAATATCGTTCAAGATTTTTTCCCAGGTTTTTAGGTAGATGTTTTCAAATTGTAAAGTTAGTAATTGTGTATGCAACCCGTTTTACAATCAATTATATGCAGGCCGTCATTTAAAGATATTTTTTCTCTGCCCGCTTTGTTTAAACAGGCTGTGGCTACAGATTTTGCTTTTTATAGCGACAAAGTTAAAAAGAGAATACTACGAAAAAACTCTTTGCGTCGTTTATTTTCTGCCAAGCTGCGCAAGCAGAGAGTGGTGTTTGTTGCCAAAGTAGATGGGAAATGTGTTGGTCTAATTATTGCCAGCCATAATGCAAATATTGGTATCGTGCATTGGGTCTTTGTTTTAAATGAATATAGAAACAAAAAAATAGGGTCTAATCTTTTGCGCGAAGTGGAGTTGGAAATGAAAAGACTGGGTTGTCATAAGATAACTCTGACTACGGAAATAGCACCCGAATTTTATAGAAATTTAGGTTATACCGAAGAAGGCCTCTTAAGGAAACATTGGTGGGGGCAGGATTTTAGTATCATGAGTAAAGTTTTGTAGGTTTTTTTAAAAAAAAGAAGAGCCTATTACCGGGCTCGGGGTCGGTCCACCCGTTTGTGGCTCTTTGGCCTGTGTTAGACCCAGGCGGGGGTCTTATTTTAGTTTGTTGCGAGATATTACTTTGCCAGTGCCACAATTAGGATAATTACATCCAGAAAGAGGTGGGTTTTTATGTATGAGGCTGATGCAGTGTCTTCCTCGGCGTAAATACTCGCCAGAACGAACGAAATGCTGGTCATAAAGACGATGACAAGTGTTACGTCTATAACCGTGGACGAGCCTTTCGTTAGTCCTGTAATCAGCAGGATTACATCCAGAAAGAGGTGAAGCTTAACGTAGTTAGCCAGTCTAACGGCATCTTCCTTGGTTGTGCCTGTCCGAATGGCCAAAAAGCTTGCGATAAAGATGGCAATGAGCGCTATGTTCATCCCCATGACTGCTTCTCCTTAGGCCTTGTTCTGTAGGGTACAGAAAGCAAGGTTTTGGTACGATTTTTCCCCTCAGGATACCGTTAAATAGTATCATTTTTAGGCCTTTTTGTCAATTTGAACCACCCGCAAATTGCGGCTTTTGTATAGGTGTGATATACTTTGTTTTATATATGGGCTTGGCCGCATATATTCTCGTTCGTAAATAACTAAACAAGTTTAGTTATTTAACTCACTCATTTCGATTATATTAAAATATATTCTCATTCGTTCGGAAGCAACCAAGCAAGCTTGTTATTTCGCTCACTCATTTCGATTATGAAAAAAGTACTTCCGCTTGATGAAAAATTGGTGGTCAGAATGATGAACAAGTTTGATGCTCAGGTCATTGCCTCTGATTCCAAAGAAAAGCTGGCCAAACCAGAGGTAAGAGCTAGTATGATTGAGCAGGCGGTAGATGAAATATTGGCTACTAAAAATAGCATCCATTTAGTAAATCGTGAAGCGTATATACAAGCTGTGAGCAGTCGTTTATTTAGAGAAGAAAAAATAGTAGAAATGGGTGAGGGTGCCTATTTGGAAATGATGAAAGGTGCAAGAGCGGCCGAGCTCAGGGCTCCGCAGGAAGGTGAAGGTTATCTAAAGAATAAATAACTTTTAATCAATCTTGAAAATTATATGCCAACAGTTTCAAAAAAACAGATATATATAGCCATAGCCGCTGCTTTGTTTATAATAGTTTTATACTTTGTTTTTAGAAACAAAGATGGCGCTTCCGAAAATCAGACCGGAAATTTACCTGGTATGGAAAGTCAGGATTCTTTTGCTACTTCTACCAGCTCAACTTCTCCAGCCACTACTGCACCGAAGAAAAGCATAACACCTACAAAAACAACACAGCCACCGCTCTCTGCTACCCAAAGATATTTGGATGCAATTAGAATGTACAAAAATGTTGGTTATTATTTCCAATTCGTAGACTGTCATGGTTTGCCTGGCACCATTACTCTAAAAAAGGGCAAGAAATTTATGTTGGACAATCGAGACCCGGAATCCCATAAGATTGCGATTGTGGGTGGTCAGAGCTTTACCATTGGCGCTTACAACTTCGCTATTGCTACCGCGCCTTCTACTGCTGGCACTCATTATATAACTTGTGATGGGGGTGGAGCCGCTGCTATTGTGGTGCAACAGTAGGTTTTATTCCAAACTATTTATATCAAAAACAGCTTTGAATAAGAGCTGTTTTTGATTATAGAGCATTTGCCAAGCTGGTATATTTTTAGTAGAATATTACCTATATGTCTTTATCAATTGAAGAAGTAAAAAAGATTGCTCAGCTTTCTAGAATTAAATTAACTTCGGAAGAAGAGCAAAGACACGCCGTTACCATTTCGGCTGTTTTAGATTACATGAAAATTTTAAATGAAGTTGATATAAATGGTGTAGATCCTACTTTTCAGGTAACTGGTTTAGAAGACGTGATTCGAGTGGATGAATCAAGGGATTGTAATATTATAAAAGAATTAATGGCGCAAATGCCAGAAATAGAAAGCAACGAGCTGGTTGTGCCAGGCGTGTTTGCCGAAGTTATTGAAGAATAGGAATTAAAGTCCATAAAATCTTTATGCAATTAAACGAACTTACAATCAAAGAAGCACAAGAAGGCTTGAGAAGCAAAAAATTTACGTCTGTAGAATTGACTAAAGTGTGTTTGGATAGAATAAAGGCAAGAAACAAAGATGTTAATGCTTTTATTACTGTTTGCGAAGAATCTGCATTAGAAGAAGCGCGCGTAGCCGATGGTTTGTTAAGTTCCGGCCAAGATAGTCCGCTTACTGGTATTCCTTTTTCTGTAAAAGACGCTATTTGTACCGCCGGCGTGCGCTCCACCGGCTCTGCCAAAATTTTGGATAATTATACACCGCCTTACGACGCAACTGTAATTGGTAAAATTAGAAAACAAGGTGGGGTTTTAGTTGGAAAAAATAACTGTGATGCGTTTGGTCATGGTGCTAGCAATGAAAATAGTATGTATGGTCCGGTAAGTAATCCGCATGATTTGTCTAAAGTTGCTGGCGGCTCATCCGGAGGTTCGGCAGCAGCCGTGGCCGACAATATGTGTATTTATTCTATTGCCGAAGATACAGGCGGTTCTATTCGCCAGCCGGCTAGTTTTTGTGGAGCATCCGGTTTTCGTCCAAGCTATGGTCGTAATTCTCGTTTTGGAATTATGCCAATGGCTTCTTCTCTAGATACTGTTGGTCCAATCACCAAAACAACTTATGATGCCGCCTTGGTAATGAGCCAGATTGCCGGACAAGATATCTTGGATGGCACAACACTTCATGATTCTGTACCAAATTATTTGGAGAAAATAAATGAAGACTTATCTGGTTTGCGTGTAGGAATTCCAAAAGAATACTTTGAATTAGAAGGACTAGATAGCGAAGTAAAAGAAATTACTGCCAAACAAATTGATAAATTAAAAGAATTAGGATGTAAGGTAGAAGAAGTAAGTTTACCGCATACGAAATACGCTATTGCTGTGTATTATATTTTGGTACCTTGCGAGGATAGTTCCAATTTGGGCAGGCTAGACGGTATACGATATGGTGTCAGGCAAAAAGGCAAAGACCTTTACGACTTGTATGCAGGGTCTCGTGCAACCGGTTTTCCAGAAGAAGTGAAACGCCGTATTCTTATTGGTACGTATGCTTTGTCAGCCGGTTATTACGACGCATATTACAAAAAAGCCCAGACCGTACGTACTTTAATCAAAAGGGATTTTGATGAAGTTTTCAAAAAAGTTGATTTACTTATTACTCCAACTTCTCCATTTCCTGCTTTTGGAGTGGGAGAAAAAAAGGACGATCCACTTGCGTTATATATGGCCGACGTTATGGTATCTCCAGCAGCTATCGCGGGTGTGCCAGCCTTGTCTGTGCCTTCGGGCAAAAATTCAGCTGGTTTACCGGTAGGTGTACAGATTATCGGTTCTAGATACGGAGAAGAGAAAATTTTTAGAGTAGGTTCTAAATTAGAAATAATTAATTAATTTATGCCTAAGTCTTCTAAAAATATTTCTGTTTCCGAAGAGTCGGTAACAGAAAAAAGAATGGGTCCTATTTTGGCCGGTGAAGTGGTTAACTATAGGGATAGTTGGAGAATCTTTAGGATTATTACCGAATTCGTAGAAGGGTTCCAATTTTTGAGTGAATTAAAAAGAGAAGTTACTATCATGGGTTCGGCTCGTCTTCCGGTAAATAATAAATATTATAAAATCGCCGAGGATTTGGGTAATTTGCTTGGAAAACATGGCTTTACCACTATTACTGGTGGCGGTCCTGGTATTATGGAAGCGGCCAATAAAGGGGCATTTGAGGCCGGGGGCGAATCTGTGGGGTTAAATATCCAGCTTCCGTTTGAGCAGCGCATGAATCCATATGTCAAAAAATCAGCCGCCTTTTTTTATTTTTTTAGTCGCAAGGTAATGCTTACTGGTCCGGCCAACGCCTTTGTGTTTTTTCCTGGTGGCTTTGGTACCCTGGATGAATTTTTTGAAGTTGTAGACAATATGGAAATGGGGAATATGCAGAAAGTGCCGGTGATTTTGGTTGGAAAAGAGTTTTGGGAGCCGGTCGTTAGTTTTTTAAAAGCAAAATCAGCCCGCGAAGCGCATTCAGTAGATGAGACAGAGGTAGATAGATGGCATATCGTAGATAATGCCGAGGATGCTTTTGATTTAATTAAAAATATTTCGGATGTACCTGCCTGCGATATAGATCCGAATAATTTATTTTGCCAAGGGGGAAGAGATTGGAGTATTTTTAGAATCATGGCCGAGCTAGTAGATGGGTTTGAATTTTTAACCAAGATTTCTAACGCTGTAACCGTTTTGGGTACAAAAAGCTTATTGCCTGGAACAGCATATTATAATTCCGCTTATGAAATGGGTCAGGTATTGGCTCAAAATCAATTTGCCACAGTTACTGGCGGTGGGCCCGGTATTATGGAAGCAGCTAACAAAGGTGCTTTTGAAAAAGGTGGTGTAAGTATTGGAATAAATATGCGTGTAGATAGGGGAGAAAGAGTAAATAATTATATTACCAAATCAATCGGTTTCTTTTTTCCTTTTGTGCGCAAACTTATTATCACCACGCCTTCCGAAGCCTTTGTATATTTTCCAGGCGGGTTTGGCACGCTGCATCAGCTTTTTGAACTGCTTACTCTACAAGAAACCGGCAAAATTAAGCCTATACCCACATTGCTTTACGGGCGCGAATTTTGGCAGCCACTTCTCGATATAATCCACAATTTGTATTACGAATTCAAAACTATCAACCAGCTGGATGAAGATTTTTTGAAAGTCATAGATGATCCAAAAGATGTTCTTCAATATTTAAATAAACCATGATTCCATTTTTTCAGGCAGACAGTTTTAGTATTGGGCCAGTCGTGTTTCAGGTCTGGGGTCTTTTTGTGGCCTTGGGGCTGTCATTCGCCATAACCTTTGCATATTTTTTGTGTAAAAAATATTTATTTTCCGGAGAAGTTATTCTTGATATTGCGATTTGGGTTTTGGTTGGAGCGTTTATTATGGCCAGAGTATTTCATGTTATATTTTATAACCCTGTTTATTTTATTGACAATCCAAGCGAGGTCATTAAACTTTGGCATGGCGGGGCTTCGTCTTTGGGAGGGTTTGTGGGGGCAGGCTTAAGTTTGTGGCTTTTTGCCAAAAAAAGAAAGTTTAGTTTTAAAGAGTTGTTACCGTATATAGATATAGGTGTTTTGGGATTGTGGTTGGGCTGGGGAGTTGGTAGGTTGGGTTGCTTTTTAATTCACGATCATCCGGGCACTCTTACCAGTTTTGTTTTGGGTGTAAATTATCCCGGCGGCGCTAGATTTGATCTTGGGCTCATGGAATCAATTTTGGGGTTTGTCTTGTTTATAGTTTTTTATCTTTTATTTAAAAGATTAATCAAAATTCGTTGGGGTTTGGTAGCTGGGTTATCTATTGGTACTTATGCGGTTGCCAGATTTTTCTTGGATTTTTTGCGAATCCCCGCTAATTTGCCCGGGGGTGATGCTCGGTATGGAAGTCTTACTCCAGCTCAGTGGGGAATGTTATTTGTGTTAGCCTCATTGACTTTGTATTTTATTTTAAGTAAAATGAAGCGAACAAAAGTTAAGAACGGAGAGGTCGCATAGTGGCCTAGTGCGCCGCCTTGGAAAGGCGGTATACCGCAAGGTATCGAGGGTTCAACTCCCTCCCTCTCCGCAGCAAAAACCCGAAAGGGTTTTTTTGGTAAGCGGAGAGGAGTGACCAAACTGCTTTGGTCACGTGAGGAGTTGAACGCCGGAGCGATGTTGTGTGACGCAGGTGGGCGAACACAACCGCGAGGCGGCCCGCCCGGATGAATCCGTTCGGACGGGTGGCTAGACAAAATTTTCGGAAGAAAATTTTAGTCAAAGCTAACTCCTTTCGTGCGCTTCTATAATTAAGCCCCCTATAAATGTAACGTAGCCCTACTATTAAAGGATATGGTATACTTAGAGTATCTTTGTATATTATTTTTTAATTATGTCTCTTATCCAAGAATTTAAATCGTTTGCCATAAAAGGAAATGTTACCGATCTAGCTGTAGGTGTTGTAATTGGTGGCGCTTTTGGAAAAATCGTCACTTCCTTGGTAAACGATATTATAATGCCACCAGTTGGTTTTTTGCTTGGTGGTATAGACTTTAAAAATTTAAAGTTTTTATTATCAAGTACGGCTAACGGAGGGGCGGGCATAACTTTCGCTTATGGTAATTTTATTCAAATTATTATTGAATTTGTAATTATCGCGTTTGCAGTATTTATGATGGTAAAAGTTTTAAATAAGCTTAAGAAAAAAGAGGCTGAACAGCCAACTTCGCCTCCTAGTCAAGAAGTTGCATTGCTTACTGAGATTAGGGATTTACTGAAAAAATAAAAGCCTTCTATCTAAGTTGTTTTTGTGGTAGAATGTATGTGCTATGCTAGAACCAATAAAGATAACCTTTGCCGATAAGATCTTAGCGAAGGTTTTTCTGCCTCTTTTTCCGATGTGGATAAGGCCAAACCATCTTACGGCCTTGCGTTTATTTTTGACCCCTTTAGTAATTTGGTTGTTTTGGAATGAGCGCTATCTAGGTGGGGGGATATTATTTATACTTACTGCTTTTACCGACGCGCTAGACGGCGCTATGGCCAGAACTAGAAATCAAGTAACTAGTTTTGGTAAAATGTTTGACCCTTTGGCCGACAAAATCCTTATTTGTACGGTTGTTTATATTTTGGTTTTAAAGTATGTAAATGTTTATGCTGCTTGGATTATTATTGTTTTAGAAGCAGTAATTATTTTGGCTGCTCTGATTAAGAGAGGCAACGGCAGTACCCACATACAATCCAATATTTGGGGGAAGATAAAAATGAACTTACAGGTTTGGGGAGTAGTTATCCTTTTATTATCTATTGTTTTTAATATAGAGCAATTGTTGGCTGTGTCGCAAGGCACTTTCTATCTGGCGATTGCCTTCGCTACCATGAGTCTTTTTACATACGGTATATAATAAAATATAGTTTAATTTATTAATTTAAGTAGTATGTCAAAACTACAAAGCGCATCACTGTTTGTTCTGCGGGTAATCATGGGCTGGTTTTTTTTCTACGCTGGCATTACCAAAGTTCTTAACCCGGCTTGGTCTTCTGCCGGTTATATAAAAGGCGCTAGCACCGCTGCTGGGCTTTATCAGATGTTTTTGAATCCACAAATTTTGGTGGTAGTAGACTTTATGGTGAAGTGGGGGCTTGTATTACTAGGAGTATCTTTAGTGTTGGGTGTATGTGTTCGTCTTAGTTCTTATCTAGGAGCCTTGCTTATGTTTTTGTTGTATTTGCCAATTCTCAAATTCCCTATGGCAGGCGCACATTCTTATATAGTAGATGAGCATATTATTTATATTGTCGTATTATTTGTATTGGCGCATTTCCAAGCTGGTTATGTTTGGGGGTTAGGACGTTGGTTTTCCAATTTACATATTTTTACAAAATATCCGAAGTTAGGAGCTTGGTTAAGGTAAAACTTAGTTAAATAACAAAAAACCCTGGATAACCAGGGTTTTTTGTTATGATATAGTAATTTTTCTTTGGTTGGAATCTTGGGAGTGTTCTATGTTAATTATCTTCATCTTCTCTTTATTAAGAGCTTTGTTCTTTAATATATTTATAATTTTTTCGGGCCATTCTACAAGGCAGACAGTGTTGTCTTTTCCCAAGTAGTCTTCCACGCCTATTTCTAGTAGCTCTTTTTCGTGTTTTAGGCGGTAGGTATCAATATGAACCATTGTTTCTATTTTTCTCTTTTTATCTTTTATATCGTAAATATTCATTAGGGTAAAAGTAGGGCTGGTGATTTCGTTTTGTATACCAAGTCCTTTGGCGATGCCCTTTACCAAGGCTGTTTTGCCAGCGCCCAAATCTCCCGAGAGTAATAAGATATCACCGCCTGTAAGTTTTTGTGATAATTTAATACCGAACTTTTCGGTTTCTTGGGGAGAGTTAGTGGTTATTGTCATATTATGTTAGTCAGTTATATGAGCACAATTGTATCACTTGGTATATAAAAATCAACTTTTAAACTTGAAGCCGGCACTTGGAGTGCCGGCGGGTAGCGGAGATACTTCTTCATAATTATTCCTCCTTTTTAGGGGAGAAAAAAATTGCATAAACAATCAAGAAGTGAACAACACCTATCAGAATAAGTGCAGAAGACCAAAGAAACTCTTCTTTTGCCAGTAGCGCAGTTGCTGCAGCTAAGTAGACTAGGCAAAAGCATAAGGTAACTTTGTGTGAACTTCTAATTTTTTTCATGCCACATCTCCATTTCTCGGGTTGAAGCAACCCGCATGTTGGTGCGGACTATTTCAGCCGAAATATACTATGTATGTAATAGTATATTTTACAGACTGTCAATTAATTTTTTGATAGAAAACAAAGACCGCTTGGGTTATCAAGCGGTCTTTGTTTTTATGAAGATTTTAGGCCATTTTCTTTACCATTGTGCGGCGGCAGCTGGAGCAAGCTTTTACGCTTTTTCCTTCTACTTTTACCAATTGTAAATTTGGGTTTTGTCTGCGGGGTACTTTTACATTGGAGTGGCTCACATGATTGGCGCGAACGGCTGATTTTTCACAAACATCGCATGCTCTGGACATATTTGAAAGTTTAGGGGTTTTTAAGTATACTTAAAAGTAATGTTTAGAGTATACTTTAATTTTGAAGATTTGTCAAGAATATATAAGTTAAATATGGATTTCATTTTTTACTTCTTGGTCATTGTCCCTTCAGCCATTATTCACGAATATGCCCATGGTTGGGTGGCCGATATGTTGGGTGATCCTACCGCTCGCTATGCTGGCAGGCTTACAGTAAATCCAGTGCCCCATATAGATCTTTGGGGTACCATACTTATGCCTATCGTGCTGGCTGTTCTTACAGGGGGAAAGTTCCTTTTTGCTTATGCAAAGCCAGTGCCGTACAACCCGTATAATTTGAAAGACCAAAAATGGGGTCCGGTAATGGTGGCTTTGGCCGGACCAGCAGCCAATTTCTTGCTAGCTGTGGCTTTTGCTTTGGTAATACGCATAATGCCAGTTTCTAACTTCTCTTCTATTTTGGCCACTATAGTTTATGCCAATGTAATGCTTATGATTTTTAACTTGGTGCCAATTCCTCCGCTAGATGGTTCCAAGGTTTTGTATGCAATTTTGCCAAACTCCGCCCACGAGATTAAGAATTTTCTAGACAGATATGGGTTTATGGTTCTGTTATTTTTTGTCTTCTTTTTGTTCGAACTTATTTCACCGCTTATAGACGGATTATTTAGATTGTTAGTTGGTTAAATTAATTCTTAATCACATACCTATATGAAGTTAATCCTTCGTTGGCTAGTTAGCGCCGTTACATTGATGTTGGTCGCTTATTATATCCCAGGCATTGTGGTAGAGAATTTTTATTCAGCCGCCATTGCCGCCCTTATATTAGGCTTAATCAATGCGCTTATCCGCCCACTTCTTATTTTGCTTACTTTACCAATTAATATTTTGACTTTGGGTTTGTTTACTTTGGTAATAAACGCCCTTATGTTCTGGCTGGCATCTTCTATTGTAAAAGGCTTTTACGTCGTTGGTTTTTGGCCAGCTTTTTGGGGCGCCCTTATTATGTGGCTCGCTAGTTGGTTGGTTAGTTCATTATTTAAAAAAGACTAACTTGTAGGGGCTAAAGCCGCATATGAAAAACTATTCGTCTAATAGAGCACAAAAAGGAAAGACTGCCTACCGCACACCCAGTTTGTTTAAAGCAAATAAAGCAATTTTTGTAGCCAATAAGAAAGCTAGAATAGATAATCCAAAAATTACTAAGAATTTTTATGAGCAAGTTTAAAATAATCTCTATAGGTGGTTCTATTATTATCCCTCCCACAGGTTTTGATATTGAGTTTTTAAAAAAGCTAAGAGATTTAATTATTACTCGTGTTAAAAAAGGCGAGAAGTTTATTTTGGTAATCGGTGGGGGAGCGACCTGTCGTAATTACCAAAACGCAGCTAGTCAGGTTGTGCAGATGGGTAGTGTAGATTTGGATTGGCTTGGAATAAAAGCCACTGTGTTTAACGCCGAGTTTGTAAAGTTTTTGTTTAAGGATTATGCGCATAATCAGATAATTTCTGACCCTACAAAAAAAGTTAAGACCAGTAAGCCAATCGTTTTGGCGGCGGGTTGGAAACCGGGTTGCTCTACCGACAATGATGCAGTGTTGCTTGCCAAAACTTATGGAGCCAAAGAAGTTATCAATGCCTCAAATATAAATTATGTATATACAGCGGATCCAAAAAAAGACCCAAGCGCTAAACCGCTTCCAGAATTAACCTGGAAAGAAATGAGAAGTATTATTGGTGATAAGTGGTCGCCGGGGGCCAACTTTCCATTTGATCCTATTGCTGCCAAGACTGCTCAAAAATTGGGTTTGACTGTAAAGTTTGTAAAAGGTACTGACCTATCTGTTTTAGCAAAGGCTCTAGATGGAGTGAAATTCGATGGTACAGTTATAAATTAATAGTGTAATTATTTTGTATGGCTAAAAAATTTGGTGCTCCAGGCAATTTAGAAACGTTTGGATTAAGACAGGAAGAGACAATGAGTAAGGCAGAAAAAGCAATGGTAACAGAAAAGGCTGTAGAAGCTTTACTCGGAAATGCAGAAGAAAGAGATAGTGCTAAAAAACAAATGGTTGATTTTTTTGGCACGGATCAAAATAAGCAGGATTTATTAAAGTGGGCCTCAATGGATAGCCATTTTAAAGGCATTGTTTCTTTGTGTGAAAAGTATGCGGGCAAAGATGATAAATCTGATTTGGTGCGTAATTTATCGGTATTGGGCATTAAAGACCAGGAGGTGTTAGATAATCTTTTTAGTGTTGTTTTCGAAAATAAAGAATTAGGTGTGTCAAAACAGAAGATAAAAAAATAACCACCTTATATTATTTAGTAATTAAAAAACTCGTCATATGCGCCTTGCGCAATTGCAAGGTATATGACGAGTTGACGAAAGAGCGTTGTGGTTTTAGCGGTCGTTGCGCTGCTGGTGTTGCAGTGCTCCGAGTTTGGCCAAGCGCTTGGTCTGACGACGCTTGGTCGTGGGGCGGCTCCAGAGCTCGGTATTGCCGCGCTTGACGCCGGCGCGGTGGCCGTGGCGTCCATGCGTGTCGTAGCCCCGGTTCTTGTTCTTGCCGATGTCCAGCCGGCTCTCCCAGAGCTCGAGGGCTTCGTCGAAGCGGTTGGTTGCTTCAGTGTCGGTGTGGTCTTCGGCCACGTCCCAGAAGCGCTCATCGTCCTCTTCGGACTGGCGGCGCTGGCTCATGTCCGCGTACGCTCGTCCGAGCAGGTACTCGCCATACTCCGTCCAGGTTTCACCCCAGTTGAAGTTGGTGAGATGCGTGTGGATCTCCTTCTTGATGGTAGCGCTCAGATACTTCTTGGGCGTTTGCAGTAGGAGCTTGAGCTGGTTGTAGATGCCGTCCCGGAAGGCCTCCATCTCATCTTCCATTCGGGCACGTAGTGAAAGAGACATCTTTCTTCTCCAGCGTTCGTTGTTGGGCGCCAATACAAGCGTGTTGTAATGGGTCATAAATCGACTGGTAATAATAGCACAAAATAGGTGTTTTGTCAACAGGTCTTGACAGCGGTCTTTAAGCAGTGTATTATGTCTCTAACCATAGACAGCAGGTGTCCCACTAGGGATCTAATTAGCCAGCTACGCCACAATTCGTGGTTTAAGCCAGGTAGGCCTGCCGAGGTACAAATAAGGGCGCTTAAGCCTGTTCAGGTCGATTTGTACTAGTTGTTAGTCTGTGGAATACACAGATTTTTTGTTTTAAAAAAATATGCCTAAATCAAAACTGCAAAAACAAGAAACAATCAAATCTTTAGAAGATGGTCTAAAATCAGCCAAAGCGGTAGTATTTGCCAACTTCCAAGGTTTAAAAGTTTCTGAAGCAGAAGAATTACGCCGAGAATGTCGCAAAAACGACATCAAAGTAGTAGCTGCCAAAAAGACATTGGTTAAGCGCGCTTGCCAAGAGATGGGTCTAACAGACGTTGATCCAAAAGTTTTCTCTGGTGGCGTGGCTACCTTTATGGCGCTAGGTGACGAAGTATCTGCTGCAAGAATTGTAAATAACTTCTCTAAAACTCACGAAATTCTACAAGTGTTTGGTGGTGTTTTGGAAGGTAAATTTATTTCTGTTGCCATGGTAAAGAGCTTAGCTAACTTGCCAAGCAAACAAGAATTGCTTGCAAAATTGGTTGGTTCTATTAACGCTCCAGTCTCCGGATTTGTTAATGTACTTGCCGGAAATTTGCGCGGCTTAGTAGGCGTACTAAATAATATCGCCAAGTCAAAAGTTTAATAAAATTAATTTAAGAAATATGTCAGAAGAAACTAAAGTTGAAGTTCCTGCCAAGTTCAAAGATTTGGTAGCAGAGATCGAAAAGATGTCCGTACTAGACCTTTCCGAATTGGTAAAGGTTCTAGAAGAAAAGTTCGGTGTTTCCGCTGCTGCTCCAGCTATGATGATGGCTGCTGCTCCAGCTGCTGGTGGCGCTGCTGCCGCTGAAGAGAAGACTGAATTTAACGTTGAACTTACCGATGCAGGTGCTAGCAAAATCAATGTTATCAAAGCAGTTAAAGAATTGACTGGCCTAGGATTGGCTGATGCCAAAGCTATCGTAGATGGCGCTCCTAAGGTTATCAAAGAGAACGTAAAGAAAGAGGAAGCTGAAACCATGAAGAAAAAGATCGAAGAAGCTGGTGGTAAAGTGACTCTAAAATAAATAAAAAAAGAAAAGCCCGAAAGGGCTTCTTTTTTTTATTTATTTTAGAGTCATCCTGAGGTTAATGTCGAAGGATCTATCGTCGCCGCTAGGCTCGCTCGGGATGACAGTTGTTAAAGTTATTACAAATTAATTTGGTATAGTTTGTTGTTGTCTAGTATATAAGCCATGCCTTTTAGTTCATCTACTACCATGCCCACAGGTTGGGTAAATTCATCAGCCATAATCTGTGTTTTAAAGCTGCCTGTTTTGTCTAGGACAACTATTCTTTTTTCTGAAGTATCTAAAATATAGATATAGTTTAAGTCGTTGTATGTCCAGATTTTATCTGCAGATGCAAGAGGTGGCTCAAGATTGGAAACTACGAAATTTTGTTTTTGCCCCTTAGTGAATTTGGAGATGCTTCCATCTTTGTTTAGGATAAATACATCTCCGTCTATAGAAATATCGATGCCAGATTTAATATCGCCAACATCTCCTTGTGTCCATTCTCTGCCTGTAGAGAAGCCGGTTTTTATACTGTCATGTCTGTATATTTTATTGTTTGCCGTGTCCAAAGAATAAAGTTTGCGGTTGTAGACTGCCAAACTTGTAATATTAATATTTTGGTTAGGGTAGGTGATATCTATTTTTTTCCAAGAATTATCTGTTGGTTGGAATTGAGCAATGTTTTGGTTGTCGTATAGCAATACAACATAGTCGTTTTCTTTTGGTACGGAAGCTGTTATAAAGTTTTTTATAGATAGGCCGGGTGTGATAACCTGCGATTCTTTTGTTAGCGCGTCGTAAGTTACGATATCTGCGTTGGCTGTGCCAAAACCATAAACTTTGTTGTTTAGTAAAAATATATTACTTAGTGGATTGTTTTGAGATAGACTGCTCCAGTCTGCTAATAATTTAGGAGTGGCTAGGGTGATTTTACGTGCCTTCATTTGCAGGCTGGTAAGTTGTGCTTGTAAATTTTGACAGTTGGATTTTTCTGCTACAGTTTCGCATGGGAGTTGTTTAATAATTTCTCCGGCTGCTTTTAGGCTGGCCAAGGCTGCGTCTATATCTCCGTACACAAGAGAACTTTCGGCTTCGTCTTCTTTGGTTTGTATATCCTGAGCTATCTTGTTGTATGCTTGTATGCGAGCCTGTTTCTTTTGTTGGTTTCGAGCGTAGGCGATTCCGATACTAAACAATAGCGCCAGAATTATAGATATAGTAAGTAAAACCTTTGTAATTAGAGGCAGCTGTTTAAGGCTATCTTTGAGGTGCCTCCACCAAGCAGCCCACTCTGTAAGAATGTTGTGGCGTCTATTTTGATAGTTCGTTGCCACAAAAAATAGTAGCATTAGATTTCTGCCAAGTGAGGATATAATACTGCCAATGAAGAGAAGAAGGATGACAAGTAGTCTGGCTGTATATTTAAGCGCTCGCCAGGTAAAGGTGAGTATTTTTTTGAATAGTTCTTGGTAGTCTACTCCGGAGGATGTTTTTATTTTTTCGTGTCGAGCGCGTAGGTGTGAAGATGTTATTTCTGTGTTTGCGCGAAGACCAGTTGGGTTTTCGCCCATCATTTCCGGTTCTTCATCTTCAGCCAAACTGTTATTTAATTTTTCTTGGAATTTCGGCAAGAAAGAGGGTGATAGAATGCTGGCAGTATTTTTTTCTGTGCTAAATAAGGTTTTTAGGGACCTGGCCGAGTCACCCTTCTTTGGGGTAGAAATTTTGGTGGTAGATACGGCTTCCGTTCCTTTTTGTAAGTTAATAATAATGCCACCGAAAGACAGGCTGTTTCTTAATTCTGATAAAGCTCTTTGTAAGTGTTCGGAACTTTGTCGCGGTGGTCTGGTAGTAATAATCTTTTGTAATCTGTCGTGGTTAAAGTAGTTGATTATGTTTGGTGTTCCGGCAAAGAAGAAATCGTTTTGGCCTATTTTACCCTGAACAATCTGGGAGAATAGTTGAGCCCCTTCTGCCTGTTCGTTGGATTTATTTTCTTCTACTAAATCCATTTTTTTATAAAAGTTATCTTTGGTTTTATAGAATAAAACCATCTGCGGGTGTCCGTAGAAGCTAAAGATAATATCATTTTCGCGAATAGCGCCAACTATGCAGTGCAGAGGAGTGTCCGGCTGGATCATGGACATGTTTTCTTGGTTTACCTTGTTTAGCACTATTTCTAGAGCTGACTGAGTTTCTTGGTCTGGGATTTCGTAGTAGCTATTTTCTATTTCATCTATAATATTTTGCATTTTGGCAATGTATTTTGTATCGCCATTATTTATTTCGCAAATAACAAAAAAGTAGCCTTTGCTTTTTTCGGCCGAAGTAGATGGTTCGGTAATGTTTAGTAGCACGTGTGATTCTTCGGGGTTATTTCCTTCTACAAAGAATTCGTGCAGATGTAAGGTTTTATCCATAGGCTAAGGGTCGATTTTTGACTTTTTCCTCCTTAATAATTATACTACACACCAAAGTAAGGAGTAAAGCTTTCTCCGCTAAGCGGAGCGCTTCTAGAAACACTATTTTTTTACTAAAAGTATGCTTGAACAACTTTTTGGTTCAAAGACCAGAATTAAACTTTTACACATTTTCTTTCATTCCCCCGAAAGGCCTTTTTATGTCCGTGAGTTAGCCAGACTTGCAGAGTCTCAACTAAATGCCGTACGACGTGAATTGAGTAATCTAGAAAAAGTTGGCTTGATTATGCCCACAGTAGTAGATGCAGAGGATGTCTCCGAGGGGACCGGTACAGGACGTTCCAAGTATTATAAATTGGACGCAGGCTGCTTGTTGCATTTTGAGCTTAAAGCCCTTCTGTTTAAGGCTCAAATATTATACGAACGAGAGCTTATTGAAATTTTAAAGACCAAGGCTGGCAAAGTAAAAATGCTGTTGTTTACAGGCTGTTTTACCGATGCCAAAAATGCCGAGACAGATATATTGCTTGTAGGAGAAGTCCGTCCTACATTGGTATCCAAGCTGGTGGGAGATTTCGAAAAGAAATTAAACAAGTCTTTGCGCTATACTATAATGTCCGAGAAGGAGTTAAACGACCGTAGAGAGATAGGGGACAAGTTTTTGTATAGTATCTTTGAAGGTAAGCATATTGTGGTTGTAGACGAAATTAATAAAGTGTCATAGCTGTCTATGCTTCTAATCATAGACAACACAGAAGATGACAAAACCGTATTGAGTTTTTGGTTAAACAAAAAATTTGTTCAACAAACTTTCAAGAAGATTCCTTCATCTCGCAACAACGACAGCCTGCTTATCTGTTTGGATAAATTTTTGTCTAAATTAAAAATTTCTCTCAAAGATATAAAGTGTTTGGGTGTGGTGGTAGGATCAGGTCGGTTTACATCAACCAGGCTGGCCGTGACTATGGCAAACACTTTGGCGTACGGTTTGCATATTCCGGTTATAAAACTACTCAAAAACTTTGACCAAAATTTGGCTTTAGAAGCTGCTAGAGAATCTGTGGCGGGCAAATACATAATGCCGGAGTATAGCGCCGAAGCACACATCCAAAATAAAAATTAAAGTATGTTTTCCGATTACCACCGTTATCGTTTTTATGAAATTTTACCAGGGCTAACTATTTGGCTCTCTATTTTTTTAAGTATATTTTTGTCTTTTGTTAGGCCGCTTTGGATGATATATTTTATTTTGGTTTTTGATGTGTACTGGGTACTACGGGTAGTATACTTTTCTTTTTATTTGTTTTTGTCTTGGAGACGTTTTCGCAAAGCAATAAAACAAAATTGGTTTGAAAAATTAAAGGCAGAATTTCTAAATTGGGAAAAAAGGAAGAATATTGTTTTCTTGCCTGTCTATAATGAAAGTTGGGAAGTGGTAAAACCAACGCTAGACAGCTTTTTAAATTCCAGCTTTCCGGCTAGCAAAACATATTTGGTTGTATCCGGAGAAGAAAGAAAAATAGAGCATTGGCAAGGTATACAAAAACTTATTTTAGAAAACTATTCCGGATTATTTGCCGATATTGTTTTTTGTACTCATCCGGCTGATTTACAAGATGAAATACCTGGCAAAGGCTCCAATATACACTGGGCGGAATGGGAATTCAAAAAGTATGCAGACGCACGCGGTTGGGATTATGTAGATATGATTACGTCTGTTTTCGATATAGACACCATTGTGCATCCCGAGTATTTTGCTCATTTGGCTTATTTATACAACAGTCACCCAAGACCAGATCGCAGTTCATTTCAACCTCTCACTCTGTATAACAACAATTTGTGGCAATCACCGGCTATCATTCGTATCATGGCGTTTGGTACCAGTTTCTGGATGCTTTTTAGTTTAGCTAGATTAGATAGTTTGATTACTTTTTCTTCTCACAGTATGAGCTTCAAGGCTATTATGGATTGTGGCGGCCACAGCAAAGACATTGTAAGTGAAGATTCGCGCATTTTTTATCAGTGTTGGCTTAGATATGGAGGAGATTACGAAGTAACCCCTCTTTATATTCCTGTATCAATGGACACTGTGCGCGATGATTCGTGGTGGCGCAGTCTAAAGAATTTATACTTGCAGCAGCGCCGCTGGGCTTGGGGCACAGAGCATATCCCGTATCTGTTGTGGCAGTTTCATAAAAACAAAACTATTCCTTGGACAAAAAAAGTGGCCATTCTTTTTCATGAGTGGGAAGGTAAGTGGAGTTGGGCAGTAGTAGCGATTCTAATTACTATAGTTGGTCGCCTACCTTTGTGGGTAGCTGGCAACGAAGTAAGGCAGAGTGCTTTATTCTTTAATGCCCCAAATATTTTGGAAGTACTTATGACTCTGGCAATGCTTGGGCTTCTAGTCTCGGCAGTCATGAGTATGCTAATATTACCTGGAAGACCGGGTACTCATCCGCGACACCATTATTTATTTATGTTGTTGCAGTGGCTCTTGTTGCCGATTTCACTTATATTTTTCTCATCACTTCCTTGTTTAGATGCTGTTACACATCTAATGTTTGGTAAATACCTTGGCTTTAATGTGTCAGTTAAAAAAAGAAGCTAATTAATTAAGCGTCGTGTTTCAAAGGACGTTACACGACGTGATTTCGTTAAATCAATGCGTAAATATATTTTTATTTTTTTAGTAACTGTTTTTGGGGTGGGCGCCCTGCTTTTTTGGAAATGGTCCAAAGCCGAAGGTGGATTAAAATCCGTCGTTGTGCAAAAAGTAGTCGAGAAGATTGCTTCTAATCAAGTTAGTGACGGTGTAATTTCTAAACTGTTGGGCTTTGAAACGCCAGCCACTTATTTGATTTTATTTTTAAACAATACCGAGATTCGTCCGGGCGGGGGTTTTATCGGCGCCTATAGCGTGGTGCGAATGGACAAAGGCATTCCTCAAATTTTAAAAGTAGAAGGTACCGAAATATTAGACAATTTAAGTATTCAAGATTTTGAATCTGTTCCACCCGAACCATTGCAAAAATATTTATTTATAAAACGATGGAATTTCCGCGACAGTAATTGGTCGCCAGATTTTGCTGTTTCATCCGCCAAGTCTTTGGATTTGTTCAAAAAAGAAAGAGGCGTGGCAGCAAACGAGATTACGGGAGTTATCGGCATTACTCCAACTTTACTGGAAGAAATATTAAAGATAAGCGGTCCGATTACGGTAAATGGCCAAGAATTTAACGCCAGTAACTTTACCGAAAAATTAGAATACGAAGTAGAATTTGGTTTTGCTGAAAAAGGTTTGGATTTTGATGAGCGTAAGAAAATCCTGTCCGATATGAGCCATGCATTTATGGCTCGTCTGCGCGCAGATGCCTTCAAGCACTGGTCTAGTTATTTTGCTTTGGTGCAAAGACTATTATCAGAAAAACATATTTTGGCATACTCTACCAATCCGGAAGTGCAGAAAATTTTGTTAGCAAAAGATTGGGCGGGAGAAATGAAAAACCCGTCGGGCGATTTCTTGCTTTGGGTAGATGCCAATATGGCTGCACTCAAAACAGACAAAGTAATGGAAAGAGAATTGGTTTATTCTTTTGCCCCCACAAGCAGTGATAAATATATGGCTACTGCCAAAATGAAATATGCCAATAAAGGAAGCTTTACAAAATTTACCAGTCGTTATCGTACCTATGCGCGTGTTTATGTGCCGCAAGGCAGTCAGTTTATTTCTGTGGTTGGAAGTATGAAGGCAGATCGCTCTGCCGAACCTGGCTTGGTAGATCAAGGAGTAGAAAATGGCAGACAGTGGTTTGGAACATTTATTTCTATTGAGCCGGGCAAAACTGGCGAGCTTGTCTGGCAGTTTTATTTGGCTCCATCGGTTGTAGATAATATAAAAAATAATAATTATAATTTACTTGTACAAAAACAGTTGGGAACTATTGCCGATAAATTGACGCTAGACCTTAATTTTGGTAAAAATACTGTAGAAACTACACCGAACGAAACATTGGACGATGTGTTTAATCAAAAATATATTTATAAAACAGATTTAACGGTTGATAGGGCTGTAGAGGTAAAATTGACTAACTAATATTCAGTATGTTTATAGGGGCTAAAGCCGCATATAAACACACTTCGCTCGAAAATATTTTAGCAAGCTAAATATTTTGCTCACTCAGTATGTTTATCAAAAAAATCGCCATCGATCTTGGTACCACCAATGTGTTGGTGTATGTACCAAAAAAAGGGATCGTGATAAACGAGCCTAGTGTGGTTGCGATTTCCAAAGCAGATGGCAAAGTGTTGGCTGTAGGTATAGAGGCCAAAGATATGATCGGTCGTGCCCCAGATGCTATTTTGGCCGAACGTCCACTAAAAGACGGGGTAATTGCCAATTATCACACTACCGAAGCCATGCTTAGGTATTTTATAAACAAAGCTCTTGGCGGGGTGCGTCTTTTTCGTCCGGAAGTTATGGTGGCTGTGCCTGCAGGCATTACTTCCACCGAACGCAGAGCAGTAATAGATGCTACCATTGCTGCCGGTGCTCGTGCCGCATATATTATCAAAGAGCCAATTGTAGCCGCGATTGGCGCAGACATTCCTATTGGTGCTGCCTCTGGACATATGATTATAGATATCGGTGGGGGCACAGCCGAAATTGCGGTGATTTCTTTGGGTGGTATAGTTGCTTGGGGTTCCACACGTGTAGGTGGTAACAAATTTGATCAAGCTATTATAGAATATGTTCGTCATAAATATAATTTGGCTATTGGTGAGAGAACTGCCGAAGAGATAAAAATTAAAGTCGGCTCGGCGATGTATATGGAAAAGCCACTTACTATGGAAGTGAAGGGGCGAGATATGGTAACCGGATTGCCAAAAACAATCGTGGTGAATTCCGATGATACCACCGAAGCCTTGCAGCACGAATTAGGCAACTTAACCGAAGCAATAAAAGGTGTCTTGTACAAAACCCCACCAGAACTTTCGGCCGATGTGATAGATAAAGGTATTATTTTGTCTGGCGGTTCAGCTCAACTTCGAAATCTTAACGAACTTGTTGCTCAAGCAACTGGTGTGGCCACATATGTGGCCGAAGAACCTCTTCTTTGTGTAGCCAAAGGAACTGGTATTGCTTTGGATAATTTGGAAAATTATAAGCGCAGTATTTTGGCCACAAAATAATGGAAAGACGCATAATTTTTGAAGAGTGGCAGTTTAAGTCGAGGTTATTTATATAATGTATTATGTTTCTATCTATTTTTGTGTTATACTAATCAAAGATATAATTTAACTTAAATTATATATGAAGGAGGGGCCGCTAATTTTGCCGGTGTGTTCTAGGATGGTTTCAATCATGAAAGTAATCTCGGAAGCCATAGGCATCTTTGTTTTTTTAATCGGAGCTATTTTTTTAATTAGTTGGGAGTTTCATTCGTCTTTTCTAATAGGGTCTTTTTCAAAATTTTTACCACTGACACCAGATATCGCAATAGCCGTCCTGTTTCTCGGGGCGGCTTTATGGTTATTAAGAGAAACGACGCAAAAAAAATGGATACGTAACTTAGGCAAAGCTTTTTCTTTGCCAGTTATAATTTTGGGGTTATTCTATTTTACAGTGCAAATATTTGGTTGGAGTTTACCTGCTGATCAACTATTTTTCCATTGGTTGGTTGGTGGTAGCGCGGTCGTTCATCCCGGAAGAATGTTTTTATACAAAGCCTTTATTTTTATTTTGTTTGGCGTTGCTATTTTATTTTTGGATGCGGAAACCAGGCGTGGAATGCGACCAGCACAAACTTTTTCTGTTTTGGGTGGGTTTATCTCCATGCTTATTATTATTGGTCAAATTCATAAGATGGCATATTTAAATTATGGTTCAGAAGTTTTTGCTTTTACATCAATTCATGTAGCGATAATTTTTTTTATACTTAGTTTTGGTATTTTATTTGTTCATCCGGAGCGTGGCTTTTTTAGAATCTTGGTCATTAATAGTTTCACCGGAAAGTTAGCTCGTATTTTTTTCCCTATTACTTTTATTGTCCCGCTGACTGTCGGTTGGTTAGTGGAGTATGGCAAAAATCAGGGGTTGTACAACCCGGGTTTTAGTATAAGCTTGGAAACCGTTATTTATGTAGTCGCTCTTTTTTTGGTAGTTATGGCCGGTGTTAATTTTGTAAAGAAACAAGAAGAGGAAAAGTTTAAATCAGACATAATTTTACTTAAAAATGAAGGAAAGTATCACGACCTAATCAATGTTATGGATGAAGGGCTGATCGTTCAGGATGAAAAGGGTGTTATTAGCTTTATTAATAATCGAGGCGGTGAATTGCTTGGGTATAAACCAGAAGAGTTAATAGGAGAGTCAGTAACTATTTTGTTTGATAAAGAAAACCAGAAAATTTATAGAGAACAGATGGTAAAAAGACGTAAAGGAGAGCATGGGAGCTACGAGATTACAGGGTTGCGCAAGGATGGCTTAAAAATAAATGCGACTGTTTCTCCCACACCGCTTTTTGATGAAAAAGGAAATTTTATCGGCAGCATGGCTGTCTTTACGGACATTACCAGTCGCAAAAAATCAGAAATAGAACGCGAGCAGTTTTTTAATTTTTTCAACCTGTCTTCCGACATGATGGTTATTGCGGATCCAAACGGCGCTTTTAAGATGGTGAATCCAGCTTGTCTGAAAATTCTAGGATATTCCGAAGCAGATCTTTTGGCGAAGCCGTTTATTGATTTTGTCTATCCCGACGACAAACAAGCCACGATAGATGAGATGGCGCGGCAAATTAAAATAGGATCTTCGTTGAATTTTGAGAATCGCTATGTGTGTAAAGATGGAAGAGTACTGTGGTTATCATGGATAGCTACTTACGACAAAAATAAAGGGATTACTTATGCCACAGCACGTGATATAACCAGACAAAAGCAGGTAGATTCGGAGCTTAAAAATGAGCGATTTATTTCCGGCATTATAATGGATACCTTCCCTGGCACATTTGCGATGATACGTCAAAAAGGAGGCACTCCGCGTTGGAATAAAAATTTGGAAATTGTTACGGGCTATACCGGTGAGGAGATTTCTACAATGACAAATGAGCAAGCGTTGGAGTGGTTTTATACAAAGGACAATGCTCCTAAAGTTATAGAAGCAATGCAAAAAACTTTTAGCGAAGGTTCGGTTCAGCTCGAAGTGGAGCATTTGATTAATAGAGGCCGCAGCCACTCCACTTACCTTTTTAACGCTGCGCGTATTGAATTAGATAAAGAGTTGTATTTAGTTGTTTGGGGCTTGGATATTTCCAAAATCAAAAAAGCGGAAGCAGACATAAAAAAAGAAAAAGAAAAAGTTGAGCTGCTGGCCAAAGACCTGGAGAAGTTTAAGTTGGCCGTAGATAGTGAGTCTGATCATGTAATGATTACCGACAAAGACGGTGCTATTTTGTATGTTAATAAAGCCGGAGAAGAAATTACCGGTTATATGGCGAAAGAAATTATTGGAAAAAATGCCGGAGATCTTTGGGGCGGCAACATGTCGAAGGAGTACTATGAGAAGTTGTGGGCCGTAATTGACCATATGCAGAAAAAGCCTTTTGTCGGTGAAATAATAAATCATCGAAAAAACGGCCAGTCCTATACTGCAGAGATTAGAATTGCCCCGGTTTTAGACGAGAGTGGCAACGTACAGTTTTTTGTTGGAGTAGAGAGAGACATCACTAAATTAAAAGAGGCAGAGCAAATGAAAACAGATTTTATCTCTTTTGCATCCCATCAATTGCGTACCCCCCTTACAGCCATAAGATGGAATACGGAAATGTTGAGGGATACAAAGTTGGGAGAGTTAACAGTCGAACAAAAAAAGTATCTATCCGAGATAGAAAATGGAGAAAAGCGTATGGCCGATCTAATTAAATCGTTGCTTAATATCTCTCGTTTGGAGGCTCAAAAAATCAAGATCGAGCCAAAACCAACGGATATAGCCTCTCTTATTTCCAGTGTTGTTTCCGAATTCACTCCCGTTACAAATACTAGAAACTGTGTTATTTTATTTAATAAACCCAGCCAACCCTCGACTCTTATTGATGTGGACCCTGTGTTACTCAAACAAGTTATTCTCAATTTATTAAATAATGCTATACATTATTCTAAGCCAAGAAAATGCAAGGTAGAGATTAGTTTTAAAGAAATTGGAGGACACTGTCAGATCGATGTCGTGGATGAGGGTATAGGTATTCCTTCCGAAGCGCAAAGTAGAGTTTTTAGTAAGTTTTTCCGTGCCGAAAATGCGATCAAGGTAAGCACTGAAGGAATTGGTTTGGGTCTGTACATTGTAAAATTAATTATAGAAACAAGCGGTGGAAAAGTATGGTTTGAATCAACCGAAGGAAAAGGCAGTGTGTTTCATGTGGCTATACCTATAAGTGGAATGAAAAGAGTGGCTGGCGAAAAAGAATTATCAATATAATATAATTTCTTATGCCAAAAGCATTAAATAAAGTTCTTATCGTGGAAGACGAGGAAGCTCTTTTGGCTGTGTTAGCAAAAAAGTTTACTATAGAAAAATTTAAAGTATTTGAAGCTTCAAATGGCCAGGCTGGTTTGGAGCAAGCCCTTCGCCATCATCCAGATATTATTCTATTGGATATATTGATGCCTGTTATGGATGGTATGACCGTGCTAAAGAAATTGCGCCAAGATTCTTGGGGAAAATCCGTGCCGATAATAATGCTTACAAATTTAAGCGATGAAAAAAAAGAAGCAGAGGCAGCCAAAGAAGGGTGTTATGATTATTTTATAAAAGCCGATTGGAATATAGACGATCTTGTAAAAAAGGTTAGATCCAAACTTAAACAGTGATTCCGTGTCCACTTTAGTTATGTGCTACAAGATGTTTTGTCATCAAATTTTGATGCTGGCAAGTTAAAGCCGCGCACTTTTTTGGTATTATGTCGGAAATTTTGGTAACACAGATTGTCTCGCTTCCTGTGAATAGGCAAAGAGGGTTTGGATCCTATCAACTTAGCTATAAAAAGTTAAAGTCTGAGCAGGGTCTTTTTGTTTTAGAACATTTTTGGTATACTAAGATTGCTAAAAAGTCTCAATCAGATGTTTAAATATGTCTATTATTGGCCACGAAAAAATTGTCTCTTTTTTTGAAAAAGTGATAGACAAAAATTCTTTATCACAATCTTATTGTTTTGTTGGAAAAGAACAAATTGGTAAGAGGGCAGTGGCTAGGTATCTATCCGCCAAGCTATTAAAAATAGATGAAGTTAAACTAGATACTCATCCAGATTTTTATTACCTGTCACGTCAAATAGACGAAAAGACCGAAAAATTAAAAAAAGAAATTTCTATCGCTCAGGCCAGAAGCATAAAAGATCGTCTGGGGCGTAAATCTTGGTTTGGCGGACATCAAGCGGTGATTATAGACGAGGCAGAGTTGTTAAACGAAGAATCCGGCAATGCGCTGCTCAAAATTTTAGAAGAAGCCGGATCGGATAGGGTTTTTTTTCTGCTTGTCTCCGACGATAGTCAGTTATTACCGACTATCAAATCTCGTTGTCAGATGATTTATTTTCCACTTGTCAAAATAGAACAAATTGAAGATGGTTTGGTAAAATTGGGGTACAGCCAAGATTTGGCAAACAAAGCGGCTGGTTTATCTTGGGGCAGACCAGGAAGAGCAGTAGAAATATGCGCAGATAATGATTTAACCAAAAATTTTAATAATGAATTAGACCGCTGGGAAAAGATAGTAAACGTCCCTTTTTATAAAAAAATAAAAGAAACAGAGGATTTATTTAATGATAAAACCGAAAGCGTTCGTGCGGGCGAAAAGCTCCAAGGCGTTTTAGAAAGCTGGGCAGTATTATGGCGCAATATTATTTTGGATAAGCTTGCCAATCGAGAAAATAAAATAATTTCTGCAAGCAAGCTATCTCTTTTGCAAATGGTAAGGTTGGTAGATAGTTTTAAGCAGTCGCAGGTTTTGCTGGCACAGAACATCAATCCAAAATTAGTTATAGAACAAATACTTTTGTCGTTAAATTGAATTAAGAATCAAGAATTATGAATTAAGAAAAGACGGTAATAATATACGAGCCGTTGAAAAACTAAATTCATGATTCGTAATTCATAATTCAAAATTCATACAAAGTTTATGTCTAAAAAATTTTATATTTTGCCCGTTCTACTAGTAGGTATTATCCTAACCGGCGCTGGTTGTGTGCAATTTACCGGCAGTACTGGAGCCGGCCCTATGGGTGTTTTTATGTCCGCAGATAACGGAGAAACTTGGTTGCAAAAAAATTCCTTGGTCACTGCTCAAGGGGTAAAGAGTCTGTCTGGTGCCAAGGTATATAAAATTTTTACAGACCCAAGCGATCCGAAAGCTTTGTATATGGGTACGCGCGGCCAAGGCTTGTATTATAGTTACGACAACGGCGACACCTGGAACACCTCTGCATATATGGCTGGCAAATATATCTACGCATTAAGTGTTGATCCAACCGACAAATGTAATATTTACGCCAGTGATGGTCCACATATCTACAAAACTACCGACTGTCAAAGAACTTGGAAAATTATATTTACCGAAGAAAGACCAACCCAAAGAATTGTGGCTTTAACCAGTGATTATACCGACCCCAAGACAGTTTATACAGCCGAATCCGGAGGAGATATTTTTAGAAGTAAAGATGGGGGAGTAAGTTGGCGCATGATAAAAAGTTTTGGTTTTGAGTTAAGACACTTAGCTGTTGATCCTTTTGATAATAAGCGTGTATACGCAGCCACCTATAACCAAGGACTATATAGGTCCGATGACGAAGGCGCAACTTGGGAAGCAGCCAATAATGGTTTTAGCAATTTTAATGAAAGTCTTAGTTTTTATCGTTTAGTGTTTAGCCCTACCCAAAAAGATTCTTTGTTTTGGATATCTAAGTATGGTATATTGCGTTCCACCGACGCGGGCGCCAATTGGAGTGAAATCAAATTGCTTACGCCGCCAGGTAGTGTAAATATTTACGGATTTGCCGTTAACCCAAAAAACTTGCAAGAAATGTATTACACTGGCACAATTTTGGGAGAAAAAAACCAGAACGTTCGTTCTACCTTATATAGATCTATAGATGGCGGTGTGAACTGGGTTACCAAAAAATTACCAACGAACACCATTCCTACAGATTTACTTATAAACAAAGAAACCGGTAAAAATATATTTATAGGATTTACTACTTTGTAATTTAAATTTGAGTGAAAGTATTTATAGGGGCTAAAGCCCATATATTCTCATTCGTTCGGAAATAATCAAAACATTTGATTATTTCTCTCACTCTTTTCGAATATGAACAAGAGATTAAAAATGATTGGCGTTTTGTTATTTGCGGTGGTTATTATGGGGGCTGGCTGTAGCAAAGCATCCAAGGAAGCTATGAATGAGCTGGAATCTCTTAGCAATACTCCAAGTGAAAATTATTCTTGGACAGAGCAGGGTATTTCTTTTAAGTATCCGCAGAACATGTTTATTATAAATAACGCAGAAAATAGCTTGTATATCAATGCTGTTAGTTCTATTTTGCCCGAAGGCGAAAATGCGCTTGCTTATGCCAGGTTTGATGTTCTGCCAAATGTTACTTTGGATAAAGTGGTAGAAATATACAAAAAAAATAACGCTGGTTGGAAATCCCAAAGTACAGAAAAGATAGGAAATTATACATTTACAAAAATTGAGTATGAAGATTCGTTTATAGGTGAAACAAGAGTGCATTATTTGTTGGCGCATAACAATCGGGTGTTTGATTACAGGGTTGGGCTTAGGGAGCATGTAGGTGATACAGCGTTGACCCTTTCATCTTTGCAGTTTTAATTTATATTTTATTTTTATTCATTTGTATGCAAATTTCAGATTTTAAGGGGGATTTTGATAAAGCGGTTGAATTTTTTAAAGAAGACATTTCTGGGCTTCGTACTGGACGTGCGAATTCGGCTATCGTAGAAGATATTTCTGTAGAAGCCTATGGTACCTACCAGCCTTTGAAATCCCTTGCTTCTATTTCTATTCCAGATCCAAAAACTGTAAATATTGATCCTTGGGACAAAAGCATTCTATCGGCTATAGAAAAAGGTGTGCGTGATTCCGGTTTGGGTATAAGTCCGGTAAATACCGGCAGTCAAATAAAAATTTTCTTACCAGAACTTACTAGCGAGCGCCGCCAAGAATTGGCCAAAATTTTGCACCAAAAAGAAGAGGGTGCCAGAATTGCTGTGCGTAAAATCCGTGAAGAAGTAAAAGAAATGGTAAAATCTGCCGAAGATAGTGGAGAAGTGACCGAAGATGAAAAATATAGATTAGAAGAGGATTTGGATAAAATAGTAAAAGAATACAATGATAAAGTAAAAGATGTGACCGAAAAGAAAGAGGCGGAAATTAATACAATTTAAAACATAAATTAGTTTATGATAGAGCACAGTCCCGAGCAATTTAAAACACGACTAGATGATCCAGAATTTTATTCAAGATTAAAAAATGCTATCGCGGACAGGCTTGATGATTTGGCAACTTCTCCAAAGTTTAAAAATGAAGGCTTTCCTCTTGATTTAGGGGAAAAAATTAGAAATGAACAACCGATACCAGGAGAAATCACTTTTAGCGATGTTATTGTTGGGGTTTGTATGGACTTTCGTTTAGATCATGAAGAAATAGATATTATTAAACAAAAATTTTTAGATAAACCTGACAAGGGTTCTTTTCTTTAACTTCATAAATATTTAAGGCCGAGACTTTCATCTCGGCCTTGTCGTTTCAGCAACCTTTCCCATTGTTGGGTTGGTTGCATCAAAATCTATTGTTGGCCAGGTTTTAGACAGGTTTGTTCCACCTGTTCTAGCCTAGTGTATAGGAATTCAAACGATTCCCGTACGTTCTCGTAGTATTCTCTGTCTGCTTTGAAACTTTCCCGCTGAACTTCCAACAGGGTTTTTGTGGCTTTAAGTTGGGTTTCTACATCTATAGCTACGTTTTGGGCACTTTTTAGCGAGTTTTTGCTGTTAAAGTGTTCTGCGATCATTATTGATATGACGCCGATAATTACCGCGTATAGCAGGGCGGTATGGCTACGTTGGGCCTTCCTTACTTCCGCAAGCAGATGCATTTGTTGGGACTCTATACCACGGGCATTGTCGATTGGCGAAGTTTTCATCAGAGGCCTCCTGGTAAGAGCCGTACTGTTACGTGATTCGGCTCTGTGCAGTAATCTTTATCTTAAAATAAAGGTTTTGTCAATGTTAAAGACCTTTGGTAAGGGTTGACGTTTTCGCCCAAACCAAGGTATAATTAAGGCCTAAAAGGCCTTTTTTATTTAGTACTTTTTTGGTACAATTAACTAAATATGCCAGACAGTAATGACAAAATGGATAAGATTATTTCCCTAGCCAAAAGGCGTGGTTTTGTGTTTCCAGGCAGCGAAATTTATGGTGGTTTAGCCAATAGTTGGGACTACGGACCACTCGGACATATGCTCAAACAAAACATCAAAGCCGCTTGGTGGAAATTTTTTGTGCAAGAAAGAGCCGATATGGTGCCGCTAGATACTGCTATTATTATGAACCCAAAGGTTTGGGAAGCATCCGGCCATTTGCAAAACTTTAGTGACGAGCTGGTAGAATGTAAAAAATGCCACCACCGTTTCCGCAGTGACCATTTGCTAGAAGCTGCTAGCGCTAAGCCAGGATACGACAAAGAAAATCCAAAAACTATTTCCGAAGTTAAATGCCCAGACTGCGAAGGTCCGCTTACAGATCCGAAAGCGTTTAACTTAATGTTCAAAACTTTTCTTGGTGTAAACGAAGATACTTCCACCACTGCATATTTGCGCCCAGAGACTGCTGCCGGCATGTTTGTAAACTTCAAAAATATTTTAAATGTTACTCGTCGCCGTTTGCCATTTGGTTTGGCGCAAATCGGCAAGAATTTCCGCAACGAAATTACTCCAGGTAATTTTATTTTCCGCACTCGCGAATTTGAAATAGGTGAATTTGAATATTTTATTAATCCAAAAGATTGGGAAAAAGTATTTGAAATGTGGTTGGGAGAAATCAAGCGCTGGTGGCAAGATGTTATGCAAGTAAATATGGATAACCTTGTCTGGCATGAAATCCCAGATGGTGAACGTGCCCACTACAGCAAGCGCACCGTAGACATAGAATACAAATTTCCGTTTGGTGTGAAAGAATTACACGGTATTGCTTATCGCACAGATTTTGATTTGAGCAGACATGAAACTGTAAGTGGTCAAGATTTGCATTATACCGACCAAGAAACAAATGAAAAGTTTATCCCTCATGTTATAGAGCCAACCTTTGGTATAGATCGCATGTTGCTTGTATTGTTGCTCGAATCTTATCACGAAGAAGAGGCTCCAACTTCTACAGAAGGTGAAACTGAAGCACGCATAGTAATGAAATTTCCAAAACACTTAGCTCCAGTTCAGGTTGCAGTATTGCCATTATCCAAAAAAGAAGAGCTTTCTAGCGTGGCCAAAGATTTGGCTGCCGATTTGCGTAAAGATTTTGCTGTAGAGTACGACGAAACCCAAAGCATTGGTAAACGTTATCGTCGCCAAGATGAAATCGGCACACCATATTGCGTTACTTTGGACTTTGATTCTTTGGAAGACAAAAAAGTAACTGTAAGAGACAGAGATACAATGGTTCAAGAAAGAATAAATATCACAGACCTAAAAAATTACCTCAAAGAAAAATTTGGCCGATAATTCATCGTTATTGCTTGTCTGTATATGTACAAAATTTCCAAACTAAAAAATGGTATTACTCTTATGAAAGTGCCGGTAAAAGGCACCAAGGCCCTTACGATTATGGCCATGTTTCCGGTTGGTTCACGCTATGAAATAAAAAGAATGTCTGGCTCTTCACACTTTGTAGAGCATATGATGTTTAAGGGTACCAAGAAACGCCCAACTCATTTGGAAATTTCTCGCGAGCTCGATGCTTTTGGCGCAGAGTACAATGCATTTACCTCCAAAGATTATACCGGTTATTATATAAAAACTGGTGAAGTAAATATGGACAAGGCCTTTGATTGGTTGGCCGACATAATTTTTAATTCCAAATTTGAAGCCGAAGAGGTGGAAAAAGAAAAAGGTGTAATCGTAGAAGAAGTCCGCATGTACGAAGATAATCCAATAATGGCTGTAGAAAACCTATCCGAAAGAGCTATGTTTGGCGATGGTCATCCGTTGGGTTGGGATGTGGGCGGCACTCCAGAGAGTGTTCGTGGCGTAAGTAGAGAAGATTTGTGGAAATATTATAAAGATTATTATTTTCCTGGCAATATGGTGCTAGTAGTAGCTGGCAACATAAACGAAAAGAAATTAAAAAAATCTTTAAATTATTTTAATGTTCCAGCTGTAAAAGGCGAAAAAGGATTAAAAGATAAATTTGAAAAATTTGTTTGGGATAAAAAAGTTTTACCAATGAAGGATAGACTGCTTGTTTCTGAAAGAAAAATAGATCAAACCCAAGTTGTAATTGGTTTCCCCGGTCTTCATTCCAACGATAAAGACAAATATGCTCTTTCTGTACTCCTAAATATTTTGGGAGGCGGCATGAGTTCCAGATTGTTTGTAGAGGTTCGTGAAAAGCGAGGCTTGGCATATATGGTCCGTACAGATGCCGGCTCATTTAGAGATGTGGGTGTGGCCAGTGTGCAAGCCGGTTTGGATTCTGCCAGATTAGGCGATGCATTCAAAGTAATAAAAAGCGAACTCCAAAAAATCCAAAAAGAAACAGTTTCTGCCAAAGAATTAGCAGATTCTAAAAATAACATTGCCGGACGCACCGAATTGGCTATGGAAAATTCTAGCGCTCAGGCACAGTGGTTTGCCAAGCAATTTTTATTTGCCGACAAAATCCAAACATACGAACAAATAACCAAAAAGATAAAAGCAGTCACAGCGGCAGATGTAAAAAAAGTAGCAAATAGAATATTTGATTTTAATCAAGCCAGAATAGCGGTTATCGGTCCAATTAGCAAAGAAAAAGTTTTAGGTTTGTTAAACTGACAGTTATTTCAATAACTGTCATCCTGAGATTTTAAATCGAAGGATCCCTCTTAAATTGTATGAACAAAAAATACGTATTTGCCAACTGGAAAATGTATTTGGATAATGACGAAAGCTTATCTTTGGCTGCAGAGTTTGCAAACGAGTTCAAAAATTTACCAGAAAATATAAAAATGGCTGTATTTCCAAGCGCATTGTCTTTTTTGTCTGTAATTAAGCCTTTACAAGACGCTCAGATAAGCGTTGGCGCCCAAAACGTTCATTGGGTAGAAAAAGGCGGCTATACCGGCGAAGTGTCGGCCCATATGTACAAATCAGCTGGTGCCGAATATGTTTTGGTTGGTCACTCAGAAAGACGCCACTTGTTTCATGAAACAAATCATCAAGTGCGCGAAAAAGTAGAAGCTATTTTGTCTGTAGGATTAACTCCGGTAGTTTGCGTAGGAGAAACTGGCAAAGAAAGGGAAGAAAACAAAGCCGAAGAAGTAATAGAAATTCAGATTAAATCTGCATATCACAATATCGTTTGGCCAGAAGGTAGAGATATTTTTGTTGCCTACGAACCTGTTTGGGCTGTGGGAACTGGCACTCCGTGCGATCCGGTAGAAGCCGAGCGTATGCATAACTTAATAAAAAAACAAGTTGTAGCCCTTACAGGAATTACACCGGTAATTTTATACGGAGGAAGCGTGCGCCCAGATAATGCGCAAAAATATTTAAATAATCCAGACATCAACGGCGTGTTGGTGGGCGGAGCATCGGCAAATTTTCAACACTGGAAAGAAATAGTAGAGTCTATTGAATAGCTATATGCTGACAGCAATTTTCTTAATCATTACTATAGGTTCTTTGGGGGTAGTTCTGTTTGTTGTTATCCACAAATTTCCTCAGTTAGCAAATTTGGATATCAAAAATTTGCAAGAAGAGAAAATTTTTCAGAAGAAAAAAGAAATTATAAACAAGCGCATAGAAGAAAATAGTAATTTACTCAAAAAAAGAATTGTTGGCGCTCTTACTCCACTGCGAAAAATATGGGGCAAACTGCAGCTTCAATTTAGAATTTATGTAGGCAAGATAGAAAGACTTTTGCACCACGAGCAAGTTTTGAAAATAAAACAAAAAAATGAAGTGGTTAGTCGAGAAGATGTAGAAGAGAAGTTAACGCAATTAATAAGTGACGGTGAACAAGCTCTAAAGTCTGGTAATTTTGATCAAGCAGAAGAAAGGTTTATTACCGCCATAAAAAACGACTCCAAATCCACCAGCGCTTACAGGGGTTTGGGAGATACATATTTAGCCAAAAATTCTATAGAAGAAGCCAGGCAGACTTATCAGTTCCTTATAAAAATGGAACCGGATGATGATAGCGTATTGGTAAAGTTGGCCGAGATAGCCGAAAGCCAGGGCGACCTAGAAGAGGCGATACAGTATTATCAACAGGCGGTTTTGGTTAACGATTCGTTTTCCCCCCGTTTTTATCACCTGGCCGAGCTGCTTCTAAAGGTGGCCCAGCCCCAGGTAGCCAAGGAAGCCATACTACAAGCTGTAGAGTTAGAACCACAAAATCCAAAGTACCTTGACTTCTTAATAGAAATTGCTATAATATGCGGCGACAAGACATTGGCTATAAAAGCTTATGGCGATTTAAGATTAGTCAATCCAGAGAACCAAAAATTGCATAGTTTAAAAGATAGAATATACAAAATAGGTATAGCGTAAACCACACGTTAGCCTAGTAAATAGTGCCGTCTTAGCTCAGCTGGTAGAGCAACAGTTTTGTAAACTGTAGGTCCAGGGTTCGAACCCCTGAGACGGCTCAGGAGAAAATTTTAGTAGAGTCGAACCCATCAAACGTCTCCAGATTGGTTCAACGGGTGGATTCCCGAGCGGTCAAAGGGGGCAGACTGTAAATCTGCTGGCTCCGCCTTCGTAGGTTCGATTCCTACTCCACCCACCGGTTATTTGACAACCACATTACCTGTATGGAAGAGCTTTACTAGTAGTATATTTATATGTTAGTATATAAATATGATTACTTCTATCCCATCAAAGAAAATATTAGTAAAACTTTATTTAGGGCAAAAGAAATCGGCTCAGGATATTGCTGATATTTTTAAATGCTCTCTAAATAAGATTTGGTACTGGATGGGGAAGTATAAAATAAAATCAAGAACAATTAGCGAGGCAATTTATAGACAGAAAAATCCAAAAGGAGATCCGTTCAAAATAAAATATCCAAGTACACTGAAAGAAGCCATGTTATTCGGTTTTGGTTTGGGCTTATATTGGGGCGAGGGAACAAAAGCCAATAAATATGCGGTAAGACTGGGAAATACTGATTATAGATTAATAAAAAAATTTATTAAGTTTTTAATAAAAGTATTCACCATTAAAAAGAAAGATCTGAAATTTAGTTTACAGCTATTTACCGATATTAATCCAAAAACAGCACTTAACTTTTGGGTGAATAGTCTGAACGTGACTAGGGATCAATTTTATAAGAGTACCATTACGAAGTCAGTCAGAAAAGGAACATATGGAAAGAAAAGTGAATATGGAGTTTTAACAGTTTATTATCATAATAAGAAAATGAGAGATGTATTAGTAAGTCTTTTGGATAAAGAAAAAAGTAAGTAATGCCGTTGTAGCTCAGATGGTAGAGCATTTCCATGGTGGGTCGCCAATGACTCCTGCCCATTGTGAGGGAAATCTTGCAATGTTACCCGAATTACGGTTAATAGCCATTACAATGGCCAAGACCGTGGCGTGAGTACGCCCGAACGACTGACAAGGGGAGCTAAGCTCGAAAGAGTATGCTCAAGATACAGTCTAGCCCTCTAATTAAAAGTAGAGGTGTAAGCGAAGGAAAAGGTCTCGGGTTCAATTCCCGACAACGGCTCAAGCTCTGAACTATGATATAAGGAACATTTTTCGTGAGCGTTAATATAAAAATAAGCGCTGTACCAGCGCTTGAAATTACGTCGTTCGTCCTAGATGAAGGCAAGTCTTCGCCTAGGAACTTACTAGAAATTATAAATTAAAATAAAAAATATGTCGCAAGATAACATGGCGAAAATGGAGTGCCAGGAATGTAAGCGCACAAACTACTTTCCAAACAGAAACAACAAAACTCTAAAAAACCGTTTAGAGTTATCCAAACATTGTAAGTTCTGCGGTAAGCACACTCCTCACAAACAAACTAAGTAAAACAAAAAAACAAGCCCCGCTCTGAAATTTCTCCGGGCGGGGTTTGTTCAATAAGCGAAGCTTGAAATTACTTTAGGCTTCACAAATAATATGCTAACATATTATTTGATTCAGCCTTAGTAATTATAGGCCTGTAGTTTCAATGGTAAAACATCGGTCTCCAAAACCGAGGTTCTCGGTTCGAATCCGAGCGGGCCTGCACAGACCGAAATAGGGCGATTTCCGGTACAATTCGGTAGCCCCCTTTCGCTAAACAATCAAATTTTTTGCCTTTCACCGTAAAGTTCGAGCCTATTTTTTTAAGAAATGTTCGAATTTGGAGAAAATCGCCGTCCGCGGCGATTTTTTTGGCTTGGCAACTGGATAAAATGAATTCCCTCATCGGTTCGAGCCAATCGTTGCCCTTGTTCTTAACTTCCTTAATTTTGGCTTCCAGATCAAGTTTGTCGTTGAGGAGTTTTTCTTTTTTGTTTATGTATTCTGGTTTATCAATAATGCCATCCAAATGAGAATCAAGGAGTTTATCTAGCTTTGTCTTAATAGGCATTATTTGTCCTTCTACGGCCTGAACAAGGGCGTCGGACGACTGGATTGCGGATGCTTGCTCCTCGTTGAGTTTAGCAAGCAATTTTTCGGTCCAGTCGTCTGACAAAGAAACTTTTTGCAGAGTATCTTTAAACTGGCTCACCAATTCTTCTTCGCGGATATATTTTTCATCACAGTTAGTTCGCTTTTTAGTACAGCGGTAATAAATATGTCCTTTGTGCTTTTCGGCGGTAATGGCTCGTCCGCAAGATCCACAGCTCATTAGGCCGGTAAAAATATATCCGTGGCTGCTTTTTTTTCGGCGCTTGCCCCGCAAGAGCATTACCGCTTGCGCATCGTCAAAAAGTTTCTTGGTGATTATCGGTTTATGCGTACCCTGGTGTAGTTCGTCGTTAAAACGAAACACGCCAGTGTAAAAAGGATTTTTGAGAATATGCTGCATGTCGCCCGGCATCATTATTTTGTTTGTCTTAGTGCGAATATCAAATTTTTGTATTAGTTGTTCAAAAGTATATTCGCCGGTCGCATACAATTCAAAAATCCTTTTTACAAGTTTATGCTTTTCGGGGTCGGGGAGTATGGTATGGTGGCGCAGGTCGTTATTATATCCAAATGGGGCTTTTCCCGGCCAAATTCCTTTGCGGAGTTTTTGTCTTATTCCACGCTTTACATTTTCGCTTAGGTTATCTACATAATATTTGCTTTGGCCGAAAGAAATATTAAGCATAAACTTTCCTTGCGGTGTGTTGTCAAACCAAAACGTTGGAAATTTGAGGGAATTTATTTTACCAGTGTCCAACATGTAAATAACCCGACCGCCATCCACACTGTTGCGGGCTAGGCGGTCGGGATGCCAAGCCAAAATGCCGTCGGCCTCGCCGGCATCAATTCGCGATAACATTTCGCCGAACAAAGTTCGGCCAGGTTGTTTGGCAGTTTTTGCCTCGCAAAGCGAGGCGACGATTTCAAGTTTTTCTTTGACGGCAAATTCTTTTAACTCGTCGATTTGAGCGTCGATTGACATTACTTGACGCTCTTCCGATTCGCTAGACTTGCGAGCGTATAAAAAATATTTGGCCATACAATTTTATTTATTATAGAAAAGTTTGCTTTTGGTGTCCGCCGAGCGGACAAAGGCAAAAAATTTGATTGTTTAGCGAAAGGGGGCTACCGAATTGTACCGGAAATCGCCCTATTTCGGTCTGTGCAGCGGGGATACGAAAAATTACGAGGGGAATTTATGGGGGCCCAATAACGGGACGGGCGGAAGGAGGGGTTGGGGGAGGAATTCCGCCCGCCCACCGGCGCGCTTTTTAAAAACTGCCAAACAACCTGTTAAAAAAATAGGCTCGAACTTTACGGTGGCCAAAAGCAAACTTTTTTTATTATACCATATTAATAATTATCTTAGGTGGACAACTTATCTCTAAATATACTTGTAATCAAAGGGATAGTATGGTAAAATGTCCCTATCATAACTAATAAAAATATTATGGAAGATCTTAAAATATTAAAAAACATTGATAAAAAACTATCAGCTTTATTAGCACTTTCCATAGCTTCATGGTTCGGAAGCGCCGACGAAAAATTGAAGACTAAGCCGGAGACAATCCTTTCAACTGTTGGGATTGAAACAAGCGAAATAGCTCTGATTTTAGGAAAAAAACTTGACGCTGTTAGAAAATCTATTCAAAGATCTAAAAAATAAATATGGATAAAGAATTATTACAAACACAAAAAGAAATCGTAATGTTATTAGCTATTTTGGTTAGACGGGGAGTTATGCAATCTAGTATCATTGCTGAAATGGATGCGGTGGGACTATCTCCGAAAAGGATTGCTGAACTTTTGGGTACCAGCTCTAACACAGTAAGTGTCGCGCTTTCAAACGCACGTAAGAAAAAAAATAAATAATATGTCAGGAAAAAAGCTAGAAGAAAAAATGGATAATTTAGAAGCGATAAAACGTCTATTAGTTTTGTTATTAATCAAGCAGGGGGTTGGAATAGACGCGGTAGCCGATGTTTTAGAGGTAGGAGTAGCAACGGTTAGCAGGATGGTGCCGCAAAAAAAGTTAAAAAAAGGGAATAAAATTACTATAGACTAAGAATGGTTTTGAACAATTTTTTATGACTCTGAACGTGTCCGATGTTAGATCGAATGGGCCTGAGCAGATACAACATGCCGCCCAATCCTTAGGAAGATCACCGCAGAGAATTGCGGTTTTTGAAGCCATATACAAAGGTGGTAGTACGCCTAAATCTGTAAAAATTTTAGCTAATTTATGTTTGGCAGAAATTAAGGATGGGAATCATCGAGAAATAAGAATTGCGCAAGAAGCAGCCTACTTGTTTAATCATGGAATGGTCGAAAAGTACGTTGATGAAAAAACACACAAATTATGTTATAAAAAAGTTGATTTTTATAAATCACACAAAAAACAAATAGTTGAATTCGCGAGAGATCCTAAGAAAATGAAAAAAATGATCAGCAAACGCACGCCTATTGTTCGTGAAGTTAAATCAAGAACAGTTGTATATAAAAGCCCGATAAATGCAAAACAAATTTCAATTGATGATATTGATAATTTTCTTAAAGTAAAAAAAACGGGCGGTAGTAGCGCCTCGGCCAAAACAATTTTAGAAAAAAACATAAAGAATGGCTTTAAAAAAATTATTGGCGAAACCGGTAAATTTACAGATTGGGGTGGTGAGAGAAATGATTTATTTACAACACGGGTGAGGTTAGATAAAAAAAGAATTTCAGCTGCGATAGCATTTAAGGGCCGTGCGACGCAAGGAATATTAACGCCTAAAAAGCTTGGGAAGAATGGAGATCAGATTAATAGGCTTTTTACTAGCCCAGCCCAATTATTCCTAGTTGTTTATCATAGCGAAATTGATCAGTCGGTGCTAGAACAAATGAAAGCCTTTGCTGTTGCTGTAGGACAGGCAGGTCAAAAGATTTACTACGGAATCGTTGATGGTAAGGACTTAAATGCAATAATTACAGCTTATCCTAATTTTTTTAAATAATTAGTAGTTACTTATGGACAATAATAAAGAGCTCAATAAAAAATTGGATGCGTTAGTTGATCTTTCCTTGCATTCCCTGGTTTTTTCCATGTATATGTCTGGAAACACAATGGATCAGATATGTAAAAATTTACACATACACAAGACACGAGTTGTAGAATTGTTGAAAGGTTTGGAAAAGAATCGACAAACAAATAATAAATAATAATCCAAACAAAATGAAAAGCTACTATCGCATAATGCTTGGAAGAGGGAGTGTTTACGCTAAAGAGGCGCATGACGGTAATTATATCGGCGCTGGCTGGTTTGAGAATGTAGACTTAAGCAACGATCTTCCAGAAAATCGTAGGGATTTTAACAAAAAATTTATACCGTTATACTTGGAAAAAAATCCTGGTAAATCAAAAATCGCCGCGGGATTGGCCTGTGGTATGTTATACACAGTGGCCAAAGGTATCTCTGCTGGTGATATTGTTTTATGCCCGGACGGGCAGCGAAATTATTGGATAGGAGAAGTTCTGGGAGATTATCAGTTTCAACCTGGCACGAACTTGCCACATAGACGCACAATTCGCTGGTTTCCCAAAGCCATACCAAGAGATGAAATGAGCGAAGCGTTGCAGTACGCAACGGGATCTATAGGTGCTGGCGCAAATGTATCTGGCTTTGCAGACGAAATTGAAAATTTTATTTCAGGAACTCGTCCAGCAACAATTATTTCAACGGATGAAACTGTTGAGGATGCGGGTATTTTTGCGCTTGAAAAACATCTAGAAGATTTCCTAGTACAAAATTGGAAATCTACAGAGCTTGGAAAGAAGTATGATATTTATGAGGAGGGTGGAGAATCTGTTGGCCAACAATATCCAAGTGATACAGGGCCTATTGATATTCTAGCGATAAGTAAAGATAAAAAAGAGATTCTTGTGGTAGAATTAAAAAAGGGAAGGATTGGCGATGTCGTAGTTGGTCAAATACAACGTTATATGGGTTTTGTTAAAGATGAGTTAGTCGAAGACGACCAGATAGTTCGTGGTGTAATTATTGCTTTTGAAGACGATATTAAAGTGCGCCGAGCTCTTTCGGTCGCGCAAAATATTGATTTCTACACATACAAAGTTAGTTTTAAACTTGAGAAAAAATAATATGAACAACAAAGACGATCAAAAATTAGTCGATGATTTTCTTTTTAATTATTATACAAAGGGTGTCTCTCTTAATTTGGATGAAAGTGACTTTATTGAGCTGAAAGGAAGCCATCCTTTTCTTAATTTGTTTAATATAGATGCAGTTAAAAAAGCCATAGCAGGAAGAAATAAAATTGAGGCTGAAAATTATGAAAAAAGCAGGAATAATGTAGAAGAGCTACAAAATGTTAGCCAATATTTTAAGGATAAGGCAATCGAAGATTTATTAGAAAAACATTTTAAAAAGGCAGGCAAAAAGGAAAAGGAGTATATTAAAAATGAGCTTGAGAGTGAATTATATAAACACAGGACTTCCGATACATTTGATGGGGAGCTTTACATGGATTTAATAAAAGGTGTCGATGGATTTAAAACCAAGTTTTTTTGGTCAAAAATAAAAAAAGTATTAGATTATGCCTGGTTTTTATTAATAAAATTTTCAACCTTGGCTGTAGTATTGGCAATTTATGATGTAGTTTACAAAGATTTTGAAGTGGTAGTGGCAAGCATATCTATTTTAATATATGTTTCTTTAACGGGGTTTATACAGTTATATACATTTTATACTGATTTGCATAGGATTGAGTATCTGAACGAGTTTAATGAGCTAAAAAAGATGATTAAACCGAACTATGCGTACGAAATAAAAGAGAAGGAATTATTAACTAGTATCAATAAAATAAATAAAGGGAATGTAAAAATTTTAATAAATTTAATATTTAACTCCATTATTTATTTAATAGCAATTTTTCATTTGCTCAGCTTACTGTGAGTTCTAAAGAGGTTCGAGGTGTACGTATAGATACGCAATAAAAGAATTTGCCGTCAAAGAAAAACTTGAAATCGTCAAAAAGCGCACCGGTGGGCGGGCGGAATTCCTCCCCCAACCCCTCCTTCCGCCCGTCCCGTTATTGGGCCCCCATAAATTCCCCTCGTAATTTTTCGTATCCCCGCTGCGATATCCTAAATGGCTATAATAGCCATTTTTTGGTTCTAATATTGACAGGTATTCAGAATTACAGTATAACTTGCCCCAAGGAGACGCACCATGTCTGAGCCAGAAAAAAACACTGCAAAATATTGCTATTGCGGAAGGCGCCATGAAACGGATGAACAGGTTCAATCCTGTCAGTTGCTGGGCATACCTACTCCGCGGTATTTGAAGGGGGAGCAGATCCAATTCTGGGGAGGTGAGCTCATGCACAAGGCTACTATCCTTGAGCTTCAAGCGGTACGAGATCCAGACTCGGATTATGATCCTCATAATGATCCGATTTACTATTTGGTCGAAGTGCATGATGGGCACAGACCATACTGCGTTGTAAGTGAAGACGATCCGTCCCGCCCTATCACAGAGTATGATGTTGATGGTATTGTCGGAAAAATTGGTCAAGACGACCTACTGGTCAAACCACCGCAGGTGGAACGGGTGTGTTCCTTCGAGGAGCGCAACAATATTTTCGATACTGTGGTGCGCGCTGCTTAAAACACGTTGCGTCGCATTCAAAGAGCTCACTTAGGTGAGCTCGCTTTATTATATGGAGTAAATTGCAAACACTGTTTTTTCGGTGTTTTTGTTTTTAGTATTGACTTTTTATAATTATTATATTAATATCTTGTGGCCAAATAGGAAAGGGAGAACAGCCATGTCAACAGGCGTTGGATTTTCTCTGCTTGATTTTCAGTTCGGCCATCTCTATGAGCATAATCATGAGAACAAAACGACCAGAGTTTATGGGTTTACCCCAGAAACTTTCCTGCTGTTACCAGGTGGTCACACGCACTTTGGGTTTGTCCTTAGTGGGCATATTGTTTTGGGCTATGCTAATGGTAGCAAAATGCCGCTTCCTAAAGGTTGCCATTTCTGTGTAAAAGAGGTTGCTACTGTCGAAAGTTATGGCACGGGGATTGTCAGCTCTGCGGAAGGCTTTGCTGGCATGAATCAGTTTGGTGGTCCGTTGGAAAACGAGGGCAGATTCCGGTATGTGGACGGTTGTTCCAATAGTTTGCTTGTTCACCCATTGCGTAAGGGTGATCCTTGTTTTCATCATCTGCATTTGGATCCTCATGTCAAGGAGATGCCACATACGCACCCATCATTACGCACGCTGGTTGTGTATCGAGGGGAGGGCGAGGCAATTGTGCCTGGTTTGGATACGGTTCATATCAAAAGAGGTGACGCTTTCGTTATAGAGCCAGACTGTGTTCACAGCTTCAACACTGGAGAGGCGGGTATGAGTTTGGTTACTTACCATCCCGATAGTGTGGTTGGGTATACCGACGACAACAACCCGATGCTTAACAATACGATCTCAGGCGGTAAAAGTGCCAGACGAGATTAAGGGATGTAAAGCACCCACTGTGCCCACTTATCTGCCTAAAGCAGGTAGGTGGGCTTTTTAATTTAAATGTATTTTGAGATGTAAATTATAACCCCTCCTGGAATACTCTTTATAGACAAAAATAATCCAAAAAGATATAATTCAAATAATAATATTTGAACCTAACTTTAACATATGCCAGAAAAAGAAGTGCCGTTAGCCATAATAATTGAAGCGTCTACAACCGTAGTCGAATTGCTATACAATATTGAGCGAGCGGGTGGAATTAAAAAAAGCAATGGAAAATTCCAAAATTTAGATGAATTACGAAATGAAATTATTCTTCCGCCAAATACAGATTTATATACAGTAAAAATTATGATAAACATTTTGCCTAGAATTATGTCTGGAGTAACCAACACCGACGGTTTTAGAAAAAAATTATCAGAACTTTTATTGAAAGAACTGGAAGCAAAAAAATTAGAACTAGGTGGATCAAATTAAAATTTTACGATACGCATAAAAAGATAGCTAGCTTGGCTGTCTTTTTTAGTATAGACAAACCATATTCTTCTTGTTAAGCTCTTGTTATTCTGCAGTACCAATCCCCGAAAGGGAAGGAGTCGACAATGACCAGCGATTACGAGAGGACTGTAATTAACCCCGGTGACCTTGTTTCCAAGATGGGGTATAAAGCATGCGTGGGGAGCTATGGCAATTCGCGGGCCGTATTGATTACCCCTCAGCCCGAGGGTAAGTTTCGTGGTTTGGTTGGCCACAGGTGGAACGATCATGTTTCTGCGTGCCATGCTAGACAAGCGGGTTGTTGAAACAACCCAGAATGATGGCGCTGGCGGCAAGCCGCAGTTCTTTACTTTGGTGGGAACCCCAGAGGCATTTCGTATGCTGGGTTGGGAGGTTATTGTCATGTGCAATGATGATGTTGCTTGTGGCGGCGGTTTGCCCGTCGTCTTCTCGAGCAATCTAGATATCAAAGAGATTACGGCCGAGAACCTGCACTTGTGTGAAGCGTTGATGAGTGGATTTGCCAAGGCGCTTGCCGCCTCTGGTACGGTGCTGATCACTGGTGAGACGGCCGTGATGCGACACAGCATTACCGCCTTCTGCGATCGCAGTAATCCTGCGCAGCTCATCGTGAACTGGGCAGGAACGTGTTTGGGCCTTATGCGAACGGATAGACCGCCGAACGGTTCTACCATTCGTCCTGGTATGGCGGTTGTTGGTTTGGGTGAAGATGGTTATCGTTGCAATGGCGGTACCGCTCTCACCAACCTGCTTTTGCAGACTTGGGGACCGCGTATTGAAGACGTGCTGGCAAGCCAAGAAGCGATGGAGTTTGCGAATCAGCTTGTGATTCCTTCACGAAGCTATGCAAGAATGCTTTCGTATCTTACCGGTTGGCAAAACAATGGCATTCCCGGCGATCCGGTTGCGCGCATTCACGGAATGGCGCACATAACGGGTGGTGGCGTGTGGAACAAGTTTCGTGAACTGCTTCCGGTGGGAGTGGGTGCGAATTTGCACAACATGCTAAATCCTCCCGAGGTTCTGCTTCGTGCTCAAGAGCTAAGTTATCGACTTGGTGGCGAGAAAGTTATTACCGACAAGCAGTGCTATGGCACATTCCACGGTGGGTGTGGTGCGTTGTTGGTAGTGGATCCGCAAGATGCAGATTTGGTTTGTTGGGAAGCGTCTAATTTTGGCCATAGAGCCACGGTTGTGGGCGAGACCACAGAATCTATCGGTAATGAGGTTGTGATTCAATCTCGTTTCCTTCGAGGCAAATTGCTTTCTTCTCTTCACGAGTAGAACAGCAGTTAAACTAGTATATTTTCTGTAAAACAAAAGGAGAAAAAGGAGGGCAATTAAAAAATCATCAAGCAGTTGGTGATTTTTTAATTTTAAAATATAGACACCGCCAATCTAAACCGCTACAATAGCTTAATGATAAAACAAAAATATACTTTATATTTAGCAGCTTTTCTATTTGGAGGAGTTTTTGGTTGGGTGTTAGACACCACTTTCAGATCCCTAAGTGTTGGTTATTATACTTCCGGTACGCTTATCCCATTTTTTTCTCTTATTTTTGGCACGGGGTCGGTAATGCTCTACGGGCTCTTTCAATATCGCAATATTTCGTTTTTCTTAAGCGTTATTATCGGAACTGCACTGTCTGTATTGCTAGAACTTGGTGGGGGATCTGTTTCGCGAATGTTACTCAACTATCGTTTGTGGGACTACAGCGCCAACCCATTTAATTTTTATGGGCTTATAGATTTGGAGCATGCTTTTTACTGGTTTTTATTATCTGTTGCATATAAATTTTCTATGGATCACTCTAGCGGGCTAAAATCACGAGTGTAATAACTGTAGTTTGAAGTTTAAATAGCTGTATAGACAGAAATTTGCTGTTTAGGTAGACTATCTATATTGTTTTTATCTATTTTTATTGGTATGTCAGTCGGTGCGTATAAGCTTTATAAAAAAAACAAAGGAGAAATAAAAATTACCTGGGAAGATGTGGAGCGCGACACGCTTCATATTGTGCATGCCATGGCAAAAAGTAATTTTAAGCCGGATGTTATTATTTCTCTGGCTCGTTCCGGGCTTATTCCGGCTGCTATGATTTCGTATTGTTTGGGCAACAAACAACTATACGTTATAAAAGCTGATTTTTCTAAAACTCAAACAAATGACAAAATGCAAGATTTGCGTAGTCGTCCGGTGCTTTCTCAGAGAATAAAGCGAAGCTTAAAGGGTTTAAAAATTTTGGTAGTAGATGAAATGACAGTGTCTGGTGAAACTTTAAATTTGGTAAGCAAGTATTTGAAAACTAAACATCCCAAGCAAGTAAAGTTTGCAGTGCTCTATCAACAGCCTTGGTCTAAATTTAAACCGGATTATTGCGCTAGAAAACTTACAGCTTGGCCATTGTATCCGTGGAAAGAATTGCGTAACAGTGTAAAAGATCCGCGAGAAAAATTAGTAGTGACTGGAAAGATTAAAAAATCTTAGTAATTTTTATTTATTTTTAATTTTTTTATATGTGGCCAAGCGTTGATTTTTTGCCAGTATTAGTTGCTGCCGTAGCCTCTATGGTTATAGGTAGTATTTGGTATGGGCCGTTGTTTGGCAAAAAGTTTATGGTGGCTATGGGTATGGATAAATGGACTCCAGAACAGCAAGTTGCCATGAAGAAAAAGATGTGGATGAGTTATGTGGGACAATTTGTTGCCAGTTTGGTGATGTTTTATGTTTTAGCTGGCATAACCTATAACTTTGTTTATAGCTTTGCTCAAGGCGGTTGGGCAAAAGGCGCTATGGTCGGGTTTATTATGTGGGTTGGTTTTGTTTTACCGTTAAAAGTTGGTGATGTTCTCTGGGGTGGAAACAAAACACTTTTCTGGTTGGAAAGTTTAAATATGTTGATTACTTTACTTGCTGCCGGAGCAATTATTGGCACTTCGCTATATTTTATTTAACTAAAAACACCTCTCGCAATACGAGAGGTGTTTTACCTTTTTTAAAGGCCGCCACTTATACTTATAATGCTTTCTAAGCATAAGTGGGTAGGCGGCCTTTGTTGTGATGGTCACGCCCTTCCACCTTAATATGGTTAGACGTCGTCGCTGTGGCTGCTACCCGACGCCCTGGCGTTGAGCAGTCTGTTGAGTTCGGCCCGCTTTTTCTGGCCGTCGAGTACCTTTGTTCGGTCCAGTCTGTCGGAGGCACCGTTTTGGAGGTAGTCCTTTGGGTATAGCAATAGGAATTGATCTCGGCAAGATACATCAACCATGAGCATCCCGCCATAGTTTGGTCCCAAGACACGCATCTTGGATGGCTTGTCCACACGAATCTTGGTTCGAAGTTGTTCGGCAGAAGGTTCTTCGATCATGGTCCAGAATCCGTCCTCGAGCGACCAGGTTGCCAACCAGTCAAAGTGGACTTCCAGTTCGGTGTCAGTCATCGTAATAGACTTTATGTCACCTCGACATGTTCTTCTATTGTTTTGCCTGCTAAGATGGATCTGAATCTCGCACTGCCCGCCCACGAATTTGGAAAAGTCTTGCATTGGCTTGTCCTCCTAAGCAAGGATTTATCATAAGCAATCGTCTTTGTCAATATTTCTATCTGTTTGTGTGGTATAATAAAATCTTCAGTATTTAAGATTATTTATATGCGCAAATTTTTTATTAGTTTTTTTGTAGGTTTGATTTTTTTGATTACTCCAACATTGGTGCAGGCTGCCACTTGGAAACCTATAACCCCAGAAGGTTACACACCGATCACTTGGGCTAAAGCCACAGGTATTGCTAGCTTTTTTAAAGCGCCTAGTGGAAACGGAAATTTAGATTTTATAACTCGTATTTATTTACCGCAGAACCAGATACAATTTATTGCGGCCACTAGTAGCGCGCCATTAGATTGGGGTCCGGCAGATCCAAATTTTACTACCCCAATTATAATTAAAGAATCCACTCCAACCGCTGTTATTCCTACCACTACCCAAAATCCAGATGAGCCGTTTCCAAATACAGAAATTTCTTCTAGTACAGCATCTGTCACTACGCCTATGGCTGTAATTAGTCCATATCGTAATTTTGCTTTTACTAGATTTGTTGCCGAAACAGGCAAAACAGCTGCACGAGATGCAAAATTTGTTTGGAACGGTCCGTTTTTTAATGTTACTTTATCTACATCAGATCTAAGCATGGCGTTAAAATATACCGTAGGTACTACCACACTTATTTCTAGCGGCAGTCGGCCGACTTTTGATGTCGCCAATTCTCGCAGAATGTTGCTTATAAATAATCGTACTGGCCGTGCCAATGTGCAAGAATTTGATGCGGATATTTTTGTGAGCGATGTTAGCGGAGATCAAGCATTTGAAAGTTTTGCACCAGAGATAGTAAAAGGCGATAGTTCTTCGGCGCGTTTATTTGTGGGAGTTATGCCGAGCAAGCAAGAAATAGTAATCTATTGTAGCCAGTCCGCCACTGCAGCAGAGGCCAGTAGAGCGCTTTCGCTTGCTGGAGTGCCACCAGAGAACCAATTGCAGGCCGATGGCGGTGGTAGCGCTAGCTGTGGTTACAATATGCCAGGACAATACTTTGTAGAGCCAAGCAGAACCATTCCGCTTATGATGGGAGCAGCCACAATCCTTGCTAGAGGTGTGCCAACTACCGACGGCTTAAATGTTCGTAGCGGTCCTGGTCCTAAATTTGGAATTATTTTTAAATTAAAAAAGACAGATACGGTTCGTGTTTTTGAAGAAAAAAGTGGTTGGTATAGAATTGGTATTGGTCAGTGGGTAAGTAAATCGCTTATTAAAAAACAATAGCCGTTTAGGTCCGTAGTTTAAAAGTTTATTCTCAAATAGACATTCTTTTTTGGCTATGCTATAGTAAGCGCCTGTTAATATTTTTTCTATGCCCAGAAATACAACTTCCAGAGTTTGCTAAGCGGCTTTAACTAGTTCTAAGAATATTAGTATTTATAATTAAAACATCAATAATAATGATTCTGTAAAAGCAAATATAATATATAAAATAGAGCTAAGTTAATAATTAATTTAAACTCAGTAACATAGGTTTTCTAAGAAATTTGTTACTGGAAGTTGATATACTGGGTATGTTTCCTTTACGAATAAACAACGTTTCCAAAATATTTAAAAATTCCAAAGGCCAAGAATTCAAGGCTGTAGACGGAATTTCTTTGAATATTGAGCCGGGTAAAATTTATGGTCTCTTGGGGCCAAATGGGGCAGGGAAGTCCACTCTTATAAATATGATAAGTGGTTTGCTTTTACCAAACCAGGGGGGTATAGAATTGTTCGGTCTAGATGTAGTGAAAGATTCTAATAAAACCAAACAGCTTATTGGAGTAGTGCCGCAAGAAATTGTGGTAGAGATGGCTTTTACCGTAGAAGAAGTTTTGTATTATTTTAGTGGCATGTATGGTGTGCCAAGACACGAACGAAAAGCCAGGATAAAAGCTGTTCTCGAAGATTTGGATTTGGCCGATAAAATGCATGAACGCGCTCGAAATCTTTCTGGTGGTATGAAACGTCGCTTGATGGTGGCCAAAGCTATTTTACATAGACCAAAACTTCTTATTTTGGACGAACCAACCGCTGGTGTAGATGTTAGCCTGCGCCAGAGAATCTGGGCTCTTATAAGACGTTTGAATGCAGAAGGTACTACGATTTTGTTTACCACTCATTATTTAGAAGAAGCCGAACAGCTTTGTGAATACATTGCTCTAGTAGACCATGGCCATTTGATTAAGAGTGGAAAATTAAAAGATATTCAGCAAGAATTTTCCAAAAACTCTATCCACTTTGAATTGTTTGATCGCACTGCCGCGCCATTAACCGGAGTATCCGAAGTGGGGGTAGAATATGAATATCCAATTACTAGTGATTTGGCTACCGATATGGCCAAGCTTACTAGTCATTATAATCATAACCTAAAATCTATTCGCTCTGAAGCTGCGTCGCTGGAGCATATATTTTTGAAATTAACAAACAGCGGTTTGTCATCCTGAACGGGGTGAAGGATCCCTTAAACCTAATCTGGAGGGATTCTTCGCTTCACTCAGAATGACAGCTTAAACATTTATAGTATGTACTCAAATATGTGGGCTCTATACGCTAGAGAAGTTAAGCGTTTTCAAAAAATTTGGATTGATACTGTTTTTAATCCGATAGTTACCGTAGGTTTGTACCTGGGTGTTTTTGGAGTAGTTACTTCCGGACAGCAGATTGGTGATTTACCGTATCTTACTTTTGTTTATACCGGGTTGCTCGCCATGCTTATTATAAACAATAGTTTTTCTAACCCGTCATTTGCGCTGGTGATTGCCAAAAATTTGGGTAACATTGTAGATTTACAACTCGCTCCAATTGCTCCTTGGCGTATCGGCGTTGCCTACGCTATGGCTGCCTTTACACGCGGGGTAATTACTCTGTGTATAGCTTTACTTGCAACTGTTTGGTTTATCCCAGGTCTAGGATTGCCAGAACATCCGCTTTACTTTATTTTTGCCTTGTTTCTTACCGGCATAGAATTTGGTATGTTGGGTGTGGCGTTTGGGTTTTGGGCAAAGAATTTTGAGGCGCTTACATTTATGAGTACATTTGTAATGCAGCCCATGATATTTTTGGCTGGGGTATTCTACCCAGTAGCCAACCTGCCAAGTCCGTGGAGCACGATTAGCCTTTTTAATCCGGTGCACCATAATATAAATTTCTTCCGCTATGCTTTTACTGGTTATTCAGACATAAGTCCGATAATTTCGCTCCTAGTAATTTTGGGTTTCTCATTTGTGTTTTTTGTAGCTATGCAGATTTTAACAAAGAAAAATATTGTTTTAAAATAGGAATCCAATGCGCTTATTTTACTTGATAATAAATTAATTTATTAACTGTATCTGTATGATCAAAATCTACGGTTCAAAAAGATCGACCGCGTTTCGCTGCTACTGGCTTTTGGAAGAGCTAGCGCTTCCTTATGAAACAGTACTAGTAGACTTTGCTAAAGGAGAGAATAAATCATCGGAATATTTAAAGCTAAATCCAAATGGTAAAGTGCCAACCATGGTGGATGGCGATTTTGTTTTGTGGGAATCTTTGGCCATAAATTATTATTTAATGGAAAAACAGCAGGCTGTAGAGCTTGTAGGTAATACTGCCCAAGAGCATGCCGAAGTAAATAAATGGAACATCTGGGGCGTTACTCACCTAAACGCATCTTTTGAACCGTTGGTTTTGCAAGTCTATAGAAAGACACCAGATTCCGAAGCTATCAAAGCGGCCATGGAAGTAGAAATACCGCGATATCTTTCTGTTTTAGAAAACCATTTGGTAGATAAAGAATATGTGGCTTTGGGTAAGTTTACTTTGGCAGATATTACCCTTATGTCTAGTATGCAATCTGCTAATTTTGTAAAATATGATTTATCTAATTATCCAAACGTGATGGCTTGGATGGCAAGACTAAGCGAACGAGAGGCTTTTAAGAAACTACTAGCCTAGACCTAGAAGTTGTGCTATTGTAGAAGACGTGATATACTCCCTTATAATAAATTATTAACTAACTGATTTCATGTGTCCCGACCAAGTCGGCGCATGACTTCGCTAAATAAATTAGGTTATGCCAAAAGCAAACTCCGCGTTTATGAAGCCGATGAATATCAGCGCCGAATTGGCAGCTGTAGTCGGTAAAGGTCCAATGCCACGCTCTGAAGTGGTAAAAAAACTATGGGCTTATATCAAGGGTAAAAATCTTCAGGATGAAAAGAATAAACGCGACATCAACGCTGACGAAGCTTTGAAAGTAGTGTTTGGTGGAAAAGCCAAAGTAAACATGTTTGAAATGACTAAACTCGTTTCCAAGCACCTTTCCTAAATTATTGCAATAAATTAAAACAGACCTATTTTAGGTCTGTTTTAATTTTTATCTTTTCGCCAACTTCCATCACCCCATTTTGTCAGCAAAACGGGGTGATACCCCAAAACTGCCTCGCGGATGAATATCTCACAGCCAGTTCGGATTCGTTTATCCTCTGGACGTAAACTCGTCCTGCGGGACTCAAACATACGTCCAGACACGGAAAACTCATCTCGAACTGCTTGGTTCGATATTCATATGCTCGGGGACAGTTGGTTGTCCGTCGATTGTCCAGGTGAACATTGGAAATGTGAGGTTAGCAGACAGAGACAAACCCGAACGGTTCCTTGGCGGAATCTGTCCTGTGTTTGAGCCGCAAGCGAGTTCAGGGCAGAAGTGAGTGGTGAGTCCTGTCTGGCTCCGAACAGTTCCACCGTGAGCGATTCTTTCCGCCGCTTTCTACTAAAGAAAGCGGCAAGGAGGTGTTTGCTGACAAAATGGGTAATAAAGAGTCATTGTAGTAAATAATCAAGTTAAGCTGGAACCACTTTGTTAATAACTTCGTTAGAACTTAGATAGCCCAGACACTTCCTCGGCCGGTTGTTCAGCTTCTCTTGGATGTTATAGATGTCTCTGTCGGTCAATTTG
>Ga0208375_1000172_pt1 | contig 104166 bp, 102 predicted proteins | sample RifOxyD1_FD_184038 | JGI IMG/M metagenome (GOLD analysis project Ga0208375, IMG submission 184038) | Soil microbial communities from Rifle, Colorado - Rifle Oxygen_injection D1 (SPAdes) | ecosystem: Environmental > Terrestrial > Deep subsurface > Rock core/Sediment | place: Rifle, Colorado... | reverse complement strand
CTCACTCCGTGATATCTCACGAACAGGCAAACATCTCTTCTCAAACAGGGCAAATATGGATTCTTTGTGTATGACATATGGAAACAGATTATATGATTAAGTGTTTCCAAGCTATTGGGATATTACGTTAGTATTGACAAAAAAGGCTGGTGGGTGTATAATAAAGGAAGAAGGAGCTGTAATGGCAGTGTACAAAAATATCTTTTTACGTCCAGACTTTCAGCAAACAGCCACTCATGTCTGGGCAAACATCCACCTCTTGCAGGGGTATACGGCAGAGACGGTCACTGCTTACATTGAAATGGCCGAAAAATTGAAGGAAGCGTTGCCCGGATTGGACATTCAAGACAGCGAAATTCGGTGTGGAAAAGTTCTCAAATCAGGATACTGTCAGAACTTTTCCATGGTGGCGTGGTCCGGGCTCATTACGAAAGATAATGAGTTCGACAAACTGGGCTGGAATGTGAGTGACAAGCCTCCTAGCTACTACACCACTTAAACCCAAGGCCGCGAGAGAGTCGTATGACTCTCCGCGGCTTTCTCTTTTCCTTGTGATTTGTAGTTTTTAGGAAAATCTCATATACTTAAAAGTAAGATGTTGGGACTAGGAGACAAAAAAATATCAACTGAGAGTTATAAAGGGGTGCGAGATTTTTATCCGCAGGACCAAGTGGTACAAGATTACATTTTTGGTGTGATGAGTAGCGTGGCGCGCGCTTGGGGTTATGATGAATATGGCGCATCGGTCCTAGAGCCATTACAACTCTATCAGTCCAAGACCAGTGAAGAAATCATCAGAGACCAGATTTACCATTTTAAAGACCGTGGCGATCGAGATGTGGCTCTTCGTCCAGAAATGACTCCGACCGTTGCGAGAATGATTGCCGGTAAAATTCAAGATTTACCTGCACCAATTAGGTGGTATTCTATCCCAAACCTTTTCAGATATGAAAAGCCTCAACGAGGCCGCTTGCGTGAACACTGGCAATTAAATGTAGATATGTTTGGTGTTCCAAGTCTCTTAGCAGAAATTGAAGTAATTTCAATTGCTTATGACATTATGAAAAAGTTTGGCGCTGACCAAAAAGATTTCATGATCAAAATAAATAGCCGCCCACTTCTGGATGACATATTTAAAAAAATTGAAATTGACCAAGACAAAAGGCAGTTTGTTTACAGGCTGATAGATAAAAAAGAAAAAATGCCTACAGATGAATTCAGGCACGCATTAATTGCCCTCATTGGTCAAAAAAAGGCGGAGACATTGCTTGAGGATTTATATTTTGGTGAAGGCCTACTTACGATGATGCATGAAAGCGAGACGGCTAAGGCATTAAATAAAACTATAGACACATTGCGAAGTCGTGGGGTTTCTAATTTAGTTTTTGATCCGACTTTGACTAGAGGATTTGATTATTACACCGGTATTGTATTTGAAGTTTTTGATATTAATAAAGAAAATCCTCGCTCTCTTTTTGGTGGTGGCCGATATGATGATTTGGTCGGTGCTTTTACAAGTCAGAAGGTTCCGGCTTTTGGGTTTGGCATGGGCGATGTTACTACCAGAGATTTTCTAATGACTCACAATCTCTTACCAAAAATTGATTCAACCACTGACATTTATATTTGTGTTGCGCCGGAGACAGATATGGAAGAGGTCTATAAACTTGCTCAAAATTTGAGGGACAAAAGAGTAAATGTAGCTATTGATATTTCCGGTAAAAAACTTGCTGACCAACTCAAATCACTTGATAAAAGACATATCCCTTTTGTTGTTACGATAGGTACTGAAGAAATTAAAAATCAGAAGTTCACCATCCGCAATACGGAGACTCGTGATGAAAAATCAGGTAATATTGACGAACTTGTAAGTTATTTTAAAAATATTTGATCGTGAATAAAATAGTTTTTGACATAGAAACCTCAAATATTTTCCAGGAAGTCGGGTCAAACAATCCGGCTGATTTGTCTATATCAGTAGTTGGTATATATGAATATGAAAAAGATAAATATAGCACCTTTTTAGTCGAGGAATTTGCGGAACTTTGGCCGATTTTTGAAGATGCCGATATGCTCATTACATTTAATGGCGATCATTTTGACATCCCCCTTCTCAACAAATATTACTCCGGCGATTTGGGTAAAATTAAAAGTCTTGATGTTTTAAAAGAAATGCAAAAAGTGGCAGGACGAAGGATGAAGCTTGATCAAATTGCCGAAGGTACTTTGGGCACCAACAAAAGTGGCCACGGGCTTGATGCTATCAAATGGTGGCGAGATGGTGATGTTGAAAAGGTCAAAAAGTACTGTTTAGATGATGTGCGGATTACCAAAGATGTTTATGAATATGCTCTCAAAAACAATAAGCTTATTTTCAAGGAAGGCGGAAATCTAAATGAAGTTAAGTTAGACACTTCAGATTGGGAAACTCTCCCTTCTCCCACCTCCCTCAACCACACCCTACCGTTTTAGTGTGTTGTTGTGATATAATCTCACTATTAAAACTAATCAAATTTTATGGAAGAAAATAAAAAGGGTATGAGTGATAAGTTGTCTTTGCCAATTTCAATAATTATAGCGGGGCTTTTAATAGGGGGAGGTATTTACATGAATGGTAAAATTACTAAAGAGAATCCTACTACTACCCAACAACAACAGATTGCGTCAGAAAATCTAGGCGAAACGCTCCGTCCCATTGATGCCAATGACCACATTCTCGGTAGTTCCAAGGCAAGAGTTTTGGTAGTTGAATATTCCGATACCGAGTGCCCATATTGCAAAGTTTTTCATAACACTATGAATTCTATAATGCAGGAATATGGTAAAGATGGCCAAGTCGCATGGGTATACAGACATTTCCCTATAGCTCAACTTCATGCCAAAGCTTTCAAGGAATCACAAGCAACTGAATGTGCCGCGGTACTCGGGGGGAATAGTAAATTTTGGGAATATATAAATAAAGTTTATGAAGTCACTCCTTCAAATGATGGTCTAGACCCCAAAGAACTCACCAATATTGCAACTCAAGTCGGTCTTTCATCGACTGCCTTCAATACCTGTTTAGAAAGTGGTGAGTTTGATGCAAAAATCAGGGCTGACATGCAAAATGCTCAAGAGCTAGATGCTGGCGGCACTCCCTATAGTTTGATTGTTGATACCAAAAATAATGAATACTATCCTATCAAAGGTGCTTATCCTTACGCTCAAGTCAAACAAGTTATTGATTTGATTCTACAAAGCTAGTTTCCTATAGCTGCAATATTTGCAATCCTTGTCGTCACAAAGCGAATTTATAATCTCGCCAGAGTAAACACTTTGGACTAGGGATTTGATTTCTTCCTGCACTTTTTCTACATCCGCTTTTGTAATTGGTATAGTAATAGTGGGACATCGGCCTTTACTATCAGGCTTAACAAAAACCAAAGAAGGTTCAACTGATTTATTATTGTATTTCAAATTACCATTTAGGAGAATTTTATAAAATACAAGTTGGCGAAAATAGTTACCATCGCTGTCTTTGGTCTTACCCTTTAGAGCATTTTCGCTCATAGCCTCGCGGGTTTTGTAATCAAATACTAGAATTTCTTTTTCCTTCTCTAAGATAGCGTCAAGTTTGCCATGGAGTTTGAGTTCAACTTCTGGATATTTCAAATATGTTTCAACCCAACTCTCCACTAAAATATTGCCGGTATCGGCGAAATGATCTGAAAGAGCAGATGCTACAATTGGCGCATTTGTTAGGAGCTCTTCGAGTATGGCTTCTTTTTCAAAAACTGGGAGTAATGATTTTTTAAAATATTCCTTAATTGTATTTTCTATAATTTTTTGAATTTTGTCTGATTTTCCACTAGTTTTGCTTTTCCAAACATTTGCCATTGCTTCATGCATTGCGTTCCCTTTTTCAGAACTCGCACTAGGTGGCTCTGGTAATTTCAAAATACTTTTGTAAAAGAATTCATTGGGACAATTTAGAAAGTGATTTAGGGCCGTGACAGATAATCCATTTTCGGAGAGTACTCTCTTGGTATATTCAATTTGCTCATGAGTTTGAGTGTCTTTAATTTTTTTAATTGAAATTTCGGTTTCAATACGCAAAGTTTCAGAAATATTGGTTTGTGAAATACAAGTCTGATCAAGCTCATCAATAAATCTAAGCGGTGTGAAAATCTTGCCACTATCATCTTGCCTCGGGTAACTCATACAGATGTGTTTCCTGGCTCGAGTCAGACTTACATAAAATAATCGTCTTTCGTCTCTTATGTCATCCTCTTCATTTTTTTCAATCGGTAAAACGAAGTATGATGCACGGTTTTTCCTAATCCATGATTCCTCAGTAATAAATGGCAAATATACATAATCAAACTCTAATCCCTTTGAACTATGGGCGGTCATAATACTAATTTGAGAATTAACCTTACCAGTTTTGATTTTTATTATTTTTTTCTCAGCAGAATCTCTGTATGCAATTAAGCTTCTTATTAATTCACGAGTGTCCTCAATATGGTCTGACGTTACCAAATCAGTCGCTAAGGCATAAATACCTCGCCAGACTTCGGCTCCAAGTGGGATCCTGCTTGCGATCCTTGTAAGTCCTGAAATTTCTGCCGCTAATATCAAATAACTCAAGACTCCAGAATTGCCTATTTCTTTCTTGAGTTCACCTATTGCTGGAATTTTGTTTTCAACTTCTACAAGCTTTCCACTTCTGATTAATTTAATATATTCAGCTTGCTGTACAAAATTTAAATGCCAAAGACCACCAGCAAATGTTTCTGCTAGGGCTTCAGTCATTGTCGAATCAGCCAAAAATTCAATAAGTGAAAAGAACATTTTGCCAAAGGGGTGAGCAAATATGTTTGCGCCTCTTTCGGCAGAAGCGTCAATATTACTTGCCTCAAGTAAATCAAATATTCTGGCCACATCTATATTTCTCCGCACGATTATGGCAATTGTGGCAGTATTATCGGTTTTAATTATTTCCTTTATTTTTTCTACTAAATAATAATTTTCAGTCTGAATATCGGGAGTAGTGATTAATTCCAAAAGGTTCTTAATTTTTTGATTAGCATTAAGTCTAATTCTTAAATTAGCATTTTCATCATCCAAATAATTATTTTCAATCATCTTAAATGATGCATCCAATATGTGCTGATGAGAGCGATAATTTTCTGGAAGCGAGATAACTCTCATATTATTCCAAATATTCTGGAAACCTATGAAATTTTGAATAGAGGCACCCTGAAAACGGTAAATAGCCTGCTTTTCATCGCCAACCACAAAGAGGTTTGGACTTTCAAAGAAATTTGCAAGTAGTGTAATAATTGAATTTTGGGAATTGTTAGTATCTTGGTGTTCGTCAACCAAAATATACAAATATTTTTCTTGAAGCATTCTTAAAAATAACTCGTCTTCTCGTAGAGCCTTTAATAACTCAAAAATCAAGTCATCAAAGTCCATTTTTTTCTCCTTCTGCTTTTTACTTTCATATTTTTCATACACATCGGCAAAAAGCATTGTGCGTTCGCACTTTTCAATTTGTTTTAATGCGTCGGCCTTCAAATTTCCTTTGCTTGCACCTCTGGTAGAAATTGATTCAGGGCTATTTTTTACTCTTTCGATTTCATCAGTGGCAAAAGTGCTTACCATTTCAGGAGTCCAGGCCTCTTGTTTTGATTTACTTATTGCCCCTAAAATCTTATTTATATAAAAATCTGGTTCGCCAAGTGGTCTAAGTTTATAAAACTTTTTATCCCGCAGAATTTCCCTTATTAATTTTTCTGATTCTACATCAGTAATTTGATTTCGACGCGAAAGATGGGGAAAATGATCTTGAAATTCTGCGATTACTGATGATGCAAATCCATGAAATGTGTGAATCGGTACTTCAAGTGCTCTGTCACCGATAAGTTCACGAAGCTTCATTTTCATCGCCTTTGCTCCAGCTTCTGTGAATGTAAGTGCCAAAATACCTGATGGTGGAGTGTCCGTCTCTTTTAGAATATTAGCAATTCTAAGAGTTAAGATGGTGGTTTTGCCAGTTCCTGGGCCAGCGATAACCATAACTGGGCCGTCAATTGTGTCTACCGCCTCTTTTTGTTTGGGGTTGAGTTTTTTGTATGCGTTTTTAAACTCCTCAGAAATCATGCATCAATTATACACTATCCACAGCCATTTGCATTGACTATTAAACTATGATATAATAGTAATGGATAGAAAGAGGTCTTCTTATGGATTACTTAAAGTTCAAGCGAAAATTCTTCGGATTCCTCCGAGAGTTTTTTGCAGATATGGCAGATCAATGGAGCCTGATCTGCCTCAGGAAAAGAACCGAGGCTCTTAATGAAGATATTGAGCTAGACAAGATGTTTGGATTAGAGAAGGACATCCACAAGGAGCTCTATCTTGAGGTCACCTGTCTTGCTCACAATAAAATCTTGGCACGCATTAAAGCTCGTGAGGAGAGGGGCGACGAGGTAGTCCAGTACACATGACTCTTCCACCACCTTAGGCCCGGTCGCAACACTTTGCGACCGGGCCAATCTTTTTATAATATGAGGTTAAAAGAAGTGCTGTAAGCGTTTGATTTTTTCGTGTTGACGCATTTTTTCAAGCGCTTTGGCTTCAATTTGACGAATACGCTCACGGGTGACACCAAACTCTTTACCTACATCTTCAAGAGTGTGGTAAACACCATCAATTAAACCATTTCGCATTTCAATAATTTTCCTTTCTTTGGGTGGTAAATCTGCCAAAATTTCATTTAACTGATCTCTGATAATTCGGCGATTTGAATCCTGGTCTGGTGCAGTTATTTTTTCATCTGCCATGAAGTCACTGAGAGTTGATTTGCTATCATCTTCATCACCCACAGGTGTTTCAAGAGATATAGTACCTTGATCAATCTTTTCAATCATATAAATCTTTTCAGGTTCAAGCCCCATTTCTACCGCTATTTCTTCAGGTAATGGGTCTCGGTTTAAGTCCTGAGAAAGTCGCCTTACCACTTGCTTGTATTTGGCGATAGTCTCAACCATATGCACTGGCACTCTGATAGTCCTTGATTGGTCTGCCAAGGCGCGGGTGATAGCTTGTCTGATCCACCAGGTGGCATAAGTCGAAAACTTATAACCCTTTGTATAATCAAATTTGTCCACCGCTTTAAATAGTCCCAAGTTCCCCTCTTGAATAAGGTCAAGTAAAGTCAGGTCGGAGCTACGGCCGACATATTTTTTGGCAATTGAAACAACTAAACGTAGGTTAGCACGAGCCAAAATATTTTTGGCTTCATCATCACCGTTTAAAATCCTTTTCGCCAATTCCTTCTCCTGAGCACCAGAAATAAGTGAATGCTGGCCAATTTCTTTAAGATACATCTGAATTGAGTCATACGAAGCCTCGTCTTTGAAATGATCTTTGGCCTTACCAAGTGAAAGGTCATCAAGGAGTCTCCCACCCTCTAGAATATCAATACCAGCAACGACACAATCCTCGTAAATCGCTTCAAGTGAAATTACATCGTCCTCAATTGTTGGGAATTCCTTCAAAATTTCGTCGTAGGTAATAAAGCCGCGTTCTTTACCTTTAGCGATGAGTCTAGCCTTTTTGGCGTTGACCTCAGTTGATGATCGTTTGGTGACCTTTTTCACAATCTTCAGCACTTTTTTCTTTGCCTTCTTTACCTTTGCCTTAGTTTTAACTTTCTTAACTTTTTTAGGCTTAACAATTTTTTTACTTTTTGATTTTGCCTTCTTTTTCTTTTTTATCATATTATTATGTTAATTTATTATAAAAATATTAATTATTAATTTCATTAATTCTTTTTTCTATTTTTTTAAAATCTAATTTGGCATCTTTTTCTTCCTCTTCTGAAATTTCCTGACTATCTAAAATTGTGGCCAACTTTTGAAGTTCAATTTTCAAATACTCCAGCTCTATTCTTCGTAATATTTCATCCTCTATCTTTCTTATATCTCCAGGAGCAATATGCATTTCTGCTTCAAATATTAAAGCTTCTTTATTCCCTTCAAAATTTGCAAGTTTTGAATTGACTTCTTGTTCCCCAATTATTTTCTGCCACTCTTCCCTAAGCGCAGATTTTTCTTTTGAATGCTCCTCAGCAAATATTAATCCAACAATTATTCTCTCAAGATTTATTTTTTCTGGAAGTGAGTCGGTAGTCTGCTTGATTGTTTCGGTGGTATTGGGTAACGGAACTTTTTTTATATCATTCCAAACATCATCCTCCCTCACTTTTGTTTTTAGGGCAATTTTTTTAACAAACTGAGTCTTTTCCATTTCGCTTGAAATTAGGTGGACGAGTGGTAGGACCTCAGTCATAATCGCCTTAGCCAAATTTTTTGATTTGTTTTCTGCAACAGCTTTATCGAGAGCGTGTTCGGTAAAATGTTTTGATTCTTTGAGCGCGGTTTTCCACTTTTCTGGATCTTCTTTTGCAATTGAAGCTGGATCTTCTCCTTTAGGAAGAGTGACGATTTTAACCTCCATTCCTGAAGAGAGAGCAAGTTCGGCTGCTCTGCGAGAAGCTTTTTCACCAGCAGAATCAGAGTCATAGGCAATGATTACTCGATTTGATAGTTTCTGGATCTTTTTCAGATGCAGACTAGTTAAGGCTGTTCCAGATGACGCCACGGTATTAGTAATGCCAGCTTGGTGCGACATAATCAAATCCATTTGGCCCTCAACTAAAACTGTATAATCCAATTTTCTTATATAATTTTTGGCGACATTAAATCCGTACAATACTTCAGATTTATAAAACAACTTGGTCTCAGGTGAGTTCAGATATTTTGGAGTTTTATCATCCTCTTTAAGTGCTCGCCCTGAAAAAGCTATGACCCTGTCAGCTACATCAAAAATTGGAAACATGATTCTATTTCTGAATGTATCGTAATACTTCTCTTCACCATCAACCTTCTTAATAAGCCCCACCTTAAGCATCTCATCCTTTGAGAATCCCTGTTTTGTTAGCTCATCACAAAGGCCTCGCCACTCATCTCTTGCGAAACCTAGCCTCCATTTACTAACAGAATTTGTCAAAACTCCTCTTTTTTCCAAATAATTTAAATTTGGCTTGCTGTTTTCAAGCTGGTTTTCAAAAAATTTCGTAGCTGCCTCCATAATGGCAAACATTTTATCTTTTTCATCAGGCCTTTCATTATCCTCTTTTTTGAAGTTTTTAAGTTCAATCCCCGCTTTATTGGCCAAAGTCTCAAGTGCGCCTTTGAAATCCAAACCTTCAAATTTTTCAACAAATGAAAATATGTCTCCCTTTTCTCCACATCCAAAACAGTAAAAGGTTTGTCGGACTGGTGAAATGAGGAAGCTAGGAGTTTTTTCATTATGAAAAGGGCACCTGGCTTTAAAATTAATACCAGCCTTTTCAACTTTGATATACGAAGATATGACATCCACGATATCCAGTTTTTCTTTTATTTGTTCAGTGTTTGATGACATTTTTTGAATAATTTCTAACTCGATACGTTGACTTCAAATTTTAGTGCTTCGTTTGGTTCATATCCAAAGAGTGCTGTATCTTGAAACTTCCAATCAAAAATACTTTTAAAATTTTTAGTTTCCAATGACCCCAATTTTTTTGGTTCTCTCTTGATTAGTTCCTTTGCACCGTCAATATTTTGATTAAATATTTCTATATTATTAAAAAAACCCACAACACTTCCTTCTTTCAATCCTGTTTGCAAACAAAAAAGATGAAGTAGTAATGGGTAAAATGCGAAGTCAAATGGAAGACCAATAATACAATCTACGGATCTCTGGAAAAATGATAGGTTTAATTTTTCGTTGTGTCTTATGAGCTGAAACATACAAGGACATGATGGGACTGCCATCTCAGGCACATCATCTGGATTCCAATTTGTCACCAACAATCTTTTTGAGTATGTATTTTTATTTAACATATCTACTAAATTTTTGATTTGATCGAAACCCTGACCACTGTAGTCTGATTCACATCCATTATATTTTGCTCCAAAATGTCTCCATTGAAATCCATAAATTGGACCTAAGTCATTCTGATTTAGCATCAAGTCATATGTTTCTTGATTTGGTTTAAAGTTCTTAACATATTTTGGGTTGCAAAATTTATCCCAAATATGGTTGTTTAATTCATTTAATGATTTTTTATCTGTTTTACCTTCAATTGTCCATTGTAGTTCAGAAGCTATGAGTCTAAATGGTATAGATCGTAATGTTGTTAATGGAAATCCTTCAGACATATCGTGTCTTATCATTTGCCCATGAATACTTATGGTTTCAGCTCCTGATCTTGTAATTCGCTCAGTTCCATCTGTTAAAACTGATTTTATGAGTGATATGTATTGTGAGTCAAAGTTATTTTTCAGCATTTTCATATAATATTTCCGGGATATCTTTTTTGGATATATTAACTGTCCAGCTCTTAATAAACTTGTTTAACTCTCTTTTGGCTATTGGATCTTTCATTTTTCCAATCATTTCCATTAACTTTGGCTTTACCAAATCGGTGTCAAATTTTGAAAAAACTTTCACATACTGTTTATAATGGGTGACCTCAATGTAATCAGCAATTTTGGCAATAATGCATTCATCAGATTTAGCATTAAGTATTTCACGACCTAATTCTTTAAAGTAGTCAGATTGATTACCAAAAAATTTTGACAAAAATCTTTGATTTTCTTCTTCAAATGCTTTTGCGTGTATTTTCGCTTTAGGATTGGCACGAGCATATGGCATTGCGATATCTCCACCAAACAATTCTCCTAAATCATGAATCAGGCAAAATTCTAAAACTTTCTGAATATCAATTTTTGCTCCCGCTTTTTTGACTTGGGAGGCAAGTTGCCAAGCAGTAAAAGTGACTAAATAGTGGTGTTCTGCTAGATTACTTAACTCATCCTGTTGAATACCGGCTAGTGCATAGCCGTATTGAGGCTGAGATCTGGTCAATTCCATCAACCTAAACAGATTTGTTAAGTGTTCCATATTATTCCATTTTAATTATTTTATTCACTCTTATCTAATTCTTTTTGGAGTTCTTTGATGAGGTCGTATTTTTGGCTTCCTTTAAATCCGGAGCCAGCAGGAATGAGTCGGCCAATAATGACATTTTCTTTGAGACCTTTGAGTTCGTCCTCAGTACCACGAAGAGCATTCTGGATAAGCATACGAGTGGTGTGCTGGAATGAAGCAGATGATAAGAAGCTTTTTCGAGAAAGAGAAACCTCGGTAATACCGTAGAGTAATAACTCTGCCTTGGCTTCTTCCCCACCATTTTTCTTTACCAAGTCATTTTGTAATGTAAGATCACTTTGTGAAGTAATATCGCCTTGAGAAAATGTAGTATCTCCGGGGCTCTTAATTTTTCTTCTTGAAAACATTTGCTTAATGATAACTTCAATATGTTTTCGAGAAACTGGTTCGCCCTGAAGTTCGTAAATCTTGGTGATTTCGTGAATGATATAATTTTGAGTAGCCTCTTTGCCAGCAAATTTAAACAATTCATCAAGATCAGCTGAACCATCAGTAAGTAGTTGGCCTTTTTTGATTTTATCTCCAACTTGAACGAGTACAACACGGTGGTAGTTTACTGGGTATTCAATCATAGCCTTGGTTTTGGCCTTTTTTGATTCCTCAGGCAAGATGTAAATTATTTTATCCTTACCATTTGTTTTTATCTCACTTACAACACCGTCAATTTTACATACAGTAGCGGGATTTTTAGGTAGTCGGTTTTCAAAAACTTCTTCAACACGAGGCAAACCTTGGGTGATGTCACCGCCGACTGATGCAGTACCTCCAGCATGGAAAGTTCTCATAGTAAGCTGAGTTCCCGGCTCACCGATGGCTTGAGCAGCCACTGTACCTACCGCTTCGCCCACTTCTACGATTTTATCTTTACCGAGATCGGCACCATAACAATGGATACAAATACCATCTAGAGTTTTGCAGGTGATAGGTGATCTTACCAACAAATTTGAAACTCCAGCGGCCTCAATCTTTGCGGCGTCATCTCGAGAGATAAAGTGATTTCTCTTGAACAAAATATTCCCTTCATTATCTTTGACATCCTCTGCAAGAAATCTACCTTTAGCAATTTTAGCGATTGAAACTTCAATACCTGAAGATGTGACGTTGCTGAGCATCACGCCCTCTTTGCTGCCACAATCTTCTTCAATTACAAGACTGTCTTGTGAGACATCAAACAATTTTCTGGTCAAATAACCCGCTTTTGCTGTGTTAAGAGCGGTGTCGGTCAAACCTTTACGAGCACCGTGAGTGGTGATGAAGTATTCAATAGGAGTGAGCCCCTCCTTGTTTGAAGAAATAATTGGGAAATCAATAGTCTCTCCGGCAGTGTTGACGATGAGACCTTTCATGCCAGCCATCTGAGTGAGCTGTCCGATAGAACCTCTAGCTCCAGATTTCACCAAGTCATAAACCGAACCGGTTTTATTCATGGTTTCTTTCATTGATTTTTCTACCTCCTCTTTTGTGGCTGTCCAAATTTCAATATTTTTAGCTCTCTTCTCATTATTTGAAAGAAGTCCGGCGTCATACTGTTCTTGAATTGTTTCAACCTTAGCTTTAGCGCCATCAATAATTTCATATTTATTTTTTGGAATCTCAACATCTTCAATGCTCCAAGTGATGCCTGAAACAGTAGCATATCGGAAACCAAAATCTTTTATTCTGTCCATAATAGCTGGAATTGATTCGGTGCCATACTTTTGAATCAAATCGTCGATGATCCCTTTCATTTTTTTGTTATCAATTTCGGCATTGATGAAAGGGTAATCACTTGGTAAAACGGCATTGAACAAAAGTCGTCCAACACTTGTCTCAAACAATTGATTTTCAAATTTTGCATATTTTGGTGAACTAGTTCCAAGCACTTTGACTTTGGCACGGTAATCAACTACATCAAAGTCATGGGCGGTGATGGCCTTATTTGGATTTGGGAAAACCATTCCCTCTCCTTTTTCACCATCGACATCTTTGGTCATCCAATAACAGCCGAGAATAATATCGAGTGGCTTGTTTGAAATAGTAGGGTCACCACTACCTGGCTTAAGAATGTTCTTGTCAGAGGCCATTATCATTTTGGCTTCCAATTGAGCCTCCGGAGAGAGCGGTACATGCACGGCCATTTGGTCGCCGTCGAAGTCGGCATTGAAGGCGTTACAGACGAGTGGGTGCACCTGGATAGCATTACCCTCAATTAGGATTGGTTTAAATGCTTGGATACCAAGTCGGTGAAGAGTAGGAGCTCGGTTTAAGAGGACGTATCTTTCCTTAATTACATCTTCCAAAATTGCCCAAACCTCAGGTATTTTCTCGTCAATCAGTCGGCTCGCACCGCGGACGTTGTAGGCCAATTCTTGTTTCAAAAGTTGTGAAATAACAAATGGTTTGAAAAGTTCAAGAGCCATATGTTTTGGCAAGCCGCATTGGTGGAGTTTCAAACTTGGACCAACTACGATAACTGATCTACCAGAATAATCAACTCGTTTACCGAGAAGATTTTGACGGAAGAGTCCGCGTTTTCCTTTAAGATTGTCAGCCAATGATTTAAGTTCTCGAGATTTATTTGCTTGAGAGGTAGCTTGCTGGCTATTGTTGTGTCTGATTGAGTTGTCGATCAAAGCATCAACCGCCTCCTGCAAAATTCTTTTTTCATTTCTCAAAATAACATCAGGCGCTGAAATTTCTCGCAATTTTTTTAAACGATTGTTTCGGTTGATTACACGACGATATAGGTCATTGACATCACTTGTCGCATAACGGCCACCATCAAGAGGCACCATAGGTCTCATAGCTGGTGGAATGACCGGGATTTTGGTAAGGAACATCCACTCCGGTCTGGTACCGGATTTGATCATGGCTTGTATCAAAGATAATCTTTTGGCAATTTTGACAGTCTCAACTGATTTTGATTCATCAAGTTCCTTTTTGATTTTTTCTTCAAGTTTGACTAGGTCAATATTTCTAAATATATCGTAAATCGCCTCGGCACCTATGCCAGCCTCGAAAAATGTTCCATATTTGATGGAATAATTATGAAAGGCGACCTCGTCAATTACTTTGCCCTCAGTTATATTTTCAATCTCTTTTTTTCTCTGAAGCAATTTTTCTTTCAGGTCATCCTTTTCTTTCTCATCGGTAATATTTTTAATTCTTGATTTAAACTCAGCGTCCAAATCTCGGAGGATTGATTGCTTTTCTTCCACTGAAACTTTGGTGATGATATAGCCGGCAAAGTAAATCACTTTTTCCACATCAGCAGATGTGAGTCCGAGTAGTAGGGCGATTCTTGATGGCATACTCTTGAGAAACCAAATATGAGCGACAGGCGCCGCCAAATCAATGTGGCCCATTCTCTCTCTTCTGACGATAGAGCGAGTGATTTCCACACCACATTTTTCACAAACTATACCTTTATATCTGATACCTTTGTATTTACCGCAATAACATTCATAGTCCTTGTCTGGACCAAATATTTTTTCATCAAATAAGCCGTGTCGTTCACTGCGTTGAGTTCGGTAGTTGATGGTCTCAGGTTTCGTAACCTCACCAAATGACCAATCCTTGATTGAATCTGGTGAAGCCAAGGAAAGCTTTATCAAATCAAAATCTACGCCAGAATTTAAATTTTTATTAATCATTTTTTGTTGGGTTACCTTTTAAGAGTTCTATATCTAGAGCTAATCCTCGTAGATTGTTAACTAAAACATTGAAGGCCGCTGGCAAATTCTCTCCCTTGATTCTCTCGCCCTTGACGATGGCGTCAAAAGCGGCGCTACGACCGATGATGTCGTCTGATTTGATGGTAAGCATCTCACGAAGTGTGTAAGCGGCTCCGTGACCGAGTAGTGCCCAGACCTCCATTTCTCCAAATCTCTGGCCTCCTCCTTGAGCTTTACCGCCCAAAGGTTGCTGAGTAATTAATGAGTATGGCCCGATTGATCGCATGTGAATTTTGTCTTCAACCATGTGGTCTAGTTTGAGTATGTACATATATCCGACAGCAGTTTGTTGCTTGAAAGCTTCACCTGTTCGGCCATCATAAAGTTGCATTTTTCCATTTTCATTCCAGCCTGCCTTTTTCAATTCTTCTCTGATCTCAACTTCAGTAGCTCCAGCAAATGGAGGCACGACAGCCTGATAACCCAATGATTTAGCGGCAAGGCCAAGGTGGATTTCCAAAACTTGACCAAGGTTCATTCTTGAAGGCACACCAAGCGGAGTGAGGATAATATCAATAGGAGTTCCGTCAGCAGTGTAAGGCATATCTTCTATTGGCAATATCTTTGAAATAACACCCTTGTTGCCGTGTCTACCTGCCAATTTGTCACCAACTGAAACATTTCTAATTTGAGCGATTTCAATGTGAATTCTTTTTATGATTCCTGATTCTAGCTTGTCCCCTTTTTCTCTTGAGAAAATTTGTACATTTATAATCCTACCTTTTTTGCCACCTTCCACTCTCTTTGAAGTGTCTTTGACATCTCTAGATTTTTCACCAAAAAGTGATCTGAGTAATCTTTCTTCTGGAGTAAGTTGGCTTTCGCCTTTTGGAGTAATTTTACCAACCAATATGTCGCCTGGATTTACTTCGGCACCAATTCTAATCACTCCATCTTCAGCCAAGTTTTTCAATTTGTTTTCACCGACGTTTGGAATGTCACAAGTAGTGACTTCAGGTCCAAGTTTGGTATCGCGGACACTCACTACCACTTCATCAATATGAATAGTAGTAAATTTATTTTCTTTGATTAATCTTTCCGAAAGAATGATGGCGTCTTCATAGTTTGCTCCAGACCAAGAAAGAAAGGCAATCATAATATTTTGACCGAGCGCCATTTCTCCTTGGACGCTAGTGAGAGTATCAGCCAAGACATCACCTTTTTTGACATGGTCGCCGACATTTACAATCGGTCTCTGGTGGAAGCAAGTGGCACCGTTTGTTTTTGCAAAATTTATAAGTCTATATGAGTCTTTGGTATTTTTATCTACATTGACTTCAACTGATAAGCCGTCAACTTTTGAGACCACTCCGTCATTTACAGCGAGCATAAGTCGGCCAGTGTCTTTCATAGCCGCACCTTCGATACCAGTTGCTACGAGTGGTGCTTCTGGTTCAACGCAAGGTGTTGCTTGTTTCTGCATGTTAGAGCCCATGAGTGCACGGTTGGCATCGTCATGGTTTAGAAACGGAATCATAGATGTCGCGATTGAGAATGCTTGGTTAGTGGCAATGTCCATATAATCAACTTTTGATTTTGCTACCAAGCTAGGTTTGCCATTCAAGCGAACCTCAACCATATCAACTTCGATGTTTCCGCCATCATCCATTGGGATAGCGGCATGAGCGATAGCAAGCTTCTCTTCTTCTAAGGCGTTTAAATATTCAATTTTGTTGGTCAATTTTCCATCCTTCACTTTTACATAAGGAGTTTCAATCATGCCAAATTCATTGATTCTGGCATAAAGAGTCAAGTGCAAAATCAAACCAATGTTTGGACCTTCAGGAGTGTGGATTGGGCAAAGTCTTCCGTAGTGAGATGAGTGGACATCGCGCACCTCAAAACCGGCGCGACTTCGGTTTAGACCGCCAGGTCCTAGAGCAGAAAGTTGTCGCAAATGTTCAATTTCGGCAAGTGGGTTCTCCTGGGCCATAAATTGAGAAAGCTGGTTAGTGGTGAAAAATTCTTTAAGTCGCGCTTGAAGTGGCTTTGGAATTATAAATTGTACAGGCAGTGTCATATCGGCATCTACCGTAGACATACGGTTTTGCATATTTCTCTTGATTTGGGCCATACCGATGCGGAATTTTTGTTGCATCATTTCGCCCACATATCGGACTCTTCTACTACCAAGGTGATCAATGTCATCTTCAACTGCGCCGGGAGTGTTATTTAAATTGATTATTTGGTTCACCACTAATCTGATATCGTCGAGGTTTAGTGTTCTTCGGTCTGAACCTTTGCCAGTAGTAGGCAAATTAAATCTAGAATTAAATCTAAATCGGCCCACTTTTTGGAAATCGTATCTCTCACCCTCGAAAAGGCTCTTGAAAAACTCTCGAGCGTTGTCAGCGGTAGCCAAATCGCCATCTCGGAGTCTCCTATATATTTCTACAAATGATTCATCTGCCGTTTTGGCATGATCTTTAGCTAATGATTTCTCTAAATACTCTTTAGCAAATGGGTTATCTTTAAAAAGATCAAAAATTTCAGAATCTGTCTCCGCGCCGAAGGCTCTGAAGAGTGATGTCACCGAAAACTTTCTTTTTCTGTCAATACGCACATATATAGCCTTATCCACATCAGTTTCAATTTCAATCCAGGCGCCTCGCGCAGGGATAATTTTGACTCCAAAGAGTGATTTGCCCTTCACTTCAAGCTTGGTGAAAAAGGCGCCAAACGATCTAGCGAGCTGAGGCACGATGACTCTTTCAATACCACTTATAATGAATGTGCCGTGAGGTGTCATCATAGGAAAGTCTGCCAAAAATATTTCTTGCTCTTTTTCAGTATCTAGGGCTTTATTGCGGAGGCTTACTCTGGCCTTGAGAGGCGCTTCATATGACAACTTTTTCTCCTTTGCATAATATTCGTCGTATTTTGGCTTACCCAATTCAAAACTCAAAAATTTAAATTCAAACTTTTTACCGGATGTATCATTAATAGTAGTAAATTCATCAAATATCTCCTTTATTCCTTTTTGAATCAACCAATCAAAAGACTCAATCTGGTCTTTTACTAGGTTTGGAATCGGAACCAATGATTTTTTGAACTTGCTAAAATATTTTTTGGGCAACATTTTACCAGTTTCAAATTTTTCTTTCATAGTGCTTGTTGTCATAATAATGCTTGTTAATATTACTTAAAATTTGTATTAAATTTTCCTAAACACAAAAATACACCCCAAAGTTTTGGGGGGATTTTATTTCCTCCGTTTTTTAACTATTTATTTTTTTATAAGTCAAATCGTAGGATTTCGCTTGTAATATAGCTGCTTTTGGATATAAACAGCTCACCATTGACAAGCCACAACTCAATCGATCAATAGTAAACTCTAGTATAATCTAATCAAAAATAATGTCAAGTTTGTCAACCTCCCCTGTGGATAACCTTTTTACTTCCCTGATCTTATGAGGGCGACGACAAAGAGAGATTCGGCCCAGCCGAGCGGGGTGTTTTCGTTTGGTTTATCTGAATCCGAATAATAAAGTTCTGGTATTTGGTCGTTGTAAATTGTTTTGTAGGACATATCTAAATATTCTCTGGCTATTTCATCCTCTCCCCAATTCTTATATATAATAGAAAGCCAAGGAAAGCCAAAACACCATTCAGCTTCTTCACTTACTTCATCAATATTTTTATTATAATACCTATCATTTTTATATCTTATTACTCCCCTATCTTTTTTGAGATGATATTCAAGATGTCTCACAATTTCACGAGCCATATCACCAGATACAACATTAAATGGATAAATTAGAGACAAAAGAGCCAAATCAGTAAATTTGCTCTTAGATTCTCTGGGCAAAAGTTTTTTTAGCGCCTCCTCACCCATTTGAATCAAATGGTCGGGTACTTTAAAAATATCCAGTTTTGAAACTGATTTGAGTCCTGCCACGCATGCTCCAACTGACGAGGCGTGCACCTCTTCATATTCCTCCCACACACCATTATCTGGGTCTTGCCAGTATTCTATTGAGTCTAAATAATCAATTAGGGTTTGTATTATCTCTTTTTCGTCTTGTGTCTCAATAATTTTAACTCCCTTTTGTTCCAAATCTCCAATTTTAAAAAGTATTTCTCCAACTGCATCGTTTTGTTTATTACCCCACTCCTCCCAAAATTCTTCAAAAGTCTCCGGATTGTATCGCGCGTGAATATATTGAAATGTATTGTAAGGTTTATTTTTAACCGCCCAGCTTATTTTATCTTTATGTTTTATAAAAACCTGAAGTAGAGCTTTCCAAACTTTTTTAACAGTTTCCCACTCCTCTACTTCCTCAAAAGCCAAACAAGTATAAAAGTTGTCTCTAAGCCAGGCCTTGTTATATCCCGTAGAAACATCAGAGCGTGATGCCAAAAAAAGTCCGCTTGGAACCTGCAGCGCGCGGATGTTATTTAGATGCTTTTCTAAAATGTCATTATTAATTTGCATTATCTCTACCCCACCCCTTGCCCCTCCCCTTGCAAAGGGGAGGGGTTGGGGAGAGGTTAATTACTTTCCAAGAATATTTTTCTCGTATAATTTTCTAGATTCTTCTAGCATTTCTTTCAAATAAGGTCTTTTGTTTTCCATTAGCTCGGCGAGTAATGGGTAATTTTTCTTTGCTTCAGCGTATAAAGCAATTACTTTCTCCTCTTCCTTAAAAAACTCAAGCATTTTTAAAGACAATTTTTCTTCATAATATTTTTTGTCATCATCAATACCCTTGCCTCTGATACTTTCTACAATCTCTTTCGCAATATCAGTCTCGGCTTGCGCTTGGGCAATCAAAAAATCAATCTCGTCTTTAATTGGATACTTTGCCATATATAAAAATTAACGGTCTCTATCTTGCCTCCCGCTTAAAACCAATTCTTCGGTCGCCTTTTTTGTTGCTATTGTGCCAAACATTTCTCCTTTATTATTAAACATTCCTCTAACTCTAAATTCATTAATTACATCAACTTGACCTCGTTCAATCTTTTCTATGTGTGTAGAAAGAGTACTTTCAGTATTGTTAAATCCTTCCATATTTTTATTTTTAACTAATAAACTTTTTAACTTGCGCCTTTTAAACTTACTTTAATTTTACCTTACATATTTTTAAAAAGCATCCACAGTTGTCCACTGTTTTATGCATACTTTTGTGATAATATATATACAGGCTTGTTCGTTTTAAACCAGAAGAGAAGTCCACCATGGGGTTTTACTCTATAACGCATTTCTCCTTTGGCTTAACTATGGTAGGCACAATAAAGACGCCTGCCTGCGCAGGCAGGCGTTGTGTTTTTGTGCCAAGTAAGTTAAGTAAACAAAAACAGCACCGTGGAGGCGCTTTTTTTGTTTTTTTATTTTCGTTTTTTATTTCTCCACTCTTCAATTTTGGCATGATTTCCAGAAAGTAATATTTTTGGCACTTTATATTTTTTACCTTTATATTCCAAAACTTCGGGCCGAGTGTAGTGAGGATATTCTAGGCCATTTTCTCCAACCTTTGAATCTTTTTCATTCTTTAATAGCATATTCCAATGAGACTCTTCTTTTAATGATTCTAAATTAATGACTCCGGGAACTAGCCTGGATACTGCTGATATGACTACCATGCTTGCGACATCGCCATCTGTCAAAACATATGGGCCGATTGAAATTTCATCCGCTTTTAAGGCTAGTTTTACTCTTTCATCAATCCCTTCATAACGGCCAGTTATAAAAATAATATCATCATATTTTTTAGCCCAGTCATAGGCCATCTTTTGGTTAAATATTTTGCCCTTTGCTGAAAAAATCACCACTTTGGTTTTCCCGCCTCTTCGGCGGGTCGCCGAGGAGGCAACTATTTTTTCATATGCCTTTAAAATCGGTTCTGCTTGGAGCACCATCCCAGCGCCTCCGCCATAAGGTTTCTCATCCACTCGCAGATATGGCTTTTCGTTTTTCATTTGTGATTTTGAAGGCTTCACAAAAGCTCTCGGATCATAAAATTTTAAGTATATTTTCTTATTGCGAATAGCTCGTCCGATGATGGAAGAGTTAACATACGACTCAAATGATTCTTGAAATAATGAAATTATATGAAATGTCATTGCCACAAAATACCACAAAAACAAAGCTGAGTCCATGTGTGGGCTCAGCTTTGTTTTTTCTAACTACTTACTACTGTCTACTAACTACTATAGCTTAAGGTCTTCCATCACATCATCAACTGATTTCATGCTAGCTGATTGAGGAGCGTCAGTCTTTCGGCCACCTTCTGGTTCGTTAATTTTAAGGTTGACTCGAGCATTGTTTTTCATACCAACGACTCTAAGCAAAATTCTCATAGCCTTGGCAGTGTTGCCTGAGCGGCCGATAATCTTACCCATATCTTCTGGGTGGACATCTAGAGAAAGGAGCACTCCCATCTCATCAACTGTTCGATTAATTTTTACCGCTTCTGGGTGATCAACTAATCCCTTAACAACATATTCTAAAAATTCTGCGTCTTTTTCCATTTAAGTTTTACTTATATTAATAATTACTCCTTCCGACTATCTAATTGTATTATACTGTGGTTTCTTCGGCAACTGGAGCAGGTGCTTCCGTGGGTGCTTCTGCTGGAGCACTTACTTCTTCTGTAGGCGCTTCGATTGGAGCTTCTACATTTGCTTCGGCAGGAGCAGGAGCCACCTTCTCTTCAGCTTTTTCTGAAATGGTAGGCGTCTTTTTGGGTAATGCGTTAATCTTTTTGCCTTCAATCACCTTCCTTTCAATCAGGAGGTTATGCACAGTATTTGAAAGCTGGGCACCTTTTGAAATCCAGTGTTTGATTTTGTCATTCTTGAAATCAACCCCTCCTTCTTTGCGAGTGTCATAACTTCCAAGTATTTCCAAAAACCTACCGCTTTTAGGGCCGTTTTGGGAATCAGTCAAAACAAGCCTAAAAACTGGCTCGTGTTTCCTTCCGACTCTCTGTAATCTAATCATCAACATATGTGCAGAAATCCTATCAAAATAACATTAATTAGTCAAATTTCCTTCTCTTTTTAGTTCTTTTTCTCTTGACTCCATTAAATTGGTTAATTGATCTCCTAATGATGCGCGCAAATCTTCTTTAGGATGGCCTGGATTATTTTGAATATCAGCCAGTGTTGCTTGTAAATCTTTTATTCTGGTATCAAGATCATCCTCACCAACAATTTTTGGCTCCTCTTTTTTACCACCAAATACACTATTAAAACCTTCCTTAAATCCCATATAATTATTATTAATTTATAATGTCTAAATTATATCACAATCAAAATAATCTAAAATCTGATATATTAAGTGCCAAACGGGCACGTGGCGGAACTGGTATACGCGTACGCTTCAGAAGCGTATGGAGCAATCCTTGAGGGTTCAAATCCCTCCGCGCCCACTAATATTAAGCATTATGCTCATCCCCTAACTGGCCGATAGGTCAACTAGGGGATGTTTATTTTTATCCCCTCTCCTGCATCTAGGAGAGGGGCAAGGGGTGAGGTATTATATATATATATATATGTCAGTAATTTTAAATAAAAAGGAATTGGGGACAAATGAACTGAGGAAAGACGCGTTGGAGATTTTGGAAGCAGGACTTGAAGCTATAAATACTGAAAAAATTTTGAGAGAAAAAGTAAGAGTTGAAAACGGAGTTTTGTATATAAAAAACGAAAACGGAGAAACGAAGGCGGAGCTCCCCTCTCCTAATTTAGGAGAGGGGTTGGAGGGTGAGGTATATTTCATAGGCATCGGCAAATGCGCCCTTGAAGGAGCAAAAGTAATTGAAGACATTTTAGGAAATTATTTGACTAAAGGTGCCGTAATTGATGTTAAGCCTACTGCCGATGCCCAAGCATTGGTGGGCCGAAGTAAAATTGAATACTTTCAAGGCACTCACCCTTACCCATCAGAGCAAAATGTAGAGGCTACTAGAAAAATTCTTGAAATGACCAAGGGTTTAACTAAAAATGATTTAGTCATCACCCTTATATCGGGTGGCGGGTCAGCATTATTTGAACTGCCTATCGTCGGTGTAGAATTGGAGACAATAATTGAACGGACGGCAGAGCTTACCGCACGAGGTGCTGATATTTATGAATTGAATACACTCCGAAAAAAGTTATCGCAAGTCAAAGGAGGTAAATTTGCCGAGCATTGCGCTCCTGCTCAAATGGTCTCTCTTATTTTTTCAGATGTTTTGGGTAATGATATTGCAACTATCGCATCCGGCCCCACTGTGTTAGGGCCCCTCCCCAACCCCTCCCCTAAGGGGAGGGGCGAAGGGGTGGGGCCAACAAATATTCTTCTCGTCTCCAATCACGATGCCCTATTGGCAATGAAATCAAAAGCTCAGGATTTAGGCTACAATACTAGTATTGAAACCGAAGAGCTTTCTGGAAATGCGAGTGAAATTGGTAATGAATTGGCAACAAAAAAAATTAAAGCCAAATCATGTCTTCTCTTTGGTGGAGAGAGCACGGTTAAGATTTCAAATGATCATGGTCAAGGAGGGCGTAATCAAGAACTTGTACTTTCGGCATTGTTAAATATAAAGCCTAATCAAATTATTCTTTCCTGTGCGTCTGATGGCTGGGATAATAGTGAGCACGCTGGGGCCTTGGTAGATTTGGAACTCCTTAAAAATTCTGAGGACTTGGAAATAAATCCAGAAGTTTTTTTGAAAGCAAATGATAGTTATAATTTTTTTAATATTGTCGGTGGTGCGATATCAACAGGAAAACTCGGGAGTAATGTTTCGGACTTGTGTATAATATTATATAAATAGTTTTAATATTTATATAATATTTTCTCATGGAAAAAGATAAAAAGTTTATTCTTTGGTTTGATCAAGTTGGAAATGATGATGTGGCGTTGGTTGGTGGCAAAAACGCTTCGCTTGGTGAAATGTATACCACCTTGACTCCCAAGGGCATTAGAATACCTAATGGTTTTGTTGTCACTGCCTATGCCTACAAATATTTTATTGAAAAAGAGGGGCTACTTTCATTTATTCAAGATACTCTCAAAGATTTAAATACTGAAGACATCAAAGATTTACAGAAGAAGGGTAAGGCAATCCGAGAAAAGATTATTGATTCAGATATCCCCAAAGAAATTGAAACAGAAATCGCCGAAGCTTATAAAAACCTTTCAATCGCTTACAAAATGGATGAAGCTGATACCGCTGTTCGTTCGAGCGCTACTGCCGAAGACTTGCCTGGCGCTTCATTTGCCGGCGAGCACGAAACTTATCTCAATGTCGTGGGTCAAAAAAATGTTTTTCAAGCAGTAAAAATGGCGATGGCATCACTTTGGAACGATCGCGCAATTTCCTATCGAGTAGATAAAGGTTTTGATCATTTTGATGTTGCGCTTTCAGTTGGTGTGCAAAAAATGGTTCGCTCTGACAAAGGATCATCGGGTGTGATGTTTACCATTGATACTGAAAGTGGTTTTAAAGATGTAGTTGAAATTGACGCTTCTTGGGGCCTTGGTGAAATGGTGGTGCAAGGCAAAGTGACTCCAGATTCATATTTGGTTTTCAAACCTACTCTAAATATGGGGTTCCCAGCCATTGTCAAAAAAAGTATTGGCTCAAAGGAAAACAAAATGATTTATTTTAGTGGCAAAGAAGGTCCAGTCAAAGAAGTTGAAGTGCCAGAAAAAGACAGAAATATTTTTGTTTTAAATAATGAAGAAATTTTAACTCTTTCTCGTTGGGCACTAGAGATTGAAAAACATTATACCGAAAGAGCGGGCAAAGAAATGCCTATGGATATGGAATGGGCGAAGGATGGTATAACGAATGAACTTTTCATTGTTCAAGCTAGACCAGAAACTGTTCAATCTGAAAAGAAGCACAACAGCATCACTGAGTATTCACTTTCCACTAATGAGAAACCAATCGTTGTGGGCATCGCTGTTGGTACCAAGATTGCAAGCGGCAAAGCGCATATCATTACTGATGTTAAAAAGCTACATGAATTTGAGAAGGGTGAAATATTAGTTACCGAAATCACTGACCCCGATTGGGAGCCGATTATGAAAATCGCTTCCGCTATTATCACCGAAAAAGGTGGACGCACTAGCCACGCCGCTATTGTCTCTCGTGAGCTTGGTATACCAGCTGTTGTTGGTACAGGTAATGCGCTTTCAATATTGAAAACCGGGCAGATGATAACTGTTGACACATCGAGCGGCACCGCTGGTAATGTTTTTGATGGCAAATTGGAGTGGCAAGAAGAGGTTCACGATATTACTACTCTTCCGGAAACCAAAACAAAAGTTTGTATGAACATCGGCTCACCTGAGTCAGCATTTATGTATTCCTTTATTCCTAACAAAGGTGTTGGACTAGCTAGAGAAGAATTTATAATTGCTTCAAGTATTAAAGTGCATCCAAATGCTTTACTTAATTTTGAAAATATAGAACCAAAATCTCTAAAAAACAAAATTGAAAAAGCGACCTTGGGTTATGAAAATAAAGTAGATTTTTATGTTGATAAATTGGCCGAAGGTATTGGTCAAATTTGCGCCGCCTTTTATCCAAAAGATGTGATTGTCCGATTTTCTGATTTTAAAACCAATGAATATTCAACCTTGCTTGGTGGTAAGGAATACGAACCAGATGAAGAAAATCCTATGATTGGTTGGCGTGGAGCGTCCAGATATTATGATCCCAAATTCAAAGAAGCTTTCAAACTCGAATGTCGTGCTTTCAAAAAAGTGCGAGAGCAATTTGGTCTCAAAAATATAGTGGCGCTAGTTCCCTTCTGCCGTACTCCTGAAGAAGGTCAAAAGGTTTTAGATATTATGAAAGAAGAAGGTATTGAGAGGGGCGTCGACGGGTTTAAGGTTTATGTTATGTGTGAAATACCAGCCAATGTTTTGCGAGCTGATGAATTCCTAGATATCTTTGATGGCTTCTCGATTGGTTCAAATGACTTAGCCCAACTTACACTTGGTCTTGATCGAGACTCAGGCATTGTCGCTCACATTTCAAATGAAAATGATCCAGCTGTTAAAAAGTTTGTCTCTGAAGCTATTGCCAAATGTCGGGAACGAGGCAAATATATCGGTTTCTGCGGTCAAGCGCCTTCCGACTATCCTGACTTCACTCGTTTCCTCGTATCAAACAACATCGAAGCAATTTCCCTCAACCCTGATTCCATCATCCCTATGATTCTCGCCATCGCCGAAGAAGAACAAAAGCTGGGTAATTAATTTTATAAAATGAAAGCGACCACTCGAGATGAGCGGCCGCTGACTGGTTCTAGAGGAGTTTGAAAGCATAAACTCCAAACACCTGCATTAAATGTGTAAACATTCTTTCTACGAGGTGTTTGTTGTAGCGATCGAGTCCAGCAGAATCACTAAAAAAGATCAAGATATCCTTCCGAATCCTTACAGAACCACCACCATCGGTGTTTTTACCGTCAGTACCCCAGATTGGTCCCATTTCCACATGTCGATAATTTCCTAGGCACTCAAAGAACGATTGTTGTCGGCCCAATAGACGACTATGTTTCATTTCGCCTATTGCCAGTGTGAGTACTGGTTTAAACTCCTTATTGTCCAGCCAAATATCCAGTACAAACTTCAGCCCTTCCTTGGTGGCGAGTTTTGTTGAAAGTTCGCCAGAAATTGTTGAAATTTCCATTATTTCGTTAGTGCTGTCAATATAATAACATCGACATTCCATACGTAACTCCTTCTTACCACATTAAACAGCACATCATCAAAATTTGCAAGGATTTTAAGATTTTATATTCTAACCTTCCCCCAGCCCCTTCCTTACCTTAAGGAAGGGGTGACTGTTATATATTATTCAGTAGTTTAATAGAGTTTGTTGCGTGGTTCCCTCCTTAAAGTAAGGAGGGTTAGGGAGGTTAGAAATATTGTGAAATATTATTATAGTGAGTTATAATAAACTTATGAACATTTTATATTTATACAAAGAAGAGTGGGAGAAAGAATATGTAAAGGAAAAGCTTGGAGATTTGAGCTTAGAGTTTCGAGACTCGATAGAAAATACTGAAAATGAAATACTACAAAAATCAGAAGTGCTTTCGGTTTTTGTAAGTCATCCAGTTTCTAGGGAAACAATAGAAAAAATGCCAAATTTGAAATTGATTGCTGCGCGTTCTACCGGCTTTGATCATATTGATGTCTCGGCGGCAAAAGAAAGGAATATTGCTGTGGTTTATGTCCCCTCTTATGGCGAAAACACTGTGGCTGAGTTTGCTTTTGCCCTCCTTCTCGCAATATCCCGCAAAATACCGGAGGCACATGAACAAGTGACCGAATCTGGTTCATTTGATCAATCAAATCTCAACGGTTTTGATTTAAAGGATAAAACAATAGGAATCATTGGTACTGGTCGTATTGGTGCTCACGCGATCAAAATGGCCAAAGGTTTTGGTATGGAGGTGGTGGCTTATGACCCGTTCCCTAAACAAAATTTGGACCAAGAATTGGGCTTCAGATATGTTGGTTTTGAAGAATTACTTAGTTTGTCTGATATTATTTCACTTCATGCTTCTCTCTCTGACAGCACTCGTCATATGATAAACGAAGAAAGTATTAGGCATATCAAAAAAGGAGTTGTGCTTATAAACACTGCTCGTGGCGGGTTGGTACAAACTACAGCGTTAGTTAAGGCACTCAAAGAAGGTATTATTAGTGCGGCGGGCTTAGATGTTTTGGAAGAAGAAGGAGATATGGGCGATGAAGAAAATTTGTTATTTAGCCCTCACCCTAAACTTGAAGAACTCAAAAATGTTTTGGCAAACAATTATTTAATCAATCATCCACGGGTGATTGTCACTCCTCATATTGCCTTCAATACTAAAGAAGCAGTTAAGAGGATATTAGACACCACAATAGAAAATATCCAGTCATTTACAGGAGGAGAAATCAAAAACAAAATTCCTAATTAAATAAGTGACCAGCATAGGTAGCCTTTTCACCAAGCATCTTTTCTATTTGCAAAAGCTCATCATATTTGGCCATTCTTTCTGGTTTTGATACTGAGCCAGTTTTGATTTGCCCTGTTCCAAGCCCAACGGCGATATGGGCAATCGTTGAATCCATAGTCTCTCCCGAACGATGAGATATTATAGTGTTCCAGCCGACAGAGTGTGCAAGATCAACTGCGCTAATAGTCTCGCTCAGAGTGCCGATTTGGTTTGGTTTAATCAAAATTGCGTTACCGGCACCTTTGGCAATCGCTTTTTCTAAAAATTTTATATTGGTTACCAACAAATCATCACCAACCAGTTGAAGTCCTTGCAGTTCCGAAGTCATTTTATCCCAACCGTCCCAATCATCTTCTGCCAGACCATCTTCAATTGAAAAAATAGGAAATTCCTTAATTAAATTTTTATAATATTCAATCAGTTCATCCGAATTGAATTCTTTATTTTCGGTAGCAAATTTATATTTTTGGGTTGTGTCATCATAGAATTCGCTAGCTGCAACATCTAGTGCGAAATATATGTCACTTCCAGGTTTGTAATTTGTTTTCCCTATCGCTTCAGATATGAGCTCGAGTGCCTCCCTATTGCCGCCCTTAAGATGTGGCGCAAAACCACCTTCATCGCCCAAATTTGTCTCATATCCTTTGCTTTCTACGACGAGTCTAAGTGAATTAAAGATATCGTGAAGTATTTGCATTGCCTCGCCAAAACTTTTGGCACCAATAGGAGCGATCATAAATTCTTGAATATCACTGGAACCTGATGCGTGTCTGCCTCCATTTATAATATTGCAAAGTGGTATGGGCAGTGAAATTTCTTTGGGATTTTTGGCAAAACTTCTGATATGTTCAAAAAGAGGAATATTTTTTGCTCCCGCCACCGCCTTGGCTGTCGCTAATGAGACTGCCAAAATTGCGTTTGCTCCAAGATTGCCTTTATTTTCTGTACCGTCTAACTCAATCATCCTTGCATCAATTTCATTTTGATTTGATGCGTCCATACCAATTAAAACATCTGCAATTTTTGTGTTTACATTTAGAACTGCTTTCAGGACTCCTTTGCCACCATATCTTTCCATATCACCGTCGCGCAATTCTAAAGCCTCGTTGCTTCCTGTGCTTGCGCCAGATGGAACAGCGGCAGTGCCTGTGTGCCCACCTTCCAAAATAACATCAGCCTCAACTGTTGGGTTGCCTCTTGAGTCCAATATTTCTCTGGCCAATACCTTCTCAATTTTGTACATCATGATGTCGAAAGTATATCAAACTTGTTCTGCATTTAAAATCATGTAATACATCAATGTCGGATACGGCATAGGTTCAGGAGGACAATAACCTCAAATTTATTAAATAATCAAAAAAAATATGAAAAAAACAATAATAATGTTGGCAGTAGTACTCTCACTACTTGTGGGAGCCCAAAGTGTGTTTGCTCTGACAAGCTCATTGGATTTTGGTTCAAGAGGTGCCAATGTTACTGAACTTCAGACTTATCTTGCCAAAGATTCAAATATCTATCCATCAGGTCTGGTCACATGATATTTTGGGTCTCTTACTCAAGCAGCTGTGCAAAGATTTCAAACTGCTCAAGGTATAGTTTCAGCCGGTACTCCTGAGACGACAGGTTATGGCCGGGTTGGCCCTGTCACTATGGCAAGGATAAATAGTCTCATGGGTTCAGGAGGACAAGTTTCTTGGGACGCGTCACCAATACTCAGTGTCGCATCAGTTCAATATAGTAGCAATAGTGCCACTATTACATGGACAACAAATGAACTTGCACAAGGTCAGGTTTACTACAACAATTCACCATTAGTCTTTTATGAGGCTACTGGTCCTCGTCAGCAACCTTATGTAAGTGGCGCCTACTCTACTGATAGTGGTAACACCTACAACCACTCTATCACTATCCAAAATTTGCAGCCAAATACTACTTATTACTTCCTAACAAGAGCCGTAGATAGCTCAGGAAATATGAGTATGACTTGGCCTTCAAGCTTCAAGACCAATCAATAATCATTGATCTCGGTCAGAACTTGCCAAAAAACACTCTTCAATAAGCCGGGAGTGTTTTTTGATTTTATAAAATTTTTGGTTGTTTGTAGTACATATTTCTGTTATATTATAAAGCAATTAAGGATTCATTGTCCCGCTTCGCTAAAGCTACGCGGGACGCTGAAAATTTATAGTCATTTCATTCCTTAAATTTTCGCGCGTGTAGCTCAGCTGGTAGAGCACTCGACTGATACTCGTGGGGTCCCAGGTTCGAACCCTGGCACGCGCACCACTTCGCTAAAGCTTCGCGGTGCAAGCACAGAAAATTATAATAGAGAAAGTCCGCCGAGCGTTGCGCATCGGCGGACTTGTTTGGGGATGGCGCTTACAAGCGCCACCGAGCCATGAGATCAGGGAGTGGATGATTGGCTTCCATGAACCGATCAATTGCCTTTCGACCTCTACGTCGCCAGACAAACCAGCTGATTCCTTTTGCGATTCCGATTAGGGCCGCGGCAACTAGACATGCTGCGATTGCAATGATCAGACCTATCCCGATCCACTTCTCGGGAAACAGAGGTCTCACTTCTGTTGTTGGTGGTGATAATGCAAGAACCACCATAAGTAGGAAAAGGGCTCCTGCAAGCCCGAGAAGCTTACTTATCATTTGTCACCTCTAAAATAAAGTATAGCAAATTATAAGGCAAAAGTCAAGGGGTAGGTGGGGATAAGTAAAAATGGGGCTATAAATATGGGTAAAACGAAGCCGCCCCCGTAAGGGGGCGGCTTCTGGTATTCTTTGTTTTGTTCCGTTCGCGAATTTTGTTAGCCAAAGGCTTTTCAAAATTCAGCGTCCCGCGAAGTTCTGCAAAGCAAAACGAAGTGGGACATTTTTGTACATCTTTCTGTACGGCCAAACAGTTTAAGGTATCTGCTAAACCATTATGTGTCCAATTGGAACACACAATAACGACTCGTTTAGTCACTGCTACGCACTCATAACTCATAATCATAAGTTATAGGTGCGCAGCACTGACGTTTTTCACCTTGAAATATTCCACGACCAGCTTCCGCTAGCCGTGCCTTGTTACGACTTAGTCCTTGTCATTGAGTTTACCTTAGTCCCACTAATGTGAGCCTTTGGGTACTCCCAACTTCCCTGACTTGACGGGCGGTGAGTACAAGACTTGAGAACGTATTCACCGCGGTATAGCTGACCCGCGATTACTAGCGATTCCAACTTCATGGGGTCGAGTTTCAGCCCCCAATCCGAACTGGGGCCACTTTTCTAAGGATTAGCTCAATCTTACGATGTCGCAACCTGTTGTAGTGACCATTGTATTATGCGTGTAGCCCAAGGCGTCAAAGGGACATGCTGACCTGGCGTCATCCTCGCTTCCTCCCCCCACACCAATTTCGAAATATTCCATTTGATTTAGAATATCTCAATTATTTTGATCACTCTAGAAGATTTATAAAATCTAGATGTTCAAAATTGGTGTGGGGGATGGTCTCGGCTGACACTTGTAACAGCCAACGAGGGTTGCGTTCGTTACCCCACTTAAGGGAACAATTCAAATCACGAACTGACGACGGCCATGCATCACCTGTCCAGATGTCCTTGTGAGACTGTTATATTTCTATAACATTCATCTGAATTTCAAGCCTTGGTAAGGTTTTTCGTTTGTCATCGAATTGAACCGCATAATCCACCGCTTGTGCAAGTCCCCGTCTATTCCTTTGAGTTTTAAGCTTGCGCTCGTAATACCCAGGCGGATCGCTTAACGCGTTAGCTTCGCCTCTCAGAGGGTCGATACTCCGAAAAGCTAGCGATCATCGTTTAGGGCGTAGACTACTGGGGTATCTAATCCCATTCGCTACCTACGCTTTCGTGTTTCAGTGTCAGGAATGCGCCAGTATATTGCCTTCGCTTTTGGTGTTCCCCATGATATCAACGGATTTCACCCCTACTCCATGAGTTCCATATACCTCTCGCATCCTCTAAGTTTTGCCGTTTCCTTCGCACCTCCGCGGTTAGGCCGCGGGTTTTAACAAAAGACTAACAAAACCACCTACACACCCTTTACGCCCAGTGATTCCGGATAACGCTTGGGGCCTCTGTATTACCGCTCCTGCTGGCACAGAGTTTGGAGCCCCTTATTCATGATCAGATCAATAAACTTTCTTAATCATAAAAGGTTTTTACGTCCCGAAGGACTTCATCAACCACGCGGCGTCGCTCGATCAGGCTTTCGCCCATTGTCGAATATTCTCGGCTGCAGCCACCCGTAGGTGTATGGACCGTTTCTCAGTTCCATCGGTGGGGGTCAGCCTCTCAGCTCCCCTAGACGTCATAGCCTTGGTAAGCCATTACCTTACCAACTAGCTGATATCCCGCAGGCCGCTCCTTTAGCAATAAATTTTTACTCTTTCGAGACTATCCGGTGTTACCCCCGCTTTCGCGGGGCTATTCCAGACTAAAGGGTACGTACCTACGTGTTACTACCTCGTTCGCCGGTTGCCCTTGCGGGCCCCCTTGACTTGCATGCCTTATCCACGCCGCCAGCGTTCATCCTGAGCTAGGATCAAACTCTAAAATTAAATCAAAAATTAAATTTTAGATTTTTGAACGGAACAAAACAAAAAATACCTTTATTTCGTTTTGATCCTAGCTACTAAGAATCACCGCTAATTTTTTTAAAAAATTAGCAAAAAATTTGGGCGCTGGTTTTTGCAAAACCAGCATCCTCAATTTTTATAGAGTCCTGGGCGGACTCTTAAAAATTGGGACTTGCAACTACTCATCAAACCTTACCATGGCTCAAAACGAGTAGTTCTTTTTCTTGTACTTATTCCAACAAATGAGGAGTAAAATGAAAATTAATTTTCATTTTATCCGAATGCAGTTGGAACAATTATTTATTATTTCAAGATGTCAATGAACTTTAAAAACTGCTCTCATAAGAGAGCAGATAAAGTATATACTTTTGAGAAAACAAGTCAACCCCCACACCTAATATATATTAGGTGTTGGGGTCAAGCCTTTTATACCACAGTGGCTACGGCTGCCTTGCTTTGAGTGAGATTTCTATAAATATAGATGTAAGCTAGAGTTGAAACCGGGACTGAGACAAGCAAACCAACTCCGACTAGGATAAGTCCGGCAAGATTAAGTAGTGCCAAAACAATCCAAAATAGTGTGAGTTTCCAGAAATTTCCTTTTGTAATAGCGTAGCTTTCTTTCATTGATTTGATGGGACCCATCGCAGTGTCAATCACAATGATAGGAGCAAACGAAAATCTGACTAGCCAGATAAGGCCAGGCACAATAAGAAGTATAAGCCCACCGAGCACTGTTAGAGGAACGAGAATAGAGACACCAATATATCGCCAAAATGTTTTATATTCCTGAAATATATCTGAAAATTTTGTTTGTTCACCGTCATGCATTTTCAAATAAATTTTGTTATAACCAATTCTAATTATAACCATAAATATAATGACGGCAAAATTGAACAAAAAATTATTCATATTCAATTCCTTGTCACTACCGACTGCACCGACGGCAAGCAAAAGCAAAGTTGTGAGGAGACTTATCTCTTTATTCTCTTTAAATTTTGCCCACCCGTATTTTATAGATTCTTTTATCGAAAACATAAATTTCAATTAGTTATTAATTGTATGCTATTATAATACAGATATGAATAAAAAGAAACCTTCCCACAAAGGTGGGGAAAACAAAAAGTTGTTAGGAATTATTAAAATTACCGCCAAACCAATGGGTTTTGTGGTAGTCCCTGATCGAGACGATGATATCATTGTATTTGAGGAAAATTTAAACTGCGCATTAGATAAAGATGAAGTTGAAGTTGAAATAATAGGTAAGGACACCCGCCCGCCTCGCATACGCGAGAGCGTTGCGGGCGGGGAGACTAGAAAAAAGGGACGCATAACTAAAATTATAAAAAGAAATAAGGTGCGGTTTGTGGGCACCATAGAGTTGATTGGTTCCAAAATTATATTTAAACCAGATGATTTTAAATTTTATAAAGATGTTGATTTGTTTGATTTTCCCAAAGACATAAAGCCTGGAACCAAGGTTTTGGCTGAAATAAATTGGACTAATCCGAACCTAAATCCAAAAGGTAAAATAATTTCAGTGATTGGCAAAAAGGGTGAACACGAAACCGAGATGCAATCCATCCTTCTAGACAAAGGAATTGTTTATAATTTCCCACCTGATGTTGAAAAAGAAGCAGAGCAGGTGTCAAAGATGCCCTTTGACACATCTGACAGGCGTGATTTCCGCAATATAACAACCTTCACCATTGATCCCAAAGATGCCAAAGATTTTGATGATGCCCATTCGTATGAAGAATTGGGAGAAAACAAAATTAGGGTAGGTGTACATATCGCTGATGTCTCACATTTTGTGAGACCCGGTACCGCTCTCGATCGTGAAGCAAAGGAGAGAAGCTTTTCTACATACCTAGTTGACCGCACTATCCCCATGCTTCCTGAAGTTTTGAGCAACAATCTCTGTTCTCTTATGCCCAATGTCGACCGCCTAGCCTTTTCAGCCGTATTTGATATTAAGGTTGATACTGGGGAAATACTTGATCGTTGGTTTGGTAAAACCATAATAAATTCTGACAAAAGATTTAGTTATGAAGAAGCACAGGAGTCATTGGATGAAGCGGCAGGGAGCAACTCTTTTCGCTCCCAAGATGCTGCGCATATCTCGCTACAAGAGTTTTCCCTGCGGCTTAAGGAATTAAATAGAATTGCCAATATATATAGAGCAGAAAATAAAAAAAATGGAGCCATAGAATTTGAAACAGATGAAGTGAGGTTTGAACTTGATGAAAAAGGCAAACCAATTAGAATCTATAAAAAAGAGAGGCTAGATACAATGAAGATGATTGAGGAGTGGATGCTTTTAGCTAACAGAGAAGTGGCAAAATTTATAAGTGATAAAATAGGCAAAAAAGGTGGAGCAGGTATATTTAGAGTCCATAATTTACCTAAAATGGAGCGTATTGAAGAATTGGCAATTTTCGTTAGAGCTTTGGGTCACGATTTGCCAATCAAAAATGGTGAAGTTTCTGCCAAGGATATTAATTTATTGCTCAAACAAATAGAGGGTCATGCTTCCGAGTCACTCATTAAGACTGCTACCATCAGATCAATGGCCAAGGCTATTTATTCCACCAAAAATATTGGGCATTTTGGATTAGCGTTTAAATATTACACTCATTTCACCTCACCAATCCGTCGTTACCCTGACCTTATGATTCATAGAATACTCGAGAGATATTTAAAAAATGAACCGGTACCCAAAAACGAATTTACCAATTTCTCCAAAATTGCAAATGACGCCAGTGAAAAGGAGGTTGTGATTGCAGAGGCGGAGAGAGATAGTATCAAATACAAACAAGTAGAATTTATGATTGATAAAATCGGGCAAGAATTTGATGTGGTTATTTCGGGTGTGACCGAATGGGGTATGTATGTTGAAAATCCTGAGACTAAGGTCGAAGGATTAGTACGAATAAAAGATCTCGGTGACGACTTCTACAAACTTGATCAAAAAAATTATTGTATTAAAGGCGAGCGTACGAAAAAGAAATTTTCGCTCGGCGACTCTGTCCGCGTCAAACTCCTCTCCGCCGACCTCAACCGCAAAACCCTAGATTTTAAGTTGGTTTGACAAAAATCTTTTAAGGAATACCATAGTTGCTAGTCAGGTTCCTTGTGGAATGGAGAACTAAGCAGGACTCGTGCGGGAAACCGTAGCGGCTGGTCTCAGATAACCTTTCTTCACTCGTTCCAACGTATAAGCGAACAAGGCTTCCACAAGGTTGGAAATCTGACATGTGCCCGGGCGTTCACGCGTCCGGGTTTTATTTATTCGATAGATTACTAAAAATAGTTATAACATTTGTGACGGTCGTCACATTTGTCATGACTATACACTTTTCCGCGACCGCGGATTTTTGTATAAAAGATTCTTTATAAAAGAGTTGCCCCGATTGTTAGTCGGGGCTCTTGAGAACGTCAGTCGTGTTTCCATCGACTGTAACCATGTATGACTACACCGACTACTTTGCCGGCATCTTCACCGTGGTTTTTCTTGAGAATTCCTATTGCACTACCCGGTGCCGTTTCTTCGGTGTAGAAGCAATTTTCTTGTAAGATTACTAATTGGTCCAACCTAGGAAGTTGGGCAAAACATGGTCTGAATTCGACCATTTTCATTCTTGAAAGTTCTTCAAGAATTTCCTTGGGTACTCCAAAACTACTTCCTTCGCTCATAGCGTCACCTCTATTTACATATTAAAACATTTATTTGGCGACAGCAATGTGTAATCAATGGCAATTGTTATATAAAAGAAAAGTCCGAACCTCGTAAGGTCGGACCTTTGCCGCATTGCGGCCAGTGTCTAAAAGACACAGTCGCGAACGATTTTTGTGATCTCCTCAAGTGACAGATTTGTCGGTGATACGTCGGGATGCGACGTGCTTCCGTTGAAGAGCATCTGGCCTTTTTTAAAGAAGTGCCATTCCTCCGCTCCCCGAACTGATCCGTCTCGTTCAAGATCCTCGGGTTTAAGCGTGAGTAGTTTCCCCTTTTTCTTCTGTTCAGCAATCCGGATGAAACGAGCGATTTTGTTCATGTTAACCTTATATCTTCTGTTAGAAAAGATTTGAACATTACCGCTACTCTGCTTTTGGATCACCAACGCCGCATTACCGCCTCGAGCGGCACGTGCAAATTTGGCCACCATGTCATTGTCTGATTGAATCACAGCAACCTTCATCGTGTGGTTCGCACCGTTCGGGACGTTGAAGACTCGTGCGCCATGATATTCACTCACCGCTTGCTGAGCAAACTTTGCCTGCTCACGGTAAAACGCTTCGAACGCAAGTGTTGCCCAGTTGATCACTTTTTCTGCTGGCATCATGGTATACATTTTGCGGCAGATTGAAGCAATATCAAACATCGAGCCACTGCCATTTAAGTCGTTGCGCTGGACGAAGTCCAGTATAAACTCCAAGGCCGGATCATCGTCGATGCCCAGGTGTTCAGCAACAAGAGTGGCCGAGCATTTGCCACTTTTCCTTTCACTGTCGACAGTAGAATGCTCGTCAAACATTCCACCACCAACACCCACCAAAAGCACTCCTTCTGCAAGAAATTCTTCTGGGGATTTCATTATCGCCGTTGTTCCTTCGCTCCAGAAAATCACTGGAGCGGTTTCAATTCCTATAAATTGACTTCTACCATATCGGCGTAAAAGCCAGATTCCACAAATCTCGTCGATATGTGGACTTACGTGTGTGACAATCGTGTTGATCGACACACTAACTGCTTCATCTACCATAGTACACTCCTATTCTTATTATATCATGTATTAGTTGAAATTGCAAGTTTATTTAGCTACTGCAACGGCCTCATCAAACGCGATGGAGAGGAGGCGAGAGACGCCGTCGCGGCCCATTGTGATGCCATAGATGACACCAGCGCGGGACATTGTTTCGCGGTTGTGAGTGATGAGGATAAGCTGGGAGACTTTTGAAAGATTTTCAATCATATCTCCATATTTTTTGGAATTAGCTTCATCGAGTGCGGCATCGGTCTCATCAAGAATAATAAATGGTGGTGGATTAACTTGAGAAATGGCAAAAAGAAGAGCAATTGAAGTGAGCGCTCTCTCCCCGCCCGAAAGCATATCTAACCCTCGGATGTTTTTTCTTGGCAATGATACTGTTATTTCAATTCCATCTTCTGGTTCTTTTTCTTCCGGCATTTCTCCAATCTCATCCTCGGGTAAATTTTTAATTTTTAATTTAAAATTTTTAATTAATTTTAATTGCGCATTACCTCCACCAAACATAAGTACAAAAAATTCATGAAATGTTTTGTTTATTTTCTCTATTCCCTGCTTAAATTCAATATCTAGTTTTTCAAGTAACTCATTTATTAGTATTTCAAGAGATTCAGCCGATTTTTTTAAATCCTCTAATTCTTTTTGTAAAAATTCATCCCTCTCTACCGTCTCTCTATACTCCTTGGTCATTTCAGCACCACCTGCCCCACCAAGCTCCTCTAATCTTATTTTCATTTTTTCGAGCTCCCTTCGGAGTTCGTCCCGCGTAGCTTCAGCGAAGTGGAATCCTTCATCCAAAACATCATTTTCAAACCCAATAATTGCAGTACCCAAAAGCACTCCCCCCTCTTGAATTTCCCTTTTCCAATCATCCTCTTCAATCGAGAGTCGATGCATTTTTTCATTCAAAATATCAAATTTTGATTGAGCTTCACTTCGCTCAGATGACACTCTGAATATATTTTTTTCTGCCTCGCGACTCGAATCTTTTTCCTTTTCGACAGAATCCTTTATCTTTTGATACTCAAAATTTAGTTTATTTAAGGTATTATCAGTTGACCCAATTTTCTCTTCAACTTCTTTTCTTTGATTTTCTAGTTTTTGATTGATTGAAATAAGCTCATCCAAATTATTATGGGCAGTGCTTGCCTTGTGTTTCGATATAAATTCTCTGATCTTCTCAATAATTTTAGATACTTCAGTATAGATTGACAATTCTGACTCTAAATTTTCAAGTTCCTTGAGGGGAATAGTCTTATTTTCTTCAGATCTTTGATCAAATCTAATCTTCTCTATAATCCTTTGGTTGGCATTTATTTCGCCTTCAATTTTTCCAGCCTCCCTATAAAGCCTGTCCTTCTCTTCTCGTTCATTTTTTATTTTATTTTCAATTTCAATAATTTCCTGACTTTTTTCATCTTTTTTAGATGATTTGCTCAAAATCTCTTTGGCCTCCTCCATTTCTTTTTCCAGTCTCTCAAGTTTTTCTTTTAAGGGTTTTTGTTCTGACTCAATTTGACTCCTTTCACTTTCTAAATAAACTTTCTCCCTTTTTAAATATTCTCTATAAAATGAGACTAACTTAGTTCGCAATTCCTCAGCTTTCTCAACCTTCTCAACCTGTTTTTTTAAAAATTTTATGTGCGGAGCGATTTCGCACCTCAGTGATTCAACCTGTTTAATATTTTCTTCTGTTTTTGAAAGTTTTCTTTCGCTTTCTTCGCGTTTGTATTGATAAATTTTAAGACCCAGTGCATCTTCTATCATTTCCTTTCTCTCCTTTGTATTTGCTGACAAAATACGATCAGCTTCGCCTTGGGAAATAATATGATGGCCAGAAGCGCCAATATGAGCCTGAGCCAAAAGTTCGATTACATCCTTTAGTCTTACAGTTGAACCATTTAAATAATACTCATTACTACCGTCACGATTGACTGTTCTTTCTATAATTACTTCTTCAAAATCACCTCCAGACTTGGCTTCTTTTTTAACAGAAGTGCTCTGAAGGGCAGAAAAAAAATTATTTGTGTTATCAAGCACAATTTTAACGTTTGCTCGATTTGATTTTGAAACATCAGTTGAACCGTTCCAAATCATATCCTCACCACGTTTGCCTCGCATTGATTTCATTGATTGTTCGCCCAAAACAAACCGAAAAGATTCGGCAACATTTGATTTGCCGCTACCGTTTGGTCCGACAATTGCTGTTATTTGAGATTTAAAATTAAGCTCTGTCTTTTTTGCAAAACTTTTAAAACCAGAAACTTCCAAACTCTTAAGCATGCAGATATTTTATCACAAAAATTTAATCCCAGCCTTTTTCCTTGAGAGCGTTGCGGGCGGCGGATTGTTCGGCGTCTTGTTTTGAATCACCCTCGCCTTCGGAGATCATCTCATCATTTAAAAATACTCCAACCGTGAATTTTTTATCATGATCAGGGCCAATTTCCTTTAAGGTTTTATAAGCAGGAGTAACACCGACAATATCCTGAGATTTTTCTTGAAATTTACTTTTAGAGTCTACCCAAAGTTCATCCTTTACTATTTGTTCGGTCATCGGAGTAATATATTTCAAAATAAATTCTTTAGCTTTTTCATAACCTAGATCCATATATATTGCGCCAATAATTGCTTCTAGAGCGTTTGCTAAAATATATTGTCGAGCTCTTCCAACGTCTTTAGCTTCACCACGAGAAAGAAGCATGTAGTCATTAACTTCAATTCTTCTAGCCACCTCGGCACAAGTCTGTGCGTTGACTAGTGCACTACGTATAGAAGTTAAATCCCCTTCATTTTTTTCAGGATATTCATTATATAAATAATCAGTAATCACAAGTTCAAGCACCGCGTCTCCAAGAAACTCCAATCGCTCATTATGTCCTCCTTTCAAATTTTTATTCTCGTTCAAAAAAGAGCGATGTGTCAACGCTTGTTTGAGTAAATTTGTGTCATTGAATTCAACTCCAATTATTTTTTCAAACTGATTTAAATCTTTCATGTGATTTTGCGAAATCATGCCGTGCGATACGTCCTTTGGAGCACGACCTAGCTCTTTATTAATAAATTAATAGCTTTGGTTATGATTGGTAAAATATCGTCATAAAAATTCAAATCAAGAATTTCGGCCAATTTAAACCACTTTACATCATCCAATCCACCCTTATCTTCTTTGTTTTCCAATGTGAGTTCTTCAAAAGGCGCTTCAGCTAGAAAATAAACAACATGTTTTCTCAATTTTCCTCTCTCCGGATGAAATGTTTCGTAGGTGTTTTCGCCAAGTTTGTCTTTGATTTTTATAACTAGTCCCAATTCTTCTTTTGCTTCTCTTGCTATTCCATCTTCTTCAGTCTCATTTTTCTCTAATCTTCCCTTCGTTAGTGTCCAATGACCAAAAACATCATGAACAAGTGCGACATAAACATCATTTTCGTGACGAGTGTAGACGACAGCCCCAACCAATGTTTCTTTAGTAATTGTTTTCTTATCCACACCCTTATCGTCTTTTCCGGGCTCACCCATTTCTTTATAAACAGCACCAAGGACACCGTTTATAAACTTACCACTTGTTTCTCCACCAAACTTTTTGGCGAGTTCAATAGCTTCATTGATAGCAACTTTTGGAGGGACTTGTTCACGATTCGCAAACAACAGTTCATAAAGACCGATACGTAAAATATTTCGGTCCATGATACTTATTTTTTCGATTGGCCATTCTGGAGCTGCTTTAACAATAATATTATCAAGATCTTTACACTTATTTATGACTCCATCTAAAAGGGACTTCATAAAATGATTATGCTCTGCTCCAGGTGCGAATTCAGTAGCATCTCTTTTCAAGATGTCATCAGGGTTTAATTTTTGGTCACTAAAATCCCACTCGTATAGAGTTTGGAGGACGGTTGATCTTGCAAGGTGCCGATTAGCCATAATGTATAATTAACCTAATTATACTAATTAACCTAAATAATTACCAATGCCTAAATCCTAATTTGGGGATTTGATTATTGGTGCTTGTTTAGAATAATTAGAGTACTTAGAACAATTAGAATAATTTGCTTAATTTATTTCCCCGCTTGCTGCGCCTTTTCTTTCGCTTTCTTTTCTCTTTTGGCAATTTTAGAGTGCACATCTAAAACTTGTCTGCCCTTATATTTGCCACAAACCATACATGCTGAATGAGGCGCCTTTGGACTGCCGCATTCCTTGCACAAGGTAAGTGAAGGCGCCACCAAAGCATGGTGACTTCTTGTGTTACCCGTTTGGCTACGGTTATGTCTCATTCGTACTACCATGTTTGTATATTAATATATTTCGCAAAATAAGGCAAGAAAATGGGGGCAAGTATCATTTGATGCTAGCCCCCTAATATTGCCCCATAAAAATCAACAGGAATGAATACTTGTTGATTTTTGAGAAGGCGCGCAATTTTGCGGATATGGTCGTTATTAGATTCGTGAGTCCGGAGTTGCAATATTGGTGTTTCAAAACCAGGAATCTCATTGAAGATGAGGCCAGTTATGAGCCGCCATTTACAATCTCTTTCCTCGTCCTCCGACAAGTCCCATCTGTATTTTCGTGTGCGTAGAGCTTCAATGTTGAGAATACGCCGTGCCAGCATTTCGCCAGTCATATGGTGCAATCCAAAACGGTGATTAATGAGCGTCTCTAACGTAATCGGATCAATGGCATAACCATTAACTTTACTACCACAGTTGACTCGGGTTACGTAGACACCACCGCCCTCGGCTGGCTCTCTACCCCATGCTCTTAAAATTGTGTCGGCAAAACACTTGCGTTCCTCTGGTGTCATTTTCTGTATCCTCCGCAATTCCTGCCGATAGACAGAAGGCTTGGAAGGAATGAAAACTCGTTCGTCTTCTTCAAGAGTGTCGTCAAACTCCTCTTTCAGAAAAATGGTCGGCAATAACCCGATACGCAGAGCTTCGGCGACAATTGAGTGGTTGAAATCTGGTGTTCCAAACATTCTCTCATCGTCCTCTTGAAGATAATGCTTGGTGTAAGCATTTTCCAGTTGGGACAAAAGAAGGTTTCTTTCTTCTTCCGTTCCAACTCCGAGAATGGTGGTCGGCGGTTTCCACTTCAACGCGAGTAATTTGATAAACTCAATCAGCTCTGCGTCCGTGTGGTAAAAAGTGTAAACTTTGTCATCGGAACGTTCCTTGAACTGTTCCCCAAATCCGCCTGGGAAAACCACAATCGGCATTTCTGCCGAGAGTTCCTTGCGGACTTGAGAGATGACTCTCTCGTGTTCGTTTGAGTATTCTTGCTGACACACCATCACCAGAATAATCTGGCTGGCCTGCGAGTATTTCTTTAACCTCGGAAGGTCTTCTCGAAAATACCAATCGTAATCGTAGAGGAGAACCTCATAACCACACCGCTCTCTCAAGAAATAATAGAGAGCGTCTCGTTCTGGGTTGTCGTCGCCATCATAGCCTTTACTTTTTTGCTCCACATAAGCAATCACAGGTCTTATTTCCATAATAGCACCTCCTTTCTATGTATATGAACATCTGGTTGAAAATACTATAACAATATATTTATAAAATCAATTTTTTGAAATATGCAAATTAAAAGCGGTAGCCACATCTTGGGGAGATGGCTACCGCTATGAGCGAACAGTGTCTAGTCAAAACGGAAATTCCACACTTCGGGAGAAATCTTTTTAGCCTCCTCCAAGCGAGCAATTTCCTTATTAAGCTCGGGAAGTGCTTTTTTTAGAAATTTCTCTGCTTCCTTTGTGGTCATTGCACGGATTTTGAGGTGTTTCTCTGCCGCCCGTATCGTGACAGCACGCTTTCCTCTTGGTTTCTTCTTGCTTGGCATTTTGAGCATTACACAACTCCTAAATCGTGATTCTTCCTTGCAAAGTTTCTGTCAATGGTCTGCTGTCCATGAGGGATTCTACCATTTCCCACATTGGGATAATTTTCTTTTCGATATTTTTGCAATCAATATCGCTCCATCTCATATTGTTACAAGGAACCCCTTGTGACGAATTCTCTTGGTTGTCCATGTCTAAACACTCCTTTCACCATAGTAGAAGATATTATAATTTTTTGCAAAAGGATTTGCGGTGGAGGTGGGAAAGGCCGTGCTTTTTGATGAGGAAATAGTGGAGTTTGGTACCATACCCCTTATGAATATCGAAGGCATAGTGAGGGTATTTTAGGGCCAGACGGCACATCAGGCGGTCTCTTGTGACTTTGGCAACTATGGAGGCACAAGCAATGAAGACATCTTTTTCATCACCCTTTATAATTGTCTTTTGATTCGTATATTCTTTTGGTGCCTTTAGTGCTCCATCTAATTTTAAAATACAATGGCCGTCATTGTATTTTAAAGTGTGTTCTAATTTTTTTAGGCATGATGCAATTCCTTTTTTAATCGCAAAACTAATCCCATTTTTGTCTATTATTTTATTTGATGCGTGAGAGACTGAAAAATAAACTAGATCCTGCTTTTTTAAATTTATTAATTTTTTATAAATCTCTTCTCTTTTTTTAGGACTCAATTTTTTGGAATCTCGTAGTTTGTTATCAAAAATATTTTTAAGTAGCCACTTTTCCATCTTCTTTTCTGCCCCAAATATCCCCACAGTCACCGGGCCGGCCAATGGCCCTCTCCCTGCTTCGTCTATACCAACTACATATTTCATATTTATATTATAACTTATAACCTCATCCCCAGCCCTTCCCCTAGATGCAGGGGAAGGGAGAAAGAAGGAACGAGAGAATTGTTGATGTATCAACTTTGGTTCCCCTCTCCTAAGGCTAGGAGAGGGGTAAGGGGTGAGGTCGAAATGACAGCAAATTTCTGCTAGTATCATTATATGAAATTCACCCCGAAGCAAAGCTCGCTACGCTCGCTTGCAACGGGGCATGCCCACCTATGAAATTTACACATTTACATACACATAGTCATTATTCCTTGTTACAAGCTTTACCCAAACTACCTGAGCTTATAGAGGCGGCTAAGGTGGATGGAATGGAGGCCTTGGCGCTGACTGATAACGGTAATATGTATGGTGCGATTGAATTTTACAAGGAGTGCCAGAAACAAGGAATTAAACCTATAATTGGAGTCGATGCGTATTTGGCAAGCCGGACTCGTTTTGATAAACAGGCAGGAGTTGATAAAGACAGATTTAGATTAGTATTGCTTTGTAAAAGTGAAATCGGTTATAAAAATTTATTAAAATTAGTGACTGCATCGTATCTTGAAGGATTTTATTACAAACCTCGTGTTGATATTGAGCTTTTAGAAAAATATAGCGAAGGATTGATTTGCATTTCAGGTTCATGGAGTGGTGATATTTCAACAGCAGTTAGAAACAGAAATTTTGAATTAGCCAAGGAACTAGTCCAGAAATATAAAAAAATTTTTAAAGAAGAAGATTTTTATATTGAAATTACCAAGCATCCCGAGCTTGAAGGCCACAATGAACACATGGTTGTGCTCTCAAATTTTGCCAAAGAAAATGGAGTAAGTATCGTGGCATCACACGATGTTTATTATATAAAACTAGAAGATCGAGAAGCCAGAAATACACTCATGGCAGTCCAACAAGGCGCTCCACAGGGTGGTGAAAGGGGCGCATGGGATGAGGATGAAAATTTCTCCTTTTTATCTACTGAGGATATGAAAAGCAGATTTGCTGATATGCCGGAAGCAATTTTCAATAACCAAAAAATTTCAGGACTTTGCAATTTAGAGCTTGAACTCGGTAAGTGGGCATTCCCAGATATTATAATTGAATCGGGTAAAAGTTATGATGATGAATTGCATGATCTCGCTTACAATGGACTTGAAAGGAGGGGTCTACCTAAAAGTGATGAAATAATTACAAGATTAGAATATGAGCTTGGTGTAATTAAGACTAAAGGTTATTCGCCTTATTTTTTGGTAGTGGCTGACCTTATGAATTATGCTCACGACCACGGGATACTCACTAACATTAGAGGTTCAGTTTCTGGTTCACTTACCACTTTTGCGTCTCATATCACCAACATTAATCCGCTGGAATACGAAATTCCTTTTGAAAGATTTTTAAATCCTGACAGACCATCGGCGCCCGATATCGATATGGATTTTGCTGACAATCGTCGAGACGAAATGGTGGAATATGTTAAGCAAAAATATGGCGCCGATAAGGTCGCTCAGATTGGAACATTTGGCACGATGGCAGCACGTGGTAGTGTACGTGATACCGCTCGGGCCCTTGGCTTTGCCTATACCTTGGGCGATAGAATTGCCAAACTTATCCCTATGGGTGCTCAGGGTCACCCCATGACTATTGATCGGGCACTCACTGAAGTGCCAGAACTTCTTGAACTGTATAAAAAAGATGTTGAAAGCAAAAAAATTATAGATATGGCCAAAAAAATTGAAGGTTGTGCTCGCCATATCGGAGTACATGCCGCCGGAGTTGTTATTAGTCCAACTGATTTGACCAACTTCACCCCGCTTCAACTTGATCCAAAAGGCGAAGGTAAAATCATTACTCAATACGATATGTATAGTGTAGATGAAAATGGCGCCGGACTTTTGAAATTTGATTTCCTTGGTCTCAAAAACCTCTCTATCATTGCCGCCACTATTGAACTTTTGAAGAAGACAAAAAATGTAGAAATAAATCCTGACAACATACCAATTGATGACAAAAAGACTTTTGAAATGCTCGCTCGAGGTGAGACTGAAGACCTTTTCCAATTGAACGGAGATGGTATGACTAGATTTTTGGTGGAACTCAAACCTTCATCAATTCACGATATCAACGCTATGGTTGCTCTTTATCGTCCAGGCCCGATGCAATTTATCCCCAATTATATTGAACGCAAACACGATGCTAGCAAAATAACATATGCTGATCCAGCACTTGAACCGATTCTCAAAAAAACTTATGGCATTTTGGTTTATCAAGATGACCTCTTGATGATGGCTCACAAATTGGCCGGTTATTCATGGGGCGAGGTAGATAAATTTAGAAAAGCCGTGGGTAAGAAAATTCCGGAAGAAATGGAAAAACAGAGAGAGAAGTTTATAAAAGGTTGTATGGAATATTCAAAATGGACTGAAAAAAAGGCCAAGGAGGTTTGGAAATGGATTGAACCTTTTGCTTCATACGGCTTCAACAAAGCTCATTCGGTTTCTTATGGTCGTGTCGCCTATCAAACTGCTTATCTCAAGGCCAATTATCCAGGTGAATATATGCGGGCAGTTCTTTCAGCTGAATCAGGGGATACTGAAAAAGTTGCTACTTCAATAAATGAATGCAAAAGAATTGGTATAGAAATATTGCCACCTGACATCAACGAAAGTTTTTCTGACTTTACTCTTGTCAAGAAACCCGCCCGCCTCGCAAGCGAGAGCGTTGCGGGCGGGGAAGTTGCAGATAATAAGGAGACAATCAGATTTGGATTAACCACAATCAAAAACTTCGGTGAGGGTATATCGCACACCATTACGGCCGAGAGGAAGGAGAACGGCAAATTTAAATCACTAGAAGATTTTCTCAGGCGTATTCAAGACAGAAATTTAAATAAAAAATCAATGGATGCTTTGATAAAAGCAGGAGCCTTTGATAATTTTGACGAAAGAGGTCAGATGATAGCCAATATGGATAATCTTTTAGAATATAACAAGGAGTCGGTCGGAAATAAGGATCAACATTCACTTTTTTCTGCAACACCCACACTTGATTACTCTCCTCTTCACTTGAATCCATCAGAACCAGCCACTGCTACTGAAAAACTGGCGTGGGAAAAAGAACTTCTGGGTTTGTATGTTTCTGGCCATCCGCTGGAACAATTTAAAGAAAAACTCGCTAATCAAAAAAATTCCATAAAAAATATTAAAGAAAATGCCAAAGAAAATGAAATAGTAGTAGTGGGCGGTCTTATAGAAAATATGCGCGACATTCTGACCAAAAATGGCGACAAAATGTTTTTTATCAAATTTGCTGATTTAACAGATGAAATTGAGATGGTAGTTTTCCCCCGTACGCTTCAAGAATTTTCCAGCATATTCGTCCTCGATGAATGCATCGCCGTCAAAGCCCGCGTCTCTCTGCGCAATGGCGAAAAGTCTCTAATTGCCGAAAAAGCCAAAAAGTTATAATTAATACAATTGTTTGATATTATAATCACAATTATCCAAAATTTAACGGCCGTTAAAAAATGGATAATCACAAGAATTATTATTTCAATCTAAAATCTTCTCGGAGCCAGTTATCGTTTTCTATAGATTCAATTGTCATATATAACACCTCACCTTTCAAATCCAGATACTGTTTAAGTAAATTGATGATGTTTTCGCAAGGGTATGGATAAATCCAAACGCTTTGTTGTAAACAAATAAAACCAAAACTGCGAATCATAACCCTTAAATTGTCTCTGACTCCTCTTCTACTTTCTGATATATCGAATATTACTACTCTGTATTTCCTGTCCCATTTTTTAGGTTTATTTGTTGCAAGCCCTTCCAGTTCATATTTTAAAAGCAGGCGTTTACCCTTATTTGTAATTTTCAGATATTTGCTATCCCGATCTTCCTTAATCTCGATCAGTCCTCTTTCTAACAATCTTTTTATGCCACGGTTAATCTCAAATACTTTAAGTTTAGATTTTTTCATGAGGGGTGTGTATTTCAAAAGTTGAACTGCATTACCCATGGTTGCTGCCACGAAGACAAATCCCAATGTTCCAACGAGAATAAGCAAAGTTTTGCTGGCAGATAAAACTTTTTCTTTTGTTTCTACTCTCATATTGATATTGTATAAAATCTAACGGCCGTTAGAAAGTGGATATATGTGTAATTAAAGTTTAAAATAGTAAATAAATAGAAAAGCCCGAGACATTATACGTTTTCACGAAATGTTTCCCGGGCTTTTAGATACACGCTGCACCCCGATGCTCTACCCTTTATCTCTAAGCAGAGCTTGCAGTTCTTCCAGTTTTTTCGTAACCATTTCGCACCGAGTGCGAGCATCATTTTGCGGATTCCGTCGAGTGACGATACTGTAGTCTGGTTGAGTGAAAGCGATCCAGAGTGTGGGTTCCATATGATGAGGTAGTTGCCTAAGAAGTTCTTCGGCTCTTTTATCCATTGGTCAATCCTCCACGCACAGATTACCACTAAAAATAAATTTAGCAATCCTCTAGCGAAAAGTACTTAATTGCCGAAAAAGCTAAAAAGTTATAGGATTTTATTGGAGGTTTGTTCGTGAATAATAAATTGTTTCCGGTCACACCAGAACAAAGAAAAGAGCTCGAGGAAGCTCGAATCGAATGGCGAAAGAAGACGGCCAAACTCAGAGAGAGTATTCGTCGTTCTGAGCGAATTACTGCGAAGGATTTGGCGATTGTCATCAATGCCAGAGCAGATGATAGTTTTTGGTCACCAACGCAGCGCCCTAAAAGAAAGTCCCAAAAGAAGCGGAAATAATCCGCTTCTTTTACGTTTATAAAAGAAAAGCCCCGCACGTACTCTGCGCGCAGGCGCTTTTCGTGTGGGACTTGAGTCTGTTGTTACTACTTAATCCTGACTGGTTCAGTAATCAAGTGAAATGGAATCAGTAGGGTTGTTGCTGACACCTGAGTATTGGTCCGACTGGTTCCGTTCGGAATCCAAGCCGCATCGTCGATTCGTAGGGAATTCTGTTCAATAACATTAAGCTCCCCTTCCCAGCGTCCACCCGCAACCTTTACTTCAATTGTTGGCACAGAATCTACCTCCTTTCCTTAAAATATCATACAAAATCATAATGTCAAGTAGTTTAATAATTATTAGAAAGCTGGTATTATTTATCTATGAAAAATAATATTGAATTAGTTAGGCATTCCCTGTCGCATCTTATGAGTATGGCGGTATCTGAACTTTACCCAACCGTCGGTTTGGGAGTTGGACCAGTTATTGATAACGGTTTTTATCAAGATTATGACCTGCCTGAGGTAATCAATCCCGAGCTTTTACCAAAATTGGAAAAAAGAATGCGCGAGCTTATCAATAAGGACATCAAATTTGAACAGCATGATATGGATTTTGATGAAGCCTTGAAACTTTACATGGATGACCCTTACAAAACCGAACTTATAAATGATTTGAAAGAAGCGGGTGAAAAAAAGGTAAGTTTTTATAAATCTGGTGATTTTGACAATCTTTGCCTCGGTCCACACGTTAAATCTACTAAAGAAATTGATCCGCAAGCATTCAAACTTACTCACATTGCCGGAGCATATTGGCGCGGCAACGAAAAAAACAAAATGCTCACTCGTATTTACGGGCTGGCTTTTGAATCAAAAGAAAAACTGGATGAATATTTAGTGCAAAGAGAAGAGGCTGAGAAGAGGGATCACAAAAAACTTGGTAAAGAAATGAGTTTATTTACTATTTCCGAATTAGTGGGTAAGGGATTGCCAATGTATTTACCAAAAGGAAACATAATAAGAACTGAATTGGATAATTTCATCAGAGCCGAAAAAGAAAAATTAGGTTATTCATTTGTTACCATTCCTCACATTGCTAGGAAAGAACTTTATATTCGCAGTGGTCACCTAGGAAAATATGACGCCATGATGCCGATTATGACTGACAATAATGGTGAAGAATTTGTGCTGAAGGCTATGAATTGTCCTCACCATTTTGAAATCTATAACGCCGAACCGCATAGTTATCGCGATTTACCATTGCGAATCGCAGAAAATACTACTGTTTATAGAAATGAAAAGAGTGGAGAATTATCAGGTCTGCTCAGAGTAAAGGGTTTGTGCCAAGATGATACACACCACATCATACGACAAGATCAAATTGAATCAGAAATTGAAATGATTTTGGGTCTGATGCAAAAAGTTTATAGTGTATTTGGATTTAATGACTACAAGGTTGAAATTTCAATTCGTGATCCAAAAAATAAAGAGAAATATTTTGGAGTCGATGACGTTTGGCAAAAAGCCGAGGAAATATTGGTTGAACAGGTTAAAAAATGGAATGTACCATATAGTATTGAAGAAGGTGAAGCGGCTTTTTACGGACCGAAAATTGATATCAAAGTGAACGATTCTATCGGCAGAGAGTGGCAGCTGACAACTATCCAGCTCGACTTCAATCAGCCAGAAAATTTTGAAATGGATTATACAGGTGAAGATGGCAAAAAACACCGTGTGGTTGTTTTGCATGTCGCCATTTTTGGTTCGTTTGAAAGATTTTTTGGAATACTCATTGAACACTATGCAGGCAACTTCCCTCTTTGGCTATCTCCTGTGCAGGTTAAAGTGATTCCAGTGCGCGATTCACACAATAAATATGCACAGGAAGTTTATGATTTATTAAAAGAAGCAGGTATTAGAGCTGTAGTTGATCTAGAAGATGAAAACCTAGGTAAAAAAGTTCGCGCCACTAAAAATGAAAAAATCCCTTATTGGATTGTGGTTGGCGACAAGGAAGTTGAATCTAAAGAATTTACTCTCGAATCACGAGAAGGTAATAAACTAGAATCACTCTCTTCCCAAAAACTCCTTGATCTCCTCCAAAAACAAATTAAGGAAAAGAAATAAAAAATGGAAAATTTAGATCAGAAAAAAAAGATTCGTCATGAAATCGAAAACGAACCATATTTTGAGGAAATTCATAGAAAAAATTTAGAATTTGCAAAAAGGATATACACTACGATTCTAGAAATTGAACCAACAACAAGAGAAGTACTAAAAATGTCACTAATAGTTCAGAATGTTGAAAGAGAAAAAAGAAAACTTGAAAAGGAGCTTGAAAATTCTTCTTCTTTGGCACGCTTAGCTAGCGGACCGGATCCTATTGAAGATTTGGGTGAAAGGATTTTGAGTGAACTATATGGAGTTACTCATGAAGAGATAGTGCAACTTTTTCCAAAATCTGAAGATGAAAGTGAGAATGAGAAAAATAAGGAATTAAAGAGAAAATATTTTAGAAGAAAACAGGCTGAACTTTATAGATAAAAATGAACATTGTTTTCAGTAATCATGCTAAATATAGGCTAAATGAACGAAAAATATCTGTTGCTGATGTAAAACAAGCTATTAAAAACCCAAGTAGTAAAAGAGCTGATGAATATGGTATGATGATGGTAAGGAAGAATTTTAGTAAAAAGTCATTAGAAGTGGTTTATAAGGTTGAAAGTAATAGAATCATTATAATAACGGCTTATTTTATATGAAAATAGATTATGACAAAACAGCAGATGCTGTATATATAAGAATAAAAACCGGGGTTGTTAAGAAAACAGCTAAACTTTCAAATTTAATAAACGCTGATTTAGATAAAAACGGAAAGGTTTTAGGTGTTGAAATACTTAAAGCTTCATTAAAATTCAGTAAAAAAGAAAAGTTGCAATCAGTTATGAATATTCCTATGTGTGTGAGTGTTTAAATCCTCTCTTTTCTCCAGAAAGAAATTAAAGAAAAGAAATAAAAATTAAATATCAATAGTGGCGAGTTTGGCGTTAGACTGGATAAATGATTTGCGGGATGGGACGTCGGTGCCCATGAGGACATCGAAGATGCGGTCGGCTTCTTGAGTATCTTCGACAGTCACTTGTTTCAATATACGGCGCTTAGGATCCATAGTGGTCTCCCAAAGCTCTTCTGCATTCATTTCTCCCAAACCTTTGTATCTTTGAACTGAGATTTTTGGAGTTTTGGATTTGGTTGCTGATTTTTCGTCTTCCACTGTTTCATTTTCTGAATCTGCATTTTCGATCGGTTCGTCGGTTTCCACTATATCTTCTGAACTAACATCCTTGCCGAGCACTTTTGCTTTTTCGTCATCACTATAAGCGTAATGGACTTCTTTACCTTTTTTAATTTTGTAAAGTGGTGGTTGAGCAATATAAATAAATCCCCCATCAATAATTGGTCTGAAGTATCGATAAAGCAAAGTCAAAATAAGGGTGCGGATGTGAGCACCGTCAACATCGGCATCAGTCGCGATAATTATTTTATGATATCTTAGTTTTTCTAAATCAAAAGTATCACCTATCGCCGTTCCGAGTGCTACCACCAAATTTTTGATTTGTTCAGAGCCGAGCATTCTATCAAGTCTTGCTCTTTCAATGTTTAAAATTTTACCTCGGAGTGGTAAGATGGCCTGAGTCTTTCTATCCCTCCCGGTTTTAGCTGTGCCACCAGCTGAATCTCCCTCCACAATGAAAAGCTCAGACTCGGCCGCTGATTTGCTTTGACAGTCTGCAAGTTTACCGGGCAAAGTCATACCTTCCAAAACTCCTTTTCGAAGTATTGAATCCTTGGCTGCCTTAGCCGCCTTTCTGGCTCGTAGGGCTAAAATAACTTTATTTATAATAGATCTAGCATCATCTGGGTTTTCTTCTAGAAATGAACTGAAAGCGTCTCCAAAAATATTTTCTACCATTCCTCTAGCTTCAACTGAGCCAAGTTTTGCTTTAGTTTGTCCTTCAAATTGAATCTCTCGTAGTTTTACTGAAACAACTGCCGTCAATCCCTCCAAAATATCTTCACCAGTAAAGGCGTCATCACCATCTTTAATCAAATTATTTTTCTTACCATAACTGTTTAAAGTTCGAGTAAGCGCCGCCTTAAAACCAGTGATATGTGTTCCGCCTTCACTTTGGTAAATATTGTTGGCAAATGGCATTATGCGAGCCGTAATATCATCAATATATTGAAGTGCCACTTCTACTCCTTCAAAATTTTCGTTGTATTTTTCTACATAAAAAATATTTTTATGAATTGGTTTTTGAGTATGATTATAAAACCGTATCAGAGAAACCAAACCACCATCAAAATAAAATGTCATTGACGGAGCTTCAATACCCAGATCTCTCAAATAAAATGTCTCAGTATCTTTAATTTTTTGACTAACCTCTCTCAGATCAAGCACTGAAATTTTAAGACCTTTAACCAAATAGGCTTGTTGACGCATATGGTGTACTACTCTTTCAAAATCAAAAACCACACCCTCTTTAAATATTTCTTCGTCAGGTTCAAAAGTAATTATGGTGCCATGGAGTTTGGATGAACCAACTTTTTTGACTGCAGCCTTTTTTTTGCCCTTTGAATATTCCTGCATAAAAGCACCGCCATCGCGATGAATCTCAGCACGCATATAAACCGAAAGGGCGTTCACCACAGATGCGCCCACACCATGCAAACCGCCTGACACCTTGTAGCCTTCACCTCCGAATTTGCCTCCGGCATGGAGAGTGGTCATAATTGTCTCAAGAGCGGAGACTTTGGTCTGTTTGTGCATATCAACCGGTATTCCACGGCCATTATCCACAACCCTTACTTTGTTGCCCGGCAAAAGCGCGACCTCAATATCATTACAAAAACCGCCCATCGCTTCATCGCGGGAGTTGTCAAAAATTTCGGATATTAAATGATGCAGACCATCAGGCCCTGTGGTACCAATATACATTCCAGGCCTCTTTCTTACCGGCTCTAGACCCTCGAGAACGGTAATCGAATCAGCTCCATAACTACTCTTTTTGTCTTTGCTTTCCTTAGTCATATGATTTTGTATAGCCTTATTATAGCAAATTTAAACCGTCTTTACCAGCCATTTGTGGGTAAAAATATTGATTTTTACTGAATAATTTCCTTTATTAAATTCTCACTTTTTCTCAAGTCCTCTCTGCCGTTTGGCACAATTACCACAAACCTTTCCTCATCGATATTTGCCACTCTTCTAAACCCGACAATTTTTGAAATATTTTCCAGATTTTTTAGATACTCTTTTACAACTCCACCATATCTTTTTGTTGCATGAAGTATTTCATCATTTCCTAAATAAAATACTACATGATCGACTCCTTCGGGCACTTTGGTGCCGGGAAGATATTCAACTGTCTCAAAGCGAATCTTGCCAATACCCGTATTGGAAAAAACTAAATCACCAAATTTTAATTCTTCTTTCGTTATCGGAGTTCCGTAAACATATTTATCTATAGAAAGTGAGGGCATCCAAACTCCCGCTTGAGTATAAAGATAACTTATAAGCGAGGAGCAACTAAAAGCATTTGGCGCGTCAAAACGCATACTTGAAGGGTTTTTATATACCGCGTTTAAACAAAGAGGGATAGTTTCTTTCAAAACATCTTCTACCTTAACCTTTATATATTCAAGACCTTTCTTTGAAATTGCCTCTTTTATTTTTTCAAATTCTTCTGTTGAAAATCCTATTTTGTATTGCCAATTTTGAGTCATTCTTGAATTTTAGCACGATTTTATTTAGAATGAATATATGAAAAATTATACAATCCCAAACGATGATGAAAAAGCTTTGCTTCAGAGCCTCGAGAAAAGGCAAGATGCAGATGCTTTAAGGATGAAGCGCTACCTTGCTATGCCCGATCTTTCGCGTACTCCAGGTAGTCCCATTGCTGAGACGGTGGAACGCATTATAAAATACCCATTTTTTAAAAATTTGGACATAATGCAAACGCCAGAAATCGTGCCCGCAGATGTGAGTTTTGACCTTTTTGACTTCCCCGCAGATCATCCTGCTAGAAGTAAATCTGACACATATTATGTTGATGATGAAAATATTTTACGCACCCACACCACAGTTTGTTGGTATTACTATCTTGGGAACCTCGAAATTAGAGAACGTATTAAAAGAAATGAGCCAGTGGGTTGTTTCAGCTTCGGCAAGGTTTATCGCAAAGATGAAATTGACCGTAATCATATGAATGTCTTTCATCAAATTGACGGCTGGTATTTGATTCCAAAGGAGGTAGGAGTGATGGGTCAAAAAGATTTGGAAGAAGCTCTGGGCAACATTGCCACCGCAGTGTTTGGTCCAGATATAAAATACAGACTAAACAAAGACACATTCCCTTATACAGATCCTTCGCTGGAAATGGAAGTTGAGATTGAGGGTAAATGGGTTGAGGTGGTTGGTTGCGGCGTCGTAAAAGGTAGCGTTCTTGAAAAATTAGGAGTTGACTCCAGTAATTATACCGGCTGGGCCTTTGGTTTTGGTCTAGAGCGACTGGCTATTGTCAGTATGTCTCTCCCAGATATTCGCCTACTTTGGTCAGATGATGAACGAGTTAAAAAACAATTAAAACTCGGCCAAAAATACAAAGAAGTAAGCAAATACCCTCAAATCACACGCGACATTTCTTTTTTGGTTGATAAGAGCTTCGTACCAAATAACTATTTTGACTTAATCCGCGAAACAATTGGCGAAGAAATGATTGAAGAGGTTAAACTCATTGATAAATACGAAAATGAAGATAAATTTGGCAAGGATAACGTAAGCTATGCCTATAGAATTATTTATCGCTCTCTTGAAAAAACTTTGATTGCCATCGATGTTGACCAAATGCACAAAAAACTTGAGCAAAAAACCGCAGAGACTTATGGGGCAAAAATTCGCTAATTTTTGGAAAATATATTATAATACAAACAATGCATCTGATTTCGGAATCAATTACATATATTATTCTTTTTCTTGCTCTTTATGTGGAAGTATTTTTTCTAATTACATATTTTGAATTTAGAGATACCGACTTCGCTTCCAACTCCGCTAAAGATTCGCTCTACAAGAAAACTACTAAATTACCGAGCGTATCTATTATTGTGCCTGTGTGGAATGAAGAAACCACAGTTCTAAAAACCATATTTTCTCTTTTGAAACTTAATTATCCGAAAGAGAAGCTCTCAATTTTTATAGTTGACGACGGTAGTACCGATAATACATGGAAGGTGATTCAGAGGTTTGCCAAAAACTCACAAATAAAGTTATTGCAAAAAGAAAATGGCGGCAAACACACTGCCCTAAATTATGCTCTTGAATTTGTTGATTCTGATTTGGTGGGCTGTTTAGATGCCGATTCATATGTCCATCCTGAGGCGTTAAAAAGAATAGTGGCAAAATTTGATGACAGTGAGATGATGGCCGTCACTCCATCAGTCAAAATATTTGAGCCAAAAGGGATACTTGGTCTTATTCAAAAAGCTGAGTATATATTTGGTATATTTCTACGAAAAGTTTTTTCATACTTGAATGCTCTATACATAACTCCTGGACCCTTTTCAATTTTCCGTCGTTCAGTTTTCAGACAGATTGGAGGTTATAAAAAAGCTCACAACACTGAAGATATGGAAATCGCGATGAGAATGCAAAAGAATAATATGAAGATTGGTAATGTCCACAATGCCTTTATTTACACCGTCGCTCCTACTAATTTATATGCACTGTATAAACAGAGACTTCGTTGGGTTTATGGCTTTCTTAAAAATGCCATTGACTACCGAGGTATGTTTTTCAAACCTCAATATGGAAACCTTGGTATGGTAGTTTTGCCGGCCGCTGGATTCTCGGTTTTCTCAACAATGTATTTCTTTGGGAGTATGATTTTGAGCTGGATAAATTCGCTAATCAAAACAATTCAAGAGATTTCAACTGTTGGTTTAAATTTCAAAGGGTTTAACCTTGATTTATTTTATTTCAATACTGACATTATCGTCTTCATTTCATTTATTGCTGTTCTCGGAACACTTCTCATCATCGTTACTTCTAGAGGACTGGCCGAGGAGAAAAATGTTTTTGGTGTTGATAGCGTTCTTTTCTTAATGTTTTACACATTACTTGCTCCACTCTGGATGACCAAAGCTATTTATAACGTAGTATTTTCCCAAAAAACAAAATGGAGATAGAAGTAGTATTTAGCTATTAGATTTTAGATAAAAAATATAATAACTAAATGAAAGCCAGACCTCTCGATCTGGCTACCTGAATACAGGCTTTGTATTTGGGAGTTATCCCATCAGTTCCCGGTGACTGTAGCCACGGTTTCTCATTTTAAGAAAAACCACTTTGACAATCGCCAATTCTTCGCTGGTCAATTTTCTGCTTTGATTATCAGACCATCCAAGGATCTGGGCGACCTGCAGTTCATATCCCAGTTCGAGAATGCTCTGACGAATCTCCACGAGATGAAAGGCTTTGATGGTGTGACCGGATGCGTGTTCCGGCTTCACCACCCCATTATCTTCGAAGTAGATCGAGGCCATCTTCAAGCGGATCCAGAAGTTATTCTGATACACTCTGAACAGTTCATCGCCAGACAAATTTCGAAGATCAGCTTCGTGCTGCACTTCAGATTCGCTGGCGGGATGTCCGCTTCTTTGGATCCGCTCGTTTTGCAGTTGGATTCGCCGTTCGACCCATGCGTGCATCTCTTGCTCGAGGGCTTCTTCGTTGATCTGGATCATTTTTCCTTCAGATCGTTGTACTTCTCGGCGGATTCGCCGAGAGCAAATTGTTCAGCACGATGGCAGAGGAGATTGCGCTCCATGATGAAGCGGTTTTTCAACTGTGCCGCCAGAGTCCGCGTCTCTCCGCGAGAAGAGCTCAGAAGTCCGGTTAGTGGGTTGGCCTCGTTCGGCTGAAGCATTTGATCGATCCATGCCACCGGCTGAAACGGAGCAGGATTGAATGCTGGCCACGGCCACACTGGGTGATCGCGTCTGAAGGTGTGGTCCACGTCGTCATAATCAACGGTTATGTCTCCCTTGTTATTTACCTGAACGGTATCTTTGGGAGCCACCACATATTCCAGTGATTTGGTTCGCTGAACAACGAAGAACCACAAGCGTTGAGGCGCTGATGACTGAAAACTATTCAGCGTCAAGCAAATGCCGTAGATCTTTGGTGAGAGATTCGGCCGCGGGAAGACAGTGATGCTGTCAGTTACGCGTGAGGCAACTGAATGTGGAACACTCTCGCCCGTTATTCCTTCAATTGCGTAGGCGGTTGAGATCCAGCAGTATTCCTCTGCCTGGAGTTTCCAATCGTTTGGCTTGCCAAGGAGAGAATTTACGACCGCAAGTGCAAAGTCGCAATTTTCCATCACCTTTACAACCTTGTCAAACTGTTTCAGGGTTATCATACAACTCCTTTCTGCTCTTGGTTATTTTTAAGGCGCGCCAAGCCACGCAAATTCAACGAACTAGCTACAAATATATAAACATGTTTAAAAAGAAATTGCAAGTATATTATTTTTGTTTTTTGCTATAATCTAAAGCATATCATCTAATAATTTTTTCGACATGGATTGGAAAAAATATGCCTATACGTTTCTAATTACGGCTGTTATTTTTATAACAGCTATATATTTGAGTAATTATTTTAGCCAGAAGAAGATAAACGAGATAAAGAACATTGAAAGCCGCATTGCTGTAGACATATTGGCCTCTGAGACTCAATTTTCGCTTCTCTCAGAGCTTTCCTGCCGAGATATAGGAAGTAGCTTCCTTTCTAAGGAATTGGCCACTCTGGGCGATAAATTGGCCTATACAGAGCAAAATCGTGGTTCTGACGACCCTGAAGTACTCAACCTAAAGAAATACTATTCCTTACTCCAGATTAAGGACTTTTTGCTTATGCAAAAGATTAAAGACCGTTGCGGTTCAGTCCAAGCAAACAATGGGCTTTCTCTAATGTATTTCTATTCAAACGAGGGTGATTGTGAGGATTGCGAAAAAGAAGGCTATGTCTTGACCAAACTCCGAAGCGACTACCCAGAGCTCAGAGTATATTCATTTGATTACAATTTAGACCTCTCTGCACTCCAGACTTTAGTTAGCGTTTACAATATTCAAAATAAACTCCCTGCGATCCTAATTAACGATAAAGTTTACTATGGTTTTAAATCTGTTGAAGATATGAAAGTTGCTCTTCCATCCCTAGTAGAACTTGATAAACAAAAAGCCAAGGCTGAGGCCGAAGCCGAAGCTCTCAAATCCAAACAAGCCACTTCTTCAGACCAATAAGCTAACAAAATAATATAAAAAAGAACCGCCCGGAGCGAGCGGCTCTCGGGTGGTTAAAGATTGTCACTTTTTGACCTCGACAAAGCCTTTGTCGGGATGATAAAGCGACCAGTAAAACCTGTTTGGTTCACTGATTTCGAGTTGAGTACCACACTTCCGGCATTTGATTTGAGGAAGTACTCGGTCTTCAAATTTCTTTGATTGATTCTCAGTTCGTCCTCTGTAGGGACAAGGAATTTTTGCCTTCTTTTTGGTTGTCATCTCAAGGAACTCCTTTTCACCAATATTTAATCATATTTTAATAAAAAAAGCAATGCTTGGGGGAGTTATGTTTTTGTGGCTCTTTTTTATAATTTTATCTTGAGCCGGCACGAGGGTTCGAACCCCGGACATCCACTTTACAAAAGTGGCGCTCTACCAACTGAGCTATGCCGGCTTATATTCTGCTTTCTAAAAATCTTCTACCGTATCCTGTCTTAAAATATTTTTCTCTTTTTATAGCGTTATCTTTATTTTTACAAGCTTCGTAATAAACTAATTCCAATGGTCTTCTTTCCTTTGTGGACTGAACATTACCAGAATTATGTTCTAATATACGATTTTTTAAATCATTAGTCCAGCCTACATAAAACTTATTATCGATTTTACTTCTCAATACATAAGTATAATTCATACATAATTCTAACTGACCCGCCCACTTTAATAAACTACCCGCCCGACTCGCCTACAGCGAAGCCGTGGCGGGCGGGTCTTCAATTTTACCTTTTGCGACATGTCCTTTTTCTTCAGTAATCTTCTTCAAATAAAAGGACACTGAACCACCATTTATAATTTCTTTTTTACCCATTATCACATCCTGTCTCTTTTTAAATTCGCTCACCGCCTTCTGTTCTGCTTTTTTAATATAATCCTTAAACATCTCACTACCATGAACAAAAATAATGTAGCGAATACTTTGAATCAACTGCAAACTTCTAAATCTAATTTTTGACACAATGAGTTCAAGCCTATCGTCTGCTTTTCCAATAAACCTAAGTAAAATATTTTTGCTACCATATTTTAATTCTAAGGTTTTAGTGAGTATAAGTATGAGGGCAACAGCAAGTGAAGAACCAAATACTACAATTGTGGTCATATATTTATTTAATAGAGAACCTTACAAAACGACCTATTTCTGTCCTTTCGCCAAATTTTTGGGTAGCCTGTTCTACAAGTGAACTAATTTTAACCTCTGGATTTTTAATAAATGCTTGTTCGAGCAAAACTTTTTCACCAAAGTACGCTGCAAGTTTGCCCTCTAATATTTTATCACGCATCTCCTTTGGTTTGTCGCCCAAATCTTTTTCAAACAACTCCTTGGCGCTCACCTTATCTTCTTCTTTGATGTCATCCATTTTAAGATATTCTGGAGCTAAGGCGGTAATATGCATAGCGATATCTCTCGCAACAGCCTTAAATTCGTCATTTTTAGCGACGAAATCAGTCTCACAGAGGAGTTCAAGCATAGTTCCGACAGAATCATTGCCATGAATATAAGAGACCACTACGCCTGAGCCTAATGTTCGGGCAGACTTTTTGTCAGCCGATTGTTTGCTGATTTTTCTTAAAATTATTTTGGCTTTCTCAATGTCGCCACCCGCCTCTTCTAAAGCTTTTTTACACTGCATGACTGAGACACCAGTAGCATCTCTAAGATCCTTGATTTGTTGTGTTGTTATTTCCATATAATTTATAATAACAAAATTCTAAATTCTAAGCATCAAATCCGAAACAAATTCAAAATTTTTAAGTTTCAAAATTTTAAACATTTGAATTTAGATATTGTTTAGAATTTCGAATTTAGGATTTCGGATTTGATGTATTGTACGCTTCTGCAATTTTTTCAGCAAAAAATCTGATACTTGCGATACCAGAATCATTGGCAGGAATAGGATAATCTACTTCAGTAAGATTGTTATCAGAACCACACAAAGCAATGACAGGAATATTCAAGCTCTGGGCTTCTTTAAGAGCTGTTATTTCGTATCTTGGGTCAACAATGAATAGTGCTTTTGGCAAATTTGCCATATCTTTTATGCCCCAAAACATTTTCTGCAATTTTTCTATTTTTCTATCGATAAGGACTCTTTCTTTTTTGGTATATTTAACTAATTCACCTTTTTCTTTTTGAGACAAAAGATCAATCATCATATCTACTCTCTTTCGGATTTCAGGGAAATTAGTTAGCGCTCCACCAATCCAACGACTGGCGACATACGGCATACCAACCTTTTCAGCCACCTCTTTAACAATATTTTGAGCCTCATTTTTGCCCCCGATGAAAAGTATGGTTGCTTTGGTAGCGGCAAGTGAAGCTACAAATTCTAAGGCTTTTTCCAATTTGTCATGAGTTTTTTCCAAATCAAAAATATCAACCCTATTTTTTGAACCAAAAATATAAGGGCTGTTGCTAGGGTGTCTCCTCGATTTACTAAAACCAAAATGCGCTCCGGCATTAAAGAGTTCGTCTAGATTTTTATCAGTTTTTGTTGCTTCTGTCATCCCGTTAGAAGTAGATACTTCTTAAATTAATTATTAACTTGTATATCCCGTGCTTGTGTCTGAAACTTCTAACGGGATCATACGGTTATCAATGTTATCAAATTTTAAAATTTATGCAAATTTTGGTTTAATTATGGGCATTTTGCAAATGTACTCATACCCCCTACTTGAAATCCAGGATTTATAAAATCCGTATTCACATTTTTTGAAATACCTGAGCTATCTACGCACCATCCTTTATTGCCAGAGGTCGGATTATATAGTGGCGCCGCAAATGCCCAACTATCATGAGTAGAATTGCCAACTCCACAATAAATTCTCCAAAGACCAGTACCTGTAGATTCGTTATGAACGGCTAATTCAAGACTTGTTATTGATTCATTAATGTTAGCATCTAGAAGTGTTCCAACTCCAGAAGGAGAGACTCTGCATTCTCCTATATCGTCGTTCGCCCAACCCGCTGGATTTGTGCCGTAATAAGACCCATATTTAATGTAAAATAATTCCGCCTGGTTTCTCATCTGTTGCATGGTGGATTTTATTTTCGCATCTTTGGCTTTAGAACGGGCATTGTTCAAAGAGGTAATTATGATGCTCGATAATACGCCGATAATTGCGATTACTATCAGAAGTTCTATGAGAGTAAAACCTTTATGGGTCAAAATCTTGTGCACAATAGAATAATTATAACTCTAAAAATAATTATTTAAAAACGTCAATAATAGCGGCCATCTGGCCTTTCATTATATTTTCAATACCGTGCCAAGACTTGTTGATACGGTGGTCGGTAATACGGTCTTGAGGGAAATTATAGGTGCGAATCTTTTCACTCCGATCACCTGTACCGACCTGGCTTTTGCGCTCACTAGCGTATTTTTTGGCATCTTCAACTTCTTTAAGTTCATTAAGTCTGGCTTCTAAAACTAACATCGCCTTTTCTCGGTTGGCTTGCTGACTTCTTTCAGCACGACAACTAACGACTATACCGGTTGGCTTGTGAGTAAGGCGGACGGCAGTTTCAACTTTGTTGACATTTTGACCCCCTTTTCCACCAGCACAAGAAAATGCAACCTCCAAATCATTTGGATTCATCTCTACTCTACTTTTTTTCCTGATTGGCAAAATTGCTACTGAGACAGTCGAAGTGTGTACCCGACCCATCTTTTCGGTAGCAGGCACTCTCTGCACTCGGTGAATACCGGTTTCAGAACGCATCTCTTTATAAACATCTTTGCCTCTGATTTCAAAAGAAGCCTCTTTGTAGCCACCAAGTGGCGACTCAGCTTCATCCATTATTGAAACTGTCCAGTTCCTAGTATCTGCATATTTGCGATACATTGTGCCGAGCTCTTCAGCAAAAAGTGCCGCTTCTTCACCACCGACGCCAGCTCTGACCTCCAAAACTATTTCGTTTGGAAATTCCTCTTCTTCTTTCTCTTTTCGGATTTCTTCTTCCAAAATTTCATCCATCTGTTTTAGGGCGACTTCTTTTTGAATCTCAATATTTTTCAGATCTGCTTCGGCCATATCTCGTAAGTCTGCCGATGAGGCAGGTTCATTTTCTTTTATCAATAGCAAAATATCAGCCTCTTCCTTAAGAAGCCTTTCAAAATTTTCCGCCAAATATTGAGTCTTTGGGTTTGATTTGTATTTTTCTAGGTCCATAATATTGTTCTAACTCCTAATCTCCCCCTTAATGTAAGGGGGATTAAGGGGGTTATTTCTTTGCCATAACTCACCCCTAACCCCTCTCTTACAACAAGAGAGGGGAAAAAGAAAAAGAGTTATTTCTTAGTTTTAGAAACTTTGGTAGCTGCAGCTTTGCGAGCTTTAAACCTTTCCACTCTTCCAGCGGCGTCAATAACCTTTTCGTTGCCAGTGAAGAATGGGTGGCAAGCACTACAAATTTCCACTTTTATTTCTTTTTGAGTAGAACCTACAGTAAATTTATTACCGCAAGAGCAGGTAACTTTGGCATCAGTATAATATTGTGGATGTATTTCTGTTTTCATTTGATTTTAAATTCGATTATAAATATAACAGATGCCTGATTTTTATGCAAGGAAAAAGGCCCCCACTGTTACTCGTTACGAGCTCCTATACATATATGATATGTGTTGGAAATTGGGGGGCCTAGTCGCGAATTTTTGAAAAAGAGTCTCGCCTCTCTTCAGATCCTGGGACCCGGAGTAAGGTCTCCAGCTAAGGAAAACTTCAAGTATACCTCCATATTGTTGCGGTCGAGTTAACAGTGATTGTCGTCTCGACTCTGTTAATATCCTACACCTACCCAATTCTCTGTCAAGCAAATATATATGTGGATAAGTTAAAACCCCTCTAATGGATCAATCATAGTAAGCTGGATATTTTCAGCCTTTGCTAAAACTTGATTACCATAAAATGTATTTGCTGGCCCCCCACCGACTCCACACGAACGGCCAGAATAATATTTGCAGGCAGCATTGCGCTCAGCGGTATATGTGCCGCTCGACGCGCCGAGGTCAGACATATAAACAGCCGTAGCGAGAATCGCATGTTCAGGGTTCCAAGGGTTAACACTGTCCGCGTCTAATCCCAGGCTACTACCAAGTTTATTTTTAAATAATTCCCATGTTGAAGGAATAAATTGTGAAGGTCCCATTGCCCCTCCATAGCCTCTTGATGCACTCCAAATCGTGCCTGGCGGGCAAGAAACAGGGGTCATTCTCCAGTCTTTGCCAAGTCTTTTGGTTATATCCTCAAATGGCACAGTGTCTCTCGGTGCTTTCATTACCCTCTCAAAAATAGTTCCGGTATTTTTGCCAGCTCCATCACCATTTTCCAAATTATTTACTAAACATGATCCTTGATTTTTACCAAGATCTGACTCTTGAGTCAAAATTGCCAAAATAAGTGCGGGCCTAACACCAGTTTTTTGCGAGGCTAAGGTGGCATACTTCAGAGCATCACCAAAAGGGATACCCTCAGTATCGCGAAGTGAAAATAGGGCGGCTCTGATTTGAGCGGCCTTTTTCTGCTTTTCGGCGATCACTTGTTGGTAAGTTTTTTCCTGTGTCTTATTTATAGAAATTAATCTCTGCTTTTCTTTTTCATCTATTTCAACTTTTTTCTTGTCAGCCTCAATTTTGGCTTTAGTATCTGCTTCGGCGATTCTTTTGTCATCGAGAACCTTCCTCTCCTCATCAGTTTTCGCCTGCAAATACCTTATTTCATCAAACTGTTTTTCTAGTGACTCCTTTATTGAACTAAATGAATCAATGTCCTCAAAAAATTCTGAGAAATTTTTATTTGAGAGCATCACTTCAACTAGCGAATATGTATCCAACTCATCGGTTGAACGCAGTATTGCCGCCAGCGACTCTTTGCCTCTACCCATCTTGTCTTCTAATTCCTGGATAGTTTTAGTTTTCAAACCAATATCGCGAGTCAATTGTTCAATCTGAATTTGCCTCTTCTTTATAAAAGCTTTTGCTTCATTAATTTTCGCCTGCAATATTTGAGAATCTCTTTCAAGTGAGGCGGTGCCCTGCTTAGTTTGGCCAAGTATAGATTCCCATTGCGCAATCTCTTTTTCTGTTGCTACTAGTTCTTCTCGCCATTTTGACTCCTGAGCGGCTATTTCACTTTCGGTTAAGGCGATAACTGGAGTAGTAAGTAGCAAGTAGCTAGTAGCTAGGGAAAAAAATAGAATAATAAAAAAAATTCTGTATTTTGAAAATTTCATATGATTAAGCGAAATCATGTCGAACGATACGTCGATTAGAGTTCGACCTTAATTATATCAGAAACCTAGATGCTTGCTACTAACTACTTGCTACTTCTTCAGCGCCTTCCTCCTCCTTCTTACCCTTCTTTTCAACTTCTATTTGAGATAGGTCTGCCGATACTTCTACTTCTTCAACCTTCTCTGCCTTTGGAGTTGCTACAGTCACCACCACCTCTTCTGGATTTTCAACAAGAGTCACACCTTTTGGTAAAATAAGATCCTTGGCCAAAATCTGACCTTCTAATTCGGTAATAGAGGAAATATCAACATCAATTTGGTGAGGTAGATTTGCCGGCTCAGCTTCGATTTTAATTTCATGCATAATTTTCATAAGCACTCCAGCGAGATCTTTAACTGCGGGAGAAACACCGATAAATTCAATCGGAACATCAATTTCAACTTTGTGACCTTTTTCAAAAATATAAAAATCAGCGTGTCTTGGCTCGCCAGTTATAAGATCATAATCAACATCATGAATCAAAACATCCAAATCTCCGCCCGGAATACTGAGTTTGATAACCGTAGATTCACCAGCATTTTTCCAAGCCTTTATAAAATCACTTTTTTTAATTTGGATTGGTAGAGCCTCTTTTTTATGCCCATAGCAAACAGCCGGCATCAATCCTTCATTCCTAAGGCTTTTTAATTTACCAAGTCTCTCTCTTTTTTCCGCTTTTATTTCTATTGTCATGAAAACAAGGATAACACAACCTCACCCCGCTATGCAACCTCACCCCATGCAGCTTTATAACCTCACCCCGTTCGCCTTACGGCGAACGACCCTCTCCTAGATGCAGGAGAGGGTAAAAATGCGAAAGGCCGACCTATTTGGTCGGCCTGTATCGGTTGAGCGCCCGCAAAGCTTCAGCAGCTTCTTGGAGCGGCTTTCTGACAAACTCGGCTAGTTCACCGGTCGTATCTTCCAACGCGAGCTTTACTGCAAACGAGTAAGATCCCATCCTTATTGCCGCTCTTATGGTTTCTCGTTGACTTTCGAAGGATCCACATTCTATTTGTGGCTGATCCATAGTTCACCTCTGTTACTGTTTATACAACATTACAAAAAAATTCACAAATTTTCTCTAAAACTTTCTCAGTATTGTTTTCCACTTCCTCATTTTTAAATCTCAAAACTTTGTAACCGAGTTCTTTAAAAAATTTATCTCTCACTATGTCATTTTTACGAAATTCTGATTGATTGTGTATTTCCCCATCAAGTTCAACTATTAATTTGCATTTTTGGCAATAAAAATCGGCAATGTAACCACCGATGCTATGCTGCCTTTTAAATTTTGCTCCTAACTTATTATTTCTTAATTCAAACCAAAGTATTTCTTCCGCTTTTGTTTGATTTTTTCTTAATTCCTTTCTTCTATCACTTAGTGTTCTGTTGTTGTGTGTCCATTTCATAACCTCACGTTATTTTATAAACCTCATCCCACTTACCTTCGGTATGTTGCCCTTCCCCTAGATGCAGGGGAAGGGAGAAATTAAAAATTAAATGTTTTTCAGAAATTTATGTGTGTCATAACGCCCCTCTCCTGCCTCTAGGAGAGGGGCAAGTCCCGAAGGGACTGGGGTGAGGTTATGAGGTTATAACCCAGCAAACAACGCCATCCGCTTTTCCACAACCGTCTGCATTGCCTGAACGGCGGGTTTCAAATATTTATAAGGAGCGATTTCATCAGGATTTTCAATAAGTGATTTTTGGATACCCTGCTTGTAAGCCAATCTGATTTCGGTATTTATGTGTATTATGGAAATACCAGCCTCTATAGCCTGTTTAAATTCCTCATCTGTAATACCCGAGCCACCATGGAGGACCAGAGGCACGCCAGCTGATTCCCTTATCTGTCTTATTCTCTCTATATCAATTTTAGGATTACCGCCTTTTACCATACCGTGAATGTTGCCGACAGCAGGAGCAAAAAGATCAATACCAGATTCCTTAACAAATTGTGCCGCCTCATCTGGCTTGGTCATAGTATTCTCTGATACTTCAACCCCATGTGGAAGTTCATCTAAAACCTTTGATGATTTACCTATAAAACCATATTCTGCCTCAATTAATATTTCTGGATTTTTTGAATTTTTATAATCAACAGATTCTTTAGTCATTATTATGTTTTCTTCAAATGATTTTTCTGCACCATCAATAATAACCGCATCAAATCCAGCGTCTATCACCTCTTTGACTCTATCAACTGAGTAAGTATGATCGGCATTTAAAAATATTGGTAAACCTTCTGTTTTAATTGTGTCTACCAAAGCTTTAACCTGCTTTACTCCAATAAAATCTCTCTCACCTTCAGATACACCAATAATGACAGGTAGGTTTAATTTTTTAGATGCATTTACCACCGCCCAAAAACCCTCGGAATTAGAAATATTAAAATGCCCAATTGCAATCTTTTTCTCTTCCGCTTCTTTTATATATTCTCGCAACGATTTCATATTCATATCCACATATTATCATATTTTTATTTTTTAAAAATTTTTATAGTGTATAATTAATTGCAATATGCAACTCTTTAATTTGTCTAAGGATTTTGATTTTGTGGCAATCGGCGATATTACTACCGATGCCTTTATTCGTATTAAAGATGCCAAAATTAGCCGTGACGAGTCAGGCAAAAAATCAGATTTAATTTTGAGATTTGGCGACAAGGTTCCTTATGAATTTATGGAAGAAGTGAGAGCTGTGGGCAATAGTGCAAATGCTGCAGTTTGCGCAGCAAAATTAGGACTAAACTCAGCCCTAGTTACCAACGTTGGTGATGATCATAATGGCCACGAGTGTATTGCGACTTTACAAAAAAATAAAGTTGCAACTAATTTTGTTACGATAGAAAAGGACAAAGAGACCAATTATCATTATGTTTTGTGGTTTGAAGATGATCGCACTATCCTAGTCAAGCATCAGGAGTACGACTATAAATTGCCAGACATTGGTAGCCCAAAGTGGGTTTATTTATCATCAATAGGAGAGAGTTCAGCACAATATCATACTCAAATTGCTGATTATTTAAGGAAAAATCCCGAAGTTAAATTTGCTTTCCAACCAGGCACCTTTCAAATGAAAATGGGGACAGAAATACTAAAAGATCTTTACAGCCGATGTGATATATTTTTTTGCAATGTTGAAGAGGCCAAAAATATTTTAAATAAGCCTGACGAGCAGGATATAAAAAATATATTAAAAGAGATGCATAGTATCGGTCCAAATGTGGTAGTTATTACCGATGGACCAAGAGGTGCTTATGCTTTTGATGGTTATGAAGGGTTCTTTATGCCACCATATCCTGATGTCAAACCTCCCTATGATCGCACTGGCGCTGGTGACGCTTTTGCTTCAACCTTTACATCTGCTATAGCATTAGGCAAATCTCTCTTTGATGCATTTATGTGGGCCCCAGTAAACTCTATGTCGGTAGTTGGTCAGGTTGGCGCTCAAAAGGGATTACTCACTCAGGATGAAATGCTCAAATTTATTTCCAATGCGCCCGCAAACTATCGTCCTGAAAAAATTATGTAAAAAAACGGCCACCCGAGGGTGGCCAAAATGTGGAGTGAAGAAGTCGAATAAAAGGACTCGTGGGGGGAGAAAAAATAAGCTAAACTAGCAAGTGCGAGATCGCCGGATCACCTCCTTTCTCCTCCCCCCCTTTTGTCTATTCTTAAATTAGCAAACCTCTGAACTAATGCAAACCCAAGCTGTGGATTAGTTTTTTCTCCCCATTACTCTCTCCACTGCCTTTTCAATACTAGAAACTCCCATACCATAATGCTCAATAAGTTCTGCTGGAGTACCCGACTGACCAAATTTATCGTGAATTCCTATGAACTCCATCGGCACTGGGTGATTTTGTACTAGGACTTCAGATACCGCTGAACCTAAGCCCCCAACAACCTGATGTTCTTCGACACTAACTATCGCCCCAGTTTCTTTGGCTAAATTTATTACAGCTTCAAAATCGAGAGATCTAACACTTGAGATATTTAAAACTTTAACCGCAATTCCTCTTTGTGAAAAATTTTGAGCTGCCAAAATTGCATTGTGGAGCAATGCACCGGTAGCTACAATACCGACTTGAGCAGTCATTGGAGGATTAAAAAATACTTGGGCTTTGCCTATTTCAAACGGAGTATCCTCGGTTGTGATGATTGGAGTCTTCTCTCGAGCCAATCTTATATATACAGGTTTGTTAATTTTGGCCGCCTCCACCGTGGCCTTTTTTGCTTCAATTGCATCGCAAGGAGAAAGGACAATCATATTTGGCAATACTCTCATAAGAGCAATATCTTCAATTGCTTGATGGGTTCCACCATCAGGCCCCACTGAAACACCAGCGTGACTGCCCACAATTTTTACCGGTCTGTCGTTGTAGGCTATGGTGGTTCGTATTTGTTCCCAATTACGGCCTGGACTAAACATGGCATATGATGATGTGAAAGGAATTTTACCCATCGCCGCCATACCACTTGCGACTGTTACCAAATTTTGTTCGGCTACTCCTACCTGCACAAATCGTAATGGATACTTTTTAGCAAACAAATGCATTTGAGATGATTCATTTAAATCAGCACAAAGACCAACAACATTTTTATCATTGTCAGCCGCCAAAACTAACCCCTCACCAAAACCTTTACGGATAGAGACGCGCTCCACATCCGCGTCAAAAAGTTTTGTATTAAGTTTTAAACTTTGATTTAACATTTTCTGAATCTTATTTCTTATTTCGTATCTCTTCCAATGCCTTTTCTCCTTCCTCTTTGCTTGGCGGTTTACCATGCCACCTATAATCCCCTTCCATAAACGAAACTCCCTTACCAGAAACAGTGTTGGCGATAATGACTGAGGGCATACCTGACACAGCTTGGGCATGCAAAACCGCATCCACTATTTGTTTGAAATCATGTCCATCAATCACTTGAGTGTGCCAGTTAAATGCTTCCCACTTTTGCTTAAGGGGCTCTAGAGGCATTATGTCTTCGGTATTGCCCTCAATCTGAATGTTATTTCTATCAATTATAACTGTTAGATTTTGCAATTGTTCTTTTGCTCCGAGCATCACCGCCTCCCAAGTATTTCCCTCATCGAGTTCTCCATCACTTAGTAGACAATAAAATTGTTTAGGAGAATATTTACCATTGTCCATTTTGTCAGCGAGGCACATCCCAATCGCTTGGGAAAGTCCCGAACCGAGAGGGCCTGAACTCGTCTCCAAAAATTCTAAATATTCTCTATGTGGGTGACCCTGAAGTCTTGTACCAAATTTTCTGAGAGTCATTAATTCTTCTAGTTTGAAATAACCGGCATGAGCGAGAGTAGCATAATAAACTGGACAAATATGCCCATTTGATAGCACTAATCTATCACGATCGCCCCAAGTTGGATTAGTCGGGTCGTGTTTTAATATAAAAAAATAAAGAGCGGTGAAAATATCGGCCATCCCAAGAGGCCCAGCCGAATGTCCAGAGCCTGCCTCTACCAACATTTGGATAATAGACTGGCGTATTTCACCCGCCTTGCCCTCCATCCATTTTATTTTTTCATCTGTAAGTTGAAGCATTAAATTTAAAGTGATTGAAGATTAGTTAGAGCTTCCTTAACATCAGGAGCGTTAAATATTGATGAGCTGGAGACGAAACTAAAAACTCCGGCATCTTTAAGTGTTGGAATTGTTTTTTGATTTACCCCAATATCAATTTGGATTGGCACCGACGAATGACTGTGATGAAAATTTTTTATCATTTCAACAACATTTTCATCTATATCAACCCCATTATAACCCACCCGATCATTACCCATAAACTGCACAAAATCTAACTCGGGTAAAAATGATTCAATTACCGAAATATCTCCCGAGGGTTTGACACCTAAACCGATTTCACAGTTGGCACTTTTGATTGTTTCTATACATTCCTCAACATGATCAGTAGAGTCGATATGAATGACAAAACTTTTAGCACCAAGTGATATAAAATCAGAAATGTATTCAATGGGGTGGAGCACTAACATATCAATTTCCAAAACGAATTCATCAATATATGGAAACTTTTCTTCCTCTCTAACAATCTTCATCATCTCTTCAAATTGATTGCCGTTAAATGGCCAGGTTTTGCTGGGAGCATAATTACCATCGACAATATCAATTTGAACCTTTTTTGCCATGCCCAAAATTTTGCCAAATCTTTCTCTGACTATGTTGAGATTCTGAGGAATAGTTGAAGGAATTATTTCTATCATAATGATACAAAAATTATGCGAAAGCTACGAAATAATAACGAAAACTTACTAATTAATTTCTTCAATCCTACGAATGTGTCTTTCTTCTTTTGAAAATTCAGTCTCTAGCCAAAGCTTCACCGCTTCAAATGCTTCTTCATTTTTTAAAAATCTCGCTCCCAGGGAAAGCACATTGGCATCATTGTGCTCGCGAGAAAGTCTTATTATTTCTAGATTGCCACCATAATATTCTGCCGAACGAACATTTGGGAACTTATCAGCCACCATGTCTTCGCCTTGACCAGTCGCACCCAAAATTATTGCCCTATTATTTTCTGGATTATCTGAGACCATTTGTGCCGCTTTTTTTACATATTCTGGATAATCATCATCCAAATCCAATTCATAGGCGCCACAATCTTCTACTTCATAACCCAAATCGTGTACAAAGCCGAGCAGTTCACTCTTCATCTTAAAGCCCGCGTGATCGCTAGCAAAATATATTTTCATTATTTATAAAAATCATCTTCTTCATAATAATACGACTGTTCGACGCCTTTCATAAAAACCTCGCGATCATTAATTTTATCAGTCAAAGCGGTACGCAAAAGTTCACGAATTTCAAGATCATTTACTGGACTGCGTTGCATCGCATTTAGATAGCTTGCTTTATCAATTTTTGACCAATCAATGCATTGTTTTATGTTTTTTTTCAAAATCAAATCGAGCCATAGTCTCATACTCCGACCATTGCCTTCCATAAATGGGTGAGCGATATTCATTTCCACATATTTGGTTACAATTTCTTCAAAAGTGCTCTCCGGCATTTCTCCAATCTTGGCTAAACTTTCTTCAAGATATAAACAAGAAGCGAACCGGAAACCGCCTTTACTTATATCTTTGGTGCGAATTTGACCAGCGAAATCGTAAAACCCTCCAAACAAGTATTCATGAATTTGTTGCAAACCTTTGGTTGTGCCAATTTCAAAACCTTTAATTTCTTGACTGTCAAAAAGTTTTATGGCTCTTTCTTTGCTGATTTCATCAATATTTTGCATATCAATATTATACCATTTTTAGAGATATTTCCCTATTTTCAAAACATGTTTAATTAAGGTAGCGGTGTAGCCCATCTCGTTGTCATACCAAGCACAAACTTTGACCAAATTTTTATCAACTACCCGAGTCAAACCTAAATCAGCAATTGAACCAAAAAGTGAGCCGATAATATCAGAAGAAACGATAGGATCCCCAACCACTGTAAAAATGCCTTGCCATCTTTCGAGAGCTGCCGCCTCTTTGAGAATTTTATTTATCTCCTCTACACTTGTCTCTCTTTTGGCAATAAATGTCACATCAGCGATTGAGCCAGAAATGATTGGCACTCGCATTGATAAACCATCAAACTTGCCTTCAAGTTCCGGCACAGCCTTTGCAACCGCAATAGCCGCACCAGTTGATGTGGGTATTATATTTTGAGCACCAGCTCTGCCCTCTTTCCAATCTTTTTTATTTGGACCATCAACTATAGACTGGCTGGCAGTATAACCGTGAATAGTATTGAGAATCGCTTTTTCTACTCCAATTTTTTCATTCAATATTTGAATCAAGGGTGCCGCGGCATTGGTAGTACATGAAGCGTTTGAACTTATCTGGCATGCTGAAAGTTTTTCATCGCTTATGCCCATCAAAATTGTTTCTCCTTGTACATTACTCAAATCACTTTCATCATTTTTTACTGGTGCAGTAATAATTACTCTTTTAGCCCCAGCTTCAATATGAGCATTAGATTTTTGAAATGAATTAAAGGCCCCAGTAGCTTCAATCACCACATCCACGTTCATGTCCTTCCATGGTAATTCCTTTGGTTCCTTTATACTTAGATACTTTACTTCTTTATTGTTTATGAGTAGATTAGTTTTGTCTTCTGAAACTGAAATCGAAAATTGGGCTGACCCATAAACAGTATCATACTTCAAAAGGTAGGCAATATTTTCAATATCACCCAAATCATTTATTGCGACAAGTTCTATTTCGGGCACATTTTGAGAGAGCCTCAAAAAAGCTCTGCCTATTCTCCCCGCACCATTTATCGCCACTCTAATTTTTTTATCTTGCATATCCAAATTATACCACCCAGTAGTGAATTTTGGCATAGCACTTTGTGTGCAAAACACAATGCCAAAATCTACTACTGGGTACCAAAAAAATTTTAAGCGGTTTTGGGTACGGGTGTCATTGTGAGAGCGTCAGCTTCACAAACTCCACCAACACAAGCGAGCTCTTTGGCACCGACAGTCTGATCTTCTTTCTCATATAGAACGAGTTTAGAAAAATCAATATGTTTCAAAAGCTTCATGCGCCGTTCGTATTCATCTTTTGTGATTTCTTCATACGGAGCAAGCTGGTAGACATGATTGTCGCGAGGTAAGAATGAAAGACCGCCCACAATGTCCCAATTTTTATAGACGAAGTTTGCTACTGCGATCCATTCTTCATCGCCTACATAGATAGTGACTGATGGATTGTGTTCGGTGAAATTGACCTTGAGTCTCCTCCATTCTTCAAGCATTTCCAAAGCGGTCACATCTTTATTTACTACCGCACCTTCGGGTGCTTTGCATGGAAACTCTAGGACCATAGTAGAAGCATTTGAAGTTGAGTACCCGACTTCAGGCAAAGCAGTCACTCCCTGATCCTGAGCGAGTTTGAGGAGTGGGTCATTGGCCGAAATCCTCACTCGACGAATATAGTAGTGGGAATACCAGGTATGCATACCAGAGCCGACACCCAAAAGCTGGCCAGAATTGCCGTGAGGTTTGACACAGGTGATAGCGGTTGATTCATTTACACCAAATCGTTTAGCGTATTTTTTGTTTGCCTTGATTCCCTCTTCACGAAGAATTTGTAAATTTTTGTCGTCTCTGACAATTTTGTTGTCATAATATCCGGTAATTGATACTCCCAAAAGTTGCTCCTTATCACAATTTTCCTTCCATTCTTTTGAAAGATATTCAAATTTGGTGAGTGTAGCTTGGTAAGTACCAACAATAGTTGCCAAATGCATCTTCCTTTTTAAACTTTCCATCGTGTCTTTTGGTCGCACCACAATAGAAGTCAGATTACAGAATTGTTTTGATTGTAGATAAATTTCTCCGCATGGGTTCATGCCCATCTGTTTAACATCTTTGATAGACTCCCAACGACGCTTTGGCAACTGTGCTTCCAAACCTCCACGATTGAAAATACCGCGCTCTCCTGAATGTGATGTCACAAGCGCAGTCCATTCTTCTAGAAATTCTTCAGCTGATGGCTTAACTTCATACACAGCTGAGTTGTTTGCCATTGAGCGTTGACCTTCAGTCTGCCAAAAAGCGCCTTTCTTAGCATCTCGCATTTCATAATCATCTGGAGCAGATAGTGAAATAAGCGCTGAACGGCGAACTCCGCCTGCCACTACCACCAAACCTATCTGGCAAATAATATCGTGTAAATCCAAAGTAGTAAGTCTGCGTCCTTGACGAGCCAATATTTTGCGACGAGTAAATTGCATTACCTCCTGAAGTGGTGCCGGGCCACTTGCCCTCCCTCCCATAGTCTGAAGTTTTGCTCCGGCTGGTCGAATCAGGGAATAATCAATTTCTACATCAAGGCCTTTTTCCCATACATTACAGGCATCAACGAAAGCTTTGCACCAGCCAACTTTGTCATCTTGGACAACAATTTTTGGTGCCATTTTGCCTGTCTGCTTTTGAATTTGGGGAAACTTGCCAACGTTTTCTGGCTCAACCGAATAACCACAACCAGCGCCACACATTGATACATACATTATTTCTGACAAGTCTTGCCATGATACCGGCGCTATATAAGCGCAGTTGTATGAACAGACATTGGTCCTTCGGCAAGCCTTGCCAGCTGACCAAAGCAATCGCATTGATGGACAAATTTCTTGATTTAAAATCGCTTCTCTTATTTCTTCATATTCTGGTCCAGTCAATTTTGAACCCATATTCTCTTTCATAAAATCCATGAAGCGATCAATGGCTTCTACCCAAGTCTCTCTGCGTCCAAATTCTTCACGCCACCTTGCATAAAATTGATAGAATATAAATTCCTGATATGGAGTTTTAAAATATTTGCTACTCTCGGCAATTTTGGCCTTAACTTCTGCCGGTACCATAGCATTTTGCTCTCGGACCTTTGTACGCTCTTGTCGATAAAGAATATAATTTCTAGCAGTATTTATATATTCAGAAAGCATCAGCTCCTTTTCAACACTGTCTTGGATACCCTCAACTGTTGGCAAGAAATTTTTGTATTTTTTGCTAATCCTGACCAAATCAGCCAGGACCTTGTGCCCCACCATTCTAGCCTCTGCTTCGGAGCCTTCTTGTGAGGCCTTCATAGCCTTATTTATAGCGGTCACAATCCTTTCAAAATCAAAAGCGACTATTGAACCATCTCTTTTTTGGACTTTCTTAACAAAATCCTCCATTGCGTCTTTTTTTGTCACTTTTTTGATTTTTTGAGGCATATTTTTTATAAAAACATTAAAAACTGATAATTTTTTACAAAATTTTGATAAAATTTAAAAACTTTGTCCCTACATTCTACAATTTTTTATGCCAAAAAAACTGTGGATAAGAATTAAAACGAGCACGATATAATACAAATTTATTTATGTAAACCAGAGTCCCCTAATGTCCTTTTATTTTAAGAGCTTAGAGGATTTGAAATTAAAATTCTGCCGAGTCACCAATTTTGATTTTTGCATTTTCAAAAAAACCGGCTTTTGTTTCAAGTACATAGAGACTGAGGAGTGATAGACCATCTCTCTCAGCATAAAATCCTTTCGGAAATGTTTCGGGGCCCACATTTGATTCAATATAAATTATTTTTTTGTCTTGGTTTAACCAAGCAATATCAATAGGGAAATTCATGTCCTTCATCCAGATACCATAATATCCCTCCTCCTCAAAAACAAAGAGCATACCTTCATTTTCTGCCAAACTTAACCTTCCAGATAATCCTTTTTCCCTTTCTGAATCAGTACTTACGACATCAATATTGACCAAAACATCGTTTATTTTCAATATTTTTTTAATATTTTCAGGATTTTGGGATGTTTTATTCCAAAAAACTACAAAAATAACCAAAAAAATCGTCAAAATTATTAAAATTTCTTTTTTCATTTGTTTATTATAACCCCCCTTCGCTGAAGCTCCTAGGGGTAAACAAAAAACCACTCAATTGAGTGGTTTTTTGTGATTAACTCAAAACGAAATTATCGTCTAAAGTTGTCTCTACGAGGACGAGCCTCTTGAGGACGAGCCTCATTTACTGTGAGAGCTCTGCCTTCAATGTCTTTGCCATTCCACATTTCTATGGCGGCATCTGCTTCGGCGTCATTTGTCATGGTTACAAAACCAAAACCTTTTGATACACCTCTTTCTCTGTCCATAATAACGACAGCTTCGGTGACCTCACCGTTTTGAGAAAACATGTCTCTCAAATCAGCATCGGCTGTTTTGTAAGGCAAATTGCCTACGAAAAGCTTTTTCATTGCGTGCTTTTTATATTATTGCGATTAAACGACCAAGCGCTCCGCCTGATTGTTCGCGTCTATAAAGCCGCAAAACAAACTAAGAGAAACTCGCTTACCCATTAAGTATACACCTTGCGCATTAAAAGTCAACCCCCACACTCAAATTGAATGTCGGGGTAAAGGTGCTTGTATTTTTCTGGGTAAATGTTATCGTGTGTAGGTTAGTTATTATTAAAAGAAGTTCCGGAGCATAACCTTTCGTAATCCTGTAAACGGCAAGAGATACGAAAAAGCTTACGGTTTTTTCATTGTATGATAAAGCAAATAATTAGTAAGGAAGAAATAAAGGAAAGCAGAATGTCCAAATTTTTGGAGAATTCCACATTACCACCAACAAAAGAATCTATTGTTGAAGGTACTGTCATCGCCATTGCCAAAAATTCTATTTTTGTAGATTTGGCACCATGGGGTACAGGTATTATTTTTGGAAGAGAATATATCAACGCCCGCGATTTGATAAAAAAAATCAATATTGGCGACAAGATTACTGGCAAAGTACTCGGTACTGACAACAAAGAAGGTTATATAGAAATTTCTCTCAAAGAAGCAAAACAAGCGCTCACCTGGAGCGAAGCCGAAGAAGCTATCAGAGACAAAAAGATATTTGAACTCCCAGTCAAGGAGGCCAACAAAGGTGGTCTTATGCTCGTATGGCAAGGTATCACTGGATTTTTGCCAGCATCTCAACTTAAGACCGAACATTATCCAAGAATTTCAGACGGAGACAAAGATAGAATTCTTGAAGAATTAAGAAAATTGGTTGGTCAGAAATTGGCAGTAGCCATAATTGGTGTAAATGCCAAAGAAGGTAAATTAATCTTCTCTGAAAAAGATCCTGAAGGAAATGAGAAGGAAAAAATAATTGATAAATATACTCTTGGCGACGAATTGGACGGAGAAGTCACTGGCATAGTTGATTTTGGAATATTCGTAAAGATTGATGAAGGTCTTGAAGGATTGGTCCATATTTCTGAAATTGATTGGGGTTTGGTGGATGACCCGCACAAGTTTGCAAAAGTGGGAGACAAAATAAAAGTGAAAGTCATTGAAATAAAAGATGGCAAGATTTCCCTCTCTATCAAGGCTATGAAAGATAACCCTTGGACTGAGGCTTCTAAGAAATATAAGAAGGACGATATAGTGACTGGTGTGGTCATCAAATTCAACAAACACGGCGCCTTGGCCTCTATTGAAGAAGGGGTGGCTGGGTTAGTGCATGTCTCTGAATTTGGTACTGAAGATAAATTGCGTGAAAAAATTGAACTCGGCAAAACCTACAATTTCAAAATAAATATTTTTGATCCTAAGGAACAAAAAATGGCTTTGAGTTTTGTAGAAAATAAATAAAATCTCAAATACAGGAGGTTTTGATGATGGGGAATGATAGGTCAAAAATGCTTGCTAATATCATAATAGCGGCGGCGGTTACGCTAATAACTGCCAAAATATTACCAATTTGGGGTTTGAACCACAGAAATATTGAAGTGATGAGACAATATAATCCGAATGTTAATAATGGTAGACCTGCTAATAAATTGTCTCTCACTGTCGCCTCGGCGCACTTCAAATCAACATTTAGACCCATATAAATGGAGAGCGCACCAGCTAATATAAATAGTGTTATAAAAATTTTTCTCATTTTATGAATTGTAAATATTCATTGCCCTTTCACGACCTTCTATAATTAAAGTTTGAATGGCCTCACTCGCCTTCTTAAACATTTTCTTCATTATATCAGCTTCAGATGGTTTAAATTTGCCCAATATCAAATCTAGAATCGCCTTCTCGCCTTCTGGCTTTTTGGCCTTGCCTTTTGCTGTCGCCGGCGAAACACCAATCCTTACTCTAACAAACTCTTTCGTCTTAACTGCCCTCACAATTGAATCCAATCCGCGGTGACCACCCGTCCCTTTATTATAAGAGACTTTCATTGTGCCAATTGGCAAATCAATGTCGTCATGTACTACTACTAAATTTTCAATGCCTTTCTTTGAAGTTTTTAATTTTGGCTTTACGAAAAATGAAATAGCTTTACCAGAATTGTTCATAAATGTTTCTGGCAAAATCATTGTCATTTTTTCTTTGCCAATTTTTCCATCTGCAACCAAAGCGTTCGCTTTTTTATTAATCTTTAAATCTTCAATCTTTAAATCTTTTAATAACTTATTTACCGCCATCCGGCCCGTGTTGTGGCGAGTGTTTTCATATTCACTGCCGGGATTTCCCAGACCTACGATATAAAACATAAATTTTGAATTAATTGCTATATGTAATATAATGACTGAAATTATGGAAGAAAACAACAACCAGCAGAGTAAATCCTCATTTTGGGAATTTGTCAGATACGCCGTAATCGCTATTCTAATCGTAGTACCATTTAGAGTCTTCGTGGCACAACCTTATATAGTGAGTGGTTCTTCTATGGACCCGACATTTAAAGACGCTGATTATTTGATTGTGGATCAGCTAAGCAAACGCTTTGAAGAACCGGCACGCGAGTCAGTAGTAATTATAAAATATCCCAAAGATCCTTCAAAATATTTTATAAAAAGACTCATCGGTTTCCCTCATGAAAAGGTGGTAATAAGGGACGGCGAGGTGACGGTTTTTAATGATTCAAATCCTCTTGGCATCAAAATAAACAATTCTTATGTGGTTTATGAAAAGATTGAAGATTTTTCTGCCGAGCTTGGTGATGACGAATATTTTGTGATGGGAGACAATCGGGCCGGCAGTTCAGACTCACGCATATGGGGCACACTGCCAAAAAAATATATTATTGGAAAACCAGTTTTGAGATTGTTGCCGATAGATAAAATAGATATTTGGCCAGGACAGTACTAAATTAAATTATAATTTTATAAATCAAAATGACAGAACAAAAAGCTATCCCGAATAGAGATGTGAAGGAAATAAATGAAGCCGGCAAAATTGCTAGATTTTATGGTTTTAAGCCTATTGTTCCGCCAGCCATCACAAAGCATGATTTTGATGTAGTTAAAGATTTTGATCCTATATCACATCCAGCCGAAAAGGCGGCGCTCTTGCGTATGTATCTTGAAGACCGAATGATGTCTCAACCTCAACCAGTTATGCTTTTTTGTGAACGACCTTTTTCGGGAATAAAAGAAAAGAAGAAACCTCATTATTTGGAGGCTTCACTTATTTCAATGGGTTCATCCAAAAGTATTTGCGAATGCCTTTCTATCCAAACCGGTATTACAATATTAAACAAACTTGGATTTAAAAATATTGATGTGCGTCTAAATTCAATTGGCGACAAAGATTCAGCCAACGAATTTCAAAAAAAATTAATGGTTTTCATTAGGAAAAATTTTAATTCCTTCCCCGCGGATTTGAGGCAACTTCTAAAAAAGGACCCTCTGGCGATTTTGAGAAGGAAAAATGAAGCTTGGGCAGAATTCCAATCTGAGTGCCCCAAATCAATTGAATTTCTCTCTGAAGCAAGTAGGGCTCATTTCAAAGAAATACTGGAGTTTCTAGAAATTCTTGAAATCCCATACCAGATAGACCATTTCCTTTTTAATGGACCTGACATTGAATCAGAAACAATATTTTCATTGGTTGATACCACCATTTCCGATGACCAAAGTCCCAAAGCCGAGCTTGCGTACGGTTTCCGATTTAATCGTTTGGCCAAAAAAATTGGTTTCAAAAAAGATTTGCCTTGCAGTATTTTAAACATTAGCGCCAAACTCAAAAAAAGTTTGCCCAAAGTCAAAGCGAAAAATATCAAACCTCAATTTTATCTGATTCAATTTGGTCCAGAAGCCAAACTTAAAAGTTTTTTGGTTCTTGAAGAACTTCACAAAGCCGGAGCCGGAGTAACGCACTCAATTGCCAAAGACAAACTAGGAAGTCAGATAGGCGTAGCCGAAACCTCTGGAGTCCAATATATTATTTTGATAGGTCAAAAAGAGGCGTTGGATAATTCGGTAGTTATAAGGAACGCCTCCAACCGCGCCCAAGAAATCGTCCTAATCTCAAACCTCGCCTCCAAAATCAAGGAGCTAATTTAACCCTTGACAGAATATCCCGACTATGCTATACTTAAGGTGGAGTTAATCATGCCAAAAGCACCAAAAAAATTTGAAAAGCTGACAAAAGAAGAAGCGACTCTTCTTCTGAGGAGTTGCAAACAAGGCGCCAGATCGGAGAAGGAAATACGAAATCGTGTCGCTGAAGCTGGGTTCAAAGGAACAGTGGCCACGACATCGATGCAATCGGGTTCAAGGTTCATGGCGATGATAATGGTGTGGGGCCCAAACGGAGAATTCATTCAGGTGTGATTTCGTTGTTTCGGCTTCACAGCCCCGTCCAGACAAGGCCCCGTGCTTCTGTCTGAGACGGGGCTTTGTTTTTTTAAAATTTCTCAATACTCAGACCATCCCCTAATTGGCCTATCGGTCAACTAGGGGATAGTTGGAATATTCAATTCATATCATCATTTTTCTAACCTTCCCCCTTCCCCCCCCTTACCCTAAGGGAGGGGTGACTATTATTTATTATTCTCTTTTGATTCTAGAGCTGGTTGCCTTATTCCCTCCTTAAGGTAAGGAGGGTCGACACGAAGTGCGAGGAGGTTAGGTTTGAGATTTAAAGCTTCTTTTGCACAAAAAAGGAAGGTATGTTAGGATACTCACCATGGCAGTAAATGTAGAAGTCACCAAAAGTGGCAATGATAACAATTTAGGAATAATCAGGAAATTTACCAAAAGGGTTCAAGGCTCTGGTATTTTGTCACGCCTACGAGGCCGAAGATACAGTAGTCGCAAGCTCTCTGAATATGTTAAAAAGAAAAAAACTTTAAAGAGAATTGAAAAAAAGGCTAACATAAGAGAGCTTATCAAAATGGGTAAAATGCCCGGTACTTTGGAAAATTAAAAGATTGAATGATTGAAGTATTAAAAGATCTAGAAATAAAGGAAATTAAAAACGATATTTTAGGAAAGGATTACGACCTTTCTGTTCGTTTTGTAAGTGAAAATAAAATAAAAGAATTAAATAAAAAGTATCGCAAAATAAATAAACCAACTGATATACTCTCTTTTGAAATTTCAGATAAGATGGGTGAGATTTTTATTTGTAAGAGTGTCGCAAATAAAAAAGCAAAAGATTTTGCTGACCAATATCCCGATTATATTTTATTTTTAGTTATCCACGGTTGTTTTCATTTGAAAGGCATGGAACATGGTGTTAAAATGGAAAGATATGAGTTCACACATTACAGCCGGTATAGACATAGGGACATATGAAGTCCGAGTTGTTGTCGCCGAACAAAATGATGAAAATTCATTACCTACAATTTTAGGAACCGGCAGAGCCGAATCAAAAGGCTTGCGTCATGGTTATATTATCAACACTGCTGATATCACCAAAAGTGTAAGTCTCGCTATTGCTCAAGCCCAAAAATCCTCAGGCATAAAAATCAAAAAAGCCTTTATTTCTATTGGCGGAGTCGGCTTGTCCGGCATCACTTCTCAGGGTTCAACTATTGTAAGTCGTGCCGATCAAGAGGTCACTGAAGCCGATACCGAGCTCGCTATTTTGGCTGCCGAAGAATCAATTCCTGCCGCTCTCATTCAAAATCGAAAAATTATTTACTCAATCCCAACTTCCTGGAAAGTAGATGGCAAAGGGGTTTTGGGTAGAGTAATGGGAATGAAAGGAGTAAAGCTTGAGACCAAAACTTTATTTATAAGTTGTATTGAGTCGCACCTTGATGACTTAATCGAAGCGGTTGAGGAGGCTGATATTGAAGTGATTGATGTTGTAGCCTCCCCCATTGCCGCTAGTTTCGTCACTCTTTCAAAAAGTCAAAAGATTGCTGGCTGCGTCCTTGCTAACATTGGCGCCGAGACAGTTTCGATAGTTGTGTTTGAAAATAATATACCGATTTCGTTAGAAATATTTCCTCTTGGTGGTTCTGATATTACCAACGATATAGCTTTGGGATTAAAAATTTCATTGGAGGAAGCTGAGGCAATCAAGCTCGGTGGTGTGACTGCTACAAGTTACTCACGAAAGAAACTTGAAGAAATAATTTCAGCTCGTCTTGGAGATATTTTTGAGTTGATTGAAGTTCATCTTAAAAAAATTGGTAAGTCCGGAGTTTTGCCCGCCGGCATTATCATAACCGGTGGCACATCGTCCATTGGCCAGATTGAAGATTTGGCTCGAAGTTACCTCCGCCTACCATCTCGGATCGCCTCGTTAAATATTGGCAATGGTAAATTCCAGATCAAAGACTCTTCTTGGTCAGTAGCATACGGTCTTTGCATCATCAGCAACCTGTCAGACGAGAAGGAAAGATTAGGCCTAAGGAAAAGTAGCAAAAACATATTTAACAGTATATTCAAGGCTTTAAAACAGTTTCTGCCTTAGTTTTTATAACACATTTTATTTGATATACAACCTTTGTATTTTGAAGGAAATTTTGATAGTATTGTGTTTCGTAATAGTATTCAAATTTAACTAAAAATATGCCACAAATAAAACCAGAAGTAGAAGTATTTGCTCGAATCAAGGTCATTGGAGTCGGTGGTTCCGGTAAAAATGCGGTAAACCATATGATTAATTCCAAAGTCAAAGGAGTGGAATTTATTGCCGTCAATACTGATGCCCAAGACTTACATCACTCCGAAGCAAAGAAAAAAATTCATATTGGTAAAAACCTTACTCGAGGTTTAGGCACTGGGATGAACCCTGAGCTTGGCAAAAGAGCGGTTGAGGAAACCAAAGAAGAAATTCAAGAAGCCATCAAAGGAGCTGATATGACATTCATTGCCTGCGGACTCGGTGGTGGTACTGGTACTGGTGCGGCGCCGGTTATCGCTCGCACATCAAAGGAACTTGGGGCTCTCACTGTCGGCGTGGTCACCAAACCATTTTCATTTGAAGGTCAGCAAAAAATGCGATTAGCTGAAGGGGGTTTGGAAGAGCTTCGTCAATCAGTCGACGCCTTGATAGTTATTCCCAACGATAGACTCCTGGCAACGATAGACAAAGACACTTCCGCCAAAAACGCTTTCGCAATGTGTGATGATATTTTGAAACAAGCAGTTGAAGGTATTTCAGACCTTATCACTATGCCCGGCATTATAAATATTGACTTCGCAGATGTCAGAGCGATTATGGAGGGTGCTGGAGGTGCACTTATGGGTATCGGTAGAGCTAGTGGTGAAAAGAGAGCTGAAGAAGCCGCCAAATTGGCCATCAATTCTCCCCTTCTTGAAGTAAGCATCAACGGTGCCAAAGGAGTACTATTTTCAATTGCTGGTGGTGATGACCTCACAATGTTTGAAATTCATGATGCTGCTAAATTTATTACTGAATCTGTTGATCCAAATGCCAAAATTATTTTTGGAACCGTCCGTGATGAAAAACTTAAGAAGGGTGAAATCAAAATTACTGTTATCGCTTCCGGTTTCCCAGAATCTTATATGAAGAAAAACCTGTTTGGAGATAAGGCTATGAGTGATGACGGCGAAGGTAAGGGTAAAATATTTAACTCTGTATTTAATAAAGATGATAAGAAAGAAAATAAGAGAGAAGAAGAACCAGAAGAAAAGAAACAAAATATAATTGATGATGAAGACGAATGGGGCGCTGTCCCAGCATTTCTCCGCCGTTCAAAGTTGAAATAAACTACCTCACCCCGTTCCGCTAAAGCGGAACCGCCCCTCCCCTTGCAAAGTGGAGGGGAAAAATTCGAACGCCAAAAAACTTGCAATTTTTATTAATATATACTTAAATACACGAGGAAGGAAAAATTCAATGGCAACAGGAATGCAAGTGGCAGAGGTGTTAATTGAATACGCCAAAATGACCACAGGAACTGGGTTCACGGCCCATCTGGACTTGGATCACAGCCCACACATCGTAAATACGGCTGAACCAGATGTACTGGTCAAGCAATTGGCGGGCGAAGTTATCCAGCAGCGAATGCTTGCCGCCAAAACGCTAACAGAGAAACTCGTTTCGCTCTGCTACGAAAGCGGTGTGATCTGGATTCATCCCGAACGGGGCAAAGCGATTCAAACGAATCAGGAGCTGACCCTAGACGAAGAAAAAATCCTGCAGGACTTGCAGAGTGAATTGGCAAGAATCGACACGTTCATTCACCTGTAAACCGAAGGCAACTTTGTCTTCACAGAGCACGACCGCAAGGTACGGCTCTTTTTGTTTAAATTTTAATCAAAAAACTCCTTATTTTTTCCAAAACTTTATTAATATTATTTTCAACTTCCCTATTCAAAAATCTTAAGGTTTTGTAACCGAGTTCTTTAAAAAATTTATCTCTTACCTCGTCATATTCTTTTGCATCTTTAGTATTATGAATTTCTCCATCAAGTTCAATAATTAATTTCTTTTTAGCGCAATAAAAATCAAGAATATAACCACCAACGCTATGCTGTCTTTTGAATTTCACTCCAAGCTTATCACTTCTTAAATAAAACCAAAGAATTTTTTCTGTAGGAGTTTCTTTTCTTCGTAATTCTATTCTCCTATCTTTTAATATTCTATTGTTGTGGATTCTTGACATTATTATAAATTTTCTCATTTCTCCCCTCCCCTTTGCAAGGGGAGGGGCAACCCAGCTAAGCTGGGTGGGGTGAGGTAGTAATTTTGGAATGAAATATCTATATGATACAATAAAATTATGTACGATTTAATTATTATTGGCGGTGGACCAGCGGGAGCCGCGGCTGGAGTTTATGCCGCCAGAAAACAAATAAAAACCGCGATTATCGCGCAAACATTTGGTGGCCAAAGCATGGAATCAGATGAGATTCAAAACTGGATAGGCACTCCAGCTATTTCAGGTATGAAATTAGCCAAAAGCCTAAAAGAACATGTCAAATTTTATGCAGGTGATTTTGTAGAAATTAAAGAGGGAGAAGTTGTAAGCAAAGTTGAGCATATAGAAAATGATGGTTTTTTGGTTACTACCAATAAAGATATTTATAAAACTAAAACTGTTTTAGTCACTACCGGTAGTTCCCGCAAAAAATTGGATATTGAGGGGGCGAAAGAATTTGAGGGTAAAGGCATCACCTATTGCGCTTCTTGTGATGGGCCATTTTTTACTGATAAGGACGTAGTGGTGATTGGTGGCGGAAATGCCGGTTTCGAAACCGCTGCCCAGCTTCTTGCGTATTGCAAAAGTGTCACTTTGATAAGTCGGGGTGAATTTAGGGCTGACCCAGTGACAGTTGAAAAGGTTTTGGCAAATCCTAAAATGAAATCACTCAGCAACGCTATTCCCGTTAAAGTTCTCGGCGACACTTTTGTAAAATCATTAATTTATAAGAGAGTGGCGCCTTTTGCCGAAGACAATCTTGAGATTAAGACTGACGCCATTTTTGTTGAAATCGGTCATTCCCCTGCCACCTATTTCGTCGATGGTTTGGTGGAACTTGATGAATTTAAACACATAAAAACTGACCCTACCACTCAAAGGACCAGTATGCCAGGTATTTGGGCCGCCGGTGACTGCACCGACGGTCTCTATCATCAAAACAACATCGCCGCCGGAGATGCCGTCAAGGCTTTAGAAGATATCTATTTGGAACTCCACCGAATGAGTTAGTTATCTCGGAGTGCCGAATAGTTGGACGACGAAAGTGGCAGTGCGGCCTTTGTAGACACCCGTAGAGGTGGCAATGCCTATCTCAGTATATTTTGGATTTACAATATTTAAAAAATGACCGCGCGAATTCATCCACGCAGTTTCTACATCGGCACTATTTTCAAAGTTGACGGCCAAGTTTTCACCAGCGTATTTATATTTATAACCAGCTTGTTCAAACCAATACCAAGGCGTGTTTCCTTCAGGTGTATTGTGAGCAAAATAACTCTTTGCAGCCATATCATCTGCCTTCATTTGAGCCGCCTTTTCCAAAACTGGGTTAATTATAAGTTCTGCCACATTAGCCGCTACCCTATCCTTGTTGGTCAAATTTACGAGCACAGAGGCATAAATAGCCGAAAGTGAGTCCATGACAGGCGCTCTAAAAGATGGCACCGTACCTACGAAAATCATCAAAACCAACAAAACCGCTATCAATATTTTTAGTCTCATAATTTCTTTATAATCTCTTCTCATTTTGGACAGTATAACACATTTTTATTTTAGAATATTGTAGATGTATAAACCAAGAGAAAGGAGCAGAATAATGATAAATATTGGTATGGGACAATATTGACTTAAAATAAAGGCGACAACGATAGCCAGAGCAGAAAATAATCCAAAGAAAGCATAAGACTTTCGTTTAACTACTTCTCGGGGTAAACCCCTCCTTTCATATCTTGGTCTTAATATTAATCTCCAAATCAAATACCCCACCAAAAGTATGAGCAGGGCTATAAGAGAACATAAAGAAATCAAATTACTCCAGCCAGATGTTATAGCAGCTGCTAAATTTTCTTTATTTAATATTCCAACTGTTTCCCCATCGGTTGAAGTCCCATTATTTTCAGTAAGAGCTCCCAGTATTTCCCCTTCTCCTCCGGAGATACCAAAACCTGAAGCTATAGTATTTCCGACTCCGGATGGAATAGGCACAGTAAACTCGTGTTCATAACTTATAGTTGCCGGTGAGGCGCGGGAAACTACCCGATATTTATAAACCCCTCCAGGATTAAGACCGGTTAAAAACATTGAATGATTTATAACCTTGGTTAAATCTTCGTTGGTGCCCGATGGATATCCGAAGTATGGTGGATTATTTATATCAAAAGGATATGGCGCGCCAGAAATTGGCCCATAGACCACTTGACTGGTAGCTGGAATGTTAGTGTCCCAAGTGATAGTAGCATGACCAGAACCGAGGATAACACCACTGGCTAAAATATTTGAAGCTTGTTCATTGAAAATAATCAGGTGTCGCGAACCACCCCCAGATGAACCTCCACCTCCTCCACTAGTTCCATCATCACTGATTATTCCTTCTTCCGAGCTTGTTGCTACCTCATTAGTGCAATAAAAATTACCACCAGAAAATCCGACACAAATATCAAAACCCAACGATTTGCCTTGATAGTTATTGTTAGCGCCTTCAAGGAAAGTAATTTTTAGATTAAATGTTTTGGAACCACCATTTGCTCCAATTTGGGAAAGTGGCACCGGTCCAGCGTTTAGGAAAGTCTCAAAATTATTATCGTAAATTGAAATCGGACCATCAAACATTTCCAATTTCATCTGGCTTGCTAAATTATCGTCATTTAAAACATTAACCGCTTCTATATAAGCACTATGTAGAACTGTGTCATTATTGCCAACGGTAATATCTGCATCTCTACTGTCGCCCGGCATAAAATTGGAGACATTGAAAAGAGGGCTCGAGCTAAAGGTGGCAGACAGGGGTGAAACTGGTTGGGCGAAAGCAACACTGGCAAAACCACCCAATGCTATTATTGCGGTAGTGGCGGATATTAATATTTTAGTAATTTTGTTTTTCATATATTTATTCTGTTGATGGTGGTTCAACTGGAGCAGGAGTTTCTATTACAGGTACTGATTCTATTATTGGTTCCAAAACCCCACCCTGACCCTCCCCTTGATCAGGGGAGGGAATTTCGGATTCCCCCTCTTGCTTGTCCGGCGTAGCTGGAGCAGAGTCAGATTGTAAGAGAGGATCAGGGGGCGTTATTTCTAGATCAGGTGGTATCACTACAGCCGGCTCCTCCACAATCACATCTAGCACGACTTCAGAGGTAGTAGTCGCCACTATTTCCTCTTCTTTAAATGGAGGAAGTGCCACTATCTCTGTCGTGCTGGTTGAAGTTTCAATAATTTCAGGAGTGGTAGTGGCGATATCTGGAGAAATACTGAATGCGTCACTTTCCAAAATACTATTCAAAATTGATATCAGAGCTGAATCAGCCTCAAGAATATTAGTCATATTTGGCGTAGGATATGGGTCCACCCAATCACCAACTCCATCTAGATATCTCGCATCGGTAAAGCCATATTTAGTGGTCAGATAGGAATACTCGTCCAGCTTATTATCATCGCCATTATATAATCTAACTGTATCACCATCATTATTGAGAGCTGTAGTGCCACTCAAAAGCAAAACTAACCACCCACCAGCCGGAATTATGGTGGAGCCTCCATATGGAATTGCTCTGTATGAACCAGTGGTTGCTGTTGTAATTGTGTATTTATTTTCAACTCCTCCTGCTGTCATCTCGGAAACTTTCCAGCCCGCTACATCTACCGGTAAATTGCCGTTATTTTTAAGTTCAATAAATTCTCTGTTTGCTGGATATGGATAGGTAGGATTTGGATTAGCAAGTATTTCATTTAAAACAATTGTTTTTGCTTTCAAATTAAGAGAAAGGATTTCAATATCAAAATATCCACTTTGCTCAGGAGTATCTATATTTTCTCGCCAGGCCTGAAATATTAAATCAGCTTGGCACAAGTCTTCTTGAGTAACCGGCGCATCAACAGGCAAATCAAATTCAAGATCAAAAGTGCCGAATTCTGTGGAGGTAGAAAGATTGAAACCTGAAATCGGTCCGGAATATACCAAAACCTCATTTCGTTCTGCGTTTAATGTAAATTGATCGCATATCGGAGAAGTGGAAGAAGCAAAAACATTGTATTGCATTCCCAAACTGCCAGTTATGGGCACTGCGATAGTAGCTACATCTTTTTCTCCTTTATATTCCTTGCCAACAAATCCGGAAAACGAACTTTTTGTTAATCTAAAATCAAGCATGGCTGCTTGGAAAGTGTTGCCTGTGGCACTTTCAGTATCATTATAAAAAGCGTTGGTAATAGGAATATTAAACATGACCACATTCATTGTCAGCAAAAGCATAATAGTTGCAAACTTAATTGATACTTTTTCAATTTTTTTTGTTTGACGCGCAAATTTACTAAAACTCATTACAAATTTTTTGTAAATTTTTTTATTTCTTTTTTGTCTTGCTAATGCTGTTTTATACATTTTCTTTTTTATATCTTATCTTCTTCACTTCCCTCACTATTTTTGCCACTTCATCATATACAATATACAACGCCGGCAAACCAATAAAAATAGCAAAACCGAGAGGCTGTTTGGCAAAATCTATGATGTAACCCACATAAGGAACTGAGAAAAGAGTCTTGCCTATTATCTCATCCTTTTTTATTTCTTTTGTGTCATTGTCTTCGTTGGCATCTCCTTTGGTTGTATAAAGCAAGACGCCATTTTCCACTCTGTCCGCCACAATCCGGTGCGTAGTCGGCACATCAGTTTTGGTATCTTTGCCAAAGGTAATGATATCTCCAACTTTATACAAACTTTCCGGCCTAATTATAGCAAGAGCTCCAACTTTTATAGTTGGTTCCATTGAACCAGATTGAACAATTTTTATTTCAAGTTTGCCTGGGATAGGTAAAATACTAGCGAGCACAACAACGACAACACATACAACTATTGCCCAAAATATAAAGTATCCGATTTTGTAAAGTTTTGACATTATATTACTATTTCTAACCTTCCCCTTTCCCCTTCCTTACCTTAAGGAAGGGGTAACTCACATTTATTATTCGGATTAGTACAGAGCTTGTTGCGCGGTTCCCTCCTTAAAGTAAGGAGGGTTAGGGAGGTTAGGTAAGAAGTGTTGGGGAGGAAATTAACTAAGGAAGAGTGACGGTATTAGCATCAAGCGTCACTTGTGTTTGAGCCATAGCTCTACCATAAAGCACTGCACCACTTTGCAAGATAACTTGTTTGGAACTTAAGATAGTTCCTCTGAAAGTAGAATAAGTTCCAAGAGTGGCACCAGTAGGGCCACCAACTTGCCAAAAGACATTCTTAGCCAAAGCTCCGCCAATAAGCTTTACTTCCTTAGCAGAAGCAATGCTCAAATCTCCCGATATTTGGAATATCCAAACATCATTGGCGTCACCCGAGAGAATGACATCAGTTGGTATAGTCACACCAGTGCTCCATTTATAAAGTCCTGGGGCAAGTGTCATTCCACCAATATCTCCAGCACCTAATTCAGTTGCAGTTGGCAGTGTTCGCCCAGCAGCGTCACCATAGGCTGTTGTCACATCATTTACAGCCGTGTTTAATAATGGCCCATTTGTCACTCTACATGGAAGAGGGCCAGCGGCATCAGTTGAGTATATTATTCCTGTCACTTCTGAACAAGTTACAAGAGTAGCCGTCCCACTGATTGGGTAAGACCCAACATTTCCAGTGATGACAGACGGATTAGCGTCTGTAATTCCTGTTTGTGACAAAAGCACAAAATTATCTGCCGACAAAAGATTGACGGACATTGGACCGAGGGCTGGACCGAGAGCTGAACCATTATCTTCACTCCCTTCTCCGTCCTCTGAAGGTGCTACGCTTGCGCAAGTGAAATTAGTATTATTCCTTGCCTGTTCAACATGGAAAGAAATATTACCAATCATGCTATCTGTTTGTGTTTCATTTCCTGATGCTGAAGGAAGACTCCAAGCTACACCAAGGTAGCCAGTAGTACCAGCTAACAATGGTCCCGTTGCTGTCGTTGAATCATATAATGGCAATACGCCATTTGTAGGATTTCCAGACGCAAGTGTTTGCTCGGTTCCATTTTGAACATTGTCACCAACAACTCCACCTCCTGCACCATCATCACGCCATACAATCCATTCCATAGTTTGTGAGAGCTCACCTTGATTTGAGCCAACCGTAAAATCAACTGAAGCTTCAGGCTCTGTTTGGCTATTTTCATAATCAGTCAAATTAGAAACTTCAGCACAAAGCCATGCATCGTTATTGAAAACATGAAGACTGATCGTATTTTCACCTTCATCTCCTGGCTTTATGTCATTGAAATTAAAAAATTTATCAGAAGTAGGTTCCAAATCTTTTAGAGTCCAATTCCCGCATTGACCTGATTGTGTTTCGCCATTGTATGAGCAATCACTATCTACCTTCAAATCAATCGCGCCGGTAGTAAATGTATTCCCGACGCTAGTCTCATTATCAGAGAAAAATGCGCCAGTAGCACCCAGGACCAGAGCGCCGACCACCACGACTGTTCCAAGGCTTAATAATATTTTTTTCATAATTTTATTTTTTTAGCTTATTGAATCCCGGTTTCGCCCCCACACTTATAATTTAAGTGTGGGGGTTAACCGAAACTCAATTAAAGAACTAGTTGGAGATTAGTCTTATAGTGGTTCAGATGGAAACAACTCATCATACGCTTGAGCACAAGTGAAATTATCATTGTTTCGTTGTTGAACTGCATATGCAGTTAAGGCCGCAGAAACACTGTCGGTTTGTGCTTGGTCAATACCAACAGCACTACCAGAACAGCCAATAACATCACCAACTAATGTTTGTGTACCAACGCACCATGAAAGACCAATGTAGTCAGTATCATTTGCCGAAAGATCCATGGCTGCAATAACAGAAGGCACTAGATTGAACGGTGTGTTTTCTGTGACAAGAACTTGCTCTCCTTCGTATACACCATCTCCATCGTCAGCCCAAGCAAATACTTTAACAAATTGTGAAAGTTCACCGTCTGCAACTGTTCCGTCTGTCGGATCACCTGCAGTAGCCTCTGGTTCTATGCGCACATTCTCTGCATCAACGATATTGTTTGGGAAAAGACACGCATAAGCATCGTTTGATGATACATGGAGGGAAATCAAGTTTGTACCCCAGTCAGAAGGTTTGATGTCTCCAAAGTTGAAGAATGTTTGTGATCCGTCAAGATCAGTTTCCGTCCAAAGTTGGCATGCAAGTTGAAATTCTGAATTCGCATCACAGTCTTCTGGGTCACGAGTAACAGTGAGGTAGTAAAGCAAACCACCTGGGTTATTGAGAGGAGTATTATTTTGTGCTGGAGTGTTTACTAGGTTAGTCACAACAAATGTAAGAGTGTTTGGGCCTGGCTGAACCTGCGCCAAGAATAATGCTTCTGATACAGGATCAAGTGTTGTGTATTGAGCACCTCCCACTCCAGTCGCAATAGGGGTTCCGTTAAGAAGTACTTGATATTGATTGTCACCAGCAACATCCATCAACAGATTAACATCAACGGCAGCTCCCCACCATGTGAACTCATGTTCAAAAGTGTATGTGACATCGCCAAGTGTACCATCATCACCAACTAAAGTAGCTGGAGAAGCCCAAATCCAGTCTGCTGTTCCATGGGTTGTCCAGTATTGTGTAGTGATAGAAGTGGGAGTTACTAAAACTGCCGGAAAAGGAAATGTTGTAAGTACTGTATTGGTGCCACCTACAACTTGTGCACCTCCGTCACCACTATAAAGAGTGAGAGAGCATGTTTCGCAATCATCTCCATTATATGTTTGTGCCAAGTGATCCACTTTTAGATCAATTGAACCAGCAACGAAGATGTTGCCGCTTGATGTTTCAGTGTCATTGTAGAAAGCGGCTGTGGCTCCCCACACTACTGCCCCAACTACAACAAGTGTCCCAAGACTTAATAATATTTTTTTCATAATTTTTTATTTATCTAATCTATTAGATTTATTACTGCACTAAGAGTTGACCATAGGTTGAATTGTTTCCCCAAAGCAAACCAATAGGATATACCGCAGAGTTGCCATCGGTTGATTCGGTCGCACCCCCAACTGATAATGTGTCACCGTTTACTATAGAAGGGAGGACACTTAAAGGCATTTTCCATTCAATCACCCTATGACCAGTAACAAATGAAGCTACGAGAGAATGTCCAGCAGTAGGAAAGTTGGTATAGTAACCATCAATAGTTCCGACTGTTCTTCCATTAGCATTAGTTGAACCTAGACCAAGAAAAGCTGTATCGGTCGTTGGTGATTCTCCCAAATTTACACCAAATTCATCATTAAATCCTGTAAAAGTTCTGTTGTCTGTTGTGTCAGTAATGATATCAGCAGCCAAATACAAATATCCGTCTTGAGTTTTAGCTTTGACTGTACCCCCCCCCAGCATTTGTAATTTCCATTGATAGAGCGTTGTCATATTCGCCGGCTGAAATTACTCCATCGATAACTGGCACAACTGGTTCTTCTTCTTGAGATTGTCCACAAACAAAGTTCTCATTATTTCTTGATTGAACGACAGTAAAACTAATATCCCCAGTCAAACTATCTGTTTGTGTTTCGTTGCCTGATGTTGATGGAAGTTCCCATTTAACACCAAGATAAGCTGTTGTGGCACCAGTTAGAGGACCACCTACTGTGCTTGAATCATAAACTGCCAATGTACCATTCACCGGATTACCAGAAGCTAATACTGTTTCTCCACTGTCTTGGACACCGTCATTATTTGTATCTTTCCAAATAGTCCAAAGCATTTGGTCATCAAGCTCCCCACTAGTTAAGTCGTCTGTATCGAGCACTGCTGTTGACTCAGGCTCAGTTTGAGTATTATCATCACTTGTCAAATTTAAAACCTCTGCACAAACATATGCGTCATTGTTAATTACATGAAGAGAAACTCTGGTTAAGCCACTGTCACCCGGTTTTATATCAGCAAAATCAAAAAACCTTTCGCTAGTAATATCTACCCCTGGAGTATTTTGCCCCCAAGTAGTTGTGGCATAAGATTCACCGTTATAAGTAGACAAACTATCTACCTTCAAATCAATCGCTCCAGCTGTGAATGTATTTCCAGTTGAAGTCTCAGTATCTGAGAAAAAAGCTCCAGTGGCGCCCCATACCAAGACACCAACCAGGGCCAGCATTCCAACACTTCCTAATATTTTTTTCATTTATTTTTAATTAAATTAATTTATAATTTTTTAATAAACACAAAGAACATAACTTTTACCCCACACCACATTCGACCGGATGGCAATACAAGCGCCATCGGTGCGGGATTATTAGTATTTAAATTAGATTACTAGTACTAAATTTAAAATGCAAAAAAGCTATCCCCACAGGCATTGCCGCAGTTTTGTCCCATTCATTACAAAAAACAATTACTTATCAAGCTGTTTTGAATAATTAATCTAGTTTTAATAAATAACCTGTCTTTAATTGTAAAAAATGACCTTTATAGCACAAATCCAGCTTTATAAAAATAAACAAAATTGAAAAAGACAAACACTATATTTGCAAGATTGTCTTTTTAAAATCAAACTACAACATACTTCAAGATAAATACTATATTAGACGCTGAGCGTTTAGTATAGATATTTTTTTAAATAGTTGTGTAGTTTTATAATAAAATTTAAATTTTAATAAGAAATCCGCGGGGAGCATTGAAGCTCCTCGCGGATGGTTGGTGGGAAGTTTGACTTCCCTTTTAGTTCAGTCAGGACGGTTGTTTTCGCCTCAGTTTGGCGAGGACAAGCCCGAGTCCGAGAAGCGCCCCACCCATCGTATAGTAGGTGGAGGGTTCGGGAACAGATGATGCCGTCCCGGACCAGGTCGCGCCGGATACATCGCCCCACAGCTGATACACCCCCATGGTCAGAGTGTTTGTTCCTTGGGCTAGATACGGGTTGAGCAGTAGAGTCATAATCTCTGACTGCTCACAGGACACCTGTCCGGATGCACAGACGTTGTCGGGAACGAAGTTCCCGGCTTTCAGAAGCTGGCTGTTGAGCCAGACTTCTGCCGTGTCATCAGCACCAACAGTTAGACTGCCGGAGTTGATACCATACGGGAGAACAAATGTCTGGGTGAAGCTCATTGTGGGAGCTCCGCTCGTCCAATTGGGAAGGACTACACCTCCGCCGTAACCAGTCCCGCTGTAAGCTGAAACCCACGATGCTCCGGGGGTTGTGCCCCACAGCGGGTGCGCGATGAGTGTGAACACATTTCCGGTGCTGGAAGTTGCGCTTCCATCACCGGACACGAAGTCAATGACGACCGGTGCCGCTTGCACCGGAACCATCATAAACATCGCAAGGAAAACCAACATTACCACATACAGTGGCTTTTTCATTTTTCATATCCTCCTATTCCCTATCGGCTCACTCATGTGATATGAAAGGGAATGAACTATTCTTGAAAATGTATAACATAAACCAAATTAAAAAGCAAACAAAAAAGAGCTCGCGCTGTGCGTTGCGCGAGCCCCTCGGCATTACTTCTACCTCTTAATGATGCCAGAAAGAGAGCATCCCCCTGCTGCTGGTGGCGTTATGCTCGTATTACCAGCACAGGTACCGTGAAGTGTCACCCCATTGATGACCCGTACTGTCTTACCTGTTTTCAGGTCTTCAAACAACAACTGCTGTGGTGGCCCAGTCGGAACCACCAATGGATCATACCCAGATGACCCAATGATTTGATGTGGTGCATCACTTTGCTTCCCTTTTCTTGCCCTTGTGCTAGGTCTCATTCTGAATCTTTTTGTTTTGGACATCAACCACTTCCTTTCTAGGAATTACATCTAAATATCAGCATACCTCATACTTTTTTATAAGGCAATAAAATATAACTATTGATAATTTTGTGCTTGCACCGCGAAACTCTGTGTTAACAGAGCGAAGTGGTGCGCGATAGAGGATTCGAACCTCTGACATCGTCAACGTCAATGACGCGCTCTACCAACTGAGCTAACCGCGCATAATTTAAATATATCAGAAAAATTTGATTTGAACACTTCTCCCCTCTCCTGCATCTAGGAGAGGGGTTGGGGGTGAGGTATAATAATAATGTGAAAAGAGAGGCTTCCAAAAACAACAAGGTCTATATAAATGGATTGATGGTTTTCGCATTTGTTATGGTCTTAGCTTTTGTTTTTGATTATTACGATAGCTCAATACCCCACCGCAACAGTGTTGATACCAAAATTTCACTTTATTCAGATAGAGACATCACTCCCAACGCGATAGCAACAAATCCAGAATTTGAAACCCTCACATTTGACACCAACACTCCTAAGCAATCAATTTTTTCGAGCCAAATGGCGGCGGTCATAAGAACTGTAAAATCATTCACTACTAAAACCGCAACAAATGATGGCCCTAAGGAATACGGTAGTTGGATTTGGACACCGACCAAATATCTAACACCTGAATATACCGAATCAATTCTCTCGGGTGCCAAAGCAAGTGGTATAGACACCATATATCTTTCAGTTGATTCGTACTTAGATATATTTGTAATGCCAAAGGGTGAAGAGAGAGAGAAACAGAAAGAAATATTTTCTGAAAAACTGAATTACTTTATTGAAAGAGCCAATCATTTTGGTATCGCAGTTGATGCTGAAGCCGGTTGGCAAAATTGGGCTGAAGAAGGTAACACCTACAAAGCTTTTGCGATCGCAAACTTCGTCAAAAATTTTAACGAGACTCACGAAAATAAATTTAGAGGATTTCAATATGATGTAGAACCTTATATGTTAGATTATTATGAAGAAAACAAGACTACTGTTTTGAAAAATTTTGTAAAACTAATTGACCAAAGCGAATACTTTTTGGCATCAAGCTCGCTCCGATTTAGTGTCGTAGTGCCAGACTTTTTTGATGGTAATGATGATTTCACACCCAAATTTTCATACAACGGCAAGCGAGATTATGTTTTTAAACACTTGTTAAATATTTTAGACCGGAGACCTAATAGTTCAATCATCGTAATGTCGTACCGCAACTTTGCTGATGGTAAGGACGGCTCTATTGAGGTATCAAAAAATGAAATGAAGACGGCTAACAAAGGGGCCTACAAAACTAAAATAATCATTGCCCAAGAGACGAGCGAAGTTCCTCCACCATACATAACATTTCACGATACTCCCAAAAAATATTTTGACTGGCAAGTGGCGAGGATAAATGATGAATTCAATTCTCACCCAAACTTCGGTGGCATCGCCATCCACTACATCAACGCTTTCTTAGCGATGGAATAATTTTATAGAAGATATTAGACGAATAAAAAATAGACCCGCAACCATTGTGATTACGGGCCATAAGTTTCTTTCCTTTTAGTAAGAGTTTTTCGTACTGCCTTCCTGCCAAGTTCAATAGCCTGTTTTATTCCATCTTGGCTACTGTCCCTCCAATGAATTGGCAAGGATCTTTCTGGCCGAATGACGAACAAATCGCTCCTCCTCTCTATCTCATCGAGCACTTGGTTTTCGGTTATTGCTCTGTTTGAGAGAAGTTTTTTAATTCGCCTATCTTTCACAAACCACGAAGCCATCTGCCAACGCCAGGCCTGTCGCCTGTAGCCGTGAGGAGTTGTGAGTATTACCCATGTCTCCTCTATTTCTTCCACCTTCTCCAGATAACGCAACGGAATTGCGCAAATGATATTTGCATCGTAGTAAATTCTTCCATCGCATAATTGTGGAGTAGCAAAGAATGGCATCGTCGTGCTGGCCATCAAAACATCAATCGGATCTCTGGCTTCGTTGAGAGATAGGTATACTGTTTCCATTTTCTCTGGGTCAGTGAGAGCGGCAATCACCTGCGTTCTCCCTTGCTTGAGAGATATGCAGTTTAAGGGCTCAGTTTCCCTCATCACTCGCTCCAGATGCTCTCGATCGTTACAAGGTTTTAAGACCGTCCCATTTCATAAACTTGCCATGCATATGGTTGGCCCAAATTCTTTCACCTTCATCTACTTGTCCAGTTGCGAAATACGACTGTCCGCACAGACCACCAGACGAGCCAACCAGTAAATCAAAATAGGAAGCCCCGAAACCCCTCTTGTGGAGTTCAATTAAGGCCCCCGCGGTAAAAGCCGTCCGCATACCGCCACCGTCAGCAACAAGAACTTTCATATAACTCCTTCCGCTCTCAAAATAGCTTTTTTAAGGCTAAAAATCAATATCTGTGCTTTAATGTACTGATGAGAAACTATTTTGATAAGCGCCTGGCATACCGGCTTGCGGCTGAATTTATATTCATTATTCATTTGATTTTGGTGTGTATCGTCGCTGTAGGCTGGCTTGTGCCTCAGCTTTTTTATTTGCACCTCACCCTTCTCCTCACAACTTTATTTTCAGAAATATTTCTCGGTTATTGCCCTCTTACTCGTTTGGAGTACGCGCTTCGGCGTAAACTTGACCCTACACTTACCTTTGATAAATCATGTATGGTTCACTATATTAGACAATGGAGAGGCCTCCCACCAAGACCCGCCGTCACCCAACCCGTCTCATTTTTCAAAAAAAATAGTTTTCTTTTTATTTTGTCCGCTCTCGCAATCTTAAGTTTTGTTTACAGAAGTTTGATTGGTTAATAGTAAGAATAAATAGGATTAAATTATAATTTTTCAAATAAACAATTTAATGTTAAATTGTTTATTGTCTGGAGGGTTCGCATAGCGGTCTAGTGCAGTCGCTTGGAAAGCGGCCGTGGGGCAACCCACCAAGAGTTCGAATCTCTTACCCTCCGCAAAATAAATAAGACAAATGAAAAGAGGTGGTAGTGAAGCTACCACCTCTTTTGGTGAATTCAGTATCCATCAGAGTCCTCCTTCTCAGGATGCGTTTCAATCCAGCAAAGTTCACAAACGATTCTGTCCTCGTCACTCGAATTCAGCGACAAGATATGTTTGGTCATGCCATGGATTGGACACCTCTTCAGGGGGTGTCCTATTACAAATCCTAAATGAGTGTCTAGTCCTAAATCCACAAAAATACCTCTCTAAACAAAGTATACGCTATTAAATATTTTATTTGGGAAACTTATCCCCACTTTAGTGAGTCATGCCACGCAAAATTTTGATGCGCTCGGTTGCGGACGGATGAGTGCTAAACAAATTAGAGATGGACTTACCAGAAAATGGATTTGAAATAAAAAGATGGGCGGTAGCAGTATGAGGTTCTTTCATTGGTAAGTTATAGCTTGAAATTTTCTCTAATGCGTTTGCCAAACCTTCTGGATAACGAGTGAGGAGCGCACCCGATGCGTCAGCCAAATATTCACGCCTACGAGAAATAGCGAGTTTTATGAGTGTTGCAATAACAGGTGAGAGAATGATTAAGACGATACCAGCAATAGCCAAGACTCCGCCACCATTATTTTCTCTATCGCCGCTTGCCCCGCGAAGCCCATGCAAAGTGGGGCCAAAAATCATGCCTCGGAGGAACATATCAGAAATTATAGAAACGAAACCAACAAGCACCACCACCACACTCATAAGCAAAATATCCCTATTGCCGATATGCGAAAGTTCGTGAGCAATCACTCCTTCAAGTTCGGTTTTATTTAATTTTTGCAAAAGGCCGGTAGTGACCGCAACCACTGCATGATTTTTATCCCTACCTGTAGCAAAGGCGTTTGGCGCTGGGTCTTCAATAATATAAAGTTTGGGCATCGGTAGCCCTGCAGTAATAGTTAAATTTTCAGTAGATGTATACAAATCAAAAAATTCTTGGCGGCTAGCGGGGCGAGCCTTTGACATACTAAGGACGATTTTGTCAGACCACCAGTAACTTGCCATATTCATTAACACGCTAAAAATGATGGCAATATAAAATAAAAATGGGTTGCCATAATAAGCTGAAACGAAATAGCCAAGTCCAGCAATAACTACCAAAAATAGACCCATCAAGAGATAAGTTTTGGCGATATTTGAGCTTTGGTGTGTATACATATGTATATTATAACGCCCCCTGCCCCCTCTTACAACAAGAGGGGGTTTCGGATTCCCCTCTCTTGACTATAAGAGAGGGGTTAGGGGTGAGTTATAAACAACTTATTCCATCATAAATTTGGAAGGAATTAAGCATTGATATATTATCTAAATATGGAACCCAAAAAAACTCACATGAGAATTCCGCCCCACAATATTGATGCCGAAAAGGCTTTGTTAGGCTCAGTAATGCTCAGGCCCGAAGTAATGTACGAAATCACTGATTTAGCTCATGCGGTTTCGTTTTATTCTGAAAAGCATCGTCTCATATTTGAGACTATGCTCGAACTTTTCACCAAACGCAATCCGACTGATTTGCTGACAGTTTCGGCCAGACTAAAAGAGAAAAATATTTTGGAAGAAGTTGGTGGTAACAGCTACCTGAGCGAAATGTCAAACTCAGTGCCTTCAGCTGCCAATGCCGCTTATTACGCCCAGATTATTCAGAAGAAACATATCGCCAGAAACCTAATTAGCGCCGCTGATTATATTTCGTCCCTAGGTTATGATGAAGCGGCTGAATTGGAAGAACTTTTGGACCAAGCGCAGAAAAAAATTTATGATGTCACCAATATTTCAAGCATTCATAAATTTGTAGAACTTAAGGAAGAGCTAAGCGAGGCGTGGGAGAGACTTGACCGACTCCACAATTCGGGAGACGGTCTGCGCGGAGTGCCTTCGGGTTTCAAGGATTTGGATGAAAAGCTTTCGGGTTTTCAAAAATCTGATCTCATTATTTTGGCGGCCAGACCTTCTATCGGTAAAACCGCGCTCGCGCTAGACATCGCTCGCCAAGCGGCCGTCTATCACAATGTGCCTGTCGGAATATTTTCACTTGAAATGAGCTCTCAGCAATTGGTAGACCGTATGCTCGCCTCTCAATCAAATGTGGATGCTTGGAAACTTCGCACCGGTAAATTAAACAGAGAAGACGATTTTTCAGCTATTCGCCAATCGCTAGATGTACTTGCCAAAGCTCCAATATATATTGATGACCAGCCAGGTAATAACATTTTGAAAATGCGCTCGGTCGCCCGAAGACTCAAAAATGAAAAAGGTTTGGGACTAATCGTAGTGGACTACTTACAACTTATGGTCACGACCAAAAACTATGATTCGATGGTCAATCAGGTCACTGAAATTTCGCGCTCTCTTAAAAATTTGGCGCGTGAATTGGAAGTGCCAGTCATTGCCCTCTCCCAGCTTTCTCGTGCTGTTGAACAACGCGGTGGCAAACCTAAACTTTCCGACTTGCGAGATTCAGGTTCTATTGAACAAGATGCTGATGTAGTTATGTTTATTCACCGTGAAGATAAGGCCAAAGGAGCAAATGATGCCGAAAAAACCAACATTGCTGAAATTTTGATTGAGAAACATAGAAATGGCGCAACAGGTAAAGTAGAGTTATTCTTTGATGAAAAGAAGGCGACCTTCCTACCGCTCGAAAAAGCTCAGTTTGCCGGCGCTGAATCAGAATTCCGCGAATTTTAAAGACCCCACCCCGTTTTCCTTACTGAAAACTGCCCCTCACCTTGCGAAGGTGAGGGGAAAAATAAAAAAACCAAAACAAAAGGGTGCGTATAGACTCATCCATACACACCCAAACTCTAAATCAATCATACTTGATTGCGCTACGAAGATGCTCAAGCGCTCTGACTAGTTGTTCAAGATTTTCTGCAGCTTCCATATCAGCCCAAATGGACCGATAGTAAGCAATCCTTGCTACGCTAGTACTTGTCTTTTGTACTGAATAAAAGCTCATTACAGTGTGCGCAATAAGGTCGTACCATCGCTTCAACTGCTCGACGGTAAGTTCCTTGTCGTCTCCACCAGCAATAAAGCTGAGAAATTCTCCCACCTCAGAACTGCCAGTATACGGTTGTACAAAAAATCTGGCTCCTCTGAACTTCTTAAAAACTAATAGTGGTCGCATGCAGTTCCTTTCTTGAAACCTAAACTCCAATTATATTAAACACTATTCCAAAAAAATTACAATGGTAATGATAAGTGGCACGAAATGTGTTAGATTTTATATGTGAACTCTATAGAAAAACTCATTCAAATATTTTCCAATTTTCCGGGGATTGGACCAAGGCAAGCACGGCGTTTTGTATATTATTTACTTACTCGAAGTGGTAGCACATTGGAAGAACTCTCCCAAAATATTAAAGATTTGAAAAATGATGTGACTATGTGCGATGATTGCCGCAGATTTTACGAGAAGAAAAATGAGAAAACAACACTTTGTAAAATTTGCTCAGATCAAAATCGAGACCGAACTACACTTATGATTGTTCAAAGAGATGTTGATTTGGAATCAGTTGAAAAAAATGGTGGATATAATGGTATTTATTTTGTCCTTGGTGGCTCGGTGCCAATACTAGAGAAGGAGCCAGAAAAAAGAATCAGAATTAAAGAGCTCAAGAATTTTATTGAAAAAAGACTAACCCACCCCAACCCCTCCCTTAAATTAATGGAGGGGCAAGGGGAGAGTTACCTTGTGCTGAAAGAAATTATTTTGGGTGTAAATTGGAATCCTGAGGGAGAAAATACGGCAGATTATGTTGTAAAAAGTATCGAGTCGCTAGTCACTATGCACGAGGTTAAGATTTCACATTTAGGCAAAGGACTTTCTATGGGCTCCGAGCTTGAATACACTGACGCAGACACGCTCAAAAATGCGCTGAAAAATAGAAACTAGTTTTGTGATATAATATTACAAGTATGACAATTAAAAAATCACTACCATACATATTAATAATCGGTTCAATAATCGGTTTTTTGGCTTCTTTTGTGTTAACTTTAGACGTTATCAAGCTTATGGCCAATCCTGATGTGGAGCTCCCATGCAATTTAAATCCTTTTATTAGTTGTACTTCGGTAGCCACATCCGAGCAAGCTTCAGTTTTTGGATTTCCAAATTCCCTTTTGGGAATCACCGCATTTGCGATGCTTCTAGCGATTGGCATAATGTTGCTTTTTGGCGGTTCCAACTCTTCCCTACTTGATAAAGTGACCGGAGAAAATAGTGCTCGCCGCCCACTCTGGCTTTTAGTAAATGTGGGCACTCTCGCCGCTATGATTTTCGTAATGTGGTTTTTCTACCAAAGCGTTTATAACATCGCTTCACTTTGTATTTATTGTATGATAGTTTGGGCTGTCACTTGGCCAATATTTCTCTACACTACTATTTGGAATTGGAGAGAGGATCATTTCAAATTTTTTCCATCGTTTTTCCAATTTGTTTCCAAATATCATCTCCCAATTCTCATCACTTGGTATCTCCTCATAATTTTCCTGATCCTATTCCAATTTAGATATTTCTTTTTTTCATAACCTCATCCAATATATCCTTATTTTAGGCCATTTTATAGGATTATAATAAGGATAATTGATTTTCTTATTAATTTGTAACTATCCACACCTCCCAAAATATCCTTGTTTCTAGCTATATTTTAGGTACCCAATTTCAAATACTTTTGGAACCAAGTGTCTGGATCGTTCCATTTAAGTGAGAGAATTACCGATGCCAAAATT
>Ga0208375_1000171_pt1 | contig 104209 bp, 96 predicted proteins | sample RifOxyD1_FD_184038 | JGI IMG/M metagenome (GOLD analysis project Ga0208375, IMG submission 184038) | Soil microbial communities from Rifle, Colorado - Rifle Oxygen_injection D1 (SPAdes) | ecosystem: Environmental > Terrestrial > Deep subsurface > Rock core/Sediment | place: Rifle, Colorado... | reverse complement strand
GAACACCACCGGCCGCTTGAGCATCGCCGCCAGGCGCATCGAGCCGAGCGGAAAGGGAGCGGGCCGTCCCAAAAACGGCAGGGTCAGCGTGGAGCCCGTATCCAGCGCGCGATCCGCCAGCACGCCGAGCACCACGCCTTCATCCAGGCGTGCCTTCACCTGCAACATGGAATCGAGCTGCCCCAGCGGAATGATGTCCTGCACCGCTGTCGGGTTGATGGCGGCGAGCGCGGCGTTGATCTGACGGGCGTTTTCCTCGTACATCACCATCGCCACCCGCAGACCGGGCTCTTTCCGGCCGACGGCGCGCACCAGCTCAAAACTGCCCATGTGCGCCCCCATCAGAAACAGCCCCCGTCCATTGGTGTAAGCCGCATCAAACACCTCCCGCCCGCGAACCTGAATATCGAACAAGTCATAGCGGCCATTGAGCAGATATACCCGGTCGTGGACGCAGGTGGCGAAGCTGTGGAAGTGACGAAACCGCTCGGACAGACGCGGCCGCCGCCCGAGCACACGCTGCAGGTACACACGCGACGCCTTGCGGGCGCGTGGTGAAAACAGCAGGAAATACAGGCTGATCCCCACCAGCACGCCCCGCGACAGCGGGCGTCCCAAGGTCAGCGAGATCCAGCTCATCACGCGCAGCATCAGCATGTTGCTGCGTTCCGGGCGCTTGACCCATTCGGCCTGATGATCGACCCCGGCGGGCGTCATGACGTCACCCCATCGGCTGCAGCAAACGCCACGATGCCGCTGGCCACCACGCGTTCAGCCACCTTCAACTCGAAGCGGAATACGCCCGCCGCTGTCGACGAATACTCGAGGCGCAGGATTTCGCCAGGCTGAACCGGGCTGAGAAACTTCGCCGACTTGATCTCGCCGGTCGCAGCGGCCGTTCCCTGCAACGCGGCCAGCGCAAGCAGCGCCTCGTCCAGCAACACCACGCCGGGCAGAATCGGGCGGCCCGGAAAATGTCCGGCATACGCCGGATGATCGGCCGCGACAGCCAGTGGCAAGGATTGCGTCGTCATGCCGGCTGACCGTGCGACGTTTTTGCCTGCAGGCTGGCCAGCAAAGCCTGCGCCAGCTGGTGAGGCAACTTGCCCGTGGCATTGCGCGGCAGTGCGTCGACAAACAACAGCGGGCGCGGCAGAAAAATGGGGTCGATGCGTTCGCGCAACGCCTGCATCAGCGCGGCAGGGGTCAGCGTGGGCGCCACCACCAGGGCGACCAGGCGGCGTACGCTTTCCATTTCACCCGTATCGTCTTGCGGCAGCACGAACACCCCATCCTGCACCCCGGGAATCGCAGTGAGCTGGTAGTTGAGATAAGCCAGCGAGGTACGCTTGCCGGCAATATTGACCAGATCGGCATGGCGGCCATGCAGCAGGAAATGACCCGGCTTCTCAGCGATGGGTTCGATCACATCGCTCAGCAGGGTCGGCGTCTCGATGTGCCCGCCCTCGGCCCATACCGCCTCGTCCTCGAACCGCAAGCGAACGTCCGGAAAGGCCTGCCAGGCCACGCCCGCTGTGGTACGGCGTGTCGCCAGCTGGCCGGTTTCGGTGCAACCGTAGATTTCCAGCAGGGGGCAGCCGAAACGGCGCTCCGCCTCGGCGGCCAGATTGGTCGACAGCGGCGCCGTGGCTGACAGCACCAGGTCAGCTGCGGGAAGGTCGGCTTGCGCGGCCAGTAGCGCGCGCAAGTGATAGGGTGATGTCGCCAGCACCCGCGGCCGCGGCAGCTGTTTCAGGGCCGTGCCGATATCGTCCGGGTAAAAAGGGCTGCCGTCATGCAGCGCGGCGCCGCATTGCAGCGGCAGCAGCACCGTAGTTTCCAGTCCGTACATATGTTGTGGCGGCACCGTGCCCACCAGCGCATGCGCCGGAGTGATGCCCAGGCGCGCGCCCTCCGCCTGCACATTGCGCACCAGATTGCCCCAGCGTTTGTCATGCGGCGTCGGCATTCCGGTGGAACCAGAGGTAAAGACCCGGGCGATGACCTGATCGCAATCGATCTGCGGAATCCGGGGGTTGGCCACCGATTCCGGCCTTGACGTTGGGTAACGGAACACCGGCAGGTCGATGGGGCACGCATCCTGATCGGTGATGCAAAACACATCCGGGGCGAGACACTGCATCTGCCTCACCATTTCCACGGTGTGATTGGGCGGCAACACGCTCACCCGGCCGCTGACAATGCAGGCCGCCAGCGCAACCGTGAACCGGTAGCGATTGCTGCACAGGTTGAGCACGTGTCGACCGGCTGGCAACTCGCCCGCGAGCGTTGCAACCTCACGCAGAAACTGCCCGGCGCTGACCGGCACGCCGCCGCGCCACGCCACGGTAGCATCGACGCAGGAATGGGCAATCAGCGGCAGGGTCAGCATGGTCAGGAAGCGAACGGCTTAACGTGAATTTGAAGACACGTCAGGCAGAGTGGCCGGTCTTTTCCAGAACGCGCGCACGCCATCCATGATGCTGTGTTTCTCCAGGTTCGGCAGCTTGCGCAGACGCACCGCATACTCAACCGCAAACATCAGCAGAATCAGCGGAAACGACAGGAAATTGGCAAAAATCGACCATGCCTCCATGCTCGCGCAGCAGAACAGCGCGCTGGAAACCAGCGCCGTTGCCAGAAAAAAAAGCGTCCACGCCAAAGTGACCTGGCGCGTGTAGCGCAGCACCTCCGGCGCCAGCGTGGTCCGGTGCACGGTTTCGGCCAGTTTTGTAACCAGCGCCTGCCGCCCGCGCATCAGCGTGGTACCAAACACAGCGGCCAGCATGACATTGGTGCCGACATGCTGCAGGAAATACACCCAATTGAAATTACGTTGCAGCGCGCCCCAGAACAGCGCCAGCCCCACGCCCACGGCCACACAGAGCGCCAGCATGAGCAGTCGTCTGGGCGAACGCCAGGCCAGCCACAACAAAATCGCCAGCGACGGCGCCAGCGAAACCGCCACGCCAAGCGATGGCAAAGTGGTGGCGGCCGACGTGGCCGCGCTGTAATGCGCCAGCACGGGGTAGGCGATAACCCCGGCAGCGACGATGAACCCCCGCGCGACGCGCGCCACGCTCAACGGCATGAAATCAAGCTCATTTCGTCCGGTTGGCCGCAACGTGCCGGGTCAGTTCGGCCAGCGAACTGAATATGCGGGTGTTGTCGGCACTATCGGCGCGCAGTGAAAAGCCAAACTGCTTCGACACCACCAGCGCCACTTCCAGAATATCGATGGAATCCAGCCCGAGCCCCTCGCCATACAGTGGCGCGTCGGGTTGAATGTCGTCCGGACTGAGTTCGAGATTAAGCGCGGTCACGATCAGGCCGGCAATTTCGCCTTGCAGCGCATGCTGGGATTCGGTGGGTTTGGATTCAGTTGGCACGGGTTCAGACATAACAATTTCACAACAAAAATAAGGGGGGCAACCCGAACCTGCCGAGTCGCACCGCTCATTATATTCGGTAAGCCCTTTTATCGCAGTCTGGCTTATTCCGGCTTGCGATACACTCTGCGTGCCTGCATGGCCGGATCCGTCACGGTACATGATGGCTCCCATGGCATGATATGACCGCTTGAATTTACTGGAAATTTTCATCCCGCTCTCTCTGGCGCCCAACAATTGGGGGAAGCCAGCCGGGCGCCCCCCCGTCAGGTTTCCCCCACCCGCCGAAACGCGATTACGGGGGGACTGGAAAAAAGCGCACAGGTTTGCTATGCTTCTCTTTTTCCCGTTTCCCGGAATCCTTTTTCAATGCCCTACGTCAAAATCAAAGAAAACGAGCCGTTCGATGTCGCACTGCGCCGCTTCAAGCGCTCCATCGAAAAAGTGGGTCTGCTGACCGAACTGCGTGCCCGCGAGTTCTACGAAAAGCCCACCGCCGAGCGCAAGCGCAAGCTCGCTGCTGCAGTCAAGCGCCAGAGCAAGCGTCTGCGCGGCCAGCAACTCCCCCCCAAGATGTATTGATTCTGCGTCCACGCAGAATCTCGCTCGACCCATGTCGCTGAAAGCACGCGTCACCGACGACATGAAGGATGCCATGCGCGCCAAGGATACGGCGCGTCTCGGCACGATCCGTTTGCTGCTCGCTGCGATCAAGCAGAAGGAAGTGGACGAACGGATCGAGCTCGACGATGCAACGATCAGCAGCATCGTCGAAAAACTCATCAAGCAACGCAAAGACTCAATCAGCCAGTTCCAGGCCGCCGGTCGCGACGATCTGGTGGCCGTGGAGCAGGCCGAACTGGTCGTGCTGCAAGCCTATCTGCCCGAACAGCTGTCTGGCGCCGAAGTCGAGACCGCCGTGATCGCGGCGATTACCGAATCGGGTGCCGCCAGCGCCAAAGACATGGGCAAGGTCATGGGCTTGCTGAAACCCCGTCTCGCCGGCCGTGCTGACATGGGGCAGGTTTCCACCTTGATCAAGGCTCGGCTGGCAGGCTAGACGCCGCCCGGCGCCTGCTCGGGCTTTTGATGCACCCTCCCCTCGGTATGCGGCAACCATGATCCCGCGCGACTTCATCGATACCCTGCTTGCCCGCGTCGATATCGTTGATGTCATCGACCGTCGCGTGTCGCTGAAAAAAGCCGGCCAGAACTACCAGGCCTGCTGCCCTTTCCACAACGAAAAAACCCCCTCCTTCACCGTCAGCCCGACCAAGCAGTTCTACCATTGCTTTGGCTGCGGCGCGCACGGCACCGCGCTCGGTTTCCTGATGGAATACGAGCACATGAGCTTCCCCGATGCCGTTGCGGCGCTGGCGCAGGATGTCGGCCTGCCGATACCGGAATCGGCACAGGAATCCGACCGTCCCAAACCGCCGCCCGCCCTGTGGGATGCGCTGGAACAAGCCGCGCAGTTTTACCGGCAACAACTCAAAAGCTCGCCGCGCGCAATCGACTACCTGAAACAACGCGGCCTTACCGGCACCATCGCCGCCCGATACGGCATGGGATATGCGCCGGACGACTGGTCGCCGCTGAAACAGGTTTTCAGCGATTACTCAGCCGATGCGCTTGCCGCCTCCGGCCTCGTCATCGACAACGAACGCAGCCGCTACGACCGCTTCCGCGACCGCATCATGTTTCCCATCAAGAACATCAAAGGCCAGATCGTCGGCTTTGGCGGACGCGTACTCGACAAGGGCGAGCCGAAATATCTCAATTCGCCTGAAACCCCGCTGTTTCACAAAGGCTCGGAGCTTTATGGCCTGTTCGAGGCGCGCGCAGCGATCAAGGCCGCCGGCCGCGCCATCGTGGTCGAAGGCTATATGGACGTGGTGGCGTTGGCGCAGCACGGCGTGGAATTTTCCGTGGCCGCGCTGGGCACTGCCACCACGCCGATTCATGTGCGCACCCTGCTGCGCCATACCGACCGCCTGATCTACGCGTTTGACGGCGACAATGCCGGGCGCAAGGCGGCCTGGCGCGCGCTGGAAAACTCGCTGGAAGCCTTGCAGGACGGCAAGGAAATCAGCTTCCTGTTTCTACCGGAAGGCGAAGATCCCGACAGCACCATTCGTGCCCATGGCCAGGCGGCCTTCCTGCGCCTGCTGGATAACGACACCCTGCCGCTGTCGGCATTTCTGGTGCGCGAACTGGCAAGCGGGCTCAAGCTCGACACCCAGGAAGGCCGCGCATCCCTGCTCAAACAGGCCAAACCGCTGCTGGAAAAAATCACCGCGCCGATGCTGGGCAGCCTGATCCAGCGGCAAATCGCCGAACTGGCGCATGTGCCGGCCAACGAACTCACGCAAATGGGCGTGAAGCCCACCATCGCCCGCCGCGCACCGCCGCGTCCCACGCGCCGCCCGGCCCCCTCGCGCCTGCGCAGCCTGGCGCGCATGATGCTGCTCAATCCGCAGCGGGTCGCCGAAGTCGATCAGGCATGGCTGGACGCCAACGATCCGCTGTTCGAGCATCTGGCCGACCTGATGACCTGGCTGCGCGACATCGGAAGCCCCAGCCTGCCTTCCCTCGCCGAAGCCGCCCGCGGCAGCACGCTGGAAAGTCTGGTCAATGAACTTATGACCGACTTGCTCGACAAAGACGATAGCTGGGACTGGAACGCCGAATTCGATGGCGCAGTCAGGCAACTCCACGATGACTGGCGCCGCCGACGGCAACAAGACCTGGCTGCGCGGCCGCTGAACAGCCTGAGCGCCAGTGAGCGCCAGGAACTGGTGGACCTGGCACGGTCCTAGCTTGCCAGAAACGGCAAGACAACGCCAGGCATTGCGGTATAATTGCCGGTTTTTGAACGACTTTATCTGTCCGCGCGCCCTGCGCGAGATGGAACCTGAGCGGAGAAGAATCTGTGGCTGTACGTGGAAGAAAACCCGGTGGTGGTGCCAAGAAAGCCGAAGCGCTGATCCCTCTCAAAGAATTGACGCCGGTGGAAGCCGAAGCGCGTCGCACCCAGCTTAAAAACCTGATCATCCTGGGCAAGGAGCGCGGCTTCCTGACCTACGCCGAAATCAACGACCACTTGCCCGACGAAGTGCTGGACGCCGACCAGATCGAAGGCGTGATCAGCATGATCAACGACATGGGCATCCAGGTCTACGACGAAGCGCCGGACGCCGAAACCCTGCTGATGCAGGAAGCCGCACCGGCGGTCGCCGACGAGGATGTGGTCGCCGAAGCCGAACAGGCGCTGACGACCGTCGATTCCGATTTTGGCCGCACCACCGACCCGGTGCGCATGTACATGCGCGAAATGGGCACGGTCGACCTGCTCACCCGCGAAGGTGAAATCGAAATCGCCAAGCGCATCGAAGAAGGCCTGCGCCACATGGTGATGGCCATTTCGTCGTGCCCGCTCACCATCCAGCAGATTCTGGACATGGCGGCGCTGGTCGAAAAAGACGAGTTGCGCATCGACGAACTGATCGACGGCTTTGTCGAGCTCGCCTCCGCCACGCCGACACCCGCGGCAGCCAATGCAGCCGCAACGGATGAGTCTGACGAGGAAGAGGAAGAAGAGGAGGAAGACGAAGAAGCCGCCCAGGCTGCAAGCGCTGCCATCGCGGCCGCCAACCTGGCGCAACTCAAGGCCGAAGCCCTTGCGCAGTTCGACTTCATCCGCAAGGCTTACAAAAAAGCCCAGCTCGCCCAGACCAAATTCGGCCTCGGCACGCCGCAGCACATGAAAGCGCAGTCCGAAGTGACCGACCTGCTGATGGTGTTCCGCTTCTCGGTGCGCCAGGTCGACGGCCTGTGCGAACAGATCCGCAACGCGGTCGAAGAAGTGCGCTCGCACGAACGCAAGGTCATGGATTTCTGCATCAACCGCTCCGGCATGCCACGCGCGCATTTCATCAAGACCTTCCCCGGCAACGAAACCAATCTCGCCTGGGTCGACAAGGAAATCGCCGCCAAAAAAGGCTATTGTTCGACGCTTGCCAAGGTGCAGTACGAAGTCAAAGCGCACCAGGAAGCCTTGATTGCCATGCAGGATCGCATCGGCCTGCCGATCAAGAACCTGAAGGACATCAACAAGCAGATGTCCACCGGCGAAGCCAAGGCGCGCCGCGCCAAGCGCGAAATGATCGAGGCCAACCTGCGTCTGGTGATCTCCATCGCCAAGAAATACACCAACCGCGGCCTGCAGTTTCTCGACCTGATCCAGGAAGGCAACATCGGCCTGATGAAAGCAGTCGACAAATTCGAATACCGTCGCGGCTACAAGTTTTCGACCTACGCCACCTGGTGGATTCGCCAGGCGATCACGCGTTCGATTGCCGACCAGGCGCGCACCATCCGCATTCCGGTGCACATGATCGAAACCATCAACAAGATGAATCGCATCAGCCGCCAGATCCTGCAGGAAACCGGCATCGAGCCCGATCCCGCCACGCTCGCGATCAAGATGGAAATGCCGGAAGACAAGATCCGCAAGATCATGAAAATCGCCAAGGAGCCGATCTCGATGGAAACGCCGATCGGAGACGACGAAGATTCCCACCTCGGCGATTTCATCGAGGACTCCGGCACGCTGTCGCCCGACGACTCCGCGGTCTACGCCAACCTGCGCGACGCCACCCGCGAAGTGCTGGACAGCCTGACCTCGCGCGAGGCCAAAGTGCTGCGCATGCGTTTCGGCATCGAAATGAACACCGACCACACGCTGGAAGAAGTCGGCAAACAGTTCGACGTCACCCGCGAGCGGATTCGCCAGATCGAAGCCAAGGCCCTGCGCAAGCTGCGCCACCCGACCCGTTCCGAAAAGCTGAAAAGCTTTACCGGCAGCGGCGAAGTCTAAGCAGGCCCGGCCGACACGTTCGACGGCCACGGTTAGCCAATCACGGGTCTGTAGCTCAGCTGGTTAGAGCAGGGGACTCATAATCCCTTGGTCCACGGTTCAAGTCCGTGCAGACCCACCAAAAACAAACGGCCTGGCGCACGATGCGCCAGGCCGTTTTTCTTGATGTGACACGGGCAGGGCACGACAAAGAGTTTCCGACAGGGTATCCGCCCATACCCATACCCGGTAAATTAGTGACCATCCTGCGCAACAACGACTCGTGTTACCCATGCCCACTTGCGACGCCATTCTCCCCGCCCCGATGTGCCGCCTGGGCGCGCGCTTTGACGGCGACGCGCTGACGCGGCTGGACTTTTTGCCGCTGGATACACCGGTATCGGCACAACTGGATGCGCGTGCCGAGCACCTTGCGCGCGAGCTGGCGGCTTACTGGGATGACGCTGCGCATGCCTTCAACCTGCGCTTTGAACTGTCCGGCACGCCGTTCCAGCAGCGGGTGTGGCGCGCGCTGATGGCGATTCCGCCCGGCCAGCCGACGACCTATGGCGCGCTGGCGAAACAGCTCGGCACGGCGGCGCGCGCAGTGGGTCAGGCGTGCGGCTCGAACCCGTTGCCAATCCTGGTGCCGTGCCATCGCGTGGTGGCGGCCAACGGGCTGGGCGGCTTCATGCACGCGGCGGCGGGCGCGCCGCTGGACGTGAAAACCTGGCTGCTGGTGCACGAACAACATGCCCCCGACCACGACGACAGATGACCCGCTGATCGACCGCTTTTGCGATCATCTGTGGCTGGAAGATGGGCTGGCGCAACTGACGCTGGCGGCGTATCGGCGCGACCTGCTCGCGTTTGGCCACTGGCTCAGGCAAGCCAAAGGCTGCGAACTGAACGCCGCCGTGGCGGGCGATATCGAGGGCTATCTGGCCTGGCGCTTTGCCCAGCATGCGCAAGCACGCAGCGCGGCGCGCTACACCTCCAGCCTCAAGCGCTTTTATCGCTACCTGCTGCGCGAAAGCCTGATCGCCGCCGATCCCACGCTCAATCTCGACAGTCCCAAACTGCCGCGCTCGCTGCCCAAGTCGCTGACCGAGGCCGATGTGGAACGCCTGCTCGGCAGCGCCGCGACCGACGCGACGCTCGATCTGCGTGACCGCGCGATGCTGGAGACGCTGTACGCCACCGGCTTGCGCGTGTCCGAACTGGTGGGACTGAAGCTGACGGCAGTGAACCTCAACGACGGCGTGCTGCGCGTCACCGGCAAGGGCAACAAGGATCGGCTGGTGCCGCTGGGCGAAGAAGCGGTGGAATGGCTGCGACGCTATCTGGCCGAAGCGCGTCCGGAGTTGATGAACAAAAACCTGAGCGATGCGGTGTTCGTGACCGCGCGCGGCGACGGCATGACGCGGCAGGCGTTCTGGTATCTGATCAAGCGCCGCGCGCGCAGTGCCGGCATCGTACGGCCGCTGTCGCCGCACACGCTGCGCCATGCTTTTGCGACGCATCTGCTGAATCACGGCGCGGATTTGCGCGTGGTGCAGATGCTGCTCGGGCACAGCGATATTTCCACCACGCAGATCTACACCCATGTGGCGCGCGAGCGGCTGAAGCAGTTGCACGCGCAACACCACCCGCGCGGATGATGCTCACTCTGGCTGCTTGATCCGCTCCATCAAGTAGCACAGGCAATCCTGGCGGATCACCCGCTCGTCGCGCGTCAGCATGGCCGGCATCAGCGGCCGCCTGAGCCTGATTTCATCCTTGCCGTAGTCGAACAGGCGCTCGCCGATGTCCGCCCCCGCTTCATCCAGCACCTGCAGCCGCGCCGCACTGCCCGGCCGCAGCCGGCCCCACAGGTCACCGTACGCCAATTCGCGGAAATTGAAGTGATCGAGCTCGGGCACGAAATCGATATCGGCAGCCGGTGCGCCGAAACCGAAGCCGACTGCCTCCGGCAACTTGACCGTGGCCACCGTGTGAAACAGATCGACGTCATGCGGTGCGACCGGATGCTGCGGGAATTCGGACAAATGCAGGCAGGCTTCCATGAACGCGGCGGCATGTTCGACGCTGTCGGGCGTGCCGGGCTTGCCGCATTCCACCGTCACCGCCGGGCACAGCTCGGCAAACGCAGCTGACTGCACGCCGCGCGGGCGGATGAAATAGACGACGATGCGCGAAAACAGCGTGGCGAGATGCAGGAATGAGGGGTCCAGCCGGTTGACGCAGGCGTAGTGCGGATTGAGGCCGGTGTTGTTGTGGATGTCGATGCTGGCGAACACGCCGCGGGCGCGCATCGCGTCGACCACCTGCTGCATCATCGCCCGTTCGGCCGGGTGGGTTTCCTCGCTGCCGGGCCACACCCGGTTGTAGTCCGGCTGGCCATCGAGGCGGCGCAATCCCGAACGCGCCGCCTCGACGTTGCCAATGAACAGCGACAGCGCGCGCGGCAGTTCGGCGGTTGCGTATTTTTTCAGAACGGATTGCGCGGCCAGCCAGCCGGTGTCCTCATTGCCGTGCAGCAGCACCGAAACGAACAGCGGCGGCGTGCGCCGGCCCGGCAGATGGATCAGCGCCGGGCCGGGCAGCACCTCACTCAGCTGGGCGGCCGTCGCCTCCAGCAGGCCTGCGGGCACCGCTTCAAATTGCGTCAGCATTACAGGCTCCATTCATGCACTGGTGCGCCTGAACGCTGGTTCACCAGGTAATCGTCCATCATCCGATGAATGTCGCCACCCACTTTTGCGAGCCGCTGCAACTGCCATGCCGACCCGGTCTGGCCGCTGCGCATCCGGGCTTCGACCACGCCCAGATAATGTTCGGTCTCGGCATCGGGCAGGCCGAAATCACGCAGACCCTGGCGCGCCAGCGGCAGCGCGGTCTCAAGGATGAATTCGCGCACGGGATAACGCCGGCCATCCAGCCAGGTCAGTTCGGCCTGCAGCCCGTGGCGGGCAGCGGCGTAGAAATTGGTACGCGTATCGGCAAATGGCAGTCCGGCTTCTGCCGCAACAGGCTGCCGCGCCAGGGCATGCACCAGGCCAAAATACAGCGCCGCATTGGCCATCATGTCGAGCACCGTCGGACCGCTCGGCAGTACCCGCTGCTCCAGCCGCAGGTGCGCCTGCCCGGCCTCATCGAAGCCGATCAGTGGCCGCACCCAACGCCAGATGGCGCCGTTGTGCAGACGCAGATGTGGATAACGGGTCGATGTTTCCTCCTGCGGCATCGGCAGCAGCACCGGATAGTGCTGGAGATTTTCCTCGAACAGTTCGAGCGGGCTGTTTGCCACATAGCCACGCCCGAACGTCACCCGCCGCAGCGTCGGCTCCGCCAGCCCTGCGTAACCGCCCAGTTCGACCGCCTGTTCGAACACGGGCACGCGCGTTTCCTGCCACAGGCGCTGGCCGAACAGCAGTGGCGAATTGACGGCCGCCGCCAGCAGCGGGGCGCAACTGATCAGGGTGGCGTTGTAATAGCGCGCCGCCTGCTCGAACGGCACCTGCAGATGCAACTGGAATGAGGTGGTAGCGGCTTCGAGCATCACGTCGCGCCGGCTCAACTGAAGATGATCCGCACCCTCGATGTCGATGCGGATGGGGGCGCCATCACGCTGCTGCAATACTTGCGCGTTGAGCACGTCGAAGCGATTCATCGCCGACATGTTGGCGAGGCACAAATCCTCGTCGCGGATGGTGGGCAGGATGCCGATCATCGCCAGCACCGTGTCCATGCCGTGCGCCACCTGCTGGCACTTGTCCCAGGTGGTCAGCAGGGATTCCTCCATCGCTGCCAGCACGCCCGCACCCATTTCCACCGGCGGCGCATTCAGTTCGACATTGAAGCGCGACAACTCGGGCACCACCAGCGGATCGTTCAGCGCGCGCAGATAGGTTTCGTTGATCGGATTGGGGCGCCCGGCGTGATCGAGCAGCCAGGCTTCGAGTTCGAATCCCGCAACGTAACGCGCATCGGAAAATCCGCCGGCTTCGGCAAACGATTGCAGCGCAGCCGTTTCCTCCGCCAGCCTGCTGGCAAACTGGCGTGAATCTGTTTCCGAAAAGTGCGTGCGGTCGATTTCCTGGCCCATACCCGAATACTCCTGACGCCATCCAACGGCAGCGCGATAAAGTTACACCCGCGTGCTGGGCTTGGCGAGGTAAAACCACTCCTGGCCGGGCTGTGCGTTGGGGTTGGGGAAAACGATATAGCCATCGTTGTCCGCCCGCACCGGCGTGCCGTCGTGGCGTGTGCCGATGAGGTCGCCCGCGTGCAGGCGATCGAAGCTCGACCAGTGCCGGCTGAACGCATCGTCTGCGTGGATGCGGTCGATGACCTGGTACAGGCTCAGCGCCTCGGTGTCGGTCACCGCTGCTGGCGCGGGTGCCGCAGTCAGCCCCAGATGCGCCAGCGTGTTGCAAATGGCGCGGTAGGCGACGGTGGGCGCGGCCGGATCGTCGTGCTGGCCGCATTCGAGGGTGAGCGCGATACCGCCGTTCGCACGCATGAATTCGGTGGTGCCGACGCCGTAGCGCGCATCGGCCTCGCGCGCCGATACGCCGGCCGCCACCCGCCGCGCGACGCCGGCGGCATAGGTATCGAGCCAGCCATCGACGAAGCGGTGCGCCCCCAGTCGCAGCGCCAGCGCGGTTTCCTCGGCCGAGCGCGCAAACGGTTCCAGCGTACCGCTATTGTCCAGCGGCCCCAGCATAACGAAGGGTTGACCGGCGGTATGGAACGAATGCAGGTCGAGCAGCGCATCGTGCTGCGCCAGCAACGGGCACAACCAGTTGGCGATGCGGTCTTCAAATTCAATCGGCGTGTCGGTCGGCACCAGATTGCGGTTGAGGTTGCGGTCGCCCATGCGCCGATGGTGCGCATAGGCCAGCGGGTTGGTGACCGGCACAAAGGTGACGTGCCCCGCCACGACACCCAACCGCCCGGATTCAATCTCGCCGATCACGCGGCGGATCGCCTGGGTGCCGCAGGTTTCATTGCCGTGCACCGCACCCAGCACGATGAGACGTGCGCCGGGCGCGAGACCGGTGAACGAGACGGACTGGAAATGCAGCGATTCGGTGGGGTTTGCTTTGGGTTGGTTCATACGTTCATGGCCTTGAATAACAACGACACACTCGACAGCAGCAGCAACACGCCGACCAGCCGCGTCATCTGCACCTGGCTCAGCCCGACATGCACGCGTCCGCCCAGATACAGCGCGCCCAGCATGATGGGCAAGGCGGCAAAATACGCGATCCACACCTCGCTCGACAACAACAGACCGACAATCAAAAAGCTGGCGATGCGCGTCAGGCCTTCAGTAAAAAACAGCGCCGAAAACGTCGCGCGCAAATCGCTTTTGTCGTGGATGCGATGGGTCAGATAAATCACATAGGGCGGCCCGCCGGTGCCGAACAGCGCGCCCACGGTACCGCCGGTGAGCGCGGCGGGAATCGCCCAGCCACGTGAAATCAGCTTGTCGCCGCGAATGTTGAATACGCTGCGTAGCGCGAATATGAAGACGAACCCGGCCAGCGCAAACAGCATCGGCTCGGGCGGCAACTTGACCAGCAGCGTGGTTCCCACGATCACGCCGATCACGCCAAAAGGGATCAGGATACCGATTTCATCCCACTTCACGCGCTTGAAATGCAGGCCGCCGATGACGATCGATGCGGTGAAATCCAGCAGCAGGATCAGCGGCACCACGAATTGCAGCGGCAGAAACAGCGCCAGCAAAGGCACCGAGACCAGCCCCGAGCCAAAGCCGGTGATGCCGCGAATGACATACGCTGCCAGCAGAATAATCGACCCGCTGACAATATCGCTGGTAGCGATTTGCTCCAGACTCACGCGCGGGTGCCGCGCTCGATGGTGATACCGAGTTCCTTGATGCCCGGCACGATGGCGAACTTGGTCACCGAGACTTTCACCCACGGCGAACCGAACTCATTGCGCACGATGGTGGCGACGTGCTCGGCCACCGACTCCACCAGCGTGATCGGCTGCGGCGCATTGTGCAGATAATCCTTCACCCGCATCGCCACCGCGCCGTAGTCGATGGTGTCGGCGACGTTATCGGTGCCGCCTGCCTTGCTGTTCGGCAGGCCGATTTCGAGGTCGAGCCGGACCGGCTGCGGCACTTTGCGTTCCCATTCGTATACGCCGATAATCAGTTCGAGACGAAAGTCCCGCAGAAACAAGATATCCATCACGCCGCGCCCGCTTGGGCCCATCCAAAACCCGCCATTTTACTGACATATGACCACGCTGTTGTTTATCACTGCCGCCTATCTGATCGGCTCCCTGTCATTTGCCGTCATCGTCAGCAAACTCATGGGCTTGCCCGATCCACGCAGCTTCGGCTCCGGCAACCCCGGCGCCACCAACGTATTGCGCACCGGGCGCAAGGCCGCCGCCGCGCTGACGCTATTGGGCGACGCACTGAAAGGCTGGGTCGCCGTGGTGCTGGCGCGCCTGCTCGCACCACAGTTCGGCTTGAGCGAAGACGTTGCCTTGCTGTGCGCGCTGGCGGTATTTGCCGGCCATTTGTTCCCGGTTTTTTTCCGCTTTCAGGGCGGCAAGGGCGTGGCCACCGCACTCGGCGTTCTGGTTGGCCTCAACCCCTGGCTCGGGCTGGCGTGTCTGGCCACCTGGCTGTTCATGGCCAAGGTGTTCCGGATTTCTTCACTATCCGCACTGACCACCGCCATCCTCGCCCCGGTCTACGCCTGGCTGCTGATGGGTTGGGGCAACACGACGATGACCGTACTGGTGATTGCGCTGCTGCTGGTCTATCGTCACAAGAGCAACCTCATTAAGCTGGCCAACGGCGAAGAAGGCCGCATCGGATCACGCCCTTAAACTCGCACAACTAACCCAACGACCTGACATGGCCTTTTTTGAAAAATCCATCGACCACGCCAAGGACAGCTTTGCCGAGGCTTCGCGCGAAGCGATCGACCGTGCCGGCGACCGGCTATCGGGGGTGGTGAAAGAAGGCGTATCGCAGGCCGGCAGCGAACTGAAGGACGTCATCTGGCAGGCCAGCCAGGAAATCGACGCCAAGCTCGACAAGATTTCGGTCGAACTGCACGAACAGCGCCAGTTCACCAAGGACGACGTGCGCGAACTGGTCGACTACGCCGGCGACAAGCTCGGCACGATCCTGGACCAGCGCATGGCGGTGGCCAAGTCCGAGATTTCCTCGCTGGTGCAGGACAAGGTTGAATACTTCAAGCGTGAAATCGATGGTTTTTTCATCGAACGCCAACGCGACCTCGCGCGCGAGCGGCGGCGCCTGTTCATCAACGTCGCCATCGCGATTCTGGCGTCGGTCTCACTCGGCTTCGTGTCCTGGCTGTATCACCAATACATGGGGGGCGGGCTCGATCTGTTCGCCATGTTCCGCATCGTGTTCGCCTCGCTCGTCGGCGGCTGGGGCGCGTATCTCGCGGTACGCGTAGTGCGCCGCTGGATGTCGATGTCGGAACACAAGAAGGACACGCTGTTTCTGGTCAGCCGCTACTGGGGGGTGCTGCGTCCGGAAAGCATCTTCGGCACGATTATGCTGGTGTGCCTGATTGCGGTGCTGGTCGGGTTCTTGCTGTTCCCCGATCAGATCGCGCAGTTGACCGGCAGTGAAAAATGGCTGAAGGCTTTACGCGACGCCTACCCGATGCTGCGGCAGTGAATCATTTTCAGCACTCAGCTCGCACGCAGCGAACAACGCGCACACGAAAGGAGTCTTCATGGCATTGGGTTGGTTAATGGTTTTACAAAGCGTTCCCTGGTCGGACGTCATTGCAAACGCGCCCAAGCTGGCGGATGGGGCAAAGAAACTGTGGAACACGGTTGCCGGAAAACCGGCGCTGCCGAAACAGCCGGTTCCGCAGACACAGCCCGCTGCCTCGTCCGACAACCCAGCGCTGGCCGCCCTCGATGCCCGCGCCGCAGCCCTTGAAACCGCCGTGTCCGACCTGCACGGCCAGATGACGGCCTCCTCCGAGCTCATCAAGTCGCTGGCCGAACAGAATGCCCAGCTCGTCAAGCGCATTGAAGCCAACCGGGTCCGGATGCTCTGGCTGACGGCGGCTACCGCCGTGCTGGCCATCGCTGTCATCGCCGCCTGGCTGCGCTAGCTGCGCGCGCCAGACCTTACACCGCCTCCAGCGTCGCCAGATCCCAGCGCGGCTTGACCGCAAAAGTCATATCCAGGGTTGCGTGCGCCATCCGCTGCGCGCCCGCAAACGCGATCATCGCGCCGTTGTCGGTGCAAAATTCCATGCGCGGGTAAAACACGCTGATGCCGCGTGCCGCCGCGTCGCGGGTGAGGCGTTCGCGCAGATGCGTATTTGCACCGACGCCGCCCGCCACCACCAGTCGCCTGGCGTGGCTATGTTTGCAGGCGGCGAGACTTTTCGTCACCAGCACGTCCACCGCTGCGACCTGAAACGCCGCGGCAATGTCCGCCGCCTCGGTCTGCCCCACTTTGCGCACCAGCGTCAGCACGGCGGTTTTCAACCCGGAAAAGCTGAAATCAAAATCGCCGGAATGCAGCATCGGACGCGGCAAGGTAAAGCGGGTGGCGTCGCCGCTGTCCGCCAGCTTCGACAGCGCAGGGCCGCCCGGGTAGCCCAGGCCAAGCAGTTGCGCGGTCTTGTCGAACGCTTCGCCCGCCGCGTCGTCCAGCGTTTCGCCCAGCAGGGTGTAGCGGCCGACGCCTTCCACCAGCATCAATTGGGTATGGCCGCCCGACACCAGCAGCGCGACGAACGGGAATTCGGGCGGCGTGTCGGAAATCAGCGGCGACAGCATGTGGCCTTCGAGGTGATGCACGCCGACCGCGGGGATGTCCAGCGCATACGCCAGCGCGCGCGCCATGCCGGCGCCCACCAGCAAGGCGCCGGCCAGGCCGGGCCCCTGGGTGTAAGCAATGCCGTCGAGGTCGGCCAGACTGCAGCCGCTCTCGGCCAGAATCTGCCGGGTCAGCGGCAATACGCGCCGGATATGGTCGCGCGACGCCAGTTCTGGCACCACGCCGCCGTAGTCGTTGTGCATGGCGATCTGCGAATACAGGGCGTGCGCCAGCAGGCCGCGCGCGCTGTCATACAGCGCGACACCGGTTTCATCACAGGAGGATTCGACGCCCAGCACCAGCATGTAAAAAGCTCCCTTACTCAAAAGAAATGGCGCGGAAGTCCGCGCCATTTACACCGACCCTGAAATCCTCAAGACCTAGAACCGCATGCTATACAGCAGCTGCCAATTGGTCTGCGAGTGAGAGATGGTACGGCCGATTGAATCCGTTTGTTCCACTTCCGGGGCGAACTGCAGCGAGAAGTCGACGCCGGAGCGGTCATTGATCGCATACCCCAAACCCGCCATGTAGTGATTCTTCACGATCGCCGGAAACAGGTAATTCAAGGTGCTGTCGGGGACAGGGCTGTCCGAAAAGCTGGCGCCCGCCCGCAACGTCAGCGCAGCTGTCGCCTTGTAGGCCAGGCCAAGCTGCAACACATCCTGGTTTTCCCAGTTTTGCGGCAAGGCAAACGTCACGCTATCACCCATCGCGGTATACGTCATGGTGAAGCTCTTCATCACGTCGCGCCAGTTGATGCGCTTCCAGTCTGCCGCAAACATCCATTCCGGGCTGGCCTGAACCGCCACGCCAAGGCCAAAGGTTTCCGGCCACTGGAAATCACGCACGGTGATTTTGCCGCCTATCGTCTGCGCGCCGCCGTTCACGATGAACTGGGCACCAGCCGATCCCGTTTCCAGATCGCCCAGACTGGTTTTCGAATGATAGGTGCCGCCCACGTTGACCATGTCGTTGATCTTGTAGGTAAAGCCTATTTTTCCTGCCAGACCGTAGCCCCTAGCCTTGCCGGTGTAATCACTGTCATCACTGTAATTGATGCGGACAGTGTCGGTCGGCCCCAGGGTACCCAGCGCGCTGCCGAGCGCACCCGTGGGCTGAACCGTGATCAAGCTCGACAGGCTGCTCAAAGGCATCGCCATTTGCAAATCCAGCATGGCCCAGACGAAGTCCACCGAGCCGCCGATCGACAGTTTCGGGCTCACGTTATAGACCAGCGGCGCAATCAGTCGCCCCACGCCCAGTTCGGAACGCTCGGGCAAGCCATCCACGCCCCTAGCGTACTCGGTCCCCATCCCGCCCTGGGCGAACATGCCCACGCCGTAGGTCAGGCTGCCGCTTTTACGGGTCCAGCCTGCTGCCGGCATGTAATAGGCATCGCCACCCGAGGATTTCTCCCCGACCACAGACACGTCAGGCCCCAGGTAACCAATCATCAGCGACACGGTATCGCCCTCCGCCCCCAGACCGAGGGTGGCCGGATTGTTCATCATGGCTGCCGCACCATTGTCATAGGCCATCGAGGCGCCGCCCAGGCTGCTTGCGATCGGACCAAATCCTTCCACGTTCATTCCATTGGTCGCGTAGGCATGGCCTGCCATGCCACCGAACACCAGCACCATGGTGCTCATTCGCTTTAACGTCATTTAATGCTCTCCTGTATTCGGCCGCGCCGCAGCGGCGGGATTATATAGACGCCGACGCAAAGATTGCCCTCGCCCGGACCATGGGGACTGGGTGTTGAACAATTACCACAGGCACCGTTCTCCTTGATGCCGGAAAACTTGAAAGCTTGGGTAAAATCTGCTCTGTTTATGCAGACATAGCCTTTTGCGGTGCTGCCCTCAATCCAAGAAGATCCCATGTCAAACCCTCATCTGCCCCCTTCCGCTGCCGCTGGCCCTCGCGCCGATCATGACTGCGATGTACTGGTCATCGGCGGCGGCCCTGCGGGCTCGACTGCCGCCGCGCTGCTGGCAGAAAAGGGGCACCGGGTCACCCTGCTGGAAAAAGCGCATCACCCGCGCTTCCATATCGGCGAATCGCTGCTGCCGGCCAATCTGCCGTTGCTGGACCAGTTGGGGGTGCGCGCCGAGGTTGAGGCCATCGGTATGCAGAAATGGGGTGCGGAATTCATCTCACCCTGGCACGACCACCAGCAGTCTTTCGAGTTTGCCAATGCTTGGGACAAATCGATGCCAAGTGCCTTCCAGGTACGGCGTTCCGAGTTCGACGACATCCTGATTCGCAATGCGGGTCGCAAAGGGGCGGAAATCATTGAAGGCTGCCGCGTGCGCGAAGTGGAATTCCTGCCGGGCAACGCTGGCGCCATCGTGCGCGCAGAACACGACGACGGCCGCAGCGAAACCTGGCACTGCCGTTTTCTGGTCGACGCCTCGGGGCGCGACACCTTCCTCGGCAGTCGCCTCAAGGCCAAGCAGCGCAATCCCAAACACAACAGCTCGGCGCTATACGGCCACTTCACCGGCGCGCAACGGCACGCAGGCCCGAAGGAAGGCCACATCAGCATTTTCTGGTTTGCGCACGGCTGGTTCTGGTTTATTCCGCTGGCCGATGGCACGACCAGCATCGGCGTGGTGACCTGGCCGCATTACCTGAAAACCCGCAAGAATTCCGTCAAGGAATTCTTCCTCGACCAGATTGCGCTGTGCCCGGGGCTGGCGATGCGGCTGAAGGATGCCCAACTGGTGTCCGAAGTGGACGCCACCGGCAACTTTTCCTATAGCTGCGACCACAGCCACGGCGACAACTATCTGCTGCTGGGCGATGCCTACGCCTTCGTCGACCCGGTGTTTTCGTCCGGCGTGATGCTGGCGATGAAAAGCGCCTTCGAGGGGGCCGACGCGATCGACACCTGCCTGCGCCAGCCGGACAAAGCCACTGCTGCGCTCAAGCAGTTCGACACGGTGATCAAACACGGGCCGAAGGAGTTTTCCTGGTTCATCTACCGCGTCACCAATCCCACCATGCGCGATTTGTTCATGGCACCGAGCAATATCTTCCGGGTACAGGAGGCCTTGCTGTCGGTGCTGGCAGGCGACATTTATGGCAAGACGCCGATCTGGGGTTCATTGCGGATGCTGAAGCTCATCTATTACCTTGCCTCGCTCGCCAACCTCAAACGCACGGTCATGGCCTGGAAGCGCCGCAGGTTCAACATTCGTTACGTGGAAGAACCGGAAGGCGCAGCTTGACCCCTGAGGACACGATGCTCGGGCTGGCGTTTCTGTCCGCGCCCGGACTGGCCCGGCTGCCCCGACCGGACAGCCTGCTGGGTGGCGCGTGTTTTTCGCATCCTGCCGCTGCGCTGGCTGAAGCAGGCGACTTGCCGCTGCTCGCCGTGGACATGGCCTTGCCAACCGGCGAAGCGTCGGTCTGCGAAATTTGGCATAGCCCGCCTCCGCTGCATTCCGGCCAGCAGGGTGCGATCCGTTATCGTGAAAACGACCTGCTGCTGTTCGGCTCCCTGAGCCTGGACGAAACCGGCACTGACACCCACCCCCCGCTGCAATCTACCGCCGAAGCGGCCTATCAGGCCATCTTTGCGCTGCTCGAAGCGCGCGGCTTTAGCGCATTGCTGCGCGTGTGGAATTATTTTCCGGCGATCAACCAGGAAAGCCACGGCATCGAGCGCTACCGCCAGTTCAACATCGGGCGTCAGGAGGCTTTCCTTGCCCATGACCGCTCGGTAATCGGCAATGTACCCGCCGCCTGCGCGCTGGGCACCGCCAGCGGCGGCCTGAACATCGCCTTTCTGGCGACGCGCGCGAACGTCACCAGCATCGAAAACCCGCGCCAGCTGAGCGCCTACCATTACCCCAGCCAATACGGCCCGCGCAGCCCGACCTTTTCACGCGCCGGCCTGGTCAATCTGGGCGGACGCGACATGCTGTTCATCTCGGGCACCGCCAGCATCGTGGGTCACCAAACCCTGCATGGCGGCGATGTGGCGGCGCAAACGCGCGAGTGTCTGGCCAATATCGCCGCCATTACCGCCGAAGCAAACCGGCTGGCGCCGGCGGCGAATTTCCGTCTCGATCAGCTGGCCTACAAAGTGTATGTTCGCCATCCGGCGGATCTCGCCGCCGTGCGCGCGGCCATGGCGAGCACGCTCAACGTCCCGGTGGCGGCCATTTATCTGCAGGCCGATGTCTGCCGCGCCGACCTGCTGGTTGAAATCGAAGCCTCGGGCGGCCACGCCATCGATGTCGAGGCAACCGCGTGAGCGCCCAGCTGGCGACGCCGTCTGCCACGCTGACGGGCCGGTTGCATGCGCTGTATGAGATTTTTGCGCTGTGGTTCGGGCTGATTCTGCTCGGCATGCTTTCGCTGGGGTGGTCGTCGCTGTCGGTTGCGCTGTACTACCTGTTGCCGCGGCGCTGGGCGGTTCCACTGGGGCGCTGGGGCATCACCACCGGGTTCCGTTTTTACCTCTGGGCGCTCAGCCGGATCGGCGCCTGCCGCTTCGATTTCAGCGCGCTCGATGCGCTGCGCGACCAGGGTCCGCTCATCATCGCGCCCAACCACCCCTGCATGCTCGACGCGGTGATGGTGATTTCACGGCTACCCAATCTCGCCTGCATCATGAAAGCCAATATCGTCGACAACGTCTTTCTCGGCGCCGGCGCCCGCATGGCGGGTTACATCCGCAACGACGCCCAGCTCTCGATGATCAAACAGGCCGTGGCCGAACTCAAAAGCGGCAGCCAGCTGCTGTTGTTCCCGGAAGGCACCCGCACCACGCGCTGGCCGGTCAATGAATGCAAGGGCACCACGGCGCTGATTGCCGGGCGTGCCAACGTGCCGATCCAGACGGTTTTCATCGAAACCAACTCGGAATATTTGACCAAAGGCTGGCCGCTGTTCAAGCGCCCGGCCATGCCGATCACCTACCATTTCCGCCTCGGCCGCCGCTTCGATCCGCCCGAAAAAGCCGGCGTCTTTACCGCCGAACTGGAGCGCTACTTTATCGATGCGCTGCGCGATACCCCGCGTTTTTTGCCGCCCGAGGCCCCCAACGCGCCCGACCCCAAACCAAACCACCCCGCCGGATGACATCTGATTCCCCCTTGTCCACCAGCCACCTGGTGCTGATCCCCAGCTACAACCCCGGCGCGCAGGTGTATGCCACGGTGCGTGCCGCACGCGCCCAGTGGGCACCGGTGTGGGTGGTGGTGGACGGCAGCAGCGACGGCACCGCCGCCGGACTGCAGGAGATGGCGGCGAGCGATCCCGGCCTGCGGGTGTGGGTCCTGCCCGAAAATGGCGGCAAGGGGGCTGCGGTGCTGCACGGTCTCGACAGGGCCGCCGCAGCGGGCTACACCCACGCCTTGACCATGGACTCCGACGGCCAGCATCCGGCCGATCTCATCCCGGCTTTCATGGCCGCGTCGCAACAGCAGCCCGCCGCGATGATCCTCGGCAAGCCGGTGTTCGATGCCGGTGCGCCCGCGCTGCGGGTGCAGGGCCGCAAGATTTCCAACGGCTGGGCCAACCTGGAAACCCTGTGGGCCGGCATCGGCGATTCGCTGTACGGCTTTCGCGTCTACCCGATCGAGCCGCTGCGCCAGGTGATGCGCGGCCAGCGCTGGATGCGCCGCTTCGACTTTGATCCCGAAGCCGTGGTGCGCCTGTGCTGGCGCGGCGTGCGCCCGGTCAACCTGGATGCGCCGGTGAAATACCTGCGCGCCGACGAAGGCGGGGTGTCGCACTTCAATTACCTGCGCGACAACACCCTGCTCACCTGGATGCACCTTCGGCTGGTACTCGGGTTTGTGCTGCGCTTGCCCCTGCTCGTGTTCAGGCGCGTCAGCCAGGCCCGAACCTGACACAATGACCCCTCTCTCACGACACGCCCCCTTTATGCACTCCATTGCCTCGTCCATTGGGTTCATTCGGCATGGCGCGGTGTTATCCGCTCTTGCCGGGTGTCTGTTGGCCGCGCCTGCCAGCGTGTTCGCACAAAGCCATCCGGCCGAGCATTGGGAGGTCGCGATCGAGGCCGGCTATCTGGACAAGATCAGGGACAACTCCCCGCTGGACTACGTCATCGTGCCATTGCAGGTCGCATGGCGCTCGCCCGCGTTGTTCGACATATGGACTAGCGAGAGCGGCGCGCGGCTCACCGTGCGCAACCGCATCGCAGTCATTCTGGAAACCTATGTGGAAGGCGCCGAAGACTACTACTTCGCTTTTGCCGGCGCGCCCAGTTTCGAGCTCTGGAACGCGGCACAAAAATCTGCGCTGTTCCTCGAAATCGGCGGTGGCGCCGGCATCACCAACTCGAACAGCACGCCCGGCGGCCAGGGGCAAGACTTCACCTTCAACTGGTTCAGCCAGCTCGGCGTGCGCCACCAGATCAGCAAAACCCAGGCGTTCACCGCTGCGGGCTATTTCACCCATCACTCCAATCTGGGCATGACCGACCCTAACCCGGGCATCGACGTGCTGGGCATCAACCTCGGGCTGGTCTGGCAGCTTGAGTAAGCCCCGCCGCCCTCGAACGCACGGCTTGCCATGCTGAATCGCCTTCCCGACCGGTGAGCACCCTCGACGCCGCCCTCCTTCCTGCCTTCTCGTACCCACCATGAAAAACGATCCTGATTCACACCCCATCCACGCCCCCCATCCGCCGCTCACCGCTTACTACGCGGATGAAAACGAGCGACGTGGTTATGTTGGCAAGCTGTTCGATCACACGGCAGCCGACTACGACCGCATCGATCGCCTGCTCGCGCTCGGCAGCGGCCCCTGGTATCGCAACCAGGCCCTGCAGCGTGCGGGATTGAAGCCGGGGATGCGCGTTGTCGATGTGGGTATCGGCACCGGTCTGGTCGCGCGCGAGGCAGTGAAACTGGTAGGCGACCCCGCCCTGGTAATCGGCGTCGACCCCAGCGTCGGCATGATGGCGGAAGCCCACCTGCCCGGCGTCCAACTCATCGAAGGCCGCGCCGAAGCCATCCCGTTCCCCGATGCCAGCTTCGACTTTCTCAGCATGGGCTACGCGCTGCGCCACATCGGCGACCTGTCGGCTGCCTTCAGCGAATTCCATCGCGTCCTCAAGCCTGGCGGCCGCCTGTGCCTGCTCGAAATCACCAAGCCCGAACGCGCCTGGAGCCAGGCGCTGCTCAAGGCCTACATGCGCGGCGTCGTGCCGGTGCTGGCACGCCTGATCGGCAGCAGCGCCGAATCGGCCAAACTGTGGCGCTACTACTGGGACACCATCGAAGCCTGCGTGCCGCCGAGCGGGGTGATTGATACGCTGGAAAAGGCTGGATTTACGGGGGTGAACCGGCACATCGAAAGTCGGGCACTGTCGATCCTGGCAGAGTATCAGGCGACCAAGCCAGGCTGAATTGCATCCCGGTTGGCCTATCCTGAACAAAGTGAAAACCCCGGGGACAGGCCATGAAACTGCTGAGCTGGAATATCCAATGGGGTCGCGGCATGGACGGGCGGGTAGATCTTGCGCGCATCCTGCGGACCCTTCATCAACTGGGCGATTTCGACGTCATCTGCCTGCAGGAAGTCACGGTCAACTTCCCCGGCCTGCCCGGCAGCCACGGCGAGAACCAGGTCGCCATCCTCTCCGCCGGTCTGCCCGGCTACACCCCGGTCTACGGCGCGGCAACCGACGTGCCGGACGGTCACGGCGGCCGCAGCCTGTTCGGCAACGTCATTTTTTCCCGCCTGCCAGTCGGCCAGGTGTGGCGGCACCTGCTGCCCTGGCCCGCCGAGCCTGATATCCCCAGCATGCAGCGCGTGCTGGTCGAAGCGGTGGTGACTGCTCCCTTCGGCACGTTGCGAGTGATGACCACGCATCTCGAGTACTACTCGCCCATCCAGCGCCGGGCCCAAATCGACGCCATTCGCCATCTGCATGCCGAGGCGTATGCCATGGCGGGACGGCCACCCTTGGTTGAAGAACAGGGCGGCAGCTTCGAGGTGTTTCCCCGTCCAGCGCAGGCGCTGCTGTGTGGCGACATGAATTTTCCCGCAACGGCTCACGAGCACGCCCTGATCCTCGCCCCGTTCGACGATGGCATACGGGGATTTCGAGATGCGTGGTCTGTGTTGCATCCCGTTGAAGCGCACGCGCCCACAGTGGGCATTCATCCGGTGAATTTCGTCAAACAGCCGGAATGCTTTGATTTTGTGTTTGTGACTGAGGGGCTGGCTGGCCGGCTTGTCTCGCATGGCATTGATACGGAGACTGAGGCTTCGGATCATCAGCCGGTTTGGGTAGAGTTGGTTTAAGGGGACGACCGATTAACGATGACTTTCCTGGTGGGTGTTTGGTGGTTGCGGAGCGATTCGCCTGACGACTAATCGTTGGCTGAGGATAGCCCGGCGGCTAGTCACTCTTCCTGTCTCGCCAAGAAAAGTGACCAAAAGAAGGCGACCCCGACACCCCGAAACCCCAGGAATTGGGCCTGCCGGGCGGGGCTGAAAGGGGGCAAAGCAAAACAGCGACCGTACAGTTTGAGGGCTGATATAGCGCACTGCCCTGATTAACGCCTGGCCATCAAAAGCTTGCACAGATTAAAAGTAGTGTCAGATTCCCTGCGCCAGGCAATCTAACAATTCACGGTCGGAGAGGAGGCTGTTAACTGCATCCGAAAGAGCGGTATTTATATATCGCTCATTCGCTTCTTTGCCTTGAACTACTTGAATGCTTTCCACAAACTCGCCGTGATAAAGCTTCTCGTAGGGACGCAATCCATTTCGAATACAAATTGCTTTCAACCCGGCATCCACCCGCAGCGTCCCAGCCCAAAATCCCTGAATGATGACGTAATCGAGATTTCGGATTTCAACCCGGATTCCCGTATTGTTGCCAAGTTGCGCATTGCCTGGCTTGAAATCCATTTTTTCAAACCCATCCGCAAGCGCACGCTGAACTGCTGCAACTAAATCACCCTCAAGAGAAATATCGGCGCCAATACCCCGCGCACCAACAGTGCCAAGTGTTTTCTTTGGGCGTTCGTCGACAACGTTTAACGAAACTTCGCGTCCACTTCCGATATTGGAAGCAGCAACATTCACATTTGGTGCGATAGAAACTGCTTGGGGCGTGAATGCACAACCACTAAGCGACAGCAGCACTAGTAGAGCAAGTAAAGCGCGATTCATATTGATTTTCTCCTGAGTTTTAATTTAGAAGCCAGATAGACGTTTGCCGGTTTCATGGCGCTGCAAATCGTCGGGGGCTTTGATCAGCTTGTTCACCTCGGCCATGGTCATGCCGATTTTGAGTTTGGCAAACCGGCTATCGGGCGCGATGGTGCCGACAATCTCGCCTTCAAAACTGCCGTCGGCCGATTTCACGGTCTGCGTTTCACTCGCAGGCTGGACCGAGGCATCGGCAGGGGTTTCGGCTTGAGCTTGTTGGGCAAGTGAGGCTGCCAGCAGCCCGGCGATAGCAATTTCAGTAATGAAACGCATATTCTTTGTCTCCCTTGATTTTCAAAAAAACCGATAAAACGTACGCCGGGAAACAGACTGACCGATGGCCGCTGCCCCGCAGCACCCCGGAGTATATATTCAGGATATCAGCCTGGATGCCGCCCCACCGCCACTCCCATCTTCGGCAACCACTTCCGCAATCCCGGCGTCGTAATCACCGTGCTGAAAATCGCCATCAGCACCAGCATGGTGAACACCTGCTGCGAGATCACGCCCAGATCAAAACCCACGTTGATGACGATGAGCTCCATCAGCGCACGCGTATTCATCATGATGCCGATCACTTTTCCTTCATGGTGCGACATGCCGGCCCAGCGCGCGGCGACGTAGCTGGCGCCGAACTTGCCGAGGGTGGCCAAGGCAATCAGCAGCAGGCACCAGCCCCATGCCTCCATCGAATCGAGGCTGCCGATATTGGTGCGCAGGCCGGTGTAGGTGAAGAAGATGGGCAGGAAGAACACCATGACGAAGTGGCCGATGCGTTCCTTCCAGGCTTCGATCAGTTCGTGTTCGTCGTGCAGGATCACGCCCATCATGAAGCCGCCGAAGATGGCGAAGATGCCGATCTGGTAGGTGGTCATCGCCGAGACAAAAATGCCGGCGAGCAGGATGCCAAGCATGTTGTGGGTGAGCTTGCCGCGCCCGGCTTTTTCGCCGGCGGGTGATGGGGTCACCTGGCTGGCACAGATGATGCGCTTCATCAGCGGCCGCACCACGAACCACCAGCCGGCAAAGAAGGCGCCGACCAGCGCCACCTTGATCGCGAAGGCGCTTGCACTGAATTCGGCCAGGGTGAGCGTGGTGATGAGCGCCAGCAGCAGCCAGCCGACGACATCGTTGATGGCTGCAGCGCTGATGGCGATAACACCGATGGGCAGACGGGTAATTTTGAACTCCATCATGATCCGGCCGAGGATGGGCAAGGCGGTGATGGAAAAGGCGGTGGCGATAAATAGCGCCGAGGCAAGGCGATCCACGCCGGGCGACAGCAGCGGCGCGGTGAACCAGCCAAAGCCAAAGCCAAGCGCAAACGGCGCGATCATGCTGGCGCTGGCGATATAGGTGACGGCGCGGCGGTTGTGGCGCGCGGTCAGGTGCGCAAAGTCGAACTCAAGGCCGATCTGGAACATCAGCAGGATCAGGCCAATCTGCGACAGCATCTGCATCGGCGCGGCAGGCGTCGAGTGAAAGACGTACTGGAACAGGTCGGGGGCGAGCAGGCCGAACAGCGACGGGCCGAGCAGAATACCAACGATGATTTCGCCCACGGCGGGCGACTGCCCGACACGCTGTGCCAGCACGCCGCCGAGGCGGCCGGCCAGCACGATCAGCGTCAGTTGCAGCAGGGTGAAAAACAGCAGGGCTTCGGTTTGATGGACCGCGAGGGTGTGTGCAGGCGCGCTCAAATCATGCCTCCATTGACCGAGATGATCTGGCCGGTGAGATAGCTCGCCTGCTCCGATGCCAGAAAGCTCACCACGTTGGCCACCTCTTCCGGCCGCCCGGCACGCTTCATCGGCACCATGCTCTCGATGGCTTGCTTGTCGAATACGCCATCGATCATGTCGGTCTGAATGATGCCCGGCGCCACCGCGTTGACCGTGACCCCGCGGCTGGCGAGTTCCAGCGACAACGATTTGGTGGCAGCGTGCAGCGCGCCCTTGGCGGCCGAATAATTGACCTGGCCGCGGTTGCCGGTGATGCCGGCGATGGAGGTGATATTGATAATCCGGCCCCAGCGGCTGCGGATCATGGCCATCGTCAGCGGCTGGGTGACGTTGAAGAAGCCGTTGAGCGAGACGTCGAGCACGCTATGCCATTGGACGGCGCTCATGCCCGGGAAGACGGCGTCGTCGTGAATGCCGGCGTTGTTCACCAGCACCTGGATCGGCGCATCGGCGATGAGTGCTTCGAGCGCGGCGCGGCTGGCGTCGGCATCGGTGACGTCGAAAGCGAGCGCCTCGGCCAGGCCGCCGTCGGCGTGGATGGCCTCGACCAGCACCTGCGCCTTCGCCAAATTCTGGTTGGCGTGAACGTATACAAAATGACCGTCGGCGGCGAGGCGGCGGCAAATGGCCGCGCCGATGCCGCCGCTGCCGCCGGTGACCAGCGCGCGCTTCATGATGGTGAACTCCCCGGTTTTGCCGCATCCAGCAGCGCGGCATCCAGCACCACAATCGCGCGGCCGTTCAGCAGCAGTTCTTGCTCAGCAAACACGCTGAAGCCATACAGAATCGTGTTGTCGTCGCCCGACACACGCTCGGCTTCGATGCGCAGATCGGTGGCGATGTCATCCAGCCGCACCACCCGCAACTCGACCCCGCGCACGCTGGCCAGGTAACCGGCGCGCGGCGCGCTGTCGGCTGCAGCGAGCAAGGCGCCGTGGGCAGCCATCGCCTGCGCGGCGTACTCGATGCCGCATGCCGCGCCGAGGCGGCCGCGTGCGCGCAGCGGATTGTCCGGCGCGCGGTGGCTGCTGGCGCTGCACTGAATGTGCTGCGCATCCCAGCTATCGACGCGGTCGAGCAGGCACATGCTGCCTTGGTGCGGGAGGTGGGCGAGCAGCCAGGTGTGGTTGTGGGTCATGGGGTAAATCCCCCCTGCCCCCCTTTTTCAAAGGGGGGTACAAACCACAGTACAGCGGATTGGGTTGTCTTCCCCCTTTGAAAAAGGGGGATTGAGGGGGATTTGGATTCAGGTTTCACGTCGCTCTCTCACAATCTCATCCAACACCGCCAGCACCGCGTCCGTTTCCAGCAGCACCTGCCGGTTATCAAACCGCACCACACGCAAACCCAGGCCCGCCAACGCGGCATCACGCGTCTGGTCTTTGGCCAGATGCGCGAATTCAGCATGCTGGCTGCCGTCAAGCTCAACGACCAGCTTCGCAGCCGGACAATAAAAATCCACAATAAAAGTCAGCAAGGGTTTCTGCCGGTAGAACTGCACACCTTGTATCTGCTTGCGTCGAATGCGATGCCACAACATGTACTCAGCATCGGTCATACTGGTTCTGAGCGAACGCGCAGGCACTTTCAGGATTCTGCGGTACGGCTCCATCCAATCCCCTTGCTCCCCTTTATTCAAAAGGGCTCGATCGTTAACGCTAGACTGAGTGGCACCAGATAATCCAGTACCACCCCGCATGCCTCCCCACGCGCCACCGCCCGCAGCAAGGGCAAGCCACGCGCGGCGGGAATGCTGCGGCGCAGGGCTTCGAGCGCGGGGTCGGCGAGTGTGTCCGGCGCGGCATCGCTCAACGCCAGTTCGATCCGCGCCAGCGAGTGCGCGCTGCGCTTGGGCATCAGTGCCAGCGCGATGCCGAACGCTGCGGGCAGTGGCCGCTTGGCGTGCAGCGGCTCGGGGTAGGGCATGTCATAAGCGATCAACAGCGTGCCGCCGCGTTCAAACCCAAATGCGCCCTCGACTGCAACTTGGGTCAGCGCCTCCAGCAGACCAGCGCCAAAACTGGCGTCATACGCGCACAGCACGGTGGCAGGGGCCATCGCGCCCGAGGCGATGCCCCAGTACCCGGCCGGGGCGTTGTGTACCGAATTGTGAAAGCGCGTCGGCGAAATGCTGCGGTCATCGGAGGCCAGCGTCTTGCAGATCGCGTCGCAGTTGTCGTTGTCGGCCCCCGAGGAGGTGAACACCGTGGCCAACTGCCTGGCGTCGAGTTGACCGGCGTCGATGGCCTCTTGCGCCACCGCCAGCGCCACCTTGATGGCAAGGCCGGTGCGACGGCGTTCGGCGGGTGGCAGCGATTGCGGCGCGGCCACGACGAGCGGACGCGACTCGTATGCGGCATGGCCCGCCAGGATGGGCTGCGCGGCAGACCAGTTGTCGAGCCCGGGGCCGACGAGGCCGATGCCGTCGAGGTAGGCCGTCAGCTTCTCTATCTTGCTCATGCGGCACGCCCCAGTATCAGGCTGCAGTTGGTGCCGCCAAAGCCGAACGAATTGCTCAGCACCCGTCGCGGCACGCTGTCACGGTTGGCTGTCAGGTACTGGATCGGAATGGCCGGGTCGAGCTGCTGCGTATTCACCCCGCCTGGCAAAAATCCCTGTTGCAGCGCCAGCGCGCTGATGATCGCCTCCATCCCGCCCGCCGCACCCAATGTATGGCCGGTGGCGCCCTTGGTCGAACTGCATGGCACGTTGTTGCCAAAAAGTGCCGCGACCGCTTTGCCCTCGGCTGCATCGTTGCTGGGCGTGGCGGTGCCGTGCAGGTTGAGATAATCGATGTCGGCTGCCTGCAAGCCTGCTGACTGCAACGCAGCCGCCATCGCCATTCTGGCGCCGAGGCCATCGGGGTGCGGCGACGACATGTGGTGGGCATCGCTGGTTTCGCCCGCGCCCAGCAGCAGCACAGCGTCTGCATTCAGTTGCGCGCCCGGACGTTCCAGCAAAATGAATGCAGCCGCTTCGCCTATCGACAGACCTTTGCGTTCGATATCAAACGGCCGGCAGGGTTCGGGCGACAGCAGCTCCAGCGAATTGAAACCGTACAGGGTGGTGAGGCAGAGAGAGTCCACGCCGCCGACGATGGCCGCATCGATGAGGCCGGCGGCCAGCATGCGCGCCGCCGAAGCGAACACCTTGGCGGAGGACGAGCACGCGGTGGAGACCACCATGGCGGGGCCTTCGAGCTGGAACGCGGTGCGGACGAAACTCGCCACCGAGTAGGTATTGTGCGTGGTGCGGTAAATGAAATCCTCCGGCAGCGCACCGCTCACCGGATCGCGGCGGCGATACGCCTGCTCGGTTTGCAGGATGCCCGAGGTGCTGGTGCCGAGAAACACGCCGACCCGCCGCCGGCCGTGGCGCGCAATGGCCGCCTCGACCGCGTCGCTGAAACCGTCCTGCTGCAATCCCAGCCAGGCCAGGCGATTGTTGCGGCAGTCATGCTCGGCCAGCGGCGCGGGCAGTTCGACGGCGTCGACCCCGGCCACCTCGCCGACGTGGGTCGCCAGGTCGTGCGCCGTCTCGAACTGGCAGGGTTGCAGGCCGCTGCGCTGCAGGCGCAAGGCGGCCAGGGTGGCGGCATTGCCGTAGCCGAGGCAGCTGGTGGCCGTGAAATGGGAGAGGAGAACGGGGGTCACTAAGTGGTCGGTGTGGGTCGGATGGCGCGGCGGATTTTAACCGATGCGGGCGGGCGCAATGGCCTCGGCGTATTCGTAGAGCGTGCCCAGTATGGTCTCACCGCGCTCGTCTGCCGTTTCCGCCAGGGTGTCGATTTCGTTGAACAGGGCTTCCAGCGTGCGCGCACCGCCGGCGCCGTCGAACAACCGCGCGGCACAAAGCGCCTGCCATTGCTGCGACTCGGCCGGGTTCAGCGAGGCGGGGAAATTGCGCGCGCGGTAGCGAAACAGCAGGTCGCTCAAGCGCGGATCGGCAAACCCTGGTTGCGATTCGGCCAGTTGTGCGGGCGACAAGCCGCGCAAACGATTCAGCACGGCGCGGTCAGCATTGCCAATGAAGCCGCCGTACAGGTCGGCATCCACATCGCTGGCGGCCTGCGCCGGACGCTCGAACACGGCCTGCCAGCGGGCGCTCATGTCGGGTGCCGCGCCACACAACGCGGCATGGCGCTGCACCGCCGCCATGTCGATGGCCCAGTGTTCGGCGCGCGCTGCGCTCAACGTGTTGAGGTTGCTGATCACCACCGGTGATTTGTTCAGATGGATGGTTTTGATCGGCAAGCGGCTCACGCCTGCGGGCAGGTCGTCGGTGCGGGTAAACATCCGCTGGCGGATGGTGGCGGCGTCGAGCGCAAACAGCTCGCTGGGGTCATGCGCCAGGTCCCACACGATGATTTCGTTCTTGTTGGTCGGGTGCTGCGCCAGCGGCCACGCCACCATCAGGCAGCCGCGCTCGACCGGCACCTGCCCGGTAATGTGCAGAAACGGTTGCGGCGCGCGCAGGTTGATCTGCTCGGCGGCCTTGTCCTTTTTGTGCAGGCCGAGGCAAAAATCGAACAGGCGCGGATTGTTGGTGCGGATCAGGCGCGCCAGCGCCACCGTGGCGCGCACGTCAGACAGCGCATCGTGTGCGGCTTCGTGCGCCAGGCCATTCGCCGCACTCAGGTGTTCGAGCTTGAAACTTACCCGCCCCTGTTCATTGGTCGGCCAGACCATGCCGTCCGGGCGCAGCGCGTAAGCGGTGCGTACCAGATCGAGCACGTCCCAGCGCCCGCACTCGTTTTGCCATTCGCGGGCGTAGGGGTCGATCAGGTTGCGCCAGAACAGGAAACGCGTGAACTCGTCGTCAAAGCGGATCGTGTTGTAGCCGACGCCGATGGTGCCGGGCTGACTGAACGCCTGCTCGATTTCGTGGGCGAACTGGTGTTCCGGCAGCCCGCGCTCCAGGCACAGCTGCGGCGTGATGCCGGTGATCAGGCAGGACTGCGGGTCGGGCAGATAATCCGGCGCGGGCTGGCAATACTGCATCAGCGGCGCGCCGATTTCGTTCAGCTCGGCGTCGGTGCGGATCGCGGCGAACTGCGCCGGGCGATCGCTGCGCGGACTGATGCCGAAGGTTTCGTAGTCATGCCAAAGGAAGCTGCGCATGGACTTCAGAGCTTGGCGCTGCGCCCGCCATCCACCGCCAGGATCTGCCCGGTGACGAAGTGCGTGTCCATCGCGAAAAAGCGCACTGCCAGCGCAATGTCGGACGGATCGCCGGCGCGTTTCAGCATGGTGTGCGAGATGATGCGCTGGCGCGACACCTCGTCGAAATTGGCGTCGTCTTCCGGCCACATGATCGGCCCCGGGGCAACACCGTTGACGCGTACTTCAGGCGCCAGCTCGCGCGCCATCGATTTGGTGAGCCCCACCAGCCCGGCCTTGGCAATAGAATAGACGACGTAGCTTTTCATCGGCCGGTCGGCGTGGATGTCGGTGATGTTGATGATGCAGCCGCGGCGCTTTTTCAGCTCGGGCGCGGCGGCCTGCGACAGAAACAGCGGCGCTTTGAGGTTGCTGCCCATCAGGTCGATCCAGTCTTTTTCTTCGATGCTGCCGACCGGCGTCGGGTAAAAGCTCGATGCGTTGTTGAGCAGCACGTCGAGCCCGCCAAAGGTCACCACCGTTTGCTTGACCAGTGCAGGCAAGCCGCCGATGTCGAGCAGGTCGGCCTGAATCAGCGCGACCGAACCTTCGCGTACCGCATTCAACTCATCCTGCAAGGCACGCGCCTCGGTTGCCGAGCTGCGGTAGTGGATCATCAGATTGGCACCTGCCGCGTGCAGCAGACGCGCCGACGCCGCCCCCACGCGTTTGGCCCCGCCGGTAATCAACACTACTTTGCCTTGCATCGGGATTCGCCTTTATAGTCGCTGGGTTGTAAATTGATCCGGCTGGGTTTTCCTGCCACTCCGCATTATCCCTGAACTCATCCGCTGCATGCTGCCCATTCCCAGCCCCGACGCATTTGCCCACAGTCAGCGCGTGACCGCCCACCTGCAATCGCTGATTCAACAGGCGGGCGGCTGGATTTCATTTGCGCAATTCATGGAAGCCGCGCTGTACGCGCCGGGCCTCGGCTATTACGCAGCCGGCGCGATGAAATTCGGCGCGACGGGCGATTTTGTCACCGCGCCGGAGCTGACCCCGCTGTTCGGCCGCACGCTGGCGCATGCGATTGCGCCGGTGCTGGTGGAAACGGGCGGCGACATTCTGGAACTGGGCGCGGGCAGCGGGCGACTGGCGGTCGATGTGCTGGGCGAACTGGCGCAGCTCGATGCCCTGCCTGCCCGCTATTGCATCCTAGAAGTAAGCGCCGACCTGCGCGCCCGCCAGCAGGAAAGGATTGCGCATGAACAACCCGAGCTTGCCAGCCGCGTGCAGTGGCTGGATGCGCTGCCCGCAGATTTCAGCGGCGTCATCCTCGGCAACGAGGTAATCGATGCGCTGCCGGTTGAACTGATACATTGGACGGAAGCAGGGCCGCAGGTGCGCGGCGTGGTGTGGGATGGCGAAGGCTTTGCGTGGCAGGATCGAAGCATCGACGACCCGATCCTGCGCGCCCGCGCCGAAGTCCTGAATCTGGCACCGGGCTATCTGTCCGAAATCAGTCTGGCAGCCGATGCGCTGATCACCTCCCTCGGACACAATCTCGAACGCGGCCTGATCCTGTTGATCGATTACGGTTTCAGCGCGGGCGAGTACTACCATCCGCAGCGCCACATGGGCACGCTGCGCGCGCACTACCGCCATCACGCGCTGGACGATCCGTTTTATCTGCCGGGGCTGTGCGACCTCACCGCGCACGTCGATTTCAGTGCGCTGGCGCGGGCAGGGATGGAGGCGGGTCTGGAACTGACGGGTTACGCCAGCCAGGCGAATTTCCTGCTCAACGCCGGTCTCACCGAATTGCTGATGCAGACCCCGCCGACCGACGCCGCCGCCTTTCTGCCGCAGAGCAATGCAGTACAGCGACTGGTTTCACCCGCCGAGATGGGCGATTTGTTCAAGGTGATTGCGCTGACGAAGGGCGCGCTTCCGCAATTCACAGGGTTTGCGCGCGGCGATCGCCGGCACACGTTGTAGGACAAAACGCATCGGGCTTCAGCAGGCGAATCGGCCCACCCGCTCAGGCGTTTGGCTTGCTTGATTTAATCTTGAGACATCGGCTGTTCTCGACCCTGCGGCGCTCGGGGTTTGCCACATCGAACGGCCGTTGATGTTGTGAAAGCAGTCTATTCAAAGTCCCGTCGCTGAATTCCCATCGATATTTGGGCCGCTTAATCAGGTGCATAATCCATCAGCCACCGATCTCCTTTTTCATAACGCGATATGGAGACTGGGCGCAGGGGAAGAATTTAAAATCATCAAGATAAGCCGCCATGACAGCTGTCTCTATATTAAAAAACGCCCGGGCCCACGGGCCTCTTGATTAAGTATTAGGCCTCTCAACGTTCACATAGGTTCTTCATGCCCCAAACAAGATTTCTGCGCCTCAGTTTCGCGCCTCTCTTGCTGAGTTGTCTCCTTCTGCAAGCCTGCGAGACCACCCCGGTTCATCAAACTGCCGCGACCCCTATTCCGAAGGATCGAATTGTTGCGCTTCCATCCATCGAATCGAGCGTAGTGGATCCTGCGCAATTAACTATCACTCGCGACTCTGGACTTTTCGGAAGCGGCCCTTCGATACTTCTGGCAATAAATGGGAAAAAGGTCGCCTACTTCAGAACGAGCGAAATCCTGACACTCACACTGGCTCCAGGTGAGTATGTCGTTTCGATAGTTCCGTATCCAGCTCTTGGCGCATCACCGCGAGAGTATGAAATTCATCTGCAACCGAAGGCCCACAGCCACTACCGAATCTCGGTCACCCAAGGCGGCGTTCTGTTCCAGCGCACTATGGATGGGACGTGAGTCTTCAAAGTTTTGGAGTCAGGCCTTGCCTTTTGTGGCAAAAGGTAAGGCCCCAAATTGCGTTCCGGTTGCCACTCCATAGCTTGCGACTAATGTACGTTAGCCATTTCGTTGGAAATTAATTTCCCAAAGGCATCTTGATTAAAAATGACGGTTTTATTTGTGTAATACGCCGCGCGTTCATATTGTTTTTTACCAATTACACTCTGGCTTTCAGCCACGGCCAATACGTATCCAGGCTTATTGTCCTGCCGGTACTGCATGTAAATAACTTCCGCCTCTAGCAAACGCGTCGCCGATGTGGCAGCGATGATGATCAGGGGTTTACCAATCTCAAGTACATGATCTGCCTTCAAGCCGCCTGCGATCGGTAGTTCCACATCGGACTTCAACTCAATGTTGGCCGCAGATGCCAACTCTTGAAGGATTTGCTTAATTCGATCTTTGAAATCGCTAGCCTGTCGGTCCGCGCGTGCAGTAGCGATTGCATGCAACTGTTGGGCGGCCTCTGCAACTCGAAAAATATACGGCGCAATAAGGTGCTCATCGTTTGCGACAGCAGAAATTTTCTCATCTTCGGTAAATTGAACGGGTGACATGGATGAAAGGTCTTCGGCCCAACGCCCTACAGCTTCCGATTCCACGTCGCCACCGTTAAGGCCTGAGTAAAAAGCGGCCTCTCCGTTTTCGTCAATTACAAATCCACCATCGACCGGCCGAACACGAACAACGATTAAATCTTTGGTGCCAGGATACTCAAGTGGCGTGACAACACGCTGCACACCACCCTCATCGGCATGCACTTCAAAAAGCGAACAAATCGCCTTCTTAAGGTTGTTGTTGATCACCATAATGTTTGAGACTGAGCATCGTTAGTTGGCAATGAAATTCCACATAACTCACAAAATCTGATTACCAACGCGAAGCGATCGTCATCTTTTCTTGGATCGGTATTGGGCTTTGTTTTCAACGCAAGTTCACTCGCGCCAGGCAACATTCGATTTGTGTAATCGTTCGTAGTTTTGCATGGCGTCTTACAGTGAAATCCCTTATGACTTGGATGCCAATGAAACTCAAGCAGCGGGCTAAGGCCCCCATTAGCGAGACGGCAAAACAGATAAGCATAGAAAGATCGGTCAGTGAGGATTTCACCGTCTCGCCAGAACATAAACACTACATGATCATCGGATACGTCGATCATGCCCGTGGATTGAATTCTAGGACCACCGAGACCTTTGAAGGGCTTGGGCAGCTTGTTACGCTTTTGCGGCTTAAACACCGGTATTGTCGCCAATTGCTTGTGGGCCGATTTGTGTGCCTTCAAGTCACTGGGGGTCATTGTATTCTTGGCAGTCCACACGGATAGTCAGATCATGACAGACCGTCCTTTATCGGTAAAGCAACAGGACGACAGCTTTGGCCCATAAACCATACGGAAAGCTGAGCAATCCATAGCGCAAAAAGAAAGCGGCTCCACTTTCGCGAGCCGCTTCAGTCACACTTTCTTCAAGCCTCTAAACCAGCGGCAGCTGCGCTTCCTCTTCAGGTGGCAGGCGCGACACGCGCACGGCGTACAGGCGGCGGCTGTCGGAGCGCAGCACGCTGAAATTGAAGCCCTCGAACTTGACCGACTCGCCGCGCTTGGGCAGATGGCCAAAACGCGACACGATGAGGCCGCCGACGGTGTCGAACTCCTCGTCGGAGAAATGCGCGCCAAGGGTCTGGTTGAAGTCGGCGATTTCGGTTGAGGCCTTGACGCGGAACACGCCGTCAAGCTCGCGAATGATGTTGTCCTCGGTTTCATCGAAGTCGTATTCGTCCTCGATGTCGCCAACGATCTGTTCCAGCACGTCCTCGATGGTGACGATGCCTGCGACACCGCCGTATTCGTTCACCACGATCGCGATGTGATTGCGGTTGGAGCGGAACTCCTTCAGCAGCACATTCAGCCGCTTGGATTCGGGGATGAACACCGCCGGGCGCAGCATGCCGCGAATATCGGAATCGTCCTCGGCGTAATGCCGCAGCAGGTCCTTCGCCAACAATATTCCAATAATGTCGTCGCGGTCCTTGTCGATGACCGGAAAGCGCGAGTGCGCGGTTTCGATGACGTGCGGGATGAAAACTTCGGGCGCATCGTTAATGTCGATGACGTCCATCTGCGCGCGCGGGATCATGATCTCGCCGACCCGCATTTCGGACACCTGCAGCACGCCTTCGATCATCGCCAGCGCGTCGGCGTCCATCAGGCTATTTTCATACGCGCCGTGCAGCAGTTCGATCAACTGCTCACGGTCTTCGGGCTCGCGCATCAGCCAGTGGGATATGCGCTCGAGCAGGCTCGGCTTGGGACTACTGTCAGACTCCATTTTTTGCGTCAGGAAGAAAAATAAGGATTGGGGATATGAAACCGCTTCAGTATAGCGGCTTCGCGCGACTCCATTGCTTCAGCCTCGGCGGACTCGATATGGTCGTAGCCCTGCAGGTGCAGCACGCCGTGGATCACCATGTGAGCGTAATGATTGGGTAAGGATTTGCCCTGCTCGCGCGCCTCGCGCTCGACCACCGGGGCGCAGATCACGACGTCGCCGCCCAGCACGCCAGGCGTAATCTCGCCATATTCAAACGTCAGCACATTGGGCACATAGCCCTTGTCACGGTAGTCCTGGTTGAGCGCCTGCGCTTCGTCGGCATCGACAATGCGCACGGTGACTTCGGCCGGGTGTTCCAGCGCGGCGGCCACCCAGCGGCGGACCTGTGCGCGGCTCGGCAGGTTGTTCGCCTCACTCGCGAACTGCACCGACAGGCTGAATTCAGGTGCGGCCACGCACGTCCGTTTCCGCGCGGCGCGCGGCGTAGGCATCGACGATGCGGCCGACCAGCGGATGGCGCACCACGTCTTCCGACAGGAAATGGGTGAAGGCCAGCCCGCGCACGTCGGCGAGGATTTCAGCGGCTTCGGTCAGCCCGGATTTCACATGCTTGGGCAGGTCGACCTGGGTCGGGTCGCCGGTCACCACCGCGCGCGCGCCGAAGCCAATCCGCGTCAAAAACATCTGCATCTGCTCGGGCGTGGTGTTCTGCGCCTCGTCGAGAATGATGAAGGCGTGGTTGAGGGTGCGGCCGCGCATGAAGGCGAGCGGCGCGACCTCGATGGCGTGGCGCTCGATCAGCCGCGTCACCTTGTCGAAGCCCATCAGGTCGTACAGCGCGTCGTACAGCGGGCGCAGATAGGGATCGACTTTTTGCGTCAGATCGCCCGGCAGAAAGCCGAGCCGCTCGCCGGCTTCAACTGCCGGGCGCGTCAGCACCAGCCGCTTGACCTGCTCGCGCTCCAGCGCGTCAACCGCGCACGCCACCGCCAGATAGGTCTTGCCGGTGCCGGCGGGGCCGATACCGAAAGTGATGTCGTGACTGCGAATCTGCTCGATATATTCGCCCTGGCGCGGGGTGCGTGCACGCAGGTCGGCGCGGCGGGTGCGCAGCGTCGGACCTTCCTCATCGGCGTTGAGGCCCTTCAGGCTGCGGGTCAACTCGACCAGTCCGAGCTGGATGTCGTCGAGAGACAGTTCGTCGTGCGCGCGGTTGTAGAAATACTCGATCGCCTGCCCGGCTTTTTCCGCTTGCGCCGTGTTGCCGCTGAAGCGGAAACTGGCGCCACGGCGGCCGATGGTGACGTCAAACGCCGCCTCGACCTGGCGCAGGTTCTCGTCCATTGGCCCGCACAGATTGGCCAGCCGGCGGTTGTCTTCCGGCGCCAGACGCAGTTCAACGCTCTCGGTTTTCAAGCGGCGACGTTCTCAAGGATGACGATTTCGCCGCGCAAACTGTGCGGCAAGGCCTGGGTGATGGTGACTTCGACGAACTGGCCGATCAAACGCGGCTGACCGGCAAAGTTGACGATGCGGTTGTTGTCGGTGCGGCCCGCCAGCTCTGCCGCATTCTTGCGTGCGTGGCCTTCGACCAGCACGCGCTGCACGGTGCCGACCATGGATTGATTCACCCGCTGCGCCTGCGCCTCGATCTGCGCCTGCAGTTTCATCAGCCGCTGCGATTTCAGCTCGGCGGGCACATCGTCCGCATAATCCGCCGCCGGCGTGCCGGGGCGCTTGCTGTAGATGAAGGAAAAGCTGGCGTCAAAATCGAGGTCGACAATCAGCTTCATGGTCGCCTCGAAATCGGTCTCTGTCTCGCCGGGAAAGCCGATGATGAAGTCGGACGACAGGCATAGGTCGGGACGCTGTTCCCTTAATTTCCGGATGATCGACTTGAACTCCAGCACGGTGTAGCCGCGCTTCATTGCCGCCAGCACGCGGTCGGAACCCGACTGCACCGGCAGGTGCAGATGCGACACCAGCTTGGGCAGGCGCCCGTAGCATTCGATCAGCCGCTGCGTCATTTCACGCGGGTGGCTGGTGGTGTAACGGATGCGCTCGATGCCGGGGAGCTCGTGCACCATCTCCAGCAGGTAGGCAAAATCCGCGGTGCCGCCTTCGTCCAGCGCACCCTGATAGGCGTTGACGTTTTGCCCCAGCAGGGTGACCTCCTTGATGCCGCGTTCGGCCAGATCGGCCACCTCGGCGATCACGTCGTCGAACGGACGCGAGACTTCCTCGCCGCGCGTGTAGGGCACGACGCAGAAGGTACAGTATTTGGAACAGCCTTCCATGATCGAGACGAAGGCCGATGCGCCTTCGATGCGCGCGGGCGGCAGGTGGTCGAACTTCTCGATTTCGGGGAAGCTGATATCGACCTGGGCGCGGCCCGTCGCGCGTTTCTTCGCGATCAGTTCGGGCAGGCGGTGCAGGGTTTGCGGGCCGAACACCACGTCGACGAACGGCGCGCGCGACACGATCGCCGCGCCTTCCTGCGAGGCGACGCAGCCGCCGACACCGATGATGAGATCGGGATTGGCCAGCTTGAGATGGCGCACCCGGCCAAGATCATGGAACACCTTTTCCTGCGCCTTTTCGCGCACCGAGCAGGTGTTGAACAGGATCACGTCGGCGTCTTCCGGCGTGTCGGTTTTCACCAGGCCTTCGGACAGATTGAGCACGTCGGCCATCTTGTCCGAGTCGTACTCGTTCATCTGGCAGCCGAAGGTTTTGATGTAGATTTTTTTCATGGGGCGCCGGAACAGTAAATAGACTGGGGGCAGAGACTGCCGCCAAAGCAGCAGTGGGGAATGTGGTGGTGATGAGTGGACTTGAACCACCGACCCCCGGATTATGAATCCGATGCTCTAACCGACTGAGCTACATCACCTTTTTTCGCAGTGCGCCCAAAACACGGGACGCCGAAAAGCCGGGCATTTTAGCCGATGCCCCGCCGGGCTGTCAAAAGGCTTGAATGCGATAAATTCACTGCGGCCGCAATTTGGCCAGTTCGTCGAGCACGCTGATCACCAGTTCGCGCCCCAGGCCGCCCATCCCGGCAATCAATTGCTCGGTATCGCGCTCGCCATTCACCAGCCGCCGCATCCGTCCGCCCAGCAAGGCCATGTCGCCGCCCGCCCGGATCATTTGTTCCGCCATGTTGGCCAGCACCATCATCGCCTGCGCATCGCCACGCGCCGAGGCATCGATCAGCGATGCCAGACCCGGCGCGGCGCTGCTGCCGTCGGGCTGGGCATTCAACGGCGGCAAGGTGGCGGGGTTGTCGATGCCAAGCAGGACGGCATCGAGCAGGATGCAGTCTTCGTCATCCAGTCCCAACTTGATCGACGGATCGCGGCGGCCGTTGATGACGTGGCGCAGCGCACCGATCAGTTTGGGCCAGCCAGCCTGCTCTGCGGCTTCGAGCTGCTTCATCAGGTCGGGCAGCTGGGTGCGATCACGCAGGGCATTGACGACAGCATGGATAAAGGGGGCGTGAACACGCAGCACTTGTTCGACGGCGGTGGGGAGTTGAGCCATGTTGAGTCAGCGGTGAACGGTAAACAGAAAGCGGATTGTCCCGTCAGGGCGCAGCGTTGGCAATCGTTGCCTGCACCGGCACGCTTTCGATTCGCCAGTGGGCGCTGGCCCACGCCAATATCGCGGCGGGTGGCGCGCCTTGCAGTTCCGTTGGTGGCGGGTGGCCCAACACGACCAGGGCTTGCTCCAGCACAGCGCTTTGGCCATTTAGCGGCAGCGCGGGTGCCAGGGTCTGCTTGGAGAGTTTTTGCCCGGCGCTGTTGGTGATAAGCGGGACATGGGCATAACGCGGTGTCGGCAGACCGAGCCGGGCCTGCAGGTAGATCTGGCGCGGCGTGTTCCACAGCAGATCGGCGCCGCGCACGACATCGGTGACGCCCTGCCACGCATCGTCCACCACCACGGCGAGCTGATAGGCAAACAGCTGATCCGCACGTTTGACGATGAAGTCGCCCGCTTCCTGCGACAGGCTCTGTGACAGCGCGCCGTGAATGCGGTCGTGAAACCTGACCTCGCCGGCTGGTACACGCACCCGCCAGGCACGCGCTGCCGCGCCGGCCGGCAGACCGTCCCGACAGGTTCCCGGATACAGGATTTCGCTCTCAGCATTACGCGGTGCCTGCGCAAGCTGGGCGCGCGTGCAGGCGCACGGGTAGGCCAGGCCTTGCTGCTTCAGGCTCTCGAGCGCAGCGGCGTAGGCATCGTCCCGTGTCGATTGCAGCAGCACCGTGCCATCCCAAAGCAAGCCATAGGCTTCGAGCTGACGCAGGATGGTGTCCGCCGCGCCCGCCACGCAACGCGGGCGATCGAGGTCTTCCATCCGCACCAGCCAGCGTCCACCTGCCGCACGTGCATCGAGCCAGCTTGCCACTGCGGCGACCAGCGAACCGAAATGCAGCGGCCCGGTGGGCGACGGGGCAAAGCGGCCTGTATAAGGCGAGGCAAGAGGAGTCAAGACAGAAGGCGGCCGGGATCAGGTCAGCGGGCATGCTGGCATTGCCGTTCACCCGGGTCAAGCCGGGTGAACGGCAATGGCGGACGTCGAAACCCGGCCGGCTGACAGCCCGCACTTCGAGGGTTCGCCGACCTGACATTGCGTCTCGCATCGCAAGCTGCCCGGCGTGCGTCAGCGCAAATCTGCCAGCGCGTGATAAAGCTGGAGAATCGAGGTTTCCATTTTTGCCTCGCTCCAGCCTGCGGCGTAACGTTTGCCCGCTTCGCCAAGCTGCCGGGCCGCACCCCGGTCAGACAGCAAGGGCAGCAAAGTCCGGGCAAACCCGGCGACATCGTCCGGCGCGATGCGGCAGCCTTCGCCCTCCTTCAACACATCTTTTGTTCCCATTTCGGCCAGGCCCACCACCGGTACGCCGAGCGCCATCGCCTCCAGCAGCACCAGCCCCTGGGTTTCGGTTTTGGAGGCAAATACGAACACGTCGGCCGCGCAGTAGCAGGCGGGCAGTTCGGTGCAGCGTTCGAGATAGCCGATGAAACGAACGTTGCCGCTGAGCCCGCGCTTCACAGCCATCTTTTCCAGCGAGGCGCGCGCCGGGCCTTCGCCGGCGATCACAAACAGCACATCGGGCAGACTGCGGCGGATTGCCTCGGTCACCCGCAACAGAAAATCGAGGTTCTTTTCGAAAGCGACCCGCCCCACGCAAGCGATCACCGGGCGCTCGGGCGCGATGCCGTGCTTTGCGCGGAATGCCGCGCCATCGCAGGTAGCGAAATCGGCCAGCCGCAGGCCGGTGGGAATGATATGGATCGGGCTTGATACGCCATAGCCGATCAGCGCGTTTTTCATCGCCGACGACGGCGCGATCACCGCCGTCACGCCATCGCATTCCTTGCGCGAAATCAGCCGCGCCGCCGCCGCCAGCCACGACTTCGGCAAAAACGGCAGGTAATGGTGGAAGTATTCTTCGAACAGCGTGTGATAGGTCTCGACGCACGGCAGTCCATGCTTGCGCGCCCAGCGCACGCCGACGCGGTGCGCCAGGAATGGCGTGTGAATGTGGACGATATCGAAATCAGCCGGGTCGAGGGCGTCGAGCGCGGCGGTCAGCGCGCGCGGATGCATCAGACGGTCTTCCGGATCGCGCGGAATCTGCCAGCCCGGCACTCGCACGATGTCGGCCTCAGGCTGCGCAGCGGGGTATTGCGGCACCACCAGCACGCTGGCATGGCCTGCCCTGGCCAGCGCCTGCCGCAAAGTCTGGATCGAGGTCGACACGCCATTGACGCGCGGGAAATACACGTCGGACACCATCAGGATACGCACGGCACACTCCAGGCAAACGAAGCCTGCGTTGTATGACGCGGCGGTTACAGGATGATGACTACCTCAAAGATCGATGCCGGGCTGCGCCTTCACGCCAGCGCGGAACGCATGCTTCTCATCGGCGATGATCGACACGGTATCGGCCAGTTCGATCAGCGCATCCGGCGCGGCGCGGCCCGTCACCACGACATGCTGCATCGGCGGCCGTTGCGCCAGCGCGTCCAGCACGATGTCGCTGTCCAGATAGCCGTAACTCAAGAGATAGGTCAGCTCGTCCAGCACCACCAGCTGATACGACGGATCGGCCAGCATGCGCGCGGCAATCGCCCAGCCACGCTCGGCGGTGGCGATGTCCTGTTCGCGATTCTGCGTATCCCAGGTGAAGCCGTCGCCGGTGACGTGCCATTCGGCGTGTTGGCCGAGAAAGGCTTCCTCGCCGGTGTCGGTGCGGCTCTTGATGAACTGCACCACGCCGACCTTCATGCCATGACCGAGCGCGCGCGCCACGGTGCCAAAGGCCGACGTGCTCTTGCCCTTGCCGTTGCCGGTGATGACGATGAGCAGGCCATGTTCGTCGGTGGCGGCGGCGATGGCGGCGTCGACGATGGCTTTTTTGCGCACCATGCGTGCGGCGTGACGCGGACTTTTCGATTGCCCCTGGCTTGCATCCTTGCCGGCAGTGCGTTGCGAATCAGCCATGCTTTTTCCTTTTCAATCCGGCATCACACCAACCGGCAACACATACGATCAGCGAAAATCGTAGCGCGCACCGACCCCGAACGTCCGCCGGTCGGCGGGATAGTAGAACGTATCCCACGCAAAGGTGGTCGTGTTGAAGCCATAGCCACCGTAGGCCGCATACTGCTTGTCGGTCGCATTGAGGATCCTGGCATCCAGCCTCCAATCGCGGATCCGCCAGCTCGCCATCAGATCCAGCTTGGTGTAGCCGGCGAGGTAGCCCGCCACGTTCGCATAATCGTCGCCGTACCGGCGCTTGCCGACATGGTGCAGCCGCGCGGAATAGGCTGCTGCGGCGCTCCTGCTCCAGGTCACGCCTGCACTCGCCTGCACCTTCGGCACCAAAGGCACGGTTCGTCCTGCGTAGACGCCAGCCCGAATCTCCGCGTCTTCAAGCGTGACGCCGAGGTTTCCGCGCAGTGCGTCGGTCAGTTTGAGCTTGGCGCTCAGCTCGGTTCCCAGACGGCGGGTCTTGGGAATGTTCATATTGCCGCCATTGGGGTCCGAGGTGATCTCGTCCTTCAGATCCTGTTGATAGACGCTGAATCCAAGGCTGCCGAGCCCGATTTTTTGGGTCCCACCGATTTCATAGGTCGTCCCGTGCTGGGGTCGGAGGCCGAAAACAAAGACCGGATCAAAGGTGATGGGATCCAGCCCATAGAGTTCATCGGTATTGGGAAAGCGATAGGTTGTCCCCACTCTGCCGTAGACCTTCCAGTCGTCGGCACGATAGCTCAGACCGGCCTCGTAGGCCTCGCGCGTATCGACGGACTGGCCGGACATCGCAGCCTGCGGCCCACCCCAGTAGGTCGTGTACGCCGACTGGCTCGCGGACTGCTCCAGCCGCTGGGACCGCACGCCAAGCGTCAGCGCCAGGCGCACGCCGAGATCCGTGATGTTCTGCGCATACACGGCATTGCTCGTCTGGGTGGCGGCCTGGGTATAGGACTGATGCCCGGTCGGCGAGGTCAGGCTGTCGGTCGTGCCGCGGTAGGAGTCGAATCCCACCGTGGCCTGGTTGCGCAAGCCGCCGAGCCAATGTCTGAGCCTGAGCTTGGGGCTGAACGACACGAAATCGCGCGACAGGTCGCGGGTTTGTTCGACCGGATTGGTCGGGTCGCTGTACCCGCTGCGTTCATCACGCGAAAAAACCAGATCCGCGTCGAGCCTGGCGTCGGGCGAGAGATCGATTTCGAAGCCGGGGCGAATCCGGAAACCCTTGCGGTCCGAACTGTCGTGCGGGTGGCGCGATTGGGTCGGATCAGCCACATATTCCGCGCTCCACAGGCCGCCAGGCTGGCCCAGATTTTCCTGGAAGGCGGCAAGCTCGACGAAGGCTCGCTTGCCTGTCTCGTTCAGGAAGTTGATGCGTCCGCCCAGCGAGTAGCGCTCCTGGTTGCTGTTGGTTCGCCAGCCATCGCTCGCGCCATACTGGAAATAGAGGCTCCCATCCGTCGACCCGACGGAGACGCCGGTTTGCATGCTGAGCTGACGCAAGCCGTTGCTGCCCACGCCTGCGCTGACATAGCGGGTGTCAGCCGACTTCCTGGTGATGATGTTGATGACGCCGCCGGTGGCGCGATCACCGTATAAAACCGTTCCACTGCCTGGCATGATCTCGATGCGCTCGATGCTCGACAGCGGGATCAGCGACCAGTCGATCGACCCCGAATCGATCGAGTTCAGCCGCTGGCCGTTGAGCAGAACCAGCGTGTTGCTGGTCGTCGTGCCGCCGCTCCCCGAACCGCGCAGGCTGACCGAGGAATCAATACCGAGTGCGCCGTAAAGCGGCGTCACCATGGTTCCCTCGGTCCCTGCCAGAAGATCGGGGACGCTGGTAGCAGGTGTCCGCTCGATATCCTGCCGCGTAATCACAATCAGATTACCGGGCGTGGACGGAGCGGACTCTGCGAAGCGGGTGGGCGTCACGACGATGGTGTCGCCGACAAATACCGGCGGGGATTCCGCCCGGGCGGACGCAATGAAAGCAACGCCCAGGGCGAGGGCGAGTCGGGTTTGACGCATGATGAGTTTCCGGTTGGGGCGCCTGGTTCCCCGCAGGCACGTTGCACGATCCGCTGTCATCAATCGACAGGGCTCAGGCCGGTATCCGGGCTCGCGTATGCGGCGTTTCGCCTTCCCATCTTGCGACAGTGGCTGTGTGAAACGCCGTACAACAACGCTTACCGTTGCGGGGGCAGCACAGGCTTGGCAGTCAGACTGCACACCTGTTTCCCGTTTATCCTCAGCAGCTGATCGCCGCGTTGGCACCTGAAGCCGCGCATTATATAGCCGCGATTGACCGTGCGCGAAGCGCACCCTATAGTCGCTGCCATGCATGCCGAACTCGAAACGCTCGAAGCCAAAATCCGCCAGGTGGCCGAACTGTGCCACACGCTGCGGCGCGACAATATTGCGCTGCGTCAGCAATTGCTCACCACGCAGCAAGAGAACAAACAGCTGACCACCCGACTGGACGCGGCAAAAACCCGGCTGCAAACCTTGCTCCAAACCTTGCCGGAGGACAACTGATGGCTGGCCCACGCTCGATTGACATTCATATTCTGGGCCGTTCTTTCAAGGTGGCGTGTTCGCGCGAGGAAGAATCGGCACTGATCGCAGCAGCCGACTACCTGGACGAAAAAATGCGCGAGATCCGCGACAGTAGCAAGGTGATCGGCGCCGAGCGCATCGCCATCATGGCGGGGCTCAACCTGGCACACGACCTGTTGACTCACGGCGGCGGCGGGTTGATGGAAGAAGCACGCACCCGGCTGAACCATTGCAACGCACTTCTTGATTCAGCACTGGAAGATCAGGACAAACTCTTCTAAACTGGCGTTGCTCCCTGCGGTGTTCGAGAAGGGCTGCAATTTCTCTGAACCAATGCATACGTGCAAGGCTGCGATCTATTCCGGTGCGGGTGTGCGCGTGACACGTTTCATGTGCCCAAAGCGCCTTTGATTGCGGCCGTCTTGGACCCCGGTTCAAGAGTCTGCGGCTCATCACGGCACAGGCGGGGAGCCTTTCTTTTTTCCTGATGAACAAATCCACCCTCCGACGCCAGCTCAAGGCCGCGCGCAACGCGCTTAAAACGCCTGCGCGCCGTCAGGCCGCGCGCGCCTCGCTGCGGCTGGCCCTGCGTCACGGCTTGCTGTTGCGCGCCAAGCGCATCGGCGTGTATTTGCCGCATGGCGGCGAGTTCGATGCGCAGCTTTTGATCACCCAGATTCAGTTGATGCGGCGCGAATGTTATGCCCCGGTGTTGCCGCAGCGCGGACGGATGCTACGGTTCGCCCGGCTTTCGCGCGACACGCGAATGACACGCAATCGCTACGGCATCGCCGAGCCGGTCGATGCACGGCCGCTGCGCGCGCGCCAGCTCGATTTGCTGCTGATGCCGCTGGTCGGCTTTGACCATCAGGGCTTTCGCCTGGGGATGGGCGGCGGCTTTTACGATGCCACCCTGGCGTTCATGCGGCACCGGCGCAGCTGGCGAAAACCGCGTCTGGTGGGCATTGCCTACGAATGCCAGCGGGTTGAATCGCTGCCGCATGACCCGTGGGACATGCCGCTCGACGCGGTGCTGACCGAGCGCAAGCTATACCGGTTTCGAACACGCGAAGCGCTGTAAGAAAATTCCCGAATTGCACTGCATTAATAGTGCCATCGACATTACTTATTGGCTGCCTCACCCCCCGCAGCGGAAAATCACGCGACTCAATCCACGGAGAACTCCTCATGGCCACACGCGACACCCTTAGCCCCAAAGAATCCCAATGCAGCAGCGGTGCCGATTATGCGGCGCTCGCGCTGGAAGCGCTGCAGGAGCCAGCCGATGCGGCTTATGCCAAGGAACTGATGGACCGCGAAGCGGATGGCTGCCAGTTCACCAAGGATCTGGCGGCCTGCGCCATTGCCTACCAGGCGCTGGGCGAGCAAAGCCGCGCCGAGGAGCTGCTGCAGACCGCTGAAGACTATTGCATGTCGGGGGAAGAACAAGTGGCGCTGGCCGAGGCCAAGTTCAAGGTACTGGGCGACAAGGCCGCAGCGATCGGCGCCTATGAAAAGGCGCTGAAGGAAACCAGCAACCTCGACCCACTGATCGAACTGGCGAAAAACGTCATGAGCGTGATCGCCGATAGCGCGTTCGCGAAGAAGGTGCTGGAGAAGGCCGAGGCGAAAATCGCGCGCGCGGTGGAATACAGCAAGTTGGCCGCAGCGGCGGCAGAACACGTACTGGACAAGGATTACGCAGCCGCGATTTTCAGCAAGGCGGCCGACAAACTGACCAGCGTGCCCGACCTGCTGGCACTGGCGGGCGAGGTCACCAAAACCCTGGGCGACCCGCAAAAAGCCAAGGCCCTGTACGAACGCGCACTCACCGGGGCGACCGACTTCGCCGCTGCCAAAACGCTGATTGAATCGGCCAAGCAGACCGGCGACACCGTATTCATGCAGGCGGCGCTGAAGAAGGCCGGCGACCTGGCCAGCGCCACTGGCGAATACATCGATCTGGCCGAAGGGCTAGCAAGCGTAGGCGACAAGCCGGGCGCAGCGGCCTTGCTGGACAAGGCCGAAGAGGCCGTGGCCGGGCTGGATGAAATGCAGAAGCTGGTGACTGCCGTGGAAGCGCATCTGGCCGACGATGCCGAGCGGCTGGCCCGGGTAAAGACCAAGCTGGAAAAGCGCCAGGCCAATCACACGCGCTACATGGAATTCCAGCAACTGGAAAAAGAGGCCGTCAGCGTCAAGCAATTCCTCGCGCTGGCCGAACGCGTCCGGCTGGAGCTGGAAGACCCCTTTTATTCCGCCAAACTGATCGAATCTGCCGAGGCCCTGCTCGACGGCACCGGCTACCAGTTCTCGCGCTACAAGCCGATTCTCGTGGCCGTCGACAAGAACCTCGACGACACCGCGTGGCTCGAACGCCTGCTCGACCGCGCAGCAGAAAATGCCACCGACTCCATCTCGTTCCGCGATCTGGCAGTGACCGCTGCCACCCTGAAGCATCGCGAACTCGGCGTCGCCAAGGCGCGTGCCTACCTGGCTGCACGCGAAGCCGCGCTGGCTGCCGATGCCAACGCCAGCGTTTACGACACCGCCAAACTCGCCGAAGCAAGCTTTGCCGCCACCCAGGACGCCGCCGAAGCCGACCGCCTGCTCGAAGCCGCACGCGCCCAAGCCAAGGACCACTATGCGCTGCTGCACATCGGCCGCCTGTATGCCTCGATGGGCAACGCCACCAAGGCCGACGAACTGTTCACCGCCGCCGCCGCCACGTGCAGCAATGGCGACGCCTGCATCCAGTTCATCGACCGCTTGAAAGGCTTTGCCCTGCCCGCCGATGTGTTGAAAAAGTGGTATGCCGAGTGCGGCGGGCACATGAAAGCGCCCGCTGACAAGCTGCGCTGGGCCGAAGGCATCGCCGATGCGCTCAACGACAAAACCTGGGCCACCGAAGCCTATAACCAGCTTGCCGGGCAGTTCAGCGGCAGCGACGCGGCACGCTTTGAACTCAGCCGCCGCTCGCGCGCTGACCTCAACTATTTCGGGAGCGCCCGCCGCCACTAAGCGCGCTGGCAAAATCCTAAAGGACTCCGATTCACTATGTGCTAAAGCACATGTGAAATCGTATGCCCCTGAAAACAGTCCGGTTGAACGGGCTGTTTTTATTTGTACACTGCAGGAAGCAAGCACTTTCTGGAGCCGTCCATGGTCGAAAACCTGTCTGCCCTCATCGACACCGTACAGAAGAACTGCATGATCGCCGATGCCCGCCACGCGCGCGACATGACGATCTGCACCTTCCTGCTGGAAATGCGCGAGTTCTACCGCTGGGAAATGGAAATCCCCTACGGTGCGCGCCTGCCCAAGGACGAGCTTGGCGACTGGCTCACCGCGCGTGAAAGTCTATGGGACACCGTGGAAGAAGAAACCTTCGCCCCGCTTCCGGTGAGCGGCGGCATCGACCCGTTCGACGCAGACGACGTCAACCGCGCCCTGGTTCCGTACGGGCTGGTCTACAGCAGCGGGTTGGGGCATTTCCGCAAACCCCATTTCGTGCTGGCCGAGCTCAAGCGTGCCGAGGTACGCGAAGGCGTGAAAGTCTATGTCGCCGGATGCGAGTACGCGCGCGACCTGATCGCGCCGCCCGCCGCCATGCGCGACGGTGCCATTTTCCTGCGCATGGACGCGGTGCGGCGCCTGCTGTGGAACAAGTTCGAGGAATGGCAATGGAAGGAAAAGGACACCGCGCTCGGCCGCGCTTTTGCCCACTATGACTTCGAGCGGGATATCGAGCGCGGCCTCGACCGCATGGCCGAGGCCGAAAGCGAGGCCATGATCCTGCACGAAGTAGGCGAGGCACGCGCCGAGAAGCTGCTCGGCGCGGACTGGAGCAGCATGCTTGGCCAGCTCGACTCAAAGCACGCCGAATTACTGGCGCGCGCCGTACGCGACCACCTGGCCGACTGTCTGGTCACGCTGCCGACGCTGCTCGAACGCGAGGCCCATGGCTCGCTGCATTTTTATCTGGCCAATCTGTCCGGCCTGCGGCGCGCCCTGTTCCCGGCTTTGACACGAGCCTACGACCACTGGATTGCCAGCCGCGACACCAGCCAGCTCAGCCGCACGGTCGATGCAGCGGCCGCGCACTGGCTGGAAGCCGCACGACACCTGACTGCAACCTTTCAGCGTGACCCCGCGCACGGCGACGCGAACATCAACGCTATTGCTAGTGGCGACCTGGCCAATTTGAAACGCTAGGAATCTCCCAAATGAAAAAACGCCGCTTATTGAGCGGCGTTTTTTCATTTGGGGTACCCATGGCAGGAGTCGCCATTGAGACGGCACGAAAAAGTTTGAAGCCGTATTGGTTTGCAAGAGCTTTGAGGCAGGCAGGTTCATTGTGCCGTCTCAATAGGGCGCTGTTTTAATTGATTATTGCTTCGGCCTGTTCATCTTCCCGACCTTGCATCATTGAATCGGATTCCTGGCCACTTCAAACCACATCTGGCCGAATCAATAACGTGTCGAAAACGGTATTCCCTATTCACGCTCAGCAACAAAGCGCGCAACAAATGCCCCCTCATAGCCTGCTGGCAACGGAATACTGACGCGATGGCCGCTACCTGGTGCAACGCTGACCGGGGTGCCGTCCCGGCCCTGCATGCTTGCGATCGTCAGTTCCTGATTGCCCCTGGGATGGATGAGCTCGATGCGGTCGCCGACCGAAAACCTGTTCTTCACCTCAATGTCAGCCAGGCCTGCTGCGTCATACGCCAGGACATCACCGACATACAGGCTGCGGTCGGATTCGGAGTGGCTTTTCAGGTAGCTCTGGTATTCGCGATCCGGGTGGCGTTCGTAAAAGCCACCGGTATAGCCGCGGTTGGCCAGGCCGTCGAGCTCGCGCAGTAGGGCCGGGTCGAGCGGGCGGCCGGCAAAGGCGTCGTCGATGGCCTGGCGGTAGCTCTGGCAGGTGCGCGCCACATAGTAAGGCGACTTGGTACGGCCTTCGATTTTGAGCGAATCGACGCCGATTTCCGTCAACCGCTGTACGTGTTCGATGGCGCGCAGGTCTTTCGAATTGAGGATGTAGGTACCGTGCTCGTCTTCCTCGATGGGCAGGTAGCTGCCGGGACGTTCCTTCTCTTCCAGCAAATACACGTCGCCATCCGGCGCAACGGTAGCGGGCTTGGCATCATATTCCCAGCGGCAGGAGTTGGTGCAGGCGCCCTGGTTGGGGTCGCGGTGGTTGAAATAACCAGAGAGCAGGCAGCGGCCGGAATAGGCGATGCACAACGCGCCATGGACGAAAACCTCCAGTTCCATGTCCGGACATTCCTGGCGGATCTCGGCGACCTGATCGAGCGAGAGTTCGCGCGACAGAATGACGCGGCTAATGCCGAGCTTTTTCCAGAACCGCACTGCCGCGTAGTTGATGGTATTGGCCTGGACTGACAGGTGAACGGGCATCTCGGGCCAGGTTTCGCGCACCATGTCGATCAGGCCCGGGTCGGCCATGATCAGCGCGTCGGGCTTGAGGGCGACGACCGGCGCCATGTCGGCCAGGTAGGTTTTCAGCTTGCTGTTGTGCGGGAAGATGTTGCTGACGACATAGAACAGCTTGCCCCGGCTGTGCGCGTATTCGATGCCCGTGCCCAGCGCGACTTCGTCACGGAAGCTGTTGTTGCGCACGCGCAGGCTGTAGCGCGGCTGGCCGGCATACACCGCATCGGCACCAAAGGCGAGTGCGGTTTCCAGCATGGTTTGCGAACCGGCGGGGGCGAGCAATTCGGGTTGACGTATCACGGCGGAGTGCCTCAAGTGGAATGACCGGGTATAGATGAACGCGGATCGCAAGCCAGGATGAAGGCCAGCCGCCTTCACCCCTGTGTAGCCTCTGCTCTACAGGCGAAAAGCACGATGTCACAGAACGTCCCAAACAAAACGCCGCTCATTGAGCGGCGTTTTTTACAACTGGTGCCGATGGCCGGAATCGAACTGGCGACCTTCGCATTACGAATGCGCTGCTCTACCAACTGAGCTACATCGGCGAAAAACAGCGCGCATTATACACGTGGAATGGCTCAGGCTTGAGCCGCCTTCAGCCCGGCCTCAAGCCGCGTCACCACCTTGTCCTGGCCGATCAGTTCCAGCGTGGCGTCGATGGCCGGGGTTTGCGGTTCGCCTGTCACCAAGACGCGCACCGGCATCGCCAGCTTGGGCATTTTGAGGCCGTGGGCGGCCAGCGTCTCCTTGAGCGCGGTGCTGATGGCGCTGCGCCCCCAGCTCAACGCCTTGAAGCGCTCAACCAGTTCGCTTAATGCAGGCAACACTTCGGCAGTGACATGCAGCGCCAGCAGTTCGGCGGAGGGATGCAGAGTGCGGTAGAACAGCGTGGCGGCGTCAGCGAGTTCCTCGATCGTCGCAGCGCGCTCCTTGACCAGCGCACACACCAATGAAAGTTCGGGACCGTCATCGGGGTTGGCGCCGCTGCGCACCAGGAAGGGTCGGGTAAGGCCGGCCAGCCGCGTGTCATCGGCGGCCTTGATGTAGTGCTGATTAAGCCAGCGCAATTTTTCGGTGTTGAACTGCCCTGCCGACGACGTGATGTGGTCGAGGTCAAACCACTGTACGAACTGCTCGCGGTTAAAAATCTCGGCGTCGCCGTGTGACCAGCCGAGCCGCGCCAGGTAGTTGATGACCGCTTCCGGCAGATAGCCTTCGTCTGAATACTGCATCACCGACACCGCGCCGTGGCGCTTCGACAGCTTGGTACCATCGTCGCCGAGGATCATCGACAGGTGGGCGTATTGCGGCACGGTCGCGCCGAGCGCCTTGAGGATATTGATCTGGCGCGGGGTATTGTTGACGTGATCGTCGCCGCGAATGACATGGCTGATCTGCATGTCCAGGTCGTCCACCACCACGCAGAAGTTGTAGGTTGGCGTGCCGTCGCCGCGCGCGATGATGAGGTCGTCGAGTTCGGCGTTGGCGAATTCGATGACGCCCTTGACCATATCTTTCCACGCCACCGTTCCCTCGGTGGGATTCTTGAAGCGCACCACCGGTTGCACGCCGGAAGGGGGAACCGGCAGCGTCTTGCCGGGTTCGGGGCGCCAGCGGCCGTCGTAGCGGGGTTTGTCGCCGCGCACGCGCTGGGCCTCGCGCATTTCATCCAGTTCTTCCGGGCTGCAGTAGCACAGATAGGCCTGGTCGTTGGCCAGCATCTGCTCGATCACTTCCTTGTAGCGATACAGGCGCTTGGTCTGGTAGAACGGGCCCTCGTCGTGGTTCAGCTCCAGCCAGGCCATGCCGTCGAGAATCGCCTGCACCGCCTCGGGAGTGGAACGGGCGATGTCGGTGTCCTCGATGCGCAGGATGAACTGGCCGCCGTGATGACGCGCAAACGCCCACGAGAACAGCGCAGTGCGCGCGCCGCCGATGTGCAGAAAACCGGTGGGGGAAGGAGCGAAACGGGTGCGGATCATGGCGGCAGACGGAGCAAAAGCCCGCCATTTTACCGGATCGCGCGCAGCAAAATTGCCTTGCCCGCCCGGTTGTGGTTTAATTCGCGCCGCTTCGGGGCAGTTAGCTCAGCGGTAGAGCATCGCCTTCACACGGCGGGGGTCACAGGTTCAAACCCTGTACTGCCCACCACCCGAACGCCTCCTGTCTGGCAGGTACAAGTCCAGACACCCCGCTTCCACCAATCGTCGCGGGTTTTATACCCGATCATCCGATCACGATTCTTCTGCCCCGATTGGTGTTGCCGCCGCTTTTTATTTATGCCCTTTGGGTATTCAAGCACCCCGCGCAACAGGCCGTCGCAGGACACATACATGACTACAGAAACAAACACTGCCAGCCCGGCTTTTGTCGAGCTCGGCCTGGCCGAACCCATTTTGCGTGCAATTCATGACGCCGGCTACACCTCGCCCACGCCGATCCAGGCGCAGGCGATCCCGCAAGTGCTGGCCGGCGGTGACCTGCTCGCCGCGGCGCAAACCGGCACCGGCAAGACCGCCGGCTTCACCCTGCCGATCCTGCATCATCTGTCGACGCGTGCCGCGCAGGCGCCCAAGCCGGGCCGCCCGCGCTGCCTGATCCTGGTGCCGACGCGCGAACTCGCCGCGCAGGTCGAGGAATCGGTCAAGACTTACGGAAAATACCTGTCGCTCACCTCGATGGTGATGTTCGGCGGCGTCAACATCAATCCGCAATTCAAGGCGTTGAAATCGCGTGTGGATATTCTGGTTGCCACACCGGGCCGCCTGCTCGACCACATGGGACAGAAGACGGTGGACTTGTCCGGCATCGAAATCCTGGTGCTAGACGAAGCCGACCGCATGCTCGACATGGGCTTCATCCGCGACATCAAGAAAGTGCTTGCTGTGGTGCCGAAACAGCGCCAGACCCTGCTGTTCTCGGCGACCTTTTCCGACGAAATCCGCACCCTCGCCAACGGCCTGCTGAACAACCCGAAAAGCGTTGAAGTCGCGCGCCGCAACACCACGGTCGAGGTGATCGAGCAGTCGATGCACCGCGTGCCCCAGGCGCACAAGCGCGATTTGCTGGCGCACCTGATCAGGCACCACGACTGGCAGCAGGTGCTGGTCTTCACCCGCACCAAGCACGGCGCCAACAAGCTGGCCGAAAAGCTGATCAAGGATGGCATCACCGCCGCCGCGATCCACGGCAACAAGAGCCAGTCGGCACGTACCAAGGCGCTGGCCAGTTTCAAGGACGGCAGCGTGCGCGTGCTGGTGGCAACCGACATCGCCGCACGCGGCATCGACATCGACCAGCTGCCGCAGGTGGTGAACTTCGAGTTACCCAACGTGGCGGAAGACTACGTCCATCGCATCGGCCGCACCGGCCGCGCCGGCAGCACCGGCTCGGCGCTGTCGCTGGTAGACGACGAGGAAATGAGCTACCTGCGCGATATCGAGAAACTGATCAAGCGTTCCATCGTGCGGGTCGAAATCGAACCCGGCTTCATCGCACCCGCCAAGGCCGACCTGATGTCGGATGAACGCCCGCCGCGTCCGCCGCAAGGTCGCGGCGGCCCACGTCAAGGTCAGGGGCAACCCGGCGGCGGCCGCAATGCCTCCGGGCGCGCGCCGCAAGGCAAACCCGCAGCGAGTGGCAACGCCAAACCTGCCGCCAGCCGCGCTGCGCCTACCCCGCATGGCACTACGCCGTCCAGCCAGCCCCGCAAGCCGCGTCCGCAGGCCGCCCTGTTCTCGTCCAAACCGGGCACGCGCGGGCACTGAGGGGTGAGCCGGTAAGGGGTGAACAGTAATCCGCTCACTGCTTACTGCCCACCATTCACCCCCCTCCATCCCGGCGAGGCTTTAAAATCCGCGCCATGGACACGCTGCCCAGCTACGACGAACTGCCCTACGACAGCCTGCCGCTGCCGGAAACCCAGCCGGACTTTTTGGCCGCGGTGGCGCGGCTGCACGGCTTCGACGCGCCTGACCCTGCGCACGCGCGCATCCTCGAACTCGGCTGTGCGCAAGGTGGCAATCTCATCCCGCTGGCGTGGCGCTGGCCCCACGCCCAATGTGTGGGAGTGGAGCTGTCACGGGTGCAGGCGGAAGCCGGTGCCGCATTCATCCAAAGCCTGAGCCTGCCCAATGTGCGGATCGTGCATGGCGATCTGGCGGCGTTGCCGGACGATCTCGGCAACTTCGATTACATCATCGCTCACGGCGTGTTTTCCTGGGTGCCGCCTGCGGTGCAGCAGGCGCTGCTCGACGTGTGCCGCCGCCATCTGTCGCCGCAGGGCTTGGCCTACGTCAGCTTCAACGTGACTGCGGGCTGGGCGGTCCTGCAGCCGCTGCGCGACGCGCTGCTGGCGCGCAGCGCCAGCGAGTCTTCCGCACCGCAGCGCTATGCAACTGCGCGCCGCGCGCTCGATGAATTGTCCGCGGAATGGGCCGATCCCGTGCTGCTAAAGGAAATCGCCTACCTCCAGACCGCAGCGCCGTCGTACCTGTTTCACGAATATCTGGCCGACCACAACGCGCCAATGTCGTTTGGCGAATTCTCCGCGCAACTCGATGTCCACGGCCTGCGCTATGTCGGCGAGGCCGGACCGCGCCGCGCCGTGGTCGAACTGGAAGACGCCCAAGGACTGATTCCCGAAAGCATGGCCGGACGCTGGCTGGATGCGGAATGCGCATTAGACGACGCACTCGGCACCCGTTTTCGGCGCGCGCTCATTGCGCGCGGCAACGCTCCCTGCGCGCAGCCTCCCAAAGCAGAGGGGTTAAGCGAACTGGCTTTTTATGCCGATCTCGCGTGCGATGAAGAACTCGATTTGCAGCATGACAACGAGCAAAGCTTCGTCAATCCAACCGGCAATACGTTCGTGGTTGCGGACGCGCTGGCCAAGGCCGCCATGATTGCGCTGTCGTCGGCGTATCCGCAGGCATTGCGTTATGCCGACTTGATCGCCGCCATCCACGCGATACGCCGGGAATTCGGCGTGACGGGCGTGGTCGATGCAGCGCGCTTCAAGCTCGCCTGGTTCGCACTGGTATCGACACACAGCGTGATGCCGACCTTGCCCGGCCATGCCGCGCTTGCCATCGCCAACGAACCCGGCAGCCACCCCCACGCGCATGCGCTGGCCCGTCTGCAGGCAGCCACACCCGGCTGGGTGGTCAGCGGAGTACGACACGTTGCCATCGACCTGGATGCGGCCGCGCGCGTGCTGCTGCAGAGGATGGATGGCAGCCGTAACCAGGCCATGCTGGTCAGGGAGATGCAGGCGTATCTGGCCGAAGCGGGCATCGCACGCTCGCCTGAGCAACTGGCGCAACGCGTTGATCAGCAACTATGGCAGTTGGTGCGGCAGGGCGTATGCATTGATTCCTGAGTAAATACGCCAACCCGGTCAGCAGTAACCCTCCGTTTGCATGGCAACCGAACTTCGGTTGCCATGCGTCTTGGTGACACGGCCTGATCGCTTCGTAATGCCCGATAGCGGTCTTGCCAGACATTGGCCTCCCTCAACAAGGGACATTCCTCAAGCCCCCATCTTCTTCGCGCTTTCTGACATTCATGGTCTATACAGAGTGGATAGCGCTGTTTCCTGCGCTACTCAGCGCTCCACCATCCGGCTGGAGCAGCACCGTCTACCCCAAGGAGTCAGCCATGGACATCGCAAACCAAGGTTCCATCGTTCACAATTCCAATGTCTCAAACTATATTGCCACTGACCCATTGGCACGCGACCAGACGCAAAGCAGTCGCCTGCATGAGCCAGCGCAAATCCTCAGTAGCACCGACCCGATCACCGGGCGGGAGATTGATGATCTAACGGGTCATCCTTACATCATCGATGGCAACGTCACGATGTATTTCGAGACCGAGGCCACACGGCAGGAATTCATGGATATGCCGATAGATCACCCGTTCCACTTGGTGGATAACCCCACCGACGAAGGTTACGACGAGGGCTAAGTCCGCGAAAAAGTGCGCCGCCAATCCGGCAGCGGGTAGGTTTGTCCAGCTTTCAGACGGTCACCACGTCAATCCGGACATTTACTTGAGGGCTCGGCACGTCAGCCATTCGCGCCTTCAACGATGTGATGCGGACCTTGTTCCGTCTTGCCCCGGAAGCCTGCCAAGCCAATAAAAAACGGGCATTCAATGCCCGTTTTTTATTGCTGTGTGCTGCCTCGCTTATGCCGGCTGGGTGACATCCTGTCCCAGTTGCTCAGCGATATGTCCGAGCAGGAGATGCTCCTGATACGGTTTACCAAGATAGACATTCACCCCGATGTCCATCGCAAGGTTGCGGTGCTTATCTGCGGTACGCGACGTGATCATGATGATCGGCACCGACTTCAAGCGTTCATCTGCGCGCATCACGCGTGCCAGTTCGAAACCATCCATGCGCGGCATTTCGACGTCGAGCAGCACAATGTCGGGAATCAGGTCGCGCATTTTTTCCAGCGCATCGACGCCGTCCTTGGCACTGTCCACGCGGAAACCTTCACGCGTCAGCAGCCGCGTGGTGATTTTCCGCACAGTAAGCGAGTCATCGACCACCAATACCATCGGCGGTTGTGCAATCGCAGCCACGCTGGCCGCCACGGCGGGCGCGGCGCGTTCGGCTGCGCTACGCGGCATGCTGGCCCAGCGCAAAGCGAGTGGAACGGGGTTGAGAATCAGCACCACGCGGCCATCGCCCCGCACCGTGGCGCCGGCCACGCCGGTAATCCGCGCCATTTGCGGGCCAATGTTCTTGACCACGATTTCGCGCGTGCCTTCGATGGTGTCGACCAGCACGGCAGCCTGGCTGGTACCACTGGCAAGCAGCACCACCGGGTTGTAGCGCAGCATTTCATGTACCGCGTCGGTTTCGCCCAGCAAATGCGGCAGGTAGGACAGCGGATACTTGCCGCCACGCCAGCTGATCTCCCCGGCCGCCAACGCTTCTTCAAGTTCGTGCGGCTTGAGTTCCAGCACCTGCCGCACCAGCGGTGCGGGCAAGGCAAAGTCGCGTTTGCCCGCCTGAACCATTACCGCCTGCGTCATCGCCAGCGTCAGCGGCAGGAAAATATTGAAGCTGGTGCCGACACCCGCTTCCGAACTGATGTCGATGCGTCCACCCAGGGCCGAGATTTCGCTTTTGACGACGTCCATGCCAACGCCTCGCCCGGCAACCTGGGTGACGGTATCAGCGGTGGAGAAACCGGCGGTGAAGATCATCTGTGCCAGCAAAGTTTCCGTAGGCTCGACACCCGGCAGCAGCAAGCCCTTGGCCTCGGCTTTTTCGCGGATGCGGGCAAAATCGAGACCGCCGCCATCGTCTTTCACGGTGAGCAGCATTTCATTGCCGGACTGGCGCGCAGTCAGCACGATCTCGCCGAACTCGGCCTTGCCTGCGGCGTGGCGTATCTCTGGCGTTTCAATGCCATGCGCCAGCGCATTGCGCAGCAGGTGTTCGAGCGGCGCGGTGACTTTTTCCAGCACCGAGCGGTCGATTTCCAGTTCGCCGCCCTGGATGTCGAGCTGGGCACGCTTGTCGACGTCGCGTGCGGTCTGCCGCACGGTACGGTACAGGCGTTCGGCCACCGAATATAAAGGCACCATCCGTACACGCAGCAGATCCTGTTGCAATTCGCGGTTGAGGCGGGTTTGCTGGATCAGCGCGGCATCGGCCTCGCCGAGGCGAGCCAGCAAAATATGCTGTACGGTGGAAATGTCGTTCACGCTCTCCGCCAGGAAGCGCGTGACTTCCTGGAAACGGGTGAAGCGGTCAAACTCCAGCGGATCGAATCCTTCAGTTTCGCCTTGTGTGTGGAAAGTCGCCTGCATCTGCGATTCGGCCTGGATTTCGACTTCGCGAATGTGACCGCGCAGGCGCACCAGCGCGTCGGACAATTCACCAACGTGGCGTTTGAACGCGAACACTTCACTTTCAATCCGCGAACGTGCAATCGCCACTTCGCCCGCCTGGTTGACCAGGCGATCGATCCAGTCCGCGCGCACCCGCAAGGTCAGCGCGTTGCTGTCGCGCGTAACCGGTTGCGCGATCGCGAGCGGGTCGGCCTGGTGTGCACTGGCTGCTGCGATACCTTCAGCCGTCGCAAATACCGGCTCGATGGGCTCAGCCAGCGGCTCGGCAATTTCTTCATTCAGCAGCGTCAGCTCGCCGCGTTTCAGGCGCTCTACGGCTTCAGCCAAACGGTCAGCCTGCGCCTCGAGTGTTTCGAATACCTCGTTGCTCGGGCTCAGATGGCCTTCGCTCACAGCAATCACGCGCGATTCCATCACGTGGGTCAGTTCACCCAGACGCATCGCGCCCACCATGCGCGCGCTGCCCTTGATGGTGTGCAGATTGCGCTGCAAGGCATTGCGCGCAGCGGAATCGCCCGGCGCGGCGCGCCATGCACGCAATTGCGCGCTGGTCTCCGGCACCAGACTTTCGGCTTCCTCAAGGAAGATCGGCAACAACTGCTCGTCCAGTTCGTCGTTAACTTCGCGCCGCTCAAACACAGGCGCGGGCGCGGCCAGCTTGAGATCGGGAACCAATGCGCTGACGTCCATCACGCCAGCGATCGCTTCGCCACGTGCTTCTGGCGGCACGGTAGCAACGACCGGCACGTCTGACGCTTGTGTCACCTCGACAACCTCTCCGGTCACCGCTGCAGCGACCGCATCGAAGGCAGCGGCCGATGCGGGTGCCGTCTCGCCGCTGGCTGCTTCCGGCATCACCTGCTCGTCTTCGAGTTCACCCAGCACGGCAATCAGATCACCGGCGGACTCGGGTAGTTCGTGGTTTTCAATAGAAGCAAACATCTCATGCAGACGCGCAACCGTATCTTGCACCAGAGACAGATGCGCCACCGGCAGCGGTGCATGCACAAAGCGGTTCCAGTACAGCTCAAGCGCATGGGAGAGCTCGGCCAGGGGAGCGATACCCGCTGTGCCGGCAATGCCTCCCAGCGTATGGATTGCACGCCGCGCATGTTCGCTGACGGCGCTGTTGGCGATGTCGGCATGACGCTCGGCTTCGCTCTGCAACATCTCCAGGCGCTGCCGCGCTTCGGTCATGAACACCTCGTGCAGGCCGCTGGAAATGCAGACCGATCCAATACAGATTTCGTCGGTCGGCTGCGCGGCAGCGGGTTCATCCGCTACCGCCTCAGGTGCAACCGGTACGACCGCGTATTCAATGACCGCCCCCACATCCAGCAGCGGAACAGGCGGGGTGAACGCATCGACGGCAACAGGCTCAGGCAACGCGGCCTCAACCGGCGGAGAAACCACCTCGATTAACGCCTCAAAGACCGCCTGCGTCTCGGCGTTTTCAATCTCATTCGATGCTGCCGCCCATTCCAGCTCAGGCGCTACGTCATACTCGACCGCAGGCTCATCCGCCAACTCAAGCGGTGCGATCCAGTCCATTTCGGTATCGGCAGGCTGCGCGACAACAGACTCGGATTCAGATTCGGCAGCGGGTACCACCGTTGCAGTCACAACCGGCACTTCGGTCTCGGCTTCCGCCAGGCTTTCCGCTTCCGGACTTTCCGGTTGCACAACCGGCGCAACAGCCATCACCGCCATCTCATCCAGCGCATCGCCCCGCGCCACACGCTCCAGCGCCGCCAGCAAGGCCGGCACCGGCAGGGCGACGGACTGATTAGCCTGCAGGGCATCAACCCAATCCTGAAACACGTCGCGCGCACGCCCCAGCAGGCGCAGCAAATCACTGTTGGCCGATTTTTTCTCGGCCAGCCAGCCATTCATCAGCTGTTCAAAACGCCAGCCGGTTTCGCCCAGTTCGTTCAGCCCGACCATGCGGCCACTGCCCTTCAGGGTATGGAAAGCACGGCGGATCACGGTGAGGGAGGCCTGATCGTCAGGCTTGTTTTTACACACCTCACAGGCTTCGCCCAAGGTTGCCAGCACCTCGTTGGCTTCTTCCAGAAAGATTTCCACCAGTTCGGGTTCAGCATCTTCCGGCATCGATGCCAGCAGGCTGTCTTCCGCAGCGGCTTTCGGCTCGTGCAGGTCGACGACTCCGGCTGCAGCAACGCCCTCCGCAACGGATCCGAATTCAGGTTCGGGCAGGACAAGCACGTCAAGCGTGTTGAATGCCGGCGCCTCAGTCTCCATCGAAGGCTGGTCGACGGGATCGATGCCATCTACAGATTGAACGTCTATAGATTCATTTGCAGGCTCAGTCCAATCCGGCGTCAACGGGGTATCGATCACGGAAACAGCGCGAGCAGGCAGCGCCAGGCCGGTCATGGCCTCGATCGCTAAATCAAGTTTCAGCGGCGGCTCGATGGCATCGCGACTGGCATCAAGCGCGCTGCGGGTCTGGTTTTTCAGCGTCGTGTCGTCGATCAGGTCGGCGTCACGGCTGAGCTCGGTCAGTGCATCAAGGAATTTTTTTTTTGTCTCGGCGTCGGCTTGATCGCGCCAGTCCACATAACTCGCTTGAACGTCAGACTTTCGGGCGGGCAAGCCTGACTCGACGGTTTCGCCCAGACCACTTTCAGTCACGCTCTCGGCATCGAGCAGTCCGAAATCGATCAACACAGGGCGCAGGATGCGCCCGGCATCGGCGCGCCCGGCACAGTAGGACTCAACATAAATCCCGAGGCTGGAAAACGCATCGGCCAGACGCTGCCGGATCGCCCCATCGGGAAAGCCTTCGGTTGCAAACGGCTGCACGGTCGTTGTTGCGGCCGCCAGCAAACTCGCGGCCTCAGGCAGTTCAAGCATGGTCAGCGCGCCTTGCGCCTGTTGCGCCAGCGCCGGCAGGTCGGCCAATGCCGCACGTTCACCTTCATCGCGAAAGAAGGCGTCCAGCGCCTCTTCCATCTGTTTCAGGTTGAGGCTGACTTCCTGCGCCATCTGCACCAGCATGTCGCGCTCGGCCTCACGCTGATTCGCGTCAACCATCACCGCAGCCGGCATTTCACGGCCTTCGAGCAAGGCATTCAAGCGTGCCTGCTGACCCGCTGCACGCTCGGCAAAGTCGCCATGCAACACATCTTCATGATCAATCGCGTTCTGGACGAACAATAAGGTGGATGCCACTTCCAGATTCATTTGCTCACGCACGTCGCCTTCGCGCTGGCTCGCCGCGGTGGCAACGGCACCCAATTCATTCAGCAGGGCAGGCAAGCCGCTGTTTTCGAACGTCTGCGCCTGCGGCTGCATCCGCGCCAGCTGATTCTGAAACTGTTCGAGCTGGTCGGGCTGTCCCTCAACATAAGCGTGCCAGTTGTCACGCGCCGCCTTCAGACCGTTTTGCATGGCCTCCAGCAAGGGCCGCATGCGCGCCAGCGCTTCAGGATCCAGCAAGCCGCGGCCTGGCAAATAACGATCCAGACCAAGTGATGCGCGCACCTCGGCTGCCCTGCCATCGATCGTCTGGCTTTTGGCAACGAAGAAAAGAGCATCACGCAGCAACCGTTCAGCGACCTGCGGCGAGCCTTCTATCAAACGGCGCATCTGCAAATCCACGCGTGCAAGCAACTGCTTGACGTGGAAATCGGCTTCGACGCCGCGGGCAATCAGGCTGTCGACAAAACCCACACACGCCCACCAAAAGGTTTGCGAAGCCTGCGACGGCGCAATGCGCTCGATCGCAGCCAGCGCCTCACGCATGCGCTGCAAGCCCTGCTCGGCCTCGACGTTGCGCAAAAATGCCAGCAAGCCGCGCTGAAACAGGCCGCGCGCGGTTTTGACTTCGGTGGCGAGAGCATCCTGGGACAAACCGCCACCCGACGCCTTGCCTGCAACACGTACCTGCAAATCGGGGAAAAACAACTCGCCTTCAAATATCCGCTCGGCGCCCTGCAACTCGCGCAAGCGCTTGTACAAGGGAAACAGCGCCAGCTCACCGCTGCCACGCCCATCGGACAAATCCTTGATCCAGCGTTGCAGGCCTTCAAGCGTATTGCGCAAGGCGCGCAGCATCTCGTCGCTGGCCGGCAAGCGGGCTTCGTTAATGTCGATCAGGCACGTTTCAAGCGTACCCGCTACGGTTGCAGCCCCTTCGAGGCCGACCATGCGCAAGGCCCCGGCCACCTGGTGCGCGTCATCGCGGGCCAGCCGCAGCGCATTGGTCAGATCGGCATCGCTACTGTAGGCCTGCACCCGCCCGAGGGCAGCCTGCAGGGCAGTATCGATATCCGCACGCACCCAGTTCAAAGGGCCGGTGTCATAGTCGAGTAAGGCGCTCATGATGTTATTCCTGACGTTGGTTCAGCCGTCGTAATCGGTTGCTTGTTTCTATGTTGAGAACAGCCGGTCAGGCAAGCTTGAAGCCTGCAACCGAGTTCTTGAGATCGTGCGCCAGCTGTTTCATGCCGCCAATCGAGTCCGCCGTCTGCTGCGTGCCGCTACTGGTTTGCAGCGAAATCGATTTGATGTCTTGCATGGTTTCCGCCACCAGCGCAGTCGACTCAGCCTGGTTTTGCGTTGCCGAGGAAATGTCGGCAATCAGGCTGGCCAGTTTCTTCGACACGTCGCCGATCTCGGCCAGCGTCTGGCCTGCCGCGTCGGACAGCTTGGCGCCTTCGACCACGCCCTGGGTCGAGACCTCCATTGCCGCCACCGTATCGTGGGTGTCGGATTGAATGGTTTTCACAATCGCGGCAATCTGCTTGGTTGCATCGGCAGAACGTTCCGCCAGTCGCTGCACCTCTTCCGCAACCACCGAGAAGCCGCGTCCGGCTTCACCCGCAGACGCTGCCTGAATGGCCGCGTTGAGCGCCAGCACGTTAGTCTGCTCGGTAATGTCGGAAATCAGTTCGACGATTTCGCCAATTTCCTGTGACGACTCGCCCAGCCGCTTGATTCGCTTCGAGGTTTCCTGAATCTGTTCACGCAGCCCGTTCATGCTGGTAATGGCGTTGGCCACCGCCTGCTGGCCCTTTTCAGCGGCTGCCATGGATTGTTCCGCAACCCGGGCAGATTCAGCAGCGTTACCCGACACCTCCTGCACCGACTGTGCCAGCCGCACAACCGCAGTCGAGGTCGTCTCGATTTCATTCACCTGACGTCTCGAGGCTTCCTGCAAAGAATCCGAAACCCCGGATGCCTGCTCGGCTGCCTGGTCCATCTGCACCGTAGCAGTATTAATCCCGCGCACCAGACTGCGCAGCTCTTCCACCGTGTAGTTGATGGAGTCGGCCACTGCGCCCGTGATGTCCTCTGTCACGCTGGCATTAATGGTCAGGTTGCCTTCCGCGAGTTCGCCCAGTTCATCCATCAGGCGCAGAATCGCCTCCTGGTTGCGTGCGTTTTCCTCTTCACTCTTGCGTGCGCGTGACTTGGTTTCGTTAATGTTGACCAGTCCCAGCAACACCAGCGAGGCAACCGCCAGCAAGCCAAACAAGCCAGCCAGCAGATACCCCGCGCCACCGACGGTCTGGTAATCCTGCGACAACTGCTCGGTCTCTTTCAGCAAGGCATCGCTGCCGACGAACAGGTTGTTTGCTGCCAGCTTGGCCTGCAACAAGGGGGGCGTATTGCTCAGCACCGAGCCGACCGCCTCCACCATGTCGCCCATGTTGGTTCCCAGGTCTTCCATCGCCCGCATGTTGTTCTCGCTCTGACCGAACGCACCTTCCATCAGGCCTTGCACCGTGTCACGGAACAGGGTGGTGTCTTTTTCCATCTGCAACACCACCTCGGGGTCGATCAGGTCGGCCGACAACAACAAGTTCGCGTTTTTCGGCAGACGCTGACTGAGCATGACCAGTTGGTCTGCACGCGACACTTCGCGCGCACTGGCTCCCGAATCCAGAAGCTGGACCACCAGCTGTTCGGCAACCTCCTGCAAATCAAGCGATAAAGCGTTAATTTTCTTGACGCTCTGGCTGACCGAAATCAGGTTTTTTTGTTGCGACAGAATCTGCGCAACTTGCGGGCGGAAATCTTGCCACTGCTTGCTGACCTTTTCGACCGTCTCGCGCGCCGCGCCACTTGATGCGGGCACGTCCTCATCGCCCTCGGTCAGATCTTTTAACGTGGTCTCGAATTCAGCCTTGCCTTCGCTGAGTTTCTTGAACGCACCGACGTTACCCAGAACAGATTGCTGTGCAGTCAATGGCAACCGTTGCGACAACACTTTCAGCGCACCGGCACGGGTTTCATAACTCGCCCGGTTATCGAGTTGCACCGTGCTGTAAATCGTGAAGCCGGCTGCAAGCAGCAGCGAAACGATCAAGGCGCCGCCGGCGTACAGGTATTGCTTTTCGACAGGCAGATGTCCAATCAGGGGCACGGTTCCGGCTTCCTTGTCCGCCAGCTTGCGCACGGTCTGCATGATCAGGGTGGTTTGATCGCCGCCACTGCCGGTGGCTTTGCCCGTCATACGACCCGCCAGACCCTTGAGGCCATTCATCGTGATATCCATTTTCAACGCTCCAAACTATCGATTAATTCAGCGCCTGCGCGCCCTGTTTTAAACAACCGGCCTATTGCCCGCTACGCTTCCGCCATCAAGAAGTCCGGCGTGCCGAGCAACTGCCCGAAGTCCAGATCACACCAGACAGCTCCCTGATCATCGGCGTATTGGCGTGCCACCCAAGGATGAGGGCCCTGTTCTTCACGCAACTGATAGCGGCTGACGTTTCTCAAGCCCAGCGCACTGCTTACCAGCAATGCGGCGTTCACACCAAAATCGTGATGTGGAATCAACAAGCGGCAGCTGGCATGATCCGGCGTTACGCCCATCCCCATGAAGTCGGAAAAGTCACTGACTGCATACAGGTTGCCCCGGATGTTGCTGACACCCCGAAACCAGCGGCGCGCGCCCGGCACCTTAACGATGGAAGGCACCGGAATAACCTCTTCCGTATCCGCAAGGCTCACCAGCCAGCTCACCTCGCCTACCTGAAACCCCAGGCGGGAGCCGGTGTTGTCGCGCGTTGCTGCGGCCAGAAGCTGCTGCGACAGCGTCGTTTGAAACTCGCGCAGATTGAACTTCTTGCTCATCGCGGTCCGCTCAGCCCAAAGCCTTGATTTGCGACAGCAGCTCTTCCGGCTTGATAGGCTTGACCAGGTAGGCCTTTGCGCCCTGCCGCATGCCCCACACCTTGTCGGTTTCCTGACCTTTAGTGGTGCACATGATGACCGGGATGTGCTTGGTCGCATCTTCCTTGGTCAGCATGCGTGTCGCCTGATAGCCATTCATGCCGGGCATCACCACATCCATCACGATCAAATCCGGCAGGTTTTGCTTGGCCTGTGCGACGGCTTCTTCACCGCTTTCCGCCATGCTCACCAGATAGCCGTTTTTGACCAGTAACTCGGACAGAAAAAAACGCTCGGTAGGGGAATCATCCACAACAAGAATTCGGCTAATCGCCATGATTTATGCTCCTTGAAAACAGTTAAGCCCGAGTGACGGCGTGCTCGCGCACCGCTGTCAACAGCGTGTCTTTGGTAAAGGGTTTGGTCAGATACTCATCCGAGCCCACCATGCGTCCGCGCGCACGATCAAACAGGCCATCCTTGGATGACAGCATGATGACGGGCGTGGCACGGTATTTTGCGTTGCGCTTGATCAGCGAACAGGTCTGATAGCCATCGAGGCGCGGCATCATAATGTCCACAAACACCACATCGGGTTCGTGATCGGTGATTTTGGACAGGGCATCAAACCCATCCTGCGCCAGGATGACTTCGCAGCCCGCCTGACTCAAGAATATTTCCGCACTGCGGCGGATCGTGTTGCTGTCATCGATGATCATCACCTTGACACCCTTCAAAGCTTCGTTATCCACACGTTCTCTCCACCTGGATCAGCGGGCGGCCTGGATTGCACGCACCCTGTGTGGTAACCATTACGGCATGGACACCTGCTTCTTTAGCGGCGCAATGCCTGCATTCACGGCAATTCATCCAAATAAAAAGGGCGCTGCATGGCAGCGCCCTTTGAGGCTGTAAAAACCCGGACTTTTACTGCCAGGACTCTTCGCTCGACGACTTCTGCACCCCTGCCACGCCCCCCATGGTGTCCATGATGACGTTCGGCAAAGACGAAATACGCATGAACTGTCCCATGCCCACATCCGGGAAAGCCAAGGCAATGCGGAACCGGCCATGGGGAGACCCGACTTCTTTGTCGACGATGTAAATCTCGTAGGGCAGGCCGGCGACACTGTTCTGCATGTCGATACGCTTGAGCCACTCGCCATCACTGTTTTCGCCGTCATTCATGGCCACACCAAACACGGCCAGCTTGCGGTCGGACATCACCACCTCATAGATCTTGGATGTTTTTCCTACGCCTTTGGCCAGATTTTCACGCACCGCTTTGAGCGCCTCGGCAAACGTACCAAACTGATTCAGCTCGTTTTTGGATGAATCCAGACGCTCCATGCCTACCATATAGCGGTAGTTGGACAGGCTGGCAGCGGTTTCCTCGCCGCCCTGCCCCTTGCCCGCACCCAGTGCCTCCTGCAAACGCCCTTGCAGGCCCTTGACCGCCTCCTCTTTCTTGGCAAACGATTTGCGGAAGTAAGCGCGGTACCAGTAATCAGGATTGGTGTACGCGACACTGCCATCGGCCTTGACGCCCACGCGAACCGTTGCGCCCATGATCGCAGGCCCGCCGACTGAACCGACCGCATCCAGCATGTCGCTGTCCGTTGCAATCACCACCCCATAGCCTGCCAGGCCTTTGGGGAAATATTTGCCGATGACTTTAAATCCGCCTTTTTTAAGCTTGCCCTCGACCGCCGTTGCCGCAGCCTGAACATTGCCTCCCGCCACCGAGTCACCTTGAATGTAGGGCGCAATCGCCCACACGCTGCCCGACAGCGACAGCATCAACCACGCAGCAATCCACCGAATACTCATTGTCATCTCCTTATATATTGATTGATTTTGGTCTGCCCCAGCCACGACCAGCGAAGATCGCCGGTCCATGAAAAGAGGGAACCATACTAACAACTCCGATGCCTGTACGCTCTAACGCCAGAAAACAGGCTTTCTTGAGCAATCGACTGGTACTAAAACGTCACCATTTCAAAATCGTCCTTGCGTGCGCCGCAATCCGGACACGTCCAGTTGATCGGCACATCCTCCCAGCGTGTGCCCGGCGCAATGCCGTCGTCAGGCGCGCCGGCTTCTTCGTGATAAATCCAGCCGCAAATCAGGCACATCCAGCTTGAGTATTCAGGGGTTTCAGACATGAAGGAGGGGGGAATCGGCTAAAATCGGGGCTTGATTTTATAGCAGTGACGCCATGCCTTCCATTTTCACGCCGAAACCCACCCCTCCGCTGGTCTTGAGCTTTGCTGCATCCGACCCGACCGGCGGCGCGGGCATCCAGGCGGACCTGCTCACCCTGGCCAGCATGGGCTGCCATCCGCTGTCGGTGATCACCGCGCTCACGGTGCAGGACACCGCCGGGGTCGACGAAATCCTGGTGATCGATTCCGAGTGGGTGATGGATCAGGCGCGCATGTTGCTCGAGGACATGCCGGTCGCCGCGTTCAAGCTGGGCATGCTGGGCAGCCCGGAGTCGATGGCGGTGATCGCCGAAATCCTTGCCGACTACCCCGACATTCCGGTCGTCCTCGATCCGGTGCTGGCTTCCGGACGCGGCGACGAATTCACCACCGACGACATGATCTCGGCCATGCGCGACCTGCTGATTCCGCAAGCCAGCATCATCACCCCCAACAGCCACGAGGCACGGCGGCTGGCGCTGTTCGAGTCGGATGACGACGACATGGATCTGGCCGCCTGCGCCAAACACCTGGTCGACCTCGGCTGCGAATACGTGCTCATCACCGGTACCCACGAAACCACGCCGCGCGTGCTGAACAGCCTGTACAGCCTGGACGGCCATGTGCAAACCGATGCCTGGGATCGCCTGCCCGGCAGCTATCACGGCTCCGGCTGCACCCTGGCTTCGGCCATCGCCGCCACCCTGGCCTACGGCCAGGACATGCCGACTGCGGTGCGCGAGGCGCAGAACTTCACCTACGAAGCGCTCAAGGCCGCGTTCCGCCCCGGCATGGGGCAATACATCCCGGAACGGTTTTTCTGGGCGCAGGATGTGCAAACCGAAGGCAACGCGTGAATCCATCCACACTTGAGTTTCCGGGTGGCATTTATGCCATCACGCCCGAAACCGAAGACACCGGCCATCTGCTGACGCAGATTGAAGCCGCGCTGCGCGGCGGCGTGGCGGCGGTGCAATACCGCGACAAGTCCGGCGATATCGCACGCCGCCACGAACAGGCGAGTGAACTGGTTGCGCTGTGCCGCCGCTTCAAGGTGCCGCTGATTGTCAACGACGACCTGCGACTGGCCGACTTGTGTGACGCCGACGGCGTGCATCTGGGACGTGACGACGGCACGGTGCGCGAAGCGCGCATCATCCTGGGCAAGCATAAGTTCGTCGGCGCGTCATGCTATCAAAGCCTCGATCTGGCCTTGGCGGCGCAGGCAGCAGGGGCTGACTATGTCGCCTTCGGCAGCTTTTTTCCGTCCGCAACCAAACCTGACACTGCGCGCGCAAGCCTTGATCTGCTGCGCCAAGCTGCGCTGCAGATTCACCTGCCCCTCGTCGCCATCGGCGGCATCACGCTGACCAACGCGCCCGCGCTGCTCGATGCCGGCGCCGACTGCCTTGCCGTGCTGTCGGCGCTGTTCGACGGCACGGATGTGACTGCCCAGGCACAGGGGCTGAATCAATTATTTACAACCGAATCCGAACAGTGAGACCCGCACCATGAATCGCAACGAACAACTCTTCGAGCAATCGCAACAGGTCATCCCCGGCGGCGTCAATTCGCCGGTGCGCGCCTTCAAGAGCGTAGGCGGCACGCCGGTGTTTTTCAGCCGCGCCAAGGGTTCGCGGGTGTGGGACGCCGATGGCCGCGAATACATCGACTACGTCGGTTCGTGGGGTCCGGCGATCCTCGGCCACGCCCATCCAGGCACAGTAAAAGCGGTGCAGGACACCGCCGCCAACGGCCTGTCTTTCGGCGCGCCCAGCGAGGCCGAACTCACCATCGCCAAGCGCATTATCGAACTGGTTCCGAGCATCGAGAAGGTGCGCCTGGTGTCGTCCGGCACTGAAGCGACGATGAGCGCGATCCGCCTTGCGCGCGGCTTCACCGGCCGCAGCAAGTTCATCAAATTCGAAGGCTGCTACCACGGCCACGCCGACTTCCTGCTGGTGAAGGCCGGCTCCGGCGCGCTCACTTTCGGCAACCCTACTTCAGCCGGCGTGCCTGCGGAGGTCGCGGCGATGACGCTGGTGCTCGACTACAACGACGTCGCCGGACTGGAACGCACCTTCGCCGAAATCGGCAACGATATCGCCTGCATCATCGTCGAGCCGTTTGCCGGCAACATGAATCTGGTCAAGCCGACGGCCGAATTCATGGCGGCCATGCGCCGGCTGTGCGACGCACACGGCGCGCTGCTGATATTCGACGAAGTGATGACGGGCTTTCGGGTTGACTTGGGCTGCGCGCAAAAACTGCTGGGCATCCGCCCCGACCTCACCACGCTCGGCAAGGTCATCGGCGGCGGCATGCCGGTCGGCGCCTTTGGCGGCCGTGCCGACATCATGGATTTCCTTGCGCCCACCGGCCCGGTGTATCAAGCCGGCACGCTGTCGGGCAATCCGGTTGCGGTGGCTGCAGGCCTGGCGACGCTGGACGCCATCAGCGCGCCCGGCTTTCACGCACGCCTGACCGCCAGCACCGAGCGGCTGGTGAATGGCCTCAACGCCGCCGCCAAAGACGCGGGCGTCACCTTCTGTGCCGACTCGGTCGGCGGCATGTTCGGCCTCTACTTTGCGGCCAAACCGCCCACCAGCTTTGCCGAGGTGATGCAGTGCGACAAGGAGAAGTTCAACCGCTTCTTCCATGCCATGCTCGACCTCGGTTTTTATCTGGCTCCCTCGGCATTTGAGGCCGGATTCGTCTCGGCCGCGCATAGCGATGCCGATATCGATGCCACGATAGAGGCCGCACGCCAGGCGTTCACGCAGATCTGATCGACCGGCCGCGCACGTTTGTGTGCAGCCTACTCGCGCACCTCATCCATGATCGCCTCAATGTCTTTTTCCCAGCGGTCAAACATGGGTTTCAGCACCGCATCGGGATAAAACTCGGAGATGGTTTGCGGGTGACTCGCCACCATGATGCTTTCGTCGCCCTCCGCAAAAATCGTGATGCTCAGCGGCAGGAAAGCGATCAGCTCCGGATGCGCCGCCGTCACCTGCTTCACTTCCTCGTATTTGCCAAAATACACCACGCGGTACATGTCGCTCTTGTAATCGCGCCGTTCCAGGTTTTCGTTCACCTGCTGCAGCCGTGTGATGGTGTAGCCGCGCGCCGAAATCGCGCTTTGCAACACGGTCATGGCCTCGGGAAAGGACTTGTCGCTGCGCGTCATCAGCAGCCCGTCTGCCGCCACCGGCGCATTCAGGCATGCCAGCGCCAGCACGCCAGCCAACCAGTTTCTCAGGTTCATAGCGTTGCCTCCTCGATGATCGCGGTGTAGCTCTTTTCCAGCTCCTCGCACAACTGGTTCAGTTCGGAGTTGTTAAACAGCCGGCTCAGCACCTTGGGATTGACCGACATCACCTGCACCTTGCCGTTTTTCTCGAAAATGCTGATGCGGCACGGCAAAAACATACCCACGCGCGGATCGATCGCCAGCGCCTGATTGAGCATGCTGATATTGCAGAAATAGACAATCACCTGGTTCGGGTTTTCGTTGGCCGGCGGTGTCATCCCGTATTCCAGCGTCTGCACCCGGCCGTAGAAGAAGTTGTTGGTGGTCACCGCCGTCTTGACGCGTTCGACCGTGGTGTTCAGGTCGTAAGGCGATTCGCGGATGATGACCGGCGTTTCGGCCTTCACCATCGCCGCGCTCGAACCCAGCGGCTGGGTTTCAAAGCTGCGCACATAACTCACCAGATCGTCGATGTCTTTTTCCTTCAACCCCAACTTGAGGTAGGACTGCATCGGCGTGCCTGCGCGGCCGTTCATCAGCGTGGCCTTGATCATGGCGTCGGGCGCTGCCGCCAGAAACCCGGGGTTGTGCAGTGCGGGGGCCATGATGGGGAGATCGCGCGGACGCGAAAAGGTCACCCCGGTACCCTTGGCGCCTTCGCCGTTCACGCCGTGACAAGCCACGCAATATTGTTCGAACAACTGTTTGCCATGTGACGGATCGCCGGCTATGGGCTGAGGTGGATACGTCACGCTGGGGCCTTTGTTCCAGGCCCGCACATAACGCACGATCGCTTCGACCTCATCCTGACTCAAACTGGAAAACGCGGGCATCACCCGCCCGGGGCGGCCGTAATGGATGGTTTTGCGCAGATAGTCGTCGCTGATCCCAGCCTGAAACGAAACCAGGGCCAACGGCACGCCGATGCCGCCGTCGCCTTTTTCGCCATGGCAGGATGCGCAATTGCGGGCATACAGTTGCGCACCGGTGGGGAGCGCCCAGGCCTGAGATACCCCCAGTCCGACAAACAGCAGCAAGGCAGTGATTCGTAGCAACATGTCTGCTCCCAAACATTCAATTAAGACAGTTTAATCCTGTTTCAGGTCTCCAGAAAAGCCATCGCCCAACGAGCTAAAATAGTCGCCTTCCCGCTGGTCATGCTCGACCGCTCGACCGGGCCTTTTGTCTGCCGCCTTCCAATACGCCATGAATGATGAACTCTCCCCCGAGGACGAATTACGCCTCAATGTCCTGTTCAACACCGAGTTGCTGGCGGTCCGCATCGACGAATCAAACATGACGCTGTGGGCGCTCACCCCGCAGGGCGAAGCCAGTGTGCCGCTCAAGCCCAACGAGCGCTCCGACCGCTACCTCAAGCGTGTGCGCGAACTACTGTCCGGCCATGCGCTGGGCTCACCCGGCGGCTACCCGGTGCACCTGACGCGCTGGACGCGGCAGTCACAGTCCGGCCTGTCGCCGCAACATCTGGCGCAGTTGCTGCTGATTGCGGAAGAAGAAGCGGTGGTCGCCGTGGTGCATTCACCCGCGCTCACCGACGATCTGGCGCGGCGCGCCTGGTGGTGCATGTCCACCATCGAAAACGCGCGCCTGATGCTGATGCGCGACGTCGTGTGCCAGGGCAGCATGGGGCGCACCCTGGCCGAATTTCTGGTCGAACATCTGGCGTTTCTGCACGAAGACGACGTCGCCATTCTCGACACCATCGCAGTCATGCTGTACTCGGGCGTGATGACGGAAGCCGAACGGCTGTCGATGTGGAAGCGCGGCAACAGCCGCAATTCGTATTACGTCGCCTTCCTCGAATTGCAGCCCGACAATCTGCCCAGCCCGCGCGCCGCACGCGCCGACCACGCCGCAGTGCCGCAGCTCGCCGACAACCCCTACAGCGTGATGCTGGACAAGGTTCTGTCGGGCCAGGGGCAGACCTTTATCGCCACGGTCGCGGTCATTCTGGATCGCCCCGAAGTGCAGGAAGTCGTCAACCACACGCTCGACGCGCTGGCCAACTGGGCAACGCCGCTGCGCGAGGTGGACCCGGTCCGCCGCGCTGCCGCCCGCGCCGAACTGCTGGCCATCGCCCCGCAGTTCGAACCAGATTGCGCCGCGCTCGATGTGCTGACTGCGGTCGATGCCGACAGCGTGCGGCCGATCTTCCTCAAGACCACCGCCATCGGCTCGCTGATGCGGCGCAAGATCCAGCCCATCGTCACGCCGCTGCTGGACAGCATCGCCCTGCTGCGTCGCGGATAACGCCCGACTCGCACAAGGCCGCAAGCCGCAATCCGTTCGACGTTACACTGCTCCCACCTTCGGTCGCTATTCCCGGCGAACTGGGCGCATCCGCGCCATCGCCCGCCCTCAACCAGCCGAAGGTTTCCTCACGGAAATAACGTTTTGGAGAAACCATGAAACGACGTGATTTTATCCGGCTTGCTACCTCCACCCCGCTGCTGGCTGCTGCGCCCGCCCTGGCCGCAGCAGCGACCGCCCCCTTGCCACACGCCGACGGCTGGCGCCGCTTTGAACTGCGCTATGACCTAGACTTGTCGTCCCAGCCAGGAACCGGTCGGGTGTGGCTGCCGCTGCCCACCGATGCCGGCAACTTCCAGGTCGTGCACTCGATCAACTGGAACGATGCACCAACGGGAGCCGCACTCAACTGGGATCCGGTCTACCAGGCCATGATGTTCAGCGCCGAATTGCCCGCTGCCGCCAGCGCCCGTCGCTTCAGCGTCAGCGCGGTCGTTTCCAGCCACGACCGCAACCGGGGCGCTGCCAGCCCCGTGCGGCCGCTCACGGCAGATGTCGCGCGCTATCTGGCCCCAACCCCGCACATGCCAGTCGACGGCATCGTCGCCACCACCTCCGCCAAAATCGTGCAGGGCATCAAAAGCCCGGATGCCCGGGCACGCGCCATTTACGACTGGGTGGTCGACAACGCTTTCCGCAATCCGAAAACGCGTGGCTGCGGCATGGGCGATATCAAGTTCATGCTGGAATCGGGCGATCTCGGCGGCAAGTGCGCAGACATCAACTCGCTGTTCGTCGGGCTCGCGCGGTCAGCCGGATTGCCCGCGCGCGAAATGTATGGGGTGCGCGTAGCCACCTCGAAGCAGTTCAAGAGCCTGGGCAAGGCCGACGACATTTCGAAAGCACATCACTGCCGCGCGGAGTATTTTTCTCCCCACCATGGCTGGGTCGGCGTCGATCCGGCCGACGTGCGCAAGGCGGTGCTGGAAGAAGCCCTGCCGCTGACCGACCCGCGCATCATTGCGCTGCGCGAGCGTCTGTTCGGCTATTGGGAGATGAACTGGGTGGGGTTCAACACCGCGCGCGATTTCGAACTCGCGCCGCGCGCCCGCGAAGCGTTGCCCTATCTCATGTATCCCTACGCCGAATTTGGCGACACGCGGCTGGACGGCCGCGAGCCGGACCATTTCAACTTCAAGCTCAGCAGTCGCGAACTGACGGTTGGCGGCTGATTCAGGAACCCAGGGCTGCGTTGATGCTGGCGAGAAACTTGTCCGGCTTCTCGTAGCCGACCACCTGATAAGCCGACTGCTCGCCGGCGCCGTTCCAGAAGACCAGCCCGGGTGGGCCAAACAGGTTGAAACGTTTCAGCAAGGCCTTGTCGGCATCGTTCGTGGCCGTTACATCGGCCTGCAGCAAGACTGCATTTTTCAGGCGCGTCTGCACCCTGGCATCGCTAAAGGTGAAACGCTCCATTTCCTTGCACGACACGCACCAGTCGGCATAAAAATCCAGCATCACTTCACGCCCATCGGTTTTGGCCTGCGCCAGCCGTGCATCCAGCGCAGCGACGTCTTTAACCTTCTCGAATGCCAGGCCGTGCGATTCGGCCGCCATCGCAGTGCCGACTGTTGTTTGCCCTTTGAAGACACCCAGCGGCTGCAGCAGATCACGGCTGCCCGCCAGCATGCCGAGCAACAGCGATAGTCCGCCGATCAACAACACCACACCAAGACCTTTCCACAAACGGTTCCAGCCCGATGCGTGGGCCGGCAGCGTATCCAGCGCGTGCAGATAGATCGCGGATGAAATCAGCAGCAGCGCCCACAGCAGCATGTTGACCCAGGACGGAATGATGGGCGAGATCAGGTAGATAGCGATCGCCAGCATCATCACGCCGAAGAAGTACTTCACCGCGTTCATCCAGCCGCCGGCCCTGGGCAATAGCGCGCCCGCCGACAGTCCGACCAGCAAAAGCGGCACGCCCATGCCCAGCGCCAGAACGAACAGCGCCACCCCGCCCAGCGTGGTGTTGCCGGTCTGCGCGATGAAGGCGAGCGCAGCCGCCAGCGGCGGCGCCACGCAGGGGCCGACGATGACGGCGGACAGCGCGCCCATGACGAATACGCCGAGGAAATTGCCGCCCTTCATCTTGTTCGAGGCGTCGGAGAACTTGCTTTGCAGCGCGCTTGGCAGCTGGATTTCAAAGAAGCCGAACATCGACAATGCCAGCAGTACGAAGAGGCCCGCGCCAATACCCAGCGCCCACGGATTCTGCAGTGCGTTGGAAATCAGCGTGCCGGAGAGCGCCGCCGCCACCCCCGCCAGCGCGTAGGTGATCGCCATGCCAAGCACGTAGGCCAGTGCCAGCAGGAAGCCATGCATCTTGGTCATTTCCCGCTTTTGCCCGGCGATGATGCCCGACAGAATCGGGATCATCGGGAACACGCAGGGGGTGAGCGCGAGCAGCAGCCCGAAGCCGAAGAAGGTCGCGACCACAGCCCAGAAACTGCCGCCTTTCAGCACGCGCGCGATGCGCGAGGTGTCGGATTCGGGTGTGCCTGCAACGGCTTCGTCGGGCGCGGTGATGACGGCACCCGCAGCAGGCGTCGTTGCATCCGCTGCCAGCGTGAAATTTCGCGTGAGCGGCGGATAGCACACGCCGACCTTTTCATTGCAGCCCTGCCAGCCAGCCTCGATCACCAGTTTTTCGCCGGCGGCCAGGGCACGCGACAAGGTGAGTGTGGCCGCCACATCGTGGTGATACACCTCCATCGGCGTGGGGAAATTGGGGTCATCCTTGACTTCGCCCGCCGGCAGATCGGCTCGCAGCACCTTCACATCGGCAGGCGATTTGACCACCCAGCCCAACTTGTCGCGATACAGGTAAGTGTCGGCGGTGGGGGTGAAATCAAGCTTCACGGTCTGCGCATCAGCCAGCGTTGCCGCAACCAGAAAGGCTTCGTCTGGCGGCAGCAGTTTGGGCATCCCCATGCTGGCCAGACCAGCCAGGCCGCCCAGAGCCGAAGCGGGCGCAAGCGATGCCGCCGGCGCCGGCTCGGCAACTGCGGCAGGCAACCGGATCGTCGCGCTGACGGTTTGCGGGGTGTAACACAGACCTGCATCGGCACATCCCTGCGATAGCGTGGTCAGCGTGACCGAGGTGACTCCGGGCGTGCGCTGGATCGGCAGGCGGATGCGCAAGTCCTTGCGATAGGTTTCAACCGTGCCGAAATTTTCGTCCTGCTTCACCTTGCCGGCTGGCAGCGCAGGCTGGCCCAGCGTGCCGCCCTTCAACTCGAACTTGAATTTGTCGCGGTACATGTAATAGCCATCCGCGATCTGCCAGCGCGCTTCCAGCGTGTTGGCATCGAGCGCCCGCGCCGAGAAGGCAAATGCGGCCTCGGGCTCAAGAAACTCTTCAGCCTGCGCAACCGGGACCAGCACGACTTGAAAAAGCGCCAGCAATCCCCAGATGATCGACGGTACGCCGAATGCGCCCGCCCGTTTAATGCTTAACGATTTATTCATGTAGATCAGTCTCCGTGGCCAGCCAGTCGAGATAAGCCGGCAAGCTGTGTGTAATCGGTATGGCAATCAATTCAGGTACGTCGTAAGGATGCTGGCTGCGAACAATCTGTTCAACCAGCGGATAATTTGCCACGCTGGTTTTGATCAGCAGCGGAACTTCTGCCGCCGTTTCCAGCCTGCCTTGCCAGCGATAAATAGAGCGGCAAGGCGCCAAAACGTTCACGCAGGCTGCCGCCCGGCTCTCGACCAGAGCTTTTGCGAGGATTTCCGCGCTCGCCGCATCGGGTAAATTCGTCAAGACTAACAAAGGTTCCATGTCATGCGCTTTAGTTGGATTGTGCTACTGCTGTTGTCGTTTCCCGTGCTTGAAGCCATCGGCATTTTCTGGATGAGCAGCTTCATTGGCGGCTGGGTGCTGCTGTGCCTGCTGCTCGCAGCCATCGCCGGCGTCATGCTGATACGCGTCGAGCGGGTGGCCTGGAGCGCGCGCATCCTGTTCTCTGTGCAGTCGGGCACCAATCCAATGGCATCGCTGTTTGCCTCGGGTCGCATTCTCCTCGCGGGCGGGCTGCTTGTCTTCCCCGGCTTCATCAGCGATGCCATCGCGCTGGTGCTGCTGCTGATGCCCGGCAGCTGGGGCAAACGCCGTGCGGACCCCATGCGTTCGGCCAATGACGACATACTGGAAGGCGAATTCAAACGCGAACCGGACGACCTGCTGCGCTAATTCTCGCAGCGCAAACAAAGGGCAAGCGCAGGCTTGCCTTTTTCATGTGGCTGTAGCGGGGCTGGCTTTATACTTGGCGCGCGTTTTGCAGACTCCCTGACATTCCATTCAGACTGACCCCATGCAATCCAAGCTCGAAATTCTCATCCTTGCCGCCGGCAAGGGCACCCGCATGCGTTCCGACCTACCCAAGGTGCTGCACAAGCTGGCAGGCAAGCCTCTGCTGGGACACGTGGTCGACAACGCCCATGCGCTTGGCGCCGCCCAGACCTGCGTGGTCTACGGCTTTGGCGGCGAGGCCGTGCCGCAGGCACTGGCTGACGACAAGCTGACGTTTGTGTTGCAGGCCCAACAGCACGGCACGGGCCACGCAGTGCAACAGGCGCTGCCCTCGCTGGCTGACGACAGCGTGACGCTGGTGCTGTACGGCGACGTGCCGCTGACCCACACCGCCACCCTGAAGCCGCTGGTGACCGCCGCGCTGGCGGGCAAGCTGGGACTGTTGACGGTGACGCTGGCCGACCCCACCGGCTATGGCCGCATCGTGCGCGCCAGTGGTCAAGCGGGCGGAAAAGTCACCCGCATCGTCGAACACAAGGACGCGACCGATGCCGAGCGCGCGATTGCCGAAGTCAACACCGGCATTCTCGCGGTGGCCACCCGCCACCTCAAGCAATGGATCGCCACCCTGAAGAACGACAACGCCCAGGGCGAGTATTACCTGACCGACATCATCGCGCAGGCGGTGGCCGACGGCATCGAAGTCGAAACCCACCAACCGTCCTACGAATGGGAAGTGCTGGGGGTCAACAGCAAGGCGCAGTTGGCCCAGCTCGAACGTATCCACCAGAACGAAATCGCGCAGGCACTGCTGGAATCGGGCGTCACGCTGATGGACCCGGCGCGGCTCGATGTGCGCGGGTCGCTGGACTGCGGCCGCGACGTGGTGATCGATGTCAACTGCGTGTTCGAAGGCCGGGTGCTGCTGGGTGACGGCGTGCAGGTCGGCGCGAACTGCGTGCTGCGCAACGTGACGGTGGCCGCAGGCACGCGAATCGATGCCTTCACCCTGATCGACGACGCCGAAATCGGCGAAATCAACCGGCTCGGGCCCTTTACGCGCATCCGCCCCGGCACCACGCTGGCGCGCGATGTCCACGTCGGCAATTTCGTCGAAATCAAGAACAGCCAGATCGACGACGGCTCCAAGATCGGCCATCTGTCCTACATCGGCGACACCAGCATGGGCAAACAGGTCAACATCGGCGCCGGCACCATCACCTGCAATTACGACGGCGCGAACAAGCACCGCACCGTGATCGGGGACGATGTGTTTGTCGGCTCGGACACCCAGCTGGTGGCGCCGGTCAGTGTGGGCCATGGCGCGACGCTTGGCGCCGGAACCACGCTGACCAAGGACGCCCCAGCCGGCGAACTCACCTTGTCACGGGCGAAACAGACGACCATTACGGGCTGGGCACGCCCAGTCAAACTCAAAAAGGAAAGCTGAATATGTGCGGCATTGTCGGCGCGGTTGCGCAACGTAATGTGGTTCCCATCTTGCTGGAAGGTCTGCGGCGGCTGGAGTATCGGGGCTACGATTCGGCCGGGCTGGTCATCGTCAACGACGGCCTGCAGCGCGTGCGCAGCGTCGGCCGCGTCGCGTCGCTGACCGCGGATTGCGCGGCGCAGCAGGTGCACGGCCATCTCGGCATCGCCCACACGCGCTGGGCCACCCACGGCGCGCCGTCGGAAGCCAACGCCCACCCACACGTCAGCGGCAGCCTCGCGGTAGTGCACAACGGCATCATTGAAAACCACGAAGCGCTGCGCAGCCGGCTCAAGACCGCCGGCTTCGCTTTCACTTCGGAAACCGACACCGAAGTCATCGCCCACCTGATCGAACTCTACTACCGCCAGTCGAAAGACCTGCTCGCCGCCACCCGCGCGGCGGTGGCCGAACTCGAAGGCGCCTATGCCATCGGCGTGGTGAGTGAAGCTTCACCCAACCGCCTGATCTGCGCCCGCAGGGGCAGCCCGTTGCTGATCGGCCTGGGGATCGAGGAAAACTTCATTGCGTCCGATGTTTCGGCATTACTGCCGGTAACTCAACGTGTGATGTATCTGGAAGAGGGTGATGTCGCCGATATCGGCCTGCTCTCGGTTCAGGTGTACGACGCAGCGGGCAAGCCAGCCGACCGCAGCGTGCATATTTCCGAACTGTCGGCAGACATGGCCGAGCTCGGCACCTACCGCCACTTCATGCAGAAGGAAATCCACGAACAGCCGCGCGCGCTGACCGACACGCTGCTGATCGCCGTGGCGCAGGACCATATCCAGCCCGAATGGTTCGGTTTCGACGCCGCCGAGGTGCTGGGCAAGGTCAACGCGGTGACCTTCCTCGCCTGCGGCACCAGCTACCACGCAGCGAAGGTAGCCACTTACTGGCTGGAAGAAATCGCGGGTATCCCGGCTCGTGCCGAAATCGCCAGCGAATATCGCTACCGCACGTCGGTGCCGAACCCCGACGCCTTGATCGTCACCATCTCGCAGTCCGGCGAAACCGCCGACACACTGGCTGCGTTGAACCATGCCAAGTCGCTCGGCCAGAACAAGACACTGACCATCTGCAACGTGCCGGAGTCCGCGCTGACCCGTGCCTCGCGGCTCAAATTCCTCACCCGCGCCGGCCCCGAAATCGGCGTCGCCTCGACCAAGGCGTTCACCACCCAGCTGGCCGGCCTGTTCCTGCTGACGCTGGTGCTGGCCAAGCTGCGCGGCAAGCTGACACCGCTGCAGGAAACCGCCCACCTCACCGCATTGCGCGGCCTGCCGAACAAGGTGCAACAGGCGCTGGCGCTGGAACCGCTGGTCGAAGCCTGGTCACAGCGCTTTGCCAACAAGCATCACGCGCTATTCCTCGGTCGCGGCGTGCATTACCCGATCGCGCTCGAAGGCGCGTTGAAGCTGAAGGAAATCTCCTACATCCACGCCGAAGCCTACCCCGCAGGCGAGCTCAAGCACGGCCCGCTGGCGCTGGTGGACGAAGACATGCCGGTCATCACCATTGCGCCCAACGACCAGCTGATCGAGAAGCTCAAATCGAATCTGCAGGAAGTGCGCGCGCGCGGCGGCGAGCTGTATGTGTTTGCCGATGGCGACGTGCATATCGAGGAATCGGCCTTTGTCCACGTCATCAAGCTGCCCGGTGGCCACAACGGCGCGCTGTCGCCGATTCTCCACACCATCCCGCTGCAGCTGCTGTCGTATCACGCCGCCCTGCAAAAAGGCACCGACGTCGATAAACCGCGCAATCTGGCCAAGTCCGTTACCGTCGAGTAAACCGGACTTCACCGACCCGGCGTCGCCCATTCGGCGACGCCGTTTTCATTGTGGCCGGGCTGGCATGCATCCGCCAGCCCTTGGCACTTAAATTGCTTATCTTTTGGGTCGTGAGCGCATTTCAGGCAATCCGCCCGAAATCCGCTCCAGCTTGCCTAAATTCAAATCCATTGGAACAACCATGAAAAAAATACTGCTGTCCCTGATGTTAACCAGCGCAATGGCCGCCTCCGCCAGTGCTCACGCGAGTCTTCTTTTCGAAGACAACTTCAATGCCGAAAACCGCGCGCTGAATGCCTCGCTGACCAACTGGACGGTCAGCAATGGCAGCATCGACGTGATCGGCACCGGTTATTTTGATTTTTATCCTGGCAACGGCAACTACCTCGACCTCGACGGCAGTACCCGCAATGCAGGCAAGATCACAACCCACACCGCCTTTTCGCTGAATCCCGGCGTCACCTACCTGCTCTCGTTTGACCTCGGCAGCTCGAAGCTTGGGGACACCAACAGTGTCAACGTATCCCTCGGCAATTTCAGCGAAACCTTCACCCTTGCACCCAACGCAGGCTGGCAGCAGTTCACCCGCTCCATCACCGTGCTGGGTGAGATGTCATCAAATCTCTCGTTCGACCATGCCGGAGCAGACAACATGGGGCTGATGCTGGACAACGTCAGCGTGACCGCTGTGCCTGAACCCGAAACCTACGCACTGATGCTGGCCGGCCTCGGCCTGATTGGCTTTTCGGTTCGCCGTCGCGTCCGCTGACAGCCTGCGGCATTCATAAAAACGGCGGCCCGAGGGCCGCCGTTCTTGTTTGAAGCAATCTGCTCAATGCCGCTTGTGGTCTTCCTTCAGCGCCAGGGTGGCGACCTGGACCCGGTTCTTCAAACCGAGTTTTTCCATGATGTTGCGCAGGTGATTGCGCACCGTGTTTTCCGACAGGGTCAGCTTGTAGGCGATGACCTTGTTGGACAGGCCTTCCTTCACATAATTGACGATGTCCATTTCGCGTGCAGTGAGCGCGGCCAGGGCGTTGGAGTTGAGTTCGCCGCGCGCCATTTTCTGCATGATGGCGAGCGGGAAGCTGCTCTGGCCTTCGCATACGCTGCGGATCGCGGCGAGCACCCGGTCCGGCTCGCTGGACTTGACGACATAGCCATCGACGCCGGATGAAATGGCTTCGGAAATCTCTTCGTCGGAGTCGGCAATGGTGAGCATGATGACCTTGATGCCGAGGTCGCGCAGCTCGGACACCAGATCCAGGCCGTCGGCGTCAGGCAGCGAACGGTCCAGCAGGGCCGCATCGGCGCGGTTGCCCGCTTCCAGCCAGGCGCGCAATTCGGCAGCGTTGGCATGTTGTGCAATCAGCTTGAGGTCGGGCTCTTGCTGGATGTAACCTGCCACGCCCATGCGTAGCAGCGGGTGGTCGTCGATCAGGATGATATTCAATGGACTGGGCATCACATCTCCGGTTGTCGTTGTTATGGCGCGTTCAGGTTGGCAGGCCTCGCGGCTTGCGCGGCGCATTTTCGAATAATGCATCATAGACCCGAACCGGCAGCCATTTCAGCACCTGCGCGACCCCGGCCATTTGCCAGGGAATCACGCTGTGCGGTCGGCGTCTGGCAATGCATCGTGCGACTTTGGCGGCGGCAGTCGCAGCGCTCATCTTGAACGGCATGGGGTAAGGGTTGATTTGGGTCATCGGGGTGTCGATATAGCCCGGGGCCACGGTCACGACGGCGATACCGTGGCGCTTCAGTTCCAGCCGCAAGGCTTCGAGATACACCGTGGCAGCGGCTTTCGACGCCGAATACGCGCTGCCACCCGGCAGCCCCCGCACCCCCGCCACACTGCTGATGCCGCACAGCACCCCGCCGGTTGGCAGCCGCGCCGCCTGCATCGAGGCAATAAACGGCGCAAAGGTATGCACCAGCCCCAGCACATTGGCATCCATTACGGCGCGAAACACCTCGGCATCGGCGGCCTCTTCGGTCAGTGTGCCGACGCTGATGCCCGCTGCGGCGATAATGATATCGGGTGTGCCGATGGCGTCGAGGAACCCGGTTGCCGCCGCCTGCATGGCGGCGGCATCGCGAACATCGGCACGGAAGGTGCGGGCATCGAGGCCGTGCGCAACAGCGGCAAGCGCGTCAGTTTTTCGGCCAACCAGGCCAAGTTGCGCGCCCTGCGCGCCGTAGTGTCGTGCCAGCGCCGCGCCAAGCCCGGAACTGGCGCCGGTGATGAAGACCTTGAGGCGATGTTCTGGCAACAGATTTACTTTGCAGGTTTTTTGCTGCGGCGCTCGGCGCGTGCCTTGACGATGAGCTGGTCGAGCACCTCGTACAAACGGGTTTCGGTTTGCGTCATCGACTGCGCGGTCAAATACTTGCCGTCGATAATGAAAGTCGGCACGCCGGTAATGCCATAGGCCGTTGCCAGGCGACCACCCTGCATGGCTTTGGACTGAGTGGAGAACGATTGATAGATCGCCTCGAACTTCTTGCGGTCCACCCCTTGCCTGGCGATCCAGGGACCCAGCACTGCCGGGTCGTCGAGGTTGATTCGCTCGATGTTGTAGGCATCGAACACCTTGCTGTTCAGGCGTGCGATTTGCCCCATCTGCTCCAGGGTATAAAACAGTTTGGCGGCAGGCATCCAGTCGTCGCGAAACACCGCAGGCACACGGCGAATCTGCGCATCCCTGGGCAGGGTTTTCAGCCAGGTGTGCAGGCTGGGCTCAAGCTGAAAGCAGTGCGGACAGCGATACCAGAAAAACTCCAGCACTTCGATTTTATTGCCGGTTGCAAGCGGCTGCGAGGATTTCACCGCGACGTAATCGTGGCCTTCAAACGCTGCGTCCGGAGCGGCCAGGGCAGGCTGCAACAGAGCTGAAACGGACAATACAGCGGCGGCGCATAACGCCAGAGTGCGGGCAAACATCAAGGCTTCTCCTGAGTAACGGGGGTTTCTTTGACCAGCGTGGAGGGGATATTGTTCTGCGTCAGCAGACTGCGGGTGGAATCAACTTCATCAATGACGTGGAACGGCCCAACGCGCACACGATGGAACATGCCCTTGTCGGCAACTTCGGTGGTCTGGATTTCGGCCTCGACGCCCAGCATTGCCAGCTGGGCTTTCAGGTTGTCTGCATCATCCGCATTCTGGAAGGCACCCGCCTGCAGGTAATACAAGGTGACGGCACGCGTTGTGACAGGCGGCTGCGGCAATTCGCTGGGTGCATCGCCCGGCAACACTTTGTAGAAATCGAAGCTCGGAGCGGTTTCAGGCGTGGCCGCAGTCTCGGGGGTAGCGGAAGGCGCAACTTCTACTGCGGCGGGCGAAGTGGGCGTCGCTTCCGGGCTGGACGGGGCGGATTTGAATGGATTGTTGCCCGTGACCCACAAGGCCACGCCGACGGCGAGCACTGCGCCGACACTGACACCGATCAGAACCCCGGTAAATACCGGGCTGCCGCCAGAACGTCTGGATTTATTGGGTGCAGATCTTGCCATGTTTACATTTTCTCCGGGGCAGATACGCCCAACAAGGCCAGCCCGTTGACAATCGTGATACGGGCGGCATCCGCCAACGCCAGCCGGGCCAGCCTGGTCGCGGCATCGTCTACCAGGAATTTATCGGCGTTGTACCAGGCGTGGAAATCACCCGCCAGCGTTTGCAGGTAATGGACCAGCAGATGCGGAGCGAGTTCGCGCGCAGCCGTGGCAACGGTTTCGGGGTATTCGGCCAGACGCTGCATCAACGCCAGTTCGTGGCTGCTCGCAAGCGGCGCGAGATCGGCGCTGGCGAGCGTGGCCGTATCGCCTCCCCACTCTTCGAACACCCGGCAGATCCGCGCGTGGGCGTATTGCACGTAGAACACCGGATTGTCATTGTTTTTGGCAACCGCCAGATCGACATCGAAGCTGTATTCGGTGTCGGCCTTGCGGCTGAGCAGAAAGAAGCGCACCGCGTCCTTGCTGGTCCAGTCGATGAGGTCGCGCAGGGTGACGTAGCTGCCCGCGCGCTTGGAAATTTTCACTTCCTCGCCGCCGCGCATTACACGGATCATGGTGTGCAGCAGGTAGTCGGGATAGCCCGCGGGAATGCCTTCGCCAACCGCCTGCAAGCCCGCACGCACGCGCGCAATGGTGCCGTGGTGGTCGGTGCCCTGGATGTTGATCGCACGGGTGTAGCCACGTTCCCATTTGGCCAGGTGATAGGCCACGTCCGGCACGAAATAAGTGTAAGTGCCGTCGGACTTTTTCATCACGCGGTCTTTGTCGTCGCCGTAGTCGGTGGTGCGCAGCCACAGTGCGCCATCCTGCTCGTAGGTCTTGCCGGCGGCGATCAGCTTGTTGACCGTGGCTTCGACGCGGCCGCTGGTGTACAGGCTCGACTCCAGATAATAGTGGTCGAAGCGCACCGCAAACGCCTGCAAATCCAGATCCTGCTCATGCCGCAAGTACGCCACCGCAAACTGGCGGATCGAATCCGGATCGTTGACATCGCCCGACGCGGTAAATTCACGGTCGTCGGCATGCACGGTCTTCTTCGCCAGAAAATCTGCGGCGATGTCGGCGATGTAGTCGCCGTTGTAGGCCGACTCCGGCCAGCCGGCATCGCCCGGATTCACGCCGCGTGCGCGTGCCTGCACGCTGTTGGTCAAGGTTTGAATCTGCACGCCAGCGTCGTTGTAATAAAACTCGCGGCACACCTCCCAGCCCTGCGCCTCGAACAGATTGCACAGTGCATCGCCGAGCGCAGCCTGGCGGCCGTGGCCCACATGCAGCGGCCCGGTCGGATTGGCAGAAACGAACTCGACCAGCGCCTTGTGCCCCACGCCTGCGTCGCCACGACCAAAGCCTGCCCCTGCCGCACGGATCGTCGGCACGATGCCATGCCAGGCAGCCGGGGTGAGGTAGAAATTGATGAAGCCGGCCCCCGCAATGTCGGCTTTGGCAACCAAGGGCGAAGCAGGCAGCGCATTCAGAATCAGTTGCGCCAGTTCACGCGGATTGCGCTTCAGCGGCCGCGCCAGCTGCATCGCGGCATTGCTGGAAAAATCACCATGAGCGGCGTTTTTCGGGCGTTCGAGTTCGAGGCTAAGCACGGTGTCGGGTGCCACCTCGGCGAGGGCGTCCTGCAGCAGGGAAACGAGTGAGTCTTTGAGCGAAAAGCGGTGGGACATGCGGACGGAGACGCGTTACGTCGCCTCGGGTTTGCGAATGAGAAGCGGGATTATAACGCTGCGTCATACGGGCGCGGGTGCCCAACCGCACACAGGCCGGGTCCTTCATCCGCTGCTTCGACACGCGTCAGCCCGCGCCGCATTGGGCTGCCCGTATGCTACATTCCGCCCGATACAGGCGCGTTAACCCGTCCACGACGCCGTCGGACGATCTAAAATCGCACCCGGCTGTCGCGGCTGACTGGATGCAGTCCTTGCACTGGCCCGGGCGACAGCGAGAAGCAGACTTCATATAAGACTCATGGATATATTCCTGCAGCAACTCATCAACGGCCTGGTGCTGGGCAGCGTCTACGCACTGGTCGCGCTGGGCTACACCATGGTGTACGGCATTCTTGAACTGATCAATTTTGCCCATGGCGAAATCACCATGATGGGCGCGATGGTGTCGCTGGCGGTGATCGGCGCGTTGGCCATGGCCGCGCCTGGTTTGCCGGGCGGGGTGATTTTGCTGGCCGGGCTGGCGGTGGCCATTCCGGTCTGTATGGCACTGGGGATGCTGATCGAACGCGTCGCCTATCGCCCACTGCGCAACGCGCCACGTCTGGCGCCCCTGATTACCGCCATCGGCGTGTCGATCATTTTGCAGAACATCGCCATGCTGATCTGGGGCAAGCAGTACATCCCGTTTCCGGCGATCCTGCCGCAAGGCCGCCATGACATTCTCGGCGCGACCATCAGCGATACCCAGATTGCGATTCTGCTGCTGGCATTGCTGATCATGCTGGCGCTGATCCTGATGGTGCAGAAATCCCGCCTCGGCCGCGCCATGCGCGCAACCGCACAGTCACGTCAGGTGGCGAGCCTGATGGGCATCGACGTGAACCGGGTGATCGCCTCGACTTTCATCATCGGCTCCGCGCTGGCCGCGATTGCAGGCGTGATGGTGAGCGCGTATTACGGTCTGGCGCACTACTACATGGGCTTCCTGCTCGGCCTCAAGGCGTTTTCTGCGGCAGTGCTGGGCGGCATCGGCAACCTCGGCGGGGCCATGCTGGGCGGGCTGCTGCTGGGGCTGATCGAATCGTTTGGCGCCGGCTATATCGGCGACCTCACCGGCGGCTTCCTCGGCAGCCATTACCAGGATGTGTTCGCGTTCTTCGTGCTGATTGCGGTGCTGGTGTTCCGCCCACAGGGTTTGTTGGGCGCGCGGGTGGTCGAACGTGCTTAACGCCAGCCTGCTGCGGTCGCGCTGGTTCAGCTTCGGCCTGCTGGCTTTGGGGTTGGCGCTGCTGCCTTTTCTGATCGACGCCGAGCTGGGGCGCTCATGGGTGCGCCTGCTCGACCTGGCGCTGCTGTACGTGATACTGGCATTGGGTCTGAACATCGTGGTCGGTTATGCCGGCCTGCTCGACCTGGGCTACGTCGCGTTTTATGCGCTTGGCGCCTACGTCTACGCCTGGCTCGCCAGTCCGCATTTCGGTCTGCATTTGCCGTTCTGGGCCATCCTGCCGCTGGGCGCCGCACTGGCCGGGCTGTTCGGCGTCTTGCTCGGCGCGCCCACGCTGCGGTTGCGCGGCGACTATCTCGCCATCGTTACGCTGGGCTTTGGCGAAATCATCCGCATTTTCATGAACAACCTCAACGCGCCGTACAACCTCACCAACGGCCCGCAGGGCATCAACCTGATCGACCCGATCCGACTCGGCAGCACCAGCCTGAGCCAGCCGCTCACCGTATTCGGCTATACCTTCAGCGGCGCTCACCTCACCTATTACTTTTTTCTGCTGCTGGTGATGGCCGTCATTTTCATCTCGATGCGGCTGGAAAACTCGCGCATCGGCCGCGCCTGGGTGGCCATCCGCGAAGACGAAATCGCCGCCGCCGCGACCGGCATCAACACCCGCAATCTCAAGCTGCTGGCGTTTGCCATGGGCGCCACCTTCGGCGGACTGGCGGGCGGTCTGTTCGCCAGTTTCCAGGGTTTCATCAGCCCGGAATCGTTCAACCTGATGGAGTCGATCATGATTCTGTGCATGATCGTGCTCGGGGGCATGGGGCATATTCCCGGCGTGATTTTCGGCGCGCTGCTGCTGACCTTGTTGCCCGAGGCGCTGCGCTACACCGGTGACTGGCAACGCAGCGTGTTTGGCCAGATCTACATCGACCCGGCGGATTTACGCATGCTGCTGTTCGGTATCGCGCTGGTGGCGGTGATGCTGTATCGCCCGGCCGGACTGATCCCCTCGGCACGCCGGCGCCAGGAATTCGCTGACGCCAAAACATGAGCGCGTTGCTGACTGTTTCTGGCGTAAGCAAAGCCTTTGGCGGCTTGCAGGCCCTGTCCAACATTACGCTGAGCGTCAACGCCGGCGAAATTTTTGGCCTCATCGGCCCCAACGGCGCAGGCAAAACCACCCTGTTCAATACGCTCACCGGCCTCTATACGACCGACTCGGGCGAAGTTCATCTTAAAGACGGCCAGCAGCGCGAACACCGCCTCAACAACCGCGCGCCGCATCAAGTGTTGAAAGCCGGTCTGGCACGCACCTTCCAGAACATCCGCCTGTTCGCCGAAATGACCGCGCTCGAAAATGTGCTGGTCGGCCGCCATGCGCGCACCACTAGCGGCGTCATCGGCGCGGTCCTGCGCCTGCCCGCCACCCGCCGCGAAGAAGCCGACTCGCATGCGCGCGCCCATGCCTTGTTAAAGCGTGTGGGCATCGAACAGCACGCCAACCGGCTGGCGAAAAACCTGCCCTATGGTGACCAGCGGCGACTCGAAATCGCCCGCGCGCTGGCGACCGAACCGAGCCTGCTGGCGCTTGACGAACCCGCCGCCGGAATGAACCCGGCCGAGCGCAGCGCCCTGCGCGAACTGCTGCTGCAATTGCAGGCCGATGGCCTGACCCTGTTGTTGATCGAACACGATGTGAAACTGGTCATGGGCCTGTGTACCCGGCTCGCCGTGCTCGACTACGGCGTGAAAATCGCCGAAGGCACACCCGATGTGGTGAGCCGCGATCCCAAGGTCATCGCGGCGTACCTGGGAGACGAGGCGATATGACGCCCCTGCTGAGTGTCAGCCAGTTATCCGTCGCCTACGGCGGCATCCAGGCCGTGCGCAATCTCAGCCTCGACGTGGCACAGGGCGAAATGGTCTGTCTCATCGGTGCCAACGGCGCAGGCAAAACCACGACCCTCAAAGCGCTCAGCGGCCTCATCGCAGCGCAATCTGGCAGCATTCAATTAGATGGTCAGCCGCTCAGCGGCCTGCCCGCACACGCCATCGCACGGCGCGGCATGGCCTTGGTGCCGGAAGGGCGCGGCGTGTTCCCGCGCATGTCGGTGGCCGAAAACCTGATGATGGGCGCATACATCCGCACCGACCGCGCGGCAATCGCCCACGACCTCGATCAGGTTTACAGCCTGCTGCCGCGCCTGACCGAGCGCCGTGCCCAGCCCGCCGGATTGCTGTCCGGCGGTGAACAGCAGATGCTGGCACTGGGTCGCGCGATGATGGCGCGTCCGCGCCTGCTGCTGCTAGACGAGCCGAGCATGGGACTGGCGCCGCTGATGGTGCAGGCAGTGTTCGACATCATTCGCCGGATTGCGGCAAGCGGCGTCGCCGTGCTGTTGATCGAGCAAAATGCCCATTTGGCACTCAAAACCTGCGCCCGTGGTTATGTGCTCGAAACCGGGATGATTACCCTCAGCGGCAACGCCACAGAGCTTGCCGCCAACCCGGCAGTACGGCACGCCTACCTGGGCGAAGCCTGAGTCAAGCCAAGCGAACGCAAAATTACACCCGACACGCCGGCTTCATCCCATAAGCCCTTCCGCCGCACGAATAAAAACATTTGAATCTCCGGCTGCTGGCACGGCACGCACACAAGACCGCGTAAGTCCCGGATAGCCCAGCCTTTTCCATGCTTCGGTCGTCAGCTTGCCTCCGTCAGGCTAGCTGACGGATAATTGAGGTTTTACGTAGTCTGCCCAAGTTGTCTTCCGACTGCTTTCCGGGCGATTGCCGAAGCCAGTTTTTTCTAGCCATAAGGGAACGCAATGCCTACCCGTAACGACCTTGCCAATGCCATCCGCGCGCTTGCGATGGATGCCGTCGAAAAAGCCAAATCCGGTCACCCCGGCGCCCCCATGGGCATGGCTGAAATTGCCGAAACACTGTGGAATCACCACATGCGCCATAACCCGGCCAACCCAAAATGGGCAGATCGCGATCGCTTCGTATTGTCGAACGGCCACGGCTCGATGCTGATTTATGCCTTGCTGCACCTGACTGGCTATGCCCTGTCGATTGAAGACATCAAGCAATTCCGCCAGTTGCATTCGAAAACCCCGGGGCACCCGGAATACGGTTATGCACCCGGCATTGAGACCACGACGGGTCCGCTCGGCCAGGGCATCACCAATGCGGTTGGCATGGCCATGGCAGAAAAAATGCTCGCCGCTGAATTCAACAAGCCCGGCCACACCATCGTCGACCACCACACCTACGCGTTCATGGGCGACGGTTGCATGATGGAAGGCATCTCGCACGAGTCCTGCGCGCTGGCTGGCACCTGGAAGCTGAACAAGCTGATCGCCTTCTGGGACGACAACGGCATTTCAATCGACGGGCACGTCGAGAACTGGTTTACCGACGACACGCCCAAGCGTTTCGAAGCCTACGGCTGGAACGTCATCGCTGGCGTTGACGGCCATGATGTCGTCGCCCTCGAAGCGGCGATCCAGGCCGCCAAAGCCAGCACCGACAAGCCGACCCTGATCTGTTGCAAGACGGTCATCGGCAAGGGTTCGCCCAACAAGGAAGGCACCCACGACGTTCATGGCGCAGCGCTCGGCCACGACGAAATCGAAGCCACCCGCAAGCACATTGGCTGGAATCATCCTGCATTTGAAATCCCTGCTGACATCTATGCCGGCTGGGACGCCAAGACCAAGGGTCAAGGCCTGGAAACGCTGTGGAACAACAAGTTCGCCGAATACAAGGCCGCGTTCCCGGCTGAAGCTGCCGAGTTCGAGCGCCGCATGAAGGGCGAACTGCCTGCCAATTTCAAGACGCACGTCGCTGAAAAACTGGCTGCCATCAATACCAAGGCGGAAACCGTCGCCACCCGCAAGGCATCGCAAATCGCGATCAATGCGCTGGCACCTGCGCTGCCCGAGTTCCTAGGCGGCTCGGCCGACCTCACCGGCTCCAACCTCACCAACTGGGAAGGCTGTCACACGGTTCGCCATAGCAACCCCGGCAACTACATCAGCTACGGCGTGCGCGAATTCGGCATGGCCGCGATCATGAACGGCATGGCGCTGCACGGCGGCGTGCTGCCGTTCGGCGGCACCTTCCTGATGTTCTCGGAATACTCGCGCAACGCCATCCGCATGGCGGCATTGATGAAGCAGCGCGTGATCCACGTATTCACCCATGACTCGATCGGTCTCGGCGAAGACGGCCCGACCCACCAGCCAGTGGAGCAGACCGCCACCCTGCGCATGATCCCCAACATCGACGTCTGGCGTCCGTGCGACACGGTTGAGACCATGGTCGGCTGGGCGCATTCAGTCGAGCGCACCGATGGCCCCACCTGCCACATCCTCAGCCGCCAGAACCTGCCGTTCATGGCGCGCGACGCCGCCACCCTGGCCAACATCACCAAGGGCGGCTACGTGCTGAAAGACGCAGCAGATGCCAAGGCCATCATCATCGCCACCGGCTCCGAAGTCGAACTGGCCATGAAGGCCGCTGATGCCCTGGCTGCCGATGGCGTGCCGGTTCGCGTGGTGTCGATGCCATCCACCAACACCTTTGATCGCCAGGACGCTGCCTACAAGGCCAGCGTGCTGACCAAAGGCCTGCCGCGCGTGGCGGTCGAAGCCGGTGTCACCGACTTCTGGCGCAAGTACGTCGGTCTGGAAGGCGCAGTGATCGGCATCGACAGCTTTGGCGAATCCGCCCCGGCACCGGCACTGTTCAAGCACTTCGGCATCACCAGCGAGGCAGTGGTCGCAGCAGTTAAAAGCGTGCTGTAAAGCCCGTTGATCGCGAAGGCACGCGAAGTTTTCTTCGCCGTGCCTTCGCGGCCTTAGCAGATAAAAAACTTTTGATTTTTTGTTTAGGAGACTGAGAAATGGCAATTAAAGTAGGCATCAACGGATTTGGCCGCATCGGCCGCATGGCTTTCCGCGCAATCGCCAAGGATTTCCCCGAAATCGAAGTGGTCGCGATCAACGACCTGCTCGACCCCGACTACCTGGCTTACATGCTGAAATACGACTCGGTGCATGGCCGTTTCAACGGCGACGTGTCGGTCAGCGGCAGCAACCTGATTGTCAACGGCAAGACCGTTCGCCTGACCGCAGAGCGCGATCCGGCCAACCTGAAGTGGAACGAAGCGGGCGCCGACATCGTGATCGAATGCACCGGCTTCTTCCTCGACGACGAGACCTGCCAGAAGCACATTGCTGCCGGCGCAAAGAAAGTCGTGATGAGCGCCCCGTCCAAGGACGCCACCCCGATGTTCGTCTACGGCGTCAACCACGACACCTATGCCGGTCAGGCCATCGTGTCCGCCGCATCGTGCACCACCAACTGCCTGGCGCCCGTTGCCAAGGTGCTGAACGACAACTGGGGCCTGAAGCGCGGCCTGATGACCACCGTTCACGCAGCAACTGCCACGCAGAAAACCGTTGACGGCCCGTCGATGAAAGACTGGCGCGGCGGCCGCGGCATCCTGGAAAACATCATTCCGTCGTCCACTGGCGCTGCCAAGGCCGTGGGCGTGGTGTTGCCCGCGCTGAAAGGCAAGCTGACCGGTATGGCCTTCCGCGTGCCGACCTCCGACGTCTCGGTGGTCGATCTGACCGTCGAACTGGACAAGCCCGCAACCTACGCCGAAATCTGTGCTGCGATGAAAGCCGCATCACAAGGCGCCATGAAGGGCACCCTCGGCTACACCGACGAGAAAGTGGTCTCCACTGACTTCCGCGGCGTCGGCTTCTCCTCAATCTTCGATGCCGAAGCCGGTATTGCGCTGGACAGCACCTTCGTCAAGATCGTGTCCTGGTACGACAACGAATACGGCTACACCTGCAACATGCTGCGTTTTGTGCAGCACGTCGCGAAGTAAAGACTCAAGGGGCAAGGTACAAGATTCAAGGTTTTTCCTTGCCACTTGTATCTTGCCTCTTGTTTCTGGCTGTTGAGCTTTAAGGCCTGGCGCGGCCAACCCCGCGCCAACCCTTAAACCTTACCTTCAGGAGAACCACATGCCCCATTTCATCCGTGTCACCGATCTCGATCTTGCAGGCAAACGCGTCTTCATTCGCGCCGATATGAACGTGCCGGTCAAGGACGGAAAAGTCACTTCGGACGCCCGCATCACCGCCTCGATGCGCACCATCGAACATTGCCTTGGCGCCGGCGCCAAGGTCATGGTCACCTCCCACCTCGGCCGCCCGACCGAAGGCGAATTCAAGGAAGAAGACTCGCTCAAGCCGGTTGCCGACGTCATCGCGCAAAAGCTCGGCAAGAACGTGCGCCTGATCCGCGAATGGGTGAACGGCGGCTTCAACGTCGCTGACGGCGAACTGGTGGTGCTGGAAAACTGCCGCGTCAACGCGGGCGAAAAGAAGAACGTCGACGAAACCGCGAAGAAATACGCCGCGCTGTGCGACGTCTTCGTGATGGATGCCTTCGGCACCGCGCACCGCGCCGAAGCCTCGACCCACGGCATTGCCAAGTTCGCCCCGGTGGCGGCTGCCGGCATCCTGCTGACCGAAGAACTCGACGCACTGGACAAGGCGCTGGCCAACCCGGCGCGCCCGATGGTCGCCATCGTCGGCGGCTCCAAGGTGTCCACCAAACTGACCGTGCTGGAAGCGCTGTCGGAGAAATGCGAACAGCTGGTGGTCGGTGGCGGCATTGCCAACACCTTCCTCAAAGCCACCGGCCACAACGTCGGCAAGTCGCTGTGCGAAGACGACCTGGTCCCCACTGCGCAGGCGCTGATCGAGAAGATGACCGCGCGTGGCGCGACCATCCCGATCGCAGTCGACGTGGTCTGCGGCAAGCAGTTCGATGCCAATGAACCCGCCGTGCTGAAAGACGCAGGCGATGTGGCCGACGACGACATGATTTTCGACATCGGCCCGAAGAGCGCGCAGCAACTGGCCGACATCATCATGACGGCCGGCACCGTGGTGTGGAATGGCCCGGTCGGCGTATTTGAATTCGACCAGTTCGGCGAAGGCACCAAGACCATCGCCATGGCCATCGCCAACACCAACGCCTTTACCCTGGCTGGTGGCGGCGACACCATCGCGGCGATCCAGAAATACGATATCTACGACAAGGTAAGCTACATCTCCACCGCTGGCGGCGCCTTTCTCGAATACCTGGAAGGCAAGGTATTGCCTGCTGTAGCGATTCTGGAGGAACGTGCCAAAGGGTAAGCAGCAATCGCTAAGCGGTGAGCGGTTCTCGCTCACCGTTTTTATTTGAACCCGCTTGCGCCTTCCACTCACAGCTCACTCAATATGACCCGCAGAACCAAAATCGTCGCCACCCTCGGCCCCTCCTGTTCCGATGCCAAAACCCTGGACCAGATGATGGAAGCCGGCATGGATGTGGTGCGTCTTAATTTTTCGCACGGCGTTGCGCAGGATCACATTGATCGTGCCGAACTGGTGCGCTCGCTGGCGCGCACCCGCGGCCGCGCGGTCGGCGTACTGGTCGACCTGCAAGGGCCGAAAATCCGCATCGGCAAGTTCAAGGACGGCAAAATCACGCTGGCCAAGGGCGACATGTTCACGCTGGACGCGGCCTGTACGCTGGGCGACCAGACCCGTGTCGGCCTCGATTACAAGGAGCTGCCGAACGACGTCAAGCGGGGCGTCACCCTGCTGCTGGACGATGGCCGCATCGAGTTCTGGGTCGAATCCGTCAACGGCGCCGAAATCCTCTGCAAAGTGGTGCAAGGTGGCGTGCTGTCCAACAACAAAGGCATCAACCGCAAGGGCGGCGGCTTGTCGGCCGCCGCGCTCACCACCAAGGACATCGAAGACATCAAGACGGCGGCAGCACTGAAGGCCGATTACCTTGCCGTGTCGTTCCCGCGTTGCGGCGCCGACATGCGTCAGGCGCGCGAACTGCTGCGCGCAGCCGGTGGCAAGAGCCTGCTGGTGGCCAAAATCGAGCGTACCGAAGCGATCGAAAATCTCGAGGAGATTCTCGAAGCCTCCGACGCCATCATGGTGGCGCGCGGCGACCTGGGTGTCGAAGTTGGCGACGCGGCCGTGCCCGCCTTGCAGAAACGCATGATCCGCATGGCGATCGAGCGCAACAAGGTGGTGATCACGGCGACCCAGATGATGGAATCGATGATTACCAGTCCGATCCCGACCCGCGCCGAGGTCTCCGACGTTGCCAATGCGGTGCTCGACGGCACCGATGCGGTGATGCTGTCGGCTGAAACCGCTGCGGGCCTGTTCCCGGTTGAAGCCATCCAGGCGATGGATCGGGTCTGCCTCGAAGCGGAAAAGGAAGCCGAGCCCAAATTCTCCGGCGAGCGCATGATGAAAAGCTTCCTGCGCGCCGACGAAGCGATTGCCATGTCAGCCGTGTTCACCTCGGTCCATCTCAACATCAAGGCCATCGCCGCACTCACCGAAAGCGGCAATACCTGTTTATGGATGAGCCGCCTGTCGACCCGGGTGCCGATCTACGCCTTGACACCCCAGGTTGAAACCCGTAGAAAAGTCACTCTTTTTCGCGGCGTTTATCCGATCAATCTGGTTACCGCCAGCAAGGATCGTGATGTGCTGCTGGCCGAAGCCGAAGAAGAACTGCGACAACGCGGTGCCGTACGTGACGGCGACCTGATTCTGCTCACCATTGGCGAGCCCATCGGCCAGTCAGGCGGCACCAACACCATGAAGATCGTCCGCGTCGGCGATTCGAAAAAAACCTGATTCCACCCGACTATTTTTTAAACTAGGAGACTGTAAATGGCCCTGATTTCCCTTCGTCAATTGCTCGACCATGCCGCTGAAAACGGCTATGGCCTGCCTGCGTTCAACGTCAACAACATGGAGCAGGTCCAGGCCATCATGCAGGCCGCTGCTGCTGTCGACTCCCCGGTGATCCTGCAGGGTTCCGCCGGTGCGCGCTCCTACGCCGGCGAGCCCTTCCTGCGCCACCTGATCCTGGCCGCGATCGAAATGTATCCCCACATTCCGGTCTGCATGCACCAGGACCATGGCGCATCGCCCAGCATCTGCTTCCGCTCCATCCAGTCCGGCTTCTCGTCGGTCATGATGGACGGTTCGCTCGGCACCGACGGCAAGACCCCCTCCACCTACGAATACAACGTCGCCACCACCGCCAAGGTTTCTGAGCTGGCGCACGCCTGCGGCGTCTCGGTCGAAGGCGAATTGGGCTGCCTCGGCTCCCTGGAGTCCGGTATGGCCGGTGAAGAAGACGGCCACGGTGCCGAAGGCAAGCTGTCGCACGACCAGTTGCTGACCGACCCCGACGAAGCCGCTGATTTCGTCTCCAAGACCAAGGTTGATGCGCTGGCGATTGCCATCGGCACCTCCCACGGCGCCTACAAGTTCACCCAGAAGCCCACCGGCAAGGTCCTGCGCATCGACCGCGTCAAGGAAATCCACGAGCGTATCCCCAACGTCCACCTGGTGATGCACGGTTCGTCCTCCGTGCCCGAAGACTGGCTCGCCATCATCAACAGCTTCGGCGGCGACATGGGTCAGACCTACGGCGTGCCGGTCAGCGAAATCGTTGAAGGCATCAAGAACGGCGTGCGCAAGGTCAACATCGACACCGACCTGCGCATGGCGTCCACCGGTGCCATCCGCAAGCACCTGGCTGAAAACAAGGCCAATTTCGACCCGCGCAAATTCCTCAAGGAAGCTACCAAGGGCATGAGCGACATTTGCCAGGCACGCTACGAGGCATTCGGTGCAGCCGGACAGGCCAGCAAGATCAAGAAGGTGTTCAACCTGGAAGAAATGCAGAAGCGTTACGACAAGGGCGAACTGGATCCCAAGGTCAACTAAGCATCGCTTGGTGAAAATGAAAAGGGACGCTGCAGCGTCCCTTTTTTATGGGTATCCAGAATGTGTTGCTGATGCCGATCCACGTTGTATCAATTGAACCTGAACCGAATGCCGGATAGCGGCCGACATTGATGCTGGCCGTCATCACCGTCTGGCTCTCGGCATTCACCGGCATCTTTTAATTGCTTATATAAAGTTAGAATTTGCCTTGTCGTTAAGCTTAACGGTTCGACGCAATCGTTTTTTGTTATAGAAATTTAAAACCCTCCTGCGCAAAACTATCTTCACTTATCACTTATCTATGGAAACTAAAAGCCTATACACAATCTTGGGGATTAGACCAGATGCCTCGGTCGACCAGATTGAGTCAGCCTACGCTGAGCTTTTACATCAATTTAAGGATGGTTCTGAAGCCAATCCTGGTGGGGATGACCGTATACGGCTTATAGCTACCAGAGAAGCTTATGCAGTCCTATCCAACCCGGCTGCTCGGCAGCAATACAACCAAAAGCTTTTTGCGCCACAAACTTTCGACAGTCAACCAGAGATAATCTATCGGGTATCAGATTCATGGAGCATTCCTAAGTTGCTCGTTATCGGCTCCTTTTTGATAGGTTCAATCTGGGTTTATAACAACAGCGTCGCTGAAAGGGAAAAGCTGCGAATCGAATTGGAAAAAAACCAGATTAAACTTCAAAATGAGACACAAAACAGACAGGAAGCTGTCCAGCAAACGCAGTTGAATCGTCATCAGGAATTGCAAAAGACTGTACAAGAGAATGCTATCAGAGAGAATGCGCTAAGAGAGTCGCGCGAAACTGATTACCGCCTGCAGCAGCTGGCACAACAAGAGGCGCGGGAAAAACAACAAGAACAACAACGTGAAGAAGCCAAGTTACGGCAACAGAAAAACGATGCTGAGCGCCAAATTGAGAAAGAGAGACAGGCAGTTCGGTGGCTACAAAATGAAAATCAAAGGAATAACTACAGATATCGATGATTAACGAAATTGTTAATCAACATAGATTGGCCTTGAGTAATAAATTTCAGTAGATCGATTTCTGAGGTTAACGGGCTTGATCGGCGGATTCGTGAAGTTAAACAGATGTACAACTAGCAGACCATGAATGACGCAAATGGGTCGGAGACGACCACAGAGGACCCCCGATCCCATTTTTATGGGGATTCACGCGCATTAGCCGAGCATTGCCTTCAATGCCGCCAGGCGGTCGCTGCCGCTGGCCTTGGCATCGGCGGTGGTGGGCTTCTCCGGCTGCCGCACGTCATCGCCCAGTTCATCGATGAAGCGTGACGGGTCACAGGCGACCGATTCGCGCGCGCGCTTACGGCGCGAGCAGTAGCTCAGGGTGAGCGACTTTTTCGCGCGGGTGACGCCGACGTACATCAGGCGGCGTTCTTCTTCCAGGCGCCCTTCGTCGACCGCGTCGCGGTGCGGCAGGATGTTTTCTTCAATCCCCACCAGAAACACGTGACCGAACTCCAGGCCTTTTGCCGCGTGCAGGGTGGATAAGCGTACGGCATCGGGCGCCTCTTCTTCGCGGCCTTCGAGCAGAGTGATGAGCGCGATGGTCTGCGTCAGCTGCAGCAGGTTCTTGTCGTCTTCCTCGCCCTTTTTGGCGATCCAGGCGGCGAACTCCAGTACGTTGTTCCACTTGCCTTGCGCGACGCGGGTGTCGTCCTGATCGAAGATATAGACTTCATAGTCGATCGATTTCAGCAGGTCGTTCAGCACCTCGCCGGCCGGTTCGCGCACCACGCGTTCTTCGGTGCGGTTGATGAAGTGGCAAAACTCCAGCAGCGGCGCCAGATGGCGCTCGCCGATCTGCGACGCGGCGGCGGCTGAGAACACGGCCTCGAACAGGCTGACATGCAGGGTGGCAGCGACCTGGCCGAGCTTTTCCAGCGTCGCCGTGCCGATGCCGCGCTTGGGCGTGGTGACGGCGCGGATGAAGGCCGGATCGTCGTCGCTGTTGGCGATCAGGCGCAGGTAGGCGATCACGTCCTTGATCTCGGTGCGGTCGAAAAACGACTGCCCGCCTGACAGCTGGTACGGCACTTTTTCATTGCGCAGCGCCTGCTCGAACACCCGCGCCTGATAGTTGCCGCGATACAGAATGGCGTAGTCGCGCCACTCGGTGCGGTGCTGGAACTTGTGCGACAGCAGCCGCATCACGACCGACTCGGCCTCGTGCTCGTCGTCCTTGGTCGGCAGAATCTGGATCGGGTCGCCATGCCCGAGATCGCTCCACAGGCGTTTTTCAAACAGCTTGGGATTGTTGGAAATCAGACTGTTGGCGGCTTTCAGAATGCGCACGGTCGAGCGGTAGTTTTGCTCCAGCTTGACCAGATGCAGATGCGGATAATCCTCGCGCAGTTGCTTCAGGTTGTCGGCCGACGCGCCGCGCCAGCCGTAAATGGCCTGGTCGTCGTCGCCCACCGCGGTGAACGCTGCGCGCACCCCGGTGAGCTTTTGCAGCAGCCGGTATTGCGCGATGTTGGTGTCCTGGTATTCGTCGACCAGGATGTGGCGCAACCGGTTCTGCCATTTTTCGCGCAGCTCGAAATGCGTATCCAGCAGTTCGGCGGGCAGGCGGATCAGGTCGTCGAAATCGACTGCCTGGTAAGCGCGCAGGGTGGCGTCGTAACGGTCGTAGATTTTGGCGTAGACGCGCGCGTTGTCGTCTTCGGCGGTGGCGAGCGCGACGGCGGGCGACTTCAGTTCGTTCTTCCACAGCGAGATGCGGCTCACCGCGCGGCGGATTTCCTGCTTGTCGGTGGTCTTGATGATTTCCGACACGATGCCGGCCGCGTCGGCCGAATCGAGGATGGAAAACGCCGGTTTCAGCTCGGCGAATTTCGCGTCCTCGCGCAGCATGCGCAGGCCCATCGAGTGAAAGGTGGTGACGATCAATCCCTTGGTGTTGACGCCCTGGGTCAGCTTGGCCGCGCGATCGGCCATCTCGCGCGCGGCCTTGTTGGTAAACGTGATCGCCGCGATCGAACTCGGTTTATACCCGCACTCGCCAATCAAATAGGCGATCTTGTGGGTAATGACGCGGGTTTTGCCCGATCCTGCGCCCGCCAGCACGAGCAAGGGACCGTCGAGGTATTTCGCCGCTTCGCGCTGCGGCGGATTCAAGGCGGAAAGCAAGCTCATGCGGCGCCGAATTCGCCTGCGAGGTACGCATTGATGTCGCCCGATTCATACAGCCAGGTTTGCTTGCCCGCGGCGTCGGTGATCAGCAGGCACGGCACCTGCGGTTTGCCGCCGCCGGCGATCAGGGCTGCGCGATGGATCGGGTCGTGCTGCGCATCACGCAACTCGATATCGAGCGACAGACGCCGAATTTCACGGCGGGTTTTCAGGCAGAACGGGCAGGTGGAGTAGTGATACAGCGCCAGGTTGCGGGTGCGTGCATCGATGGCCTGCTGCTCGGCCGCGGCGCGTACGATGCCCTTGGGGCGGGTGAGCCAGAACCACGCCAGCATGAACGGGGTCAGCAGCAAACGCAGGGTTTTGAAAAACAGACGGATCAGGGGTTTCATCTCGGAGGTGTCACGTGGGGTTCAGGCGGGGACGCTATGATGCAGGGCAACACAGCGTACAGAAACCGTATTTTATATGCCCACCTATGCCATTGGCGATCTTCAGGGTTGCCACGATCCGCTGCTGCACCTGCTGGACACGATCCGGTTCGACGCCACGACCGACCGGCTATGGCTTGTCGGCGATCTGGTCAATCGCGGACCGGATTCGCTGGGCGTGCTGCGTTTCCTGAAATCGCTGGGCGATGCCGCGATCTCGGTGCTGGGCAATCACGATCTGCACCTGCTGGCACTGGCCGAAGGCTACGGCCGCCTGCACAAGAGCGACACGCTCGACGCGGTGCTGGCGGCACCCGACCGCGATGAATTGATGCACTGGCTGCGGCATCAAAGGCTGGCCTGGCTGGAGAATGATTGCCTCATGATCCACGCGGGCGTGCTGCCCGGATGGTCCGCCGGGGACGCCATGCGTTACGCGGGCGAAGCCGAAGCCGCGCTGCAAGGCCCGGATTACCGGCTGTTTTTCCAGCGCATGTACGGCAACACCCCGACCGCATGGGACGAAAGCCTCAGCGGCATCGAGCGCCTGCGCGGCATCGTCAACAGCTTCACCCGGCTGCGTTATTGCACCGCAGCAGGCGAGTTTGATTTTCAGCACAAGGGCGCGCTGGGCACGCAGCCCGCAGGCTTGCTGCCGTGGTTTGGCGTACCGGGGCGAAAAAGTGCGGACGTGACCTGCGTGTTCGGCCACTGGTCCACCCTCGGGCTGATCAACCAGCCCGACCTGATCGCGCTGGATACCGGCTGTTTGTGGGGCAGCAAGCTGACCGCAATCAGGCTGGAGGACCGGCAGGTGTTTGCTGTGCAGTGTCCACAGGCGAAACGCCCAAAAGCCTAGCGGTGTCGGCTTCCGCCTGCGCTGCCAACTCGCGGCGGTGGCCGCTGGGCTGTATCGGTTCGCCGAACTGCAGTTCGGCGATGATTCCCGGCTCGCTGACAATTTTCAGCAGGCTCTGCCACATGCTGAGGTCGTCGATATAGGCCGGTGCGGCGCT